>Ga0307309_10000001_pt1 | contig 46114 bp, 70 predicted proteins | sample ER_DNA_196_FD_194508 | JGI IMG/M metagenome (GOLD analysis project Ga0307309, IMG submission 194508) | Bulk soil microbial communities from the East River watershed near Crested Butte, Colorado, United States - ER_DNA_196 | ecosystem: Environmental > Terrestrial > Soil > Floodplain | place...
TGTGGTGGGGGGGGGGTGGGGGAAACGTCCATATGCTGGCGATTTTTCGGCGATTTTTCCCGGCGATTTTTCGGCCAATTTTCCGAGAAATCCTCAATCCCTGCTCTTGCCCACCGATAGTGATCATGCCACCATCACTTCCCCAACCCGAATCAAAGGACCGAATCCCGATGAGCACCGACTCGACGAACTTCCCCGACTTCAGTCATCTTGGCATCGATGAAGGACGCGAAGAACTGCCGTACCCTCCCGACTACGTGGTCGCCGACAGCATGAACTTCGGCACGTGGTGGCTTGTGCTCAACCAGGCCGAAGGGTTTCAGCCGTGGACGATGGCCGTCCAGTGCAACGACGCGTCGGATGCCGAGGACATCTACATGGAGCATCCGCGCAACGTCGGCACCGATGATGAGTCGATCGTGATCGTGCCGATCCGTTGCGTCCTGCCCGACCTGACCGACCTGCATCTCACGTGGCAGTACGACGGCCGTCGGGCGCGTTGAGCCGTCGACAGCTGCCTGCAGGTTCTGACCGACCAGTCACCCGATCGTCTCGTTCCTGTAGAAGTACCCCTAGGGGTCTGTTTCTGTAGGAACGAATAGGGGGTCTATACCCCACCCCTTGCCACAGGGGATCATACCCCGGGGGGTGGTACCCCACCTGCCCGAGATTCACAGGGGGGATCATCCCCCACCTCTCAAGTCTGTCGGTGACGTGCCGATAGTGAGTATGTGCCGATCACCCGAATCACGAAGGAACCAACGACCATGCAACCGAATGCCTTCTACCCTCTGTTCGCCACCTGCGATGTGTGCGGCGAGTCCCTGCAGTTCGACATCGATCCCAACGGCACGCCCGGACAGAACGGCGATTGGGGCGCCGATGGTGACTATGGCTGCGAGACGGGTGACGACGAAGGATCGGACGGGCACACGCCCGTTGACATCGAATGGCGCCCGTAGTCCGAACAGACAAGCCCAGCACGCCCAACCCGAATCACTGAAGGATCCCAATGACAACCACCACGAACGACGCCATCATCGAGCTGCTCAAGGGCAACAAGGCGATCGACAACGTCATGATCGACGACGGTTTCGACACCTACTTCCGGTCGGTCCACGAGTTGGACGATCCGATCGAGTCGGGATCGACGATCACCCCCTTGGAAACCCTTGCGTCGTTCGACCACGGGTTGCGTACCGCGGATGAGACGTCGGCGGTGATCGGCATCGAGTGTGCCGCGCAGGTCATGTCGGCGTTCATCCCGTTGCATGAACTGCAGCGCATGGATCTCTGGTCGATGATGTGCGCTGAGGTGCTGGACGGCACGGATTGGACCGGTGGTTGGATCGACGTCGACGAAGACTCGGACGATCTCGGCTCATGGGTCTATGAATGGTCGCAGGAGATGGCATCGGCCGCGAGCGCCGCGGGTCTGATCGTCGAGTCGGACGGCGACGCCGGCATGACGTGGATCTTTCAGCCCCACCAGACGATCGAGGTTTGACGATGAGCGATCACTACCGTCGCAACGAGATACAGGGCGTACTCGACGCCGGCACCTACGCTGACGGCTGGTTCCGACTCCAGGTCTCTGGCATCCATGTCAGCAAGCACCTCAACGTGACGTTCGGGCAGCTGGAAGCCATTCGGGACATCTTGGACGCGGCCGACAATCCCGAGTCGTGACGAAGCCCTACTGCACTGGCCCGTCGGATGAGCCGACGGGCCCCATTGTGATCGATCTCCGCGCCCCACCCTGCCGGCATCGTTCCCGGCATCGATGTCGGCGCCGACCACAACCGAACAAGTGAGAAGCCCCGCGGTCGTTTCGGACCGCGGGGCTTCTTGGGTGCCAATCCCGAATCCTAGAAGGACCGACCGATGCATGACCACGACGACCCGATGCGCCCGATGGGCACCGTAGAGATCTCCGAGATGACGGGGATCCCCGCGGCGACGATCAGCCAGTGGTTCCGACGGGGGCACCTCCTGCCGGCTCGGTGGATCGTCTCTGGACGTCCAGCGTGGGCTCTGTTCGATGTGCGTCGCATGCTCGATGACGTGCACCTCCACGTGTGGGACGGCAAGCCCGAGCGTTGTGGCGGTCACGCCTGCCCGTTCTGTTCGATGGATCAGGAGCCGGTGCCGTGGTCGTCGTTGGTCTCGGTGGACGTGTGATCGTCCCGTCAGGTCGTCTCTCGCAGGCTCAGTGCCCAACGAAGCAGGTCACGGTACCGAACGCGGTACCGACCGTTCGGCAGCTTGAACGCTGCCGGGCAGAAGTCGCCGCGGGCCGTCCATTTCGTGACGGTGGAGTAGGACACGTTCAAGACCTGCGCGGCTTCTCTCAAGGTCAACAGGACGTCGTCGTGGTAGGGGGGCTTCGGGTCCATGCCGGCTGACCCTAGGCGCCGAGTCGGCTCACGACTCAGCCTCGGTGCACCTGCGCCCGTGGTTGGGATCGTCGTCCTGCCATCCCTCGCACTCGCAACACGACTCGTACCCTCCGGTGGTCGCGTGGTGGGGGCAGACGTAGATGTCGGCGGCACCGATCCTGTCCAACAGGTAGGCCATGCGCTCGTGGGCTGTCCATATGGGCAGGGGTGGCAGCTGTCGGATGACGGCTTGGATCCGTTCGTCGATAGCCCGTTCGTCGATCTCATCCATGGTCGTTGGAGTCTAGATGGCCAATAACGCGAGTTGCTTGTCCAATCACAACCAGTGGTATTCCATACCACCACCAGTGGTTCGCCACTGGATGTCGAGAGACGGCCGGGGACGGCCCTAGAAGGACTCCAGACCGGGCGATTTCCGGGCGATTTTCGATCCTGGCGATTTTCGGGCGATTTCTGTGATAGGTCCGACCGACCCGAATCGATCCGATTGGAGATCCCGATGCCCGAGTACGTTTCGTCGATCGACGGCCACATGCACTTCGGTGAGGCCGCCCGTGCCGAATGTGTGATCTGTCGTGTTGAAGCCCAACGCGACGCCCTGCAGGCCCGGATCGACGCTTATGAGGGCCGGCTGGAGGAGTGGGAGGAGATCGACCGGCTGATCGCCGCGTCGTCGCTCGGCACCCCTGAAGCAGAAGCGATCAGGAATCGCACACCTCCGGGGGTGGGCATGGCCATCACGAAGGCCGCGCAGTACATGGCCCGAGCCGAGGAAGCCGAGTCCGAGAGGGACCGGATGCGTCCCGTGGTGGACGCGGCGGTGGCCTACGTGGTCGCTCACCGGTCACTCGGTGATCGCCACTCATCCACCGATGAGATCCACGAGAAGATGATCGACACGACCGACGCCCTTATCGCCTTGGCCAACGCCGTCAAGACCTGGCGCACAGACCCCTAGGGGGTCCCTCCCGGGGGAGCGAGGTGGGGTCGTAACCCCGGGGGTCCATGCCCCGGGGGTCCGTGCGGTGGGGATGTTACCCCTGGTCGCCCTCGGAGGGGACCTGCCCCCAGATCCGTGACATTTTCCCGATGGGGAACAGCCGGCGTTCGAGGAATTGGCCGATGGCGATGAGGGCGATTCCGACCGCGGTCACGGCCTCCCATGTCCCGTTGGCTTTCCACACGCCGAACACGGCGACGGCCGCTCCGATGAGGTTGAGGGCGACGACGAGGACGAGCGCCGGGCGTCGCATCGGTCAGCCCGCGGGGCACATGATGGCGGCGATGGTGACGGCCAGGGCAAGGAACACGGCGAGCCACAGCAGGAACACGACGATGACGTAGAGGCGATCCGGGTCCTTGGGCATCAGTCGCTGTCCCCTTGGCAGTTCTCGACGGCCTCGTCGTAGGCCCTCAGCAGGTTGATGAGGATCGTGGGGGTGAGCGCCCGGAGGATGTGATCGTGGGCGCGGTCGCGTTCGCGGGGATCCGACGCGGCCGTCCATTCGTCGAGCGCCGAACGCAGCTCGTTGAACTCCAACGGCATGATCAGCCCGCGTCCTCGTCCTCGCACGCTTCGGCGGGCGTGACGTCGTCGTAGTCGAAGGTGCCCGATTCGGGGGCGAGGGGCCACGAGTGGAAGATGCGGGGGTCGGCGGACACGTCCACAACCCACGACGCGTTGAGCGCCCGACCGACCTTCAACAAGTTGACCTCGTCGGGGTTGCGCAGGCGCCGTCGGGTCCGGTTGCCTTCACCGTCGAACGTGACTTCGTACTGCGCTTGCCCGTCGTCCCAGATGGCGTTGAGGGGCACGACCTTCTTGAAGAAGTCGTCGAGGGTCTTGAACGTCCACGACCTCATCTCCTGCTCGGAGGCGTTGAGTTCGTCGTGCACGATGCGGCGGAGGTCTTCTTCGGTGGCCATGTCGAACCAGTCTTTCTGTGCGTCAGCGAATAGGGGGGCTCTCTCGAAATAGCCGGTGGGGTCGATGCGGACCCAGTTGTCCCACAGTTCCAGATGGGCGTGGCTCCCGGTGCTGGCGCCCGTCGAGTCGATCCATGCGAGCACGGTGCCGGCCGTGACCCAGCCGGAGTACACGGCGAAACCGGAGTGGTGGAAGCTCTTGAACAGGTCGGGGCCGTTGGCGACCCACAGCCAGTTGCCGGCACCACCGGACTCATAGCCGGTGGTCACCTCCCCGTCGAAGGGGGCGATGAGGGGAGCGCCGCCCGGGGCGCCGTAGTCGACGCCCCCGTGGAACGATTCGGACGCTCCGGTGATGGGGTTGGTCCGGTACCCGTAGTCCGAGGTCATCGGGTAGCGCTCCAGTAGGGGAAAGAACGTGAGTTCTCTCATCCAGTGTTCCTTTCGTTAGTCGGCCTTGAAGTACTCCTTGAGTTGGGCGATCACATGCTCGGGCGCCCCCATGGGGAACGGGGTGTACTCCCACAGGATGTGCGTGGTGGTCTCGTCGTCGAGGTCGTAGCGCCCGTGGGCGTAGCCGACGAGCTGCACGAGGTGGTGCCAGGAGGGGCGCAGGACGATCATCGCGAACCCCTTGAGGTCGGGCCCGGTGGTGCCGATGAGAAGGGCATGAACCCGAATCGCACCCAGCGCGTCATGTCCTTCGTCGCCGCCTGCTTCCTGGTCCTCGTCGTCCTGTTCGTGGCATGGACCTTGTTCAACGGGGCGGCCGAGTCGAATGCCGACCGGATCGTCGACTGCATCCACGCGGGCGGCACGTACACCTCCTGCAGGTAGGTCACGGGAGGAGCCATCCGTCGTCAAGGAACGCTTCGATGACGGCGATGGGGGTGGCGCCCGTCCAGCGGCGTCGGCGTAGGAGAGAGCTGTAGCCGTCGTGGAAGGTGCCGGGGGTGCCGGCGTAGTAGGCGGCGAACCGGGCCGTCAGGACGAACACGTCGAGGTCGGTCCAGCCCCACCGCTCGAACCCGTTCAGGCTGTCGATCGCCCATCCCCATTCGGTGATGGTGTGGCCGGGACCGACGACGGGCCGGCGCGGGTCGGTGGAGAACTGGCGCAGCTCGATGCGGTGGATCTGGCCGCCGACAGCCCGGTCCAACCAGGTGCTGGCGAGGTCGTTGCCCCGCAGGCCGGCGCCGATCCAACCGTTCACGTCGAGGGTCGATCGCCAGTGGCCGTCGCGCTGGAGGATCCCGTCGGAGTGGCCGTCGGCGAAGGTGGATCGCCAGTGGAGGCCGTCGTCTTCAAGGATCGCCTCGACGTTCGTTCGGGACAGGGCGGTTCGGATGGCCTCCGATGTCCGTCGAAGGTCGTCCTCGTCCAGCCACACGTGCGCTCTCGGTGGTACGGGGTTGACCTCCTCGATCGGCCCGTTCTTGGGGTGGCACACCTCGCACCACCCGGCGTCGGGGTCGTCGAGGGTGATGTCGCAGCGGATGCACCGGTAGGGCCGGCCGATGTCGGTCAGGCCGACGTGAGTCGGCATGGTCGTTTCGAGCGAGTTGTCGAGCAGGTCCATAATGCGCTGGTATCTCTCGGAGCGTGGTTTCTGGGGCATGATTCGGGTAGTCCTAGGATCGGGTTTCGGGCCGGTTGGGCTTGGTCATTCCTCGGTGATTGTTGATTTAATTGCGTTCTATTGCACCCCTTCGGGTTATTCATCGCAAATCAATCAACGATCACCAGGAAATCCGTCAGGGGGTTCACCTCGTACCGGGGGGCCGGCGCTCGACCACGCTTAGAGATCCTTTCAGGCGGTGCCAGTTGCCGGACGTACCCGTTCCCTTCCAACAGGTCGAGTGCTGCCCGAACCCGTTCGGGTGATGTCAGGCGGCGATGGTTGGCGTGATGGGCTTCAGTTTGGGTGAAGATGCGATGCCGTTCGGCCCATCGCAGGATCGCTCGGGCGTCCCCTTCGACCTCCCCGGCACTCATGATGTCGAACGCCACGAGTGCATGGTCGATGAAGTAGTCGGCGATCGCCACGGCGTCCTCCATGAACGGCGCCTGCACCGAATGGCGCCACCCGTGGCGGATGTTGGTGGCCAGATGCAGCAGGCCGGCGATGCGGGCGGTGTGACCGGCCAACTTGGTGGCCCAGTCGGCGATGTGGCCCAAGTCGCCGAGGCGTTCCAGCAGGCGTGGTTCGATCGTCGTCTCGAACCGTCGCAGGACGGCTCGGGCGTCTTCGCTGAACGTGAGGATCGCGGTGGTGTCGCCCCGGCATTCCCCGAGGATTCGGGCCATCAGGAGCACTTCGTCGTGGTACCGCTGCTCGACGTCGGCGGGCACGGGGGTGGGGTCGATGAGGCGCCGGCCCACGTTCGACACGGGGACCGACCAGAGGAACCGTCCGAGGAGGCCCCGACCGCGAGCGCCGTCGATCCGGCTGAGCTGGCGCAGCACTTCGGGTTGCACGGTGAGTCCGAGGGTGAGCGCCGGCCGTTCGATCAGTTCAGGGGGCCGGCCTTTCCGGTCGACCCGCAGCGGCGACCCAACATGGCCTTTGAGGTAGACGGCGAGGTTGTTGCCGCCCTTGTTGTACCGGCCGGCCATCATGGAGAACACGTCGCCCTCGTCGGAGAACATGGCGAGCTGCCCGCCCTGTTCGGCGAGGAGGGAGGCGAGGGCTTCGGGGGTGGCGTCGTCGACCAACAAGCGGGGCATGACGGGCACTTCGATGACGGCGGCGAGGTCGGCCATGGCCCGAGCGAAGTTGACGGCCTCGGGTCGGGCGTCCTCTTTGGCCCGTTCGGCTTCAGCCTGGGCTTTGGCGGCGTCGGCGTCGGCGATGGCCTTCATGATGGTGGCTTCGGCCACGGCCGGTTTCGCTTGGGTGACCGCTTCGAGTTCGGCGTCGTAGATGGGGCGGGTCATCCGCATGAACACCGGGGTCTTTCGGGCACCCGGGGCCATGGCGACCGAGGTGTACAGGTTGAGGGGTTCTTCCCATCCGGGCCGGGGTTCGAGGCGGACATGGCCCCCGGCGGTGGCGGCCAGCACGGAGAGCCCAAGCACACCGGGCAGATCGACAGGGGTTTGGGTGGCGTGGGCGAGAGCGACGACGTATTCGTGGAGCCAGAGCGGGAGCTGATGAGCGGGGAACGTGGGGACCTTGGTTTGGTGACCGAACGGGACCGGGGGGGACCACTTCCAATTGTCTTCAGCTTTGGGTGATGCCTGACCGTTTTCCGTAGCGGTACTGACGAACGGTCGCAGGTCGTCAAGTCCGCGCCCGCGGCCGAGATGTTCGGCCACGTCCTTGGCGCCGGCCACCGGCAACATGGTCCGCACCTCCGCGGCCACCGGTTTCAGGTGGCGAACGACATCAGCGACATGGCGATGACCGGCCTCGTCGTCGTCCCCCACGACGACGACCTTGGCGCCCGCGAAGAACTCGTTGTACTCGTCACGCCACTTGAGGGCGCCACCAGCATTCGTGGTGCCGACGGCCCCGGCCCGTTCGACCGCCTCAACGTCCTTTTCCCCTTCGCACACGTAGATCGTCTGGCCGGTGGCCACGGCCGCCATGACGGTGGGGAGCCGGTACGGGACCCGACGAGCGCCGTTGAGGCCCCACCGTCCATCAGGGGTCCGCTGAGCGAAGCCCTTGGGGTCGTAGCGGACGACCTCGAACAAGGCGACGTCGTTCTCGTCGGTGTAGGTGTAGACGGCAGCGACCCGACGTTGTGTGGACCGGGGTTCGTCGTCGTCGTCTTCGAGCAGGTCGGCCCAGTCGAGTCGGAGAGCTTCGAGGATGTCATCGGCGAGACATCCTGCGTGACACTTGAAGACGACGGCCTGTTCGGTGCCCCGGGCGATCGACAGGCTCGGGCGTGAATCTTGGTGCGCCGGACATCTGGCTGTGATGCGCTGCCCGCCCTTCGGGTTGCACCCGGCAGCCAACAGGGCATCTCGCACGACTTCGAGGGGGTCACTCGTCAGGCGACTCATGAATCCGGCCCACGGCGTCGTTGACGATGTCGCCGATCCATGTTGGACCTCCTCTTCGGTCTGGTGGCCTCGGAACATCAGATGGCCACGACACCCGATCGCCTCGGTGATGGCGGTCGAGTTCGGCCGGGGTCGGCAGTCGACCCCACGCCCGCACCCGTTGGTAGCACCAGTCGCAGAGCAATGCCGGTTCCTCGAGGCGATCTTCGACGGTCGTCGGCGTCGCCGTCCTCGGGGGCTCCCATCGAGGCCCACCTGCCGCCGCTTCAGTCCTCGCACAGTTCTCGCATCCGGGGTCGGAGCGCACCAACCCGAGGTCGGCCCGGTCGGTCGCGGTGGGCCGGCGCGGCACCGGGTAGCGGTTGATGATCGTGACCGCGATGTTCGTGTTGTGGGCCAGTCGTTTGAGGAGCAGGTCGAGATGTTCCTCGTCGAGCACGGCCTGATCGGTCATGGCCGTCGCGGTGCCCCCGACGACGTCGGTCCCGAACCGGACGGGCGCCCCGTCGTAGGCTCGGGCCCGGAGGTTGCCTTGCTGCTCGCGCATGCGACCGATGAGCGTCGTGTTGTTCTCGATCGTGTCGAGCTTGCGGGCGATGTCCGCCATGCGACCGGCGAGGGCCTTGGCGAGTTGGATGCGCTGTCGGTCGTTCACGATCCTCCTACGGCTTGTTTTGCTGGATGAGGATGGCGACGATCTGCAGGGCCTGTTGGGAGTCGAACCCAGCTTGAATGAGCGCCGTGTAGATCTCGAAGAACGCTGACGCCATGGCCCGTAGCTCAGCATTGGGCTCGACCGGTCCGTTCACTCGTTGACGATCCCGTCCAACAGGGCCTGCAGGTGTGCCGGCATCATCTCCCGGTCGATGCCCATCGCCATGTACAGCACGAGGTCGGTCAACTGGTCGACCCGCTGTTCGGCGAGGGACGCCCGGCGGATGATGTCGGAGAACAGGGGGTCCTCGGAGATCATCACGCCACCTCCGAGTTCGCCACCATCAACGCTTCGGCGACCGTCATCGACGGGTGCTGGCGCATGATGGGGCGCAGCTGGTCGAGGGCACGGTCGAACGCTTCGGCTTCGGCTTCGACGTGACGCACCGACTCCCACCGCTGCTTGGCCCCGGCCAACAGGTCCGGCCATGTGGCTTCCCGAGTCCGGATCCAACCCTTGTCGGTGGTCGGTTGGGACAACACGACGGGCAGGTCGAGAGACTCGAACGTGATCATGATCGTCTCCTAGGTTCGCTTGGGGAGGCGCCCGAACCATCCGGGCAGGGGGTCGATGAGGTAGCTCTCGGGGGGCACGGGGGCGAGCCACCCGAGTTCAACGGCGGCGTTGATGGCGACCTCGGTGTCGTCGTCGGACGCTTCGGCGATGGCCGCGGCGGTCGACAGGCTGAACGCCGTACGGGTGTGGCCCAAGATGTGCACGACGTGGGCGAGGTGAGGGACGACGCCCTCGAGGGGGACCTCACGGTTGCAGCACTTCGTGGTGCGGCGCCGCGGGGCCATGTCCGGTTCGTCCGGGTAGTCGTCGGGGAACAGGGACTGGCCGGACATCACAGGCGCCGATGTTTCGGGTGGCGGATCGGGATCGTCTTCATCCACGGCAGGAGCGCCTCCTGGTGGACGAGGGGCACCTGCGCGATGGGGACGCCGACCAACGCACACCCGAACGCTCGGAGCCACAGGGCGTCGGCCTCGTCGAGCGAGTCGCCCTCGTAGCCGAGTCGTCGGATGGCGGCGCCCAACACGGCCTCTTTGGCGCAGCCCCCTTTGCCGGTCGCGTACTTCTTGATGCTGCCCGGGGGGATGACCATCAACGCGTCGCCCCGTTCGTACAGTTCGGCCCGCACGATGCCGGCGAGCTGCGCCAGTTGCTTGTCGCGGTCATGAGCGCTGTAGGCGAGGCCCTCGATCATCACCAACTCGGTGTCGGGGGGGACGCAGGCGGCGACGTGGTCTCGCACCTCGAGGAGCCGGTCCAACCCGAGGTTGTGGACGCCGTCGTCGTCGGGTTTGAACGTCTCGACCCGGCCGTCGACGTGGGCGATGCCGGTGGAGGTCAACGAAAGATCGAGCCCCACGACCATGGCGGGCGATGGGGTGGTCACAGGCCGGCCTCACTCATGCGCCGCCACGTGGAGAGCAGCTGTCGGATGTCGTCGGGTCGGCCCATCACCTCATCGATCGCCGACCACCGGTAGCCCTCCTGTCGGGCCCGTACGGTCAGGTGTGCTTCGACGGCGTGGAGGAACCGGAACAGTTCGGCCAGTGCGCCGAGGGCGTCGATGGTGGTGGCCTGCTCGTCGCGGACTCGTTCGAGCAGCACTTCGGGTTTCATGTCGTTCCTTTCCGGAACCCGATGACGGCGCCGCTGTCGGTGTCGATGAGTTGGCCGGCGACCGCCCGGTATTCGAGTTCGCCTCGTTTGATTCCTTCGAGGGCGTCGATGAGCACGGTCGCGGTGGCCTTGTCGATCTCCGCGCGGGTGCGCAGACCGGGGGTGCCCAACGCGTCGCACAAGCCCAACGTGATGGTGCGCCGGTAGTCGTCGGCGCCGGCCCCGACCTGTTCGGTGGGGAACAGTTCGGCGACCATGGCGTGCACCTTGGACCGTTGGTCGGGGGTGAGGAGGTCTGAGCGGTCGGCGCGAGCGATGGTGGGGAGAGGTTCAACGGGTCGTGGCCCGTCAGACTGGCCCTCCCCACCATCGTCATCCCCCTCGTGGGGATGATCGCCCTCAACCGAGGGCAACTCGACGTCGGTGATGCACCGGGCGTGCACGAAGCGGCTGTCGCCGATGCCGGGGTTCTTCGTCAACGGTTCGGCCCCGTAGGGCTTGTCGCAGATCGAGCAGACCGTGCCGGGCCGGCCGGACGCTTTGACGGGGGTTCGGTCCGTCTTGGGCAGGGGGGCCGCGGCGTTCGCTCGCTTCTTGCGGGGCTTGGCCTTCTCGGCTTCGAGCACCTGTGACTCGACGGAGAGCACCGGGGGTGGGGCTTCGATGGCCGGCACCGGCTTCCACCCTGACGGCGCATCCAGTTCGGGCACGGCCGTCTCGGTGAACGTGGTGGCGGCCAGCTGGCGGACGTCGGTGATGCTGACGTCCAAGTCGATGACGGGCACCACGAACTTGCGGACCTCCGCTTCGCCGTCGATGATGCGCCGCACCTCCCGATGGTCGAGACGGAGCCGGGCCGGGACGATGGAGCGGACGCCGGCCAACTGTTCGATCAGTTCGACAGCCCCACCGAGTTCGACGGCCGCGTAGTACCCGTGGGATTCCAATCGCCACGTTCCCAACCCGGCGATGTCGGGCAACAGGACCGTCAGGCGGGTGGTGGCCTTGCACGCCCGGTTGTCGGGGTCGCAGTCACAGGGGGCGTCGTGGATCTCATCACGTTCGCCGTCGCACCGTCGGGACGCGAAGCCCTTGGCCCATTGCTCGTAGTACTGGCTGAACCCGAGGTCGGTCGGGTTGGGGGGGAGGGCGACGCGCAGTTCGTCGGCGTCGGTGATGACCTCCCATTCGGCCTTCCCGTCGTTGTCCCACGCTTTGGCCGTGCCCCCGTAGGCGCGGGCCGCGGCTTCGATGACCGGCCGGTCAGGGGACGTGAGTCGGAACTTGTCGAGCTTGCGGGGCGCCCGCTTCCCCGAGCGGGTCGGGGCGGTGATCCCGATGCGGATCCGGCCGACCTCACGGAAGCGGCGTTGGAGTCCGATGATGGCCATCAGAGCTGCCCCGGGTCTCGGTACACAGGTGCCCGTTGATAGCTCTCATGGATTTTCTGCATCACGGCGGCCGGGCTCTCGTCGGTGCGGAACTCGGCACCCGAGGAGATGTAGACCATGCTGGTGTTCTCGGGCCGGGGGGCGACGGCGATGATGCACTCGACATCGACCATGTGCGCCGAGAGTTCGATGAACATTCGGGGGCGGGGCATCAGAACGGGTACTCCTCTTCGAGTTCGTCGAGCGCGTCCATGGCGTCGTGGTGCCGGCAGTCGGGGGCGATCAGGTCGCGCTCGGTGTAGTCGGGGGTGCAGATGCACGGGACGTACTTGGCGATGCGCTCGCGGAGGATCCAGAGGGGGATGAGGATGGTGTCCATCAGGTGGCCTCCCTCGGGCGGGCAGGGAACATAGATACGACCTCGTAGCGTTTGAGCCAACCTTCGCGGCGGGCTAGTTCGATCCATCGCCAACCCGCGCTGTCACGGATCGGCATGTCGGACGTAACGAGCATGTACGGGGCGGCGTCGGCCACCAGTGACAGGAGCGCGGCGTTGGCGATGAGCTTCTTCGCCGTGTCCGTTCGGGTGGTTCCGTTGCGCCGCGAGGGGGACAGCCAAGAGCCCTTGCACTCGATCCACCAGACCTGGCCGAGAGGGTCGACGGCGACGAGGTCCACTTCGATCTGCGTGTAGGGCTCTCGCCAGTGGCGTTCGATGATCCGCCAGCCGGCGAGGGTCAAGTTGTTCTCGACAACGGCCTCGAACGCCCTTCCTTGGGTACCGGCATCGGCTTGGAAGGTCACGACTTCCGCTCCGGCTTGTCGAACACGATGATCTGCTCCGGGTATCGACCCTCGTTCTCGCCCTGGTGCAGACCCCCGGTGTCGAGTTGGTCGAACCAGCGCAGGTCGAACCCGATTCGCATCAGTTCGGTCACGTGCCAGGCGGTCACGTACTGCCGGGTGTACTGGCGGTCGTGGTCCTTGACGTTGAGAACGAGTCGGCCACCAGGCTTCAGGACGCGCCATGCCTCTTCCCATGCTTGGGTGTGGAACGTGCGGTACTTCTCGCCCCACTGAAGTGATCCGGCGCTGTCGGGGCTGAGCTTGCGCCCGAGGTCGTGCGTGTAGCTGCGCCGTACCGACCCGTCCTTGGCGTCGTGCGAATCAGCGAACCGGTTGCCATAGCAGGGCGACGTGCACACGGCATCGAACACCTCGTCGTCGAACTGCAGGTCGAGGGCAGAACCCACCTGCGTGTCGGGATGTAGCGCGGCCCATTCGGGCTCGATTTCCACGCCGACGGTTGCTTGCGGTAACTCGTGGATCCGGCCGGTGCCGGCGAAGGGATCGAGCACCAGCGTGTACGGATAAGTCGGCAACGCCGCGGCGAAGATCGGGATCAGTGGAAGTGAGAATCGGGCGGGGTGGGAGATGCCTTCGCCGAGGTCGGGCTTCGTGACCCGAACCTCCTTGTTCTTTCCGACGATGATGGCCTCACCCTCGTCGTCGAACAGGACGACCTCATTACCGTCGACCTCTATGGCGGTGACTTCGCGTTCATCGCCTTCGTCGTCGACAACGAAGTCACCAGGGACGACGTCGCGGGCGGCCTGCTTCTGGTGCTTCCCGATACGGGAGAGCACCTGACTCGGGCTGAGCTTGTCCGTGGGGGCTTCGGCGATCGCCTGCTCAACGACGTCGGGATGGGCCGCGAGCTTGCGAAGCTTGGACCGCTCGGGCGCCGAGAAATTGTTCCCATCCAGCAACAATTTCCCCCGTCCCGCCGTCTGCTTGGGCAGTAACCGTCCCAACGCCGTGCACGCCCGCAGTTGAATGATGCGGGCGGAGCGCACGGCTTCGTCGGCAAGGCCCTTGGCACGGGCGTACGCTTCGATGCCGTTCGCTTGGGCACGGGCCTCGTTCACTTGCGCTAGGTCAGAGGCTTGAGCCAACCAGGCTGTGGCCGGCCCGACGTAGGCACAAATCGCACCTGCCGGGTCAACTGAGGCGTCGATGTCGCCGGGGTCGGGGAGGGGGACGAGGGCGCTCACGACCCGATCCCCGCGAACGGGTCCGTACTGTCATGCAACGCAGTCGGGGGGATGAGCGGGTTGCCGATGACGTCTTTGCCGATGTCGAGCACGAACCGGGCGGCCTCGATCGTGTGTAAGAAGTGCTCGAAGATTTCCTCGTCGCACCGGACCGGATGCACCGTGTACCACTCCGGCGTGAGATAGATCACGAGGCCATGGTCGGCGTTCGGGACGGGCTCACACAGCTCCCGTTCCTTCTCGTTCAACAGGTAGTAGCGGCGCCGGAACACCTCGGACTGGCGGGCCTTCCACGCGGCCATCTCGGCGTACCGGTAGGCGGCGAGCTGCAGGGCGACCTCGGGGTACGGCCCCTTGGGCTTCCCCTGGCCGTCGAGCGAATCGCGTGACGTCTTGTAGTCGAAGATGAAGTCGATGCCGTCGATCCGGAGGAACCCGTCGCAGGTGCCGGCATACCCGTAGGTGGGCGAGAGCACCGTCACCTCCGCGGCCCTGTAGTCGGGCTGGAACTCATGCAGAAACCGATCGAACTGGTGGAGAAAGGGGCGCAACTCCATGTCGGCCTTGTCCACGTCGCGGTACCGGCCGTCGATCACCTTGCGTTCGCAGGCTTTGTGGACGGCGGTGCCCAACTCGGTGGCGGACCGTTCCCCGCGGCCCCGACGGAAGCGGGCGCCCTTGAGGTAGTTGATGGCCTCGTCGCGGCCGTCCGATTCGAGGATGCGTTCCCACACGTTGACCTTGTCGACGGCGGCTTCGGCCGTCTTGATCGCGGCCCACGGGACGAGCGCCGGTTTGTCGAGGCAGCCGATGATGGTGGTGACCGACCAGAGTCGGATGTCCTCGGGTTGTTCGGTGACGAGGGTGGGTTCTTCACCGAGGCGCGGGCGTTGGAACACGAACGTCTCCTTGAGTCATGAAGATGGGGGCCGCGCCTGACGACCCGTGCGGGGCGGAGGGAGGGAACCCGGCGTGTCGACGAGAGGGCCCAATGGGCATGCCTCTCAGGGGAAGGTGTCGACCGGGCCGTCAGACGCGGTTGGGGGTCAGAGGGTGGGGGCTTCGGCGTCGATGCCGAGAAACGCCTCGAGGTCTGACCGACGGACGAACCATCGGCGACCGACTCTGACTAGAGGAATGGGGAACGTTCCTTCGGCGATCCACCGGTAGGCGGTGCTCCTGCAGATTCGCAGTTGGGCCGCGCTCTCAGTGAGCGTTGCGAACGCAGGGGGTGTGTCTACGTCTTCGGCGAGCCGGTACGAACTTCTCCGGTTCGAGCGCGACAAACAGTGCCCCCTTTCAGATTCGTTAGGTGGGAGGTTCGTGGAGGTCGGGCCTCACGGACGGCCTCTGACCTGCCTGTATCCGACCTAACACCGGGAGGACACCCCCTGGCAACCCCTTTGTTCCCTTCAGGTCTGAAGGTCTACCGAGTGGTAACACCTATAGACGCACATTGTGACCTATAAGGGTTCATAGAACGCGATAGTCATTCTTGACATAGGGGATTTACTCACCCCATGGACCCAAGATTTCCTCTAACCCACCCACTGACCGGCGCCCAATTCCCCACTCAACGTGGGCGCCGGTCATGAAACACCGTGTGTCCGACGATCAGATTCCCATCGAGGCCATTGCCATCTTCCGGCGCATCATCAAGCGGTTGGCGTCCGAGGGACGTTCGCCCATGTCGTCGAACCAGATGTCGAGCCGGAACTCATTGAATCGACGCGGCCCGAACGCCGGGGCGACGACGACGTCACAGCCGAACGACAGCAGGATCGACCGGCGCTCGTCCGGGGAGCCCGCCAGGAACGTCTCACGGATCGCCTCGGGCGAGGACGACAGCTGAACGGGAGCAAGTTCGGCGAGGCGTCGGTCGATCTTGCCGATCTCATCATCGATGCCGGCTTCGATGAGCCCGGCCATCGCCAGGGTGATCTCCTGTCGGGCCACCGACATTGCGGTCGCCACCCGTTGCGCCTCGTGCCCGGCCTTCTGTGCCAGCAAGGCGTCCCGTTCGTCGGCGTCGACGTCTCCCGCGGCGATCATGGCGGCGAAGGCCGGCGTGTCGATGAAGTCGAGGAACTCGTTGGTCACCCACTCGTCGACCTTGCCGGCGACGATGCCCAACTTGCCGCAGCCCCCGAGGCTCTTGACGCACTGGTAGAAGACGAACTTCTTGCCGTTGTTGCTCTTGTTGGACTTCCCGTAGAGGACGGCGGCGCACAGGCCACAACGCATGGGGCCACCGGACAGCATGTACTTGCGGGCCTTGCGGTTCTTCTTCGGCACCGGCCGCTCCTCCCCGTTGACGATCTTGGTGCGCTTCGAGCCGTACTTGGCCTTGAGCGCCAGCCACGTCAGTTCGTCGAGGACCGGTTCCCATTCGGCCTTGCCGACGATCTTGCCCCGATGCACCCGATGGCCGGCGTTGGTGGGCGACAGCACGGCGCCCTTGAGCGACGTGATGTTCCACTTCTCGGCACGGGCCGGTCGGATCTCTCGGGTGTTGAAGTCGTTGACGATGTCGGTGAGGTTCTCGCCGGCCAGCATGCGCCGGGCGGCTTCCTTCACCACGAGGTCCCGGCCTTCGACGACGGCGAGACGAGACCGGCCGAACTCGTCCTTCTTGTGCTCGTAGGCGTAGGGCTTGCCTCCGGAGGGGCGACCCTCACGGGCCCGTTCGTCGAGGTGGGTGTTGACGTTGATCTTGGCCTGCTTGGCGTACTCGGCGTTCACCAGGTTGAGGATGTCGGACGACAGCGACTGGATGAGGTCGTGGACGCCTTCGGTCCACGTGTGCAGGAACCCGATGCCGGCGACGAGGCAGGCCGCTTTGAACTCGGGCCAGATGAGTTCGTGCCGAGAGATGCGGGCCTGGTTCTTGGCGAGCACGTCGCCGATCTGGCCGCGGCGGATGCCGTCGAGCATCGCTTCGTACTGGGGCCGGAACACGTCGGTGTCGGCGGCGGTCAGGTCGTCGTCGACGAACACGACGTAGGGGCGGCCGGGCCATCGGGCTTCGCCGTCTCGGATCCCGAGGGCCACCTGCGTCTCGGTGGAGTCCCGAGTGCCGTCGGGATTGTCGGAGAGCCGGGCGTAGATGGCGTACGGGAGAGTGGATAGGTTCAGATTCGGGGTCTTCAGCTTCATGACCCGTATCGTACTTAACGCAAGACCCCTGAGGGTATTCAGGGTTAAGCACGATACGGCCTGATTCTGCCGTTTGTGCTGGTCAGAGGTGTGCCGGCGGCCTCACGGAAGGCCGCCGGCTACCCCGGTTCCCGCCATCCACTATGCTGCCACAAGCGCGGTGTAGAATGCACCACCGAACATTCCTGAAGGAGTGAGCGTAGGTGACTTTGGAGCCCATCGTCTTCACCGACCGGGTCCGCATCGAGTTCCCCGAAGCCCACGACACCCCGTGGGCGACGATGCACCGGGACTCCCTGCAGGTCGAACTCGGGCCCGTCCACGACGACCACGACTTGACGTTCGTTCTCACCGTCGCCGCCGAGTTGCTCATGGAGTCGATCAGCTGGTCGGACCGGTGGCGCTCCGAGGACGGCAAGGAACGTTACGTGCTGATCGGCGACTGGATCCTGGTGGCCCGTTCCGAGTCCGGCGTCGAGCACTACCAGTACGACAATCCCCTCGAGGCCCGTGCGGCCTTCGCCCAGCGAACCGGAGTCCCCAATGGCACCAGCTAAGAAGACCGCTGCCGGCAACACCGAACGCCAAGCCCTTCACGCCTACTTGAGTCCTGAGGCGTACGAGGCGTGGCAGACGTTCGGTGAAGAGAACGGCGTGTCGGTGACGGGTCTCGTCGAGGCGTTCGGCCTGACGCTGAAGGCGGAGATCGAGGCAGGCGGGACGGACGTCCGCAAGGACTGGGTGCGGTTGGGTCGCAAGATCGACACGGAACGGCGTCGGCGATGAGCAACGAGCACGACGCCATCGCCTGTGATGCCGCCTATGAGGGGATGGTGAGCGACTTCAACGCCGCGGTCACCGAACGGGACCGGCTGGCGTCCGTCGTGGCAGACCTGGCCAAGAACCTGAGCGCCACCCAAGCCGAACGGGACCTGTTCCGCGACGACGCCATCCCGAAAGCCGCCGCGCTCATCAACCACTTGACACTCAAGGTTGAGGATGCCGAGGCCGAACGGGACGAACTTCGCGAGCAGCTCGCCGACGCGATGGCGGCCGGCCAATCGATGGAAGGCCAATGCAACGACCTCGTGGCCGAACGGGACCGGCTGCGGGGGTTCGTGGATGGCGACGACCTAGATCAGTTCATCCGCGAGCAGGGGCCGGATTTCGCGGCTCTCGTCAAGATCGGAGCGTTGGAGGCCGAACGGGACCGGCTGCGAGCGGTCGTGGAAGCGCTCCGCGAGTGGCGAGAGGCTGACCGCGCGGCGCAGATGGCCTGGACCCCGGAGGAAGGGCAACGTTTCCACACCAAGACCAGAATCGCCCGAGAGGCAACATGGCTCGCGCTGGCGAAGTGGGAAGAACCACTTGACGTAAGCCCGACCGGGGAGGGAGGACACGTGAGCGACCACGACCACTGCGACCACGATCCGATCGAATGCACCTACGACGCGCTCGTCGGCGAGTACCAGGAGGCGGTCGCCGAACGGGACCGGCTGCGAGCGGTCGTGCATGAGCAGGATTATGCGCTCGCCCTGGCGGCTCACCGTGACGCCGAGCGGGACCGGTTGCGGGCGGTCGTGGATGCGGTGCGTCGGGCCAGTCACCTCTATTGGATCGCGGAATCGGCCGACTTCGACAACATCACGCCCGTCACCGTCGCCATGACGAAAGTCGAGTTGGCACTACGCCAGCTTGACGTAAGCCCGGAGGCGACCGATGGGTGACGAGGTGACCATGGAACATCTCGCCGACCTGCGTGACGAGGTCGACCGGGCGGCGCAGCGCTTCGCTGACCTCGTGGCCGAACGGGACCGGCTGCGGGCGGTCGTGACGACCCTCAATGCCCGATACGTCGATCACATGGACGAGTGTGCCGTCAAGGTCGATTATCCGTGCGACTGCGGGCTCGATGATGTGTTGCGCCAGCTTGACGTAAGCCCGACTATGGGCGTCAACCAACAGGAAAGAGACCATGAACCCAACGAGGAACCAACTGCTGACGACGGCGGCGATCACGGGCGCCGCGACGATCGTGCTCACCCTGACAGCGCTCGCGCGATTCGTGATGCTGGCCTAAGCCCGACTATGGGCGGCCGGTGCCCCGACTGCGGGAACCCGCTACGGCACTGTGACTGTTCGGACAGGATCGACGGAGGGTGCCCCGCACGAAAGCGACGGGGGCGGCCGGATCTCCAGCCGTGGAGCACCCGACCCGGCGAACGGGGGGCCGGCGTGCTTGGCGGCGCCGGCCCCCCGAGCACGGCGGTTAACTAGGAGGCCGACCCGTGAACGAACATGAGGCCGTGCTTCTCATCGTCGGCGTGCTGGTCATCGTGATCGGCGTGACGGCCCATCACGCGTTCGTGACGTCGGTGGGTGTCGGGATGATCATCGGCACGGTGTTCGGCCGGGTCTTCCTGAGGCCATCGTGACGAACATCGGTGACCTGTTGCTGATCGCGCTGGCGTGCGCTCTCACGTTCATGGTCCCGGTCGATATTTGGATCCGGCGCACGACCGGTCCCCTGTCGGTCCGTGGTCGGGTCTCAGCCGGCATCGTCCTCGGGTTGGCCGTCCTGATGCTTCTAGTCAACCTCTGGTTTCGACAGTGGGTCTTCGCCGTCGTCTACGCCGTGGTCGTGGCCATCTGGTGGCCGTTGCCCTGGCGGCGCTGACATCGTGCCGCCGAGGAACTCGTCGAGCATCACCAACTGTTCAGCGAGTTGACTGCCCATCACGTAGGCGCACATGGACGCCCCGGCCCACACGGCGAACCCGAGGGTCAACACGCCCGACATGACGACGCCGAACAGGTTGTCGACCTGATGGGAGCTGATGAGCCAGAACGTGGCGAGGATCAGCCATCCGACCCATGCGTAGCGGGCGGGGATCCGGATTCCATCGCCTTCAATTGCAGAGCTAGATATCGGCATTGGTCCCTCGCAAACTCAAAGGTCTTGTAGGTCGGTTTCGGCCAGTCGGGATAGTCGGCTCGGAGGTCGCCCAACATGTCGGGCAGGAACGGTCCGTAGTCGGCGTGGCCGGAGTGGGCGCAGTCGAACCCGAACCAGAAGCCCCCTTCGGGGTTCGGGTCGAGCATCAGGAAGTCCCCGACGTAGGTGATGCCGCCGTGGACGCGGAACAGGTCGGTGTTGATGTCCCGACGGGCGCACGGGTGTTTCTCGGGGATCCCCACATAGCCGACCCATGTGCCGTAGGCCCAGTGGCGGTTCACGATGCACAGGTAGCGGGTGGTCTCGTCGATCCAGTCGCACCGGTCGGGTTCATCGAGCCACGGCCCCGGTGGCCATTCACTCTTCGGGGGCAGCTTCACCATCGCGTTCCTCCATGAGTTCTTTCAACGCGGCTTCGGCGGCCTGCGCCCGGATGCGGTAGTCCTTCTCCAGATAGGCGAGCCGGTCGATCTCCCCGTAGGCGACGATGAGCTTGCCGGTGGGTGAGTCGGCGTCGACGCCTTTACGGGTGGCTTTGAGCCGGCGGCCGAGTTCGTCGCGTTCGGCGATCGCGTCGGTGGCGATCCGGTCGGCGGCTTCGGCGGCCTTGCGGTACTCGTCTCGTTCGTGGCGGGTGGCGTCGAGCCGGTAGCGGAGTTGTTCCACGTGTTGGTCGGCCCGTTCGAGGGCTTTCTCGACGGCCCGTCGATGTTCTTGTTCGGCGGTCAGGGCGGAACGGAGTGAGGCGACGTCTTCGTCATGGAGGCTCACAGAGGGCAGCTCCTCGGTTCGGGTCCTAGGGGTGGTCGTCGATGTCGTCGAAGAGGTGTTCGCCTTGGCGTTCCCGTTCGGCTTGGGTCTGGTAGGTGCACAGGCCGAACAGTCCGATGGCGGCGAGGCCGGTGAGGACACAGCCCATCAGCGATCCGTTCACGGCCGCGAAAGCGAACGCCATGACGGCGCTCCCGACCGCGAACGCGAGGACGACGACGATGAGGTACGGGTGAGCGTCGAGCCAGTCCTGCACCGTGTCGCTCACACGACACCCGCTCGGGGCTTCTCCGACATGAACTTCTGCGTGTTGCGCAGGTTGGCGAGCGCCCGTTCCCGGTTGGGGGCGGCGTTGGCGGCGTCCTGCACGGCCCGCAGGTTGTTCTGGGCGATGGCCAGGGCCTTGCGCAGCGCCTCGATCTCCTTGCTCTTGGCGACGAGGGTCTCGGTGGCCTCGTTGAGCTTGCGTCGCAGCCGGTTGTTCTCTTCGAGGGTCGTGGCCAGCCGGGCCCGTTCGGCGTCCCGTTCGTCGGAGTTGTCGGGGTTGATGTCGGGCGTGCCGGCAGTAGTGGCCAAGGCGACGACGGCGGTCATCGACAGCCGCTGGATGTCGAACAGGAGGTCGATGGGGTCGATGCCGGCGTCGACGCCGACGAGCGGCGAGATGGTGGGGGCGACAACCTCGGGCTCGGGCTCGGGGGCGACGGCCAGGGTGACGTTGGGGTCGTCGGGCACGGGCTTGGGGGCCGGGGTGGGCTGCTCCGGCTCGGGCTCCGGGTCGGGCTCGATCGGGGGGGCGCTGGCGAACACGCTCTCGGGCTTCACCTTGTCGACCTTGTAGGTCTTGATCGCATGGGGCTTGGGCGGCATCTCTTCATCGGTGAGCAGGAGCCGGACCAGGAACGTGCGCTTGCCGTTGGTCTCGCGGTAGAGGCACCGGCCGTACCGGCCGTTCTCCAGTTCGGCGAACAGCATCGACGTGTTCGTGCCGGGATGCACGGGCCAGCCGAGTTCTTGGGCCTTGGCGACGATCTTGGCCGGCACCCGTCCGCTCTGAGGATCAGCGACTTCGCCACCCATCTCATGCAGGGCCCACAGGACGGCGGGGATGGATCGCTTGGTGCGCTCGTTGGTGAATCGGGGCCACGTCCACTTGGATACGACGGGGGTGGTTTCGGCGATGCTCATGGTGTTCTCCGTGGGGTTCAGTTTCGGATCTGACAGCAAAGATGGTACGGCTGGCCGGACCCGCAGGCGCAGCCGGCTTCCAGTGCAAAGGCCACGAGGGTGGTCTCGTCGGGATACAGCTGTGAGCCCAGCAGGTGGAGGCCGGCGCCGTGGGTGACGAGCGCCGGACCTCTGCGTCGGGCCTGTTGGCCAAAGAGGGCGACGATCTCCGCCATGATCGCATCGCCATCGTCGGCGTAGATCTGCCCGGGGAACGGCAACCACTCGATCCGGTTGCCGCGGTAGCGGTACAGGTCGAACGCTACGGCTTTCCATCCAACACGACTGACGATGATGACCGACATGGCTTCCACGACGTTCGGGTCGCCGGCCCCAAAGCGTTGGGCGAGCAACCAGTCGGGTCCGTCGAACGGTGTGAGGCTGACGTACACATCGCCCATGACATAGGCCGTGTCGGCGTCGGAGAGGATGATGGCGGCGGCCATGGTGGCTTGGACTTCGGCGGTGTCGTCGGGCAGCTCGTAGGCGCCGATGGCCATAGAGCCCTGTGTGACGAGGAGGACCGGGTCGACATCAGCGCCGATGCCCCCTTCAGCCACCACCTGCTCCTTGCGCCGTCTCAGCACGCGCTGCGCCTTTGCGATTAGAGGATTCGGGTCCATGTGTCTGACTGTATGCCGTTCGTCAAGGCCGTGCAGTGGAGATGCCCACATTCAGCTCGACCTCAGTCCTGGCTAAGGATAGGCGCACGTCGACGGCGGCCCGGGAGTCGTCCACGATGTCGACCAGGGTCCGGCCGGTGGCGAGAAACTCCTGGTCAGCGACGTAATCCCAGACGCGCAACGACCCGCCCCCTGAGGAGCGGGTCGTTGCGGCCCTAGGACCCGAATCAATCCCTGGCAGGTTGAGGGTACCCCGAATGTGTGGGGTTCGGGGAGCACTCGGCCGGGTTCTTCGGACCTGTCGGACCATGGTCGGCGACCCTAGCGCGAGCAGGTCGCACGGGTCGGGCGATCAGCCGCCACCCCACCAGGGCAGTTCGATCCATTGCCCCGTCGACGCGTCGCCGGCCCACATCTCCACGGTGAGTCCATCGCCGCCGAACAGATAGAACCGGGCGGTGTCCAGCGCTCCTACGAGGTGTGCGGGGATGTCGACGCTGAGATCGAAGTCCGATTCGGTGGTGGTGATACTGGCGACGGTCGACGTCGCGTCACCGCTACCGACACGAAAGCCACCGGTCAACTCATCGGTGGCACCGCCTTGGCTGCCTTTCATGCGGAACTTCGTGATCGTGATCGACGCCGATTCTTGGTACGGGTCGCTCTCGCCGTTGCCACCCGCGGGATGGACGCTGTGCAAACCAACCAATGGTCGCGGTTTGATGCGGGCTTGGGCCACCAACGGTGGATCGATCAACCGGGTCGGTTGCGCCGCGGGGCTCTCACCGTTCAGCGTCCCGTCCGACATCTTCTTGACGAGCTGCAGCGTCCGTTCGTCCTCCTCGAGGAGCAGGTCGCCGAGTTCGGGGGCGTAGGTGACGTTGCCGTCGTCGTCCTCGGAACCGGTGATGGCCCGGACGCGTTGGGCGTAGGTGCCGGTGCCGTAACGGGGCACGATGATCGTGTCGCCCACGTTGTAGGACCGGTAGGGGCGGTCGTTCTTGTCGATCGGGTCGTGGTCGCAGGCGACGGCCGTGCGCGTCCACGCGCTCGTCTTGAGCTGCATCGTGGCGATCCGGTCGACCTCTTCGGGCGACTGGACGGCCCCGAGCGAGAACATGGCTTCGTGGCGGAAGAACGTGCCGATCGACTGCGGCTCGATGACCTCGCGCCACCCCCTCTTCCAGCGGCACAACAGGACGTTGATCATTCGGCGATCCGATAGGTGAGGCCGGCGAGGTTGCCCGACCAGGGGTTGTTGGGGTCGGTGACGGGACGCAGTTCGACGTCGGCCCGTTGCGACCCGCGCATGCCTTTCACCCACGCGTGCAACGTGAACGACGCCGGCTCCATCCACATATCCACATACGTTGCGCACAGCTCACGGAAGAACGTCAGGTAGTCGGTGCCGATCTTCGTGGAGATATCCCCGTAGACGGGCCACGGGTTGCCGTCCGAGTCGCTCTCGTCGTTGAAGGCGATGCGCAGACCCGACAGCGTGCCCCGCAGGAGCGCTTCGTAGACGCAGTGCCACATGGCCATCCCGGGTGTCATCCCGGGGGGGGTCGACGGATAGGCGAGGACGCGCCAGCCGTCGTGGCTCTGGTACAGGGGGTTCCCGATCAGGTCGAGTCCGTCGGTGGCGTACACGGTGCACAGGACACCACCCGGGTTCAACCCTTCGGCCGGTCCGGCCTCACGTCCCACCGGTTCGATGTCCGCCGCGATCGCGTCGGCCATCGGGATGTTCGTGGCCTTGATCGCGATGTAGTGCTCCCCGGGGGTGACCTCGATCGTCTTCTCCCATGCGACCGTGTCCTCCCGGTCCCATTGCGCCTTGCCCATTTCTTGGCCGTCGAAGTAGATGACCGAGTTGTTGTCGGAGGCGACGAACAGTTCGATCATGTCGACGCCGGGGGGCACGATGAACTCCCCGGCGAAGTAGCAGTCGCCGATCGGGGCGGCGGTCGTCGACGTACCCGGCCCCCAAATCCACTGGGCGTCAGGGTCGGGCCAGTCCTCGGGCAGAGGGTTGCCTTTCGAGTCGATCCAGATGGGACCCAACGTGGTCATGTCGCGCCACTTGCCCAACATGGTCGCTTGGGGCCAGAACCACTGGGCTTCGTAGTCGGGTGAGAACCAGGAGAAGTACCGCTCGTCGGTGGCCGGGGTGCGTCCGACGCCCCGGGGCGGGTAGACGACGGCCTCCTCGAGGACGCCCAACAGGCCGACCCCGGAGAAGGTGGTGACCTCGTCGATCTCTTCGCCGTGGGCGATCTGGACGCGCTCGATCTCTTTGACGATCCACCCGAACACGGTCCAGCCCTCATCGGCGAACACGACGACGTTGCCTTCGTTGATGGTGGTGGCGTCGACGTGCTCGTTGGGGATCTCCATCGACGCGGAGCCGGTCTCGTTGAGTTCATCCTGCCACTGCCGTTTCATGGCGCCCTCGATGACCCGTTCCACGACGGCCACGTTGGGCCGGATGCGCAGGGTCGCCTGCAGGCGCGGATGGATCTCCCCGGGTTGGCTCTCCCACACGAGACCGGCGGTGGCCGGCGCCACCGCTCCGGACAGGGCCACGGTGACGTTGGTGACGGGAAGGGCCGGCGCCCGTGTCGTGTAGTAGTGCCAGCCGTCGTACAGGTCAATCACAGGCGATAGATCTCATAGGGGATGACCCCGGTGGCGGGGCCGGTGGCGAAGCCGAAGCGCAGTTCGCCTGCGCTGAGCACCGGGACCGGGGGGGTGAGTAGACCGGTGATGCCGTTGACCGGTGGTACCGGTTCGGCCGTGTCGACCGTGACCGTGGTCGCCCACACGGTCACCCATTCACCGGCGAGGGCGACCCGCCAGGAGACGTTCATGGCAACGCCGTCATAGGCGCTGAAGTCGAACGCGGCGGCATAGACGGCGGTCCCGGGGATGGCGGTCATGACGGTCCGCCAGCCACCGGCGGCCGGGTCGGTGAGTGTGCCGGTGTACGCGATGGTCAGTGCCATGGTCCCCTACAACTTGATCAGGTAGTTCGTGAATGTGAACGTGATGTCGCCACCCGAGGTCGGGATCCGCACGGGCGTCGAGTCGGAGCGACGGTTGATGTAGGCGATCAGGTCGGCGGAGGTGAGGTCGACGGCGTCGCGGTAGACGACGAGGCCGGTGACGGTCAGCCCAGAGCTGACGGCGCTGAACGTGACGTCGTTGGCGATGGCCATGCCCCCGCTCACTGAAGCGACCGACACCTGCACCGCTGCGTCGATCTTGGCGGTCACGTCGGAGGCGACGGTGTCGGTGGCGTCGTAGACGTAGTTGCCGACCATCTGCAGCATGAACGTGTCGACGAGGAAGTCGATGTCGCCGCGCAGAAGCAGGTCTTTGGTCGACGGGTACACGGCGCTCATGCGAAGCCCCCTGAGATGAGAGCGATGTCGATGCTGACCGCGGCGTCACCCGGGCTGTACAGCTCGTCGGCGACCTCGAAGCCCCGGACCTGTATGGCGGCCTGCAGGTCCGGGGCGTCGGGGCGCTTGATGACCGCTAGCCGGGTGCTGTCGGCCGTGGCCGGCAACGCGGCGACGTTGGTCGTCAGGTGCGCGATGTTGGCCCATAGGCCGGCGGCCGGGTCGGCGTTGACGGTCCCGTCCCAGTGCAGACCGCCGAACACCATGAGGCTGAGGGTGCGCATCGTTTCATCGGGGCGCCACGGCAGGGCCCGTCGGCCCACGGCGTGGGGGGTGATCCGGTTCTCGCCCCGGGTGGATGGCGCCGAGTACAGGGTCTGGATGTTGAGGTGCTCCCATGCCGGCGTCGAGAGGGGCACACCGTCGATCTCCAGATGGTGAGCGAAGTTGATCTGGTAGGCCACTACTTGCGGGCTCCCGTGCGGGTCTGTTGGCGCAGCTGCCGGCGGACCTCATAGGCGTTCTGGACGGGTTGGCCGGTGACGTACACATTCACCTCACCGATGGACGCGCCGTCGCCGCCTTGGGCCGCCGCCCCGATCGGGGACGGGCGCAGGGGGATGACGGTGCCGCCGGTCGTGGGGATCAGGTATTGATTGCCCCCGGCACTCCACAATTCGGGCATACCCCGTTCGTTCACCGATGACATCTGACCGGCGGAGAGCGGCCCTCCAAAGGCACGGTTGAGCCCGAGGTAGTCGGGACCAGCGTTCGGTCGTCGGCCCGATATCTGCGTCCACGTGCCATCGGGGTTCTGCACGTACACATCCCCATTGGGGTTGGTGACGATGCGGCCCGGGGCCGGGGGTGGCGGCGCGGCGTTGGCGGCCTTGGAGGCATCGGCGATGGCCTGCATCTTGTGGGCGTAGTCATCCAACTTGGGAGCCAGTTCGGGATGAAGATCGGCGAGACCTTGCATGTAGGCGAGGAACTTCTCGGAATGGATCGCACCCGATGCGATCGCCCCATCAAGCGCGGCTTGTGCGGGCTCAAGATTGATGGTGGCCCGCAGGAGCGTGTCTTCGGCGGTGGCGATGCCCTCTTTTGCTGTAGCGATCGCGTCGAACGCGTCGGCTTGGGCCTCGGTGGCATCGGCTTGGGCCTTGCGGGCGTCAACAACTCCGGCGGCGGCGTCAAGTTCGGCCTGTTGGGCGTCGTTCACGCCGGCTTGGGCATCGGCCACCTTCTGGCGGGCGTCGGCCACCGCCTCGTCGTGCGCCCCCTCGGTGCGGGCCAGGTCGAGCTTGGCGCGGCGCAGGTCGAGCTTGGCCCGACGTCGATCGAGAGGATCCTCGAAGTCACCACCGAGGCGCTTGCGAGCTTCTTTGACCCCGAGCTTGGCGGAGGCGAGGTCGATCTCTTCTTCCTCGGTGCGACCGGCGAGGGTGTCCTGCAGTTCCCGTTCGGCATCCGCCAACTTGAGTCGGGCTTCGGCCGTCTTCTCGGTGGCCTTGGTGACCTGTTCCTGCGCTTTGACGATCCCCCGCCCGGCCTCGAGGGTGCGTTCCTGTGCTTCCCGGTAGGCGTCTTGGGCGTCGACGACCTTCTTGTTCGCTTCGACGATGCCTTTGCGGGCGTCGGCGACGGCCTTCTCGGCGTCGATGACCGCGAAGAACATCTCGGTCTCTTTCTGCGACGCGGCGATCAACTGCCCGATGCCCTTCGATGCCTGCAACGACGACTGCGTCAGGGACTGCGTGGCGACCTTGCCCTCCTCCTTCGCCTTGTTGTAGGCCCTCAGCGCCTCCTCCGCCGTCCCGTAGGTGCGCTGCGCCAGCGCTTCGGCGACCAGCCAATCGCCCATGGCGTTGGTGTTGGCCTCGATCGTCGCGGTGTCGCCCCCGGTCGCCTTGGCCATGTCCTCGGACATCCGGATCGTGGTCTCAAGTTGCGTGTTCGTCTTCATGAGAGCGTCTTGGACGTTCATGCGAGACATCTGATCGAAGGACCCTTCGAGCTTCTCGCCGAACCGGGTCCAGCCGAGGTCCATCCACTTCTTGGACTGCGCGTTGATCTGGAGGATCTGCCCTTTGACCTTGGCGAGTTCGTCGCGCATGCCCTTGATGCCGCCCCCCTTCTGGGCACCTTGTAGTGCGACGTTGTTCAGGTCACCTTGCATGCGGGCCACATCGCCCATGTATTGCTGCCACTGCTGGTACGCGACGATGGCGAGCGTGATGGCGGCCGTGCTCGCCGCGATCGCCCCACCGAGGTTGCCGATTCTCCGGGAGAGCCGATCGGAGTTCCGCACCGAGTCGCCCATGTACGTGCCGGCCTCACGGATCCGCGTGCCGAAGGCGGCGAGCGTCGGCGACATCCGTCCGATGACCCCACCCAACTGCCCGATGTTCTTGGTGATCGAACCGAACACGAACAGGACCGGTCCGGCCGCTGCTCCGAACGCCCCGAACGCTACGGCGGCGTTGCGCACCGGGTCGGGCAGCATCCCGAACGCCTGAGCGAGGCCCCCGACGGCTTGGATAACGGGCGTGATGGCCGGCACGATGTCGGCACCGAGGCCGATCATGGCGTCGTGCACGTCGTTCATGGCCCGTTCCATCTTCTTGGCGTCCGACTCGGCGGTCACCTCCCACGCCTTGTTCAGATCGCCGGTGGCGTTCTTGACGCCCGTGATGACCTTGATGGTTTGCTCGGTGTTCTGGCCGAACAAGTTGAACACACCGGTAAGGGCCCGGATGTTGCCGAACACCTCACCCATCGCCACCTTGTTGTCCCCGAAGCCGTCGTAGATGGCCTTGAGGGTCGGGATGAGTCCCTCGGAGGTGAGCGCCAGCCGTACCTGTGCGTAGTCGAGTCCCGTGTACGCCTTGAGGGCTTCCTGTGCTTGTGGGGGCAGATCCTGCAGGGTGTTGAACAGGCCACGCAGCTGGGTGGCCGCCTGGTCGGAACTGGTGCCCGAGAGCGTCATGGCGGCGAGCGCGCCCGAGACCTCATCGAAGCTGACGCCGAGGTTGGCGGCGATCGGGATGACCTGGCTGAGCGAACCGGCCAACTCGTCGGCTTCGCCCTTGCCGTAGTGGACGGCCGCGGCCAACGTGTCGCCAGCCTTCGCCGCGGTCATGCCTTGTTGCTGGTACGCGGACATGGCCGACGTCAACACGTCGGCCACCACCTTGGTTTCCCCGAGGCCAACCGCGGCGCCCTTGATGGCGACGTTGAGGGTCTCCATCGCCGCCGCGCCTTCTTGGCCCGACGACGTGATGAAGTACAGGGCCTTGGCGGCCTCTTCGCCGGCCACGCCGTACTCGCGACCCAACGCCCGGACCTCACCGCGCCACTGTTCGGTGGTCTCGGTGTTCACCTGGTTCAAGGCGCTGATCTGCGTCATCGCCGTGTCGAACTCGCGGTAGGCCGATACCGCGGAACGACCGAGCAAGGTCAACGGCACCGTGAACGCGTAGGTCATCTCCCGACCCACGTTGCGAGCGGCGTTGCCGACGTTCGTGAACGCCTGAGACCACGTGCGTTGCAGAGCCGCGGGCGCTCCACCAGCCGGCCCCCCCGGGCCGGCACCGACCCCCGACAGGGCGCGTTGGAGCTGCGCCCGCAGGTCGCCCATGTTGAACTTGACGTCGACGTAGACGGTCCCGACCGACGCGGCCATCAGCGGGCCACCGTCAGGCGAGCGAACTCAGAGGGCCGGATCACGCGGGGTTCCTCGTTCTCCCATGGCCGGCGCACATGCTGAGGTTCGGGGAGCTTCCACTTGGGGACTCCCGCGAGAAGACACGCCTCGATGCGCAGTACGCCGATCGCTTCGATCAGCTGCGCCAGCAGTTCGTGGGTCGTCGTCCACGACTCCCGTTTCGACTGCCGGCGGACCTCGTGCACCAGGGCCATCACGTCGTCAGCGCGATGGCGGTACAGGGTCTCAGGGGCGATGCCGGTGGCCACCGACAGTTGGGCGATTAGGCCGCGCCAACTGCCGGGGTCGTAGGGCCCTCGTCCTCATCCTCGTCGGACTCTTCCTCGTCTTGAGCGTCAGGCAACCGTTCGATGAGGTGAACTCGAGAGAGCCACTTGTCGAGGTCGTCATCGGGACAGCCGAGGTAGAACCAGGTGGCGGTGGCCAACGCGGTGATGCCGGGCGCCTGTTCCTGGCCCGGCCACCGTCGTTCGACCTCCACGAGACCCAAGAAGTTCGACGCGGCATCTTCAGATGTGCCGTCGATGTAGGTGACCCGGAAGTCACCGATCGGCATCATGCCGGCCATTACGAACTGCGCTTACGGAGCTTAGCGTCGGTCCCTGCCGGCACCGGTTCGCGGCCTTCGCCGTAGTTGGCCGGCACCTGATCCTCGGTCTCGGGCACGGGTTCGCCGTTGGTGTTGCCGTTGCCGTTGCCGTTGGCCGAGAGCAGCGTCGCCGGGGCGTAGGCCGGGTCGTTGGTGATCATGTTGAACGGCGCCGACTGGTCGGACGGGATGAGGATCTGCATGGTGACGGGGAACGTCGAGGCGTCCTCACGGAGCAGCTTCTGCTCGACGCCCTCACGGTTCTGGACGCGCTTGTACTCCCACCGGTAGGTGTTGTCGCCGTCGATCATCTCGACGAGCATCGCCCGTTCGTCGATCTCCGCCGGGTCGGGGGGCGTGTAGCGGTACACGTCGGTCTCGGCCGCCTCGAGGGCGTACTCGCCGCCACCGAGCGCGAGCAGCAACTGGTCGCGGCCCTGCTGCATCATGTTGAACGCGATCGTCTTCGGCATCTTCGTCGAGATGATGCGCACCGGGTCAGCGGACTGCATGGCGTAGATCTCGGTGACCTCACGCCCGTAGTTGGCAGTGATGCCATCGGGGGTGACGTAGCCGAGGTCGACCCACGGGGCGGCCGGCGCGGTCTCCCATGCGGGAAACGCGGTGCCGAGTGGGGCCAGGAAGATGGAGGCGATACCCGCTACGCGGATATCACCGGCGTCGTAAGCCATTGAGGGGACCTCCTCAGGGGTGGGTGTGAATTGCGGCCAGCGCGAGATACCGGGGCTTCGGTGGCTCGTAGCCGACGTCGGGCACGTACGACAGGTCGCCGAACCGCACGTTGGTCACGACCCCGATGCCGACGTGGTGCCCGATGAACTCTTCGGCCATGGCGTCGCGCACGGTGTCGATGATTTGGCGGGCCTGCACTTTCGGGCCGCCGTAGGCGTCGATCTGGATGTACGCCTCGTCGAGGTACAGGGGCCGGTCGTAGACGGGCGCCCCGGAGATCTGTGTGAGTTTCACGAACGGGAACACGGCCCGGTTGGGGACCTCGGTGACGACCCGGTCCTCGACGAGGGCGATGATGTCGTCGCGGGCCCGGAGCCAAGAGGACAGGAGCCGTTCGACGTCGACGGTCACTCGTCGGTGTCCCGCACGATGAGCTTGCCGCCGAAGTTGCGGACGGTGCGCCGGAACGGTGAGTAGGCCGGGTTGTTGACGGTCCCGAACTCGATCATGCGAGCGAACTCGTCATGGGCGGTGACCCGCCAGAAGTTCCGGAACTTGCGGAGCTTCACCGACTCTTTGAACCGGCCGTGGCGCATCGGCCGCCGGATCCACGGTTCCCCCGGCTTCTTCTTCGGCCACGACAGCGACACGCCTTTGGGGGCGGCCTCGATCACCGATTCCCGTACGGCCACGGCCCGGTTGCGCAGAGCCGCGGTCGGGCCCGGTTCGGTCCGGAAGAACGTGTTGAGCGCCGCCTGGTTGATCACGACCCGGTTGGCCATCAGATCCTCCGTACGACCGCGGCCTCGATGTGGGTGGGGTGATCGGTGACGGGATCGTTGACCGTCCACGGGTTGCCCCACACGTAGAACTCGTTGCCCCGGTACTCGATGAAGTCGTTGGCGTCGATCACGGTGTCGGGCAGGAAGTACACCCGCCACCGTTCCCGTTCGATCTCATCGGCCTCCGATGCCGTCGACTGCGCCCAGTAGCAGCGCTCATCGGTGGTGGTGACCGTGGCGATCGGCCGGTCGCCGTACTCGTCCATCACGCCCGGCTCCGCGTGATGGAGCGTGCATTCGTCTTTGATCATCTGGTGGATGGGGTGGTCTCTCACTGCGTGACTCTCATGTCCCCAACGGGAACCAGTCGGCGTCGGGAGTCGCCAAGTTCTCCTGGTTGTCGACCGGCACGTAGCCGTACGGGCCACCCCCCCACCCGTAGCCGGGCGAGAGGGTGATCTGGGAGAGACCCCCGACGTTGTTCGGGGGGAGCGTGGCCAACATGTCGCGCTCTGCCTGGCTCAGCCACGCTCCCCCGTACCGCACCGACACAGCACCGAGTTGTGCGGCCTCGATGCCGGCCGGGTTGTACCAGGCCCGCAACGCGGCGGTGCACGTGACCATGACAACGATGTCAGGGATCTCACCGAGAGCGGACCCGTCCTCAAGCATGTAGCTGGCGCCCGAGGCGTGCCGTACAAGCGCGGACGCGTCATTCAGCAGGGCCTGTGCTCTCGTCTGCTCGGCCGGATCGTCGATCGTGTGGCCGATGTGGGCTTCGATGTCGGCGACCGTGGCGAGCGAGGGGAGCATCAGGCAGCCACGACTCGAATGGCCCGCTGGGCGTCGAGCGTCTCGGCCCCGGCGAAGGTGGAGACGATGGCCCGGTCCTGCAGGAAGGCGCTGTCGTAATCACGAATGAAGCGCAAGGCAAGCCCCTGGTAGGACACGCCCTGGCCGAACGTGACACCGGCCGGAACGACCGGGGCGCGCATGACGAACGTGAACGCCTCCTTGGTGAAGATCATGAACGAGTTCGTGGTCAGCTCGTTGGAGACGACGACGTCCATGCCGTACAGCCGGCCGATGGTGGCGTTGCGCAGCGCCTCGGTGGAACCCGAATCCTGGTAGCGCACGATCCGGTTGGCGGTGTCGACGAGGAGCAGCATCTCGATTTCGGGTGACACGGCGAGCACCCGGCCGGTCTGGGGCACGTTGCGCTTGTTCAACTCCATGCGCGCCTCGAGGATCGCCACGTGGATCTCTTCGGACGTGAGCGCCGGAGTGATCGTCGTGGACGCCGGGAACGAGTTCATCTCGGTGACGAGCACCGCTTCGGCGCCGATACCCACGACCTGCGTGAGCGGATCGAGCACCTGCGACGTGAAGTCCCGCAAGGTGAAGGTGAACTCTTCGTCGGTGACGGGCGCGCCTTTGTAGAGAATCGGGCCGATGGTCACGGGAATCGTGGTCTCGGTGATCCGGTCCAACGTGATCGGCGTCGCCGCGTCACGCAGCGTCTGCGTGTACGTACGGGCCCCGCCACCGGTCACGGTCGGGGGGACGCGGACGTTGATGACCGTGCCTTGCTGACCCTGAAAGTCGGCTTCGGCGTCGCGGCTGACGAGCCGGGGCAGGACCAGATCCTGTACCAGCGCACCGATCGCCGTGCGGGCGATCACCGTGGGCGTGACGAACGTATTGCCTGCCACGGCATACCTCCAATGTCTGGGCCGTCAAAGCGCCATGGCAGGGCTCGACGGGGGGGTTACCGGGTCTTGCGCTGGTCCCGTCCCATGGAGATCAGGTCCATCGGGTCCATCCCGTCGAGGTTCGGGTTCGACGGTTGACCGTTGACCATTCGCTCTTGCGGACGACCAGGTATCCCCGGTGCGGGGTCTTTCGTGCCGAGTTCGGCGAGGAGCGCGTCAGCGGCTTCCTCCACGGCTTCCTTCGTGTCACCCACGAGGAACTTGATGAGCGACGCCGGCACGCCTTTGGCGGAGCCGACCTCGTAGCGCAACAGGCTCGTCTCGGCCTTGCTGCGAGCATCCCGCTCGACGGCGAGGGCCTCGGTGGCCTTCTGGACCTCGGACTTGTTGGCGTCCTCAGCCTCTTTGACTTTCTGCTCGTACGGCGAGAGTTCCTTGACCCGCTTCTCGGCCGCGGCCCGAGCGTCCCGCTCTTTGGCGATGGCGGCTTTGAGTTCGGCGTAGTCGTCGGGGGTGTTGGCGGTCTCGCCGGTCTTCTTGTTGGGCACCGGCTGATCGACCGGCGCGTCGGTGGGAGCACCTTCGGTGCTTTGGGTTTCGGGGGGCATCCCGCCCTCCTTCTTTCAGTCGGGGGGCATCCCGCCCTCCCGGCGATCAGTACCGGCGCTCTCGTTCCCGTTCACGGGAGCGTTCACGGGCCTCGGAGACCCGTTGCACGGCGCCGGACTTGCGCAGCTCGGTGAGCCGCACCTTGTTGATGGCCTTGCCCGGGTCGGTCCCGTACGGCACGGCGACGATTTCGCACTTGCACCCGTGGTGGCCGAACGTGGCCGACTCTTGGGTGCGGTAGATCTGGGTGCCGACGACCTGACACCATTCGCAGGCTCCGGCGGTGATGACGCGCCGCCACCCGCGGACCTTGGTTCCCGGTTGTCCCATTCGGGCCGAGGCTCCATCGCGGGTGGCGTCACGTCCGGTCAGCTCAGCGATGCTGGCGCCCGACTCGCGGGCCTCCTGGTACGTGTAGCCCTCTTTCAACTGGTGCCAGGTGCGCAGGAACGGCCCGTCGAAGGCGACTTCGGGCATCGTGAGATCGGAGGGCCGAATGGGCGCCCCGGTGATCTCCGCCAGGTAGGCGCTGGCGAGGTCGGCGGCTTCGGTGGCGCCGGCCCGGGTGAACGGGGTGGCTTCGGCGATGAACTGTTCGATGTCGGCCCGGTTGATGTGTTCCAGCTGTTCGAACACGTCGCGCAGGGCGAGCCCGACCTGGTTGGCCAACTCATCGAGGGCGTGGATGTAGGCGAGGGTCAGTTCGACGGCCTCGATGTCGGTGATGGTGAGCGTCGCCGTCTTGGTGGCCATCAGCCGATCGCCCTCTGCCGACCTTCAGCGGCGGCCAGGTTGTTACCGGGGGGCGGCTTCGCTTCCTGGCCGTTCAGCGCTAATTGGGCACCCTGTCGGGCGGCCTGCAACTTGGCCTTGGCGGCCTCGGTGCGCCACAGCATGAGGTCCGAGCCGGTGGTGCCCGGAATCTTCTCCCACAGGGCACTGGGGGGCACCTGCAGCATCTGGGCCATCTTCCCGAGGGCATCGACCTGTTGGGCGATCGAACGGGGCTCGGTGTCACGCCACCAGATCTGGGCGTCGGTGTCGGACGCGGCCTGCTCGTCGCCCGCGGCAGCGCCGGCCAACCGGAACGCCTGCTCCCACGCTTCGCCGTAAATGATCTGACGGTCCTGCACCTTCTTGGCGAGGGTCGTGTCGGCGGCGAGGAGCGCTTCGGCCGACAGGTTGATGAGGTCCCCGAGCAGGTAGTGCGGTGGGGTCTGGCTCAACAATCCGTACATGCGCAGGGCCTGCTCGATCGCTTCCACGATGTTCTTGAGGTTCGCTTCGGGCAGCGACCCGAACTTGGCGTCCTCATCCGAGGTCATCCACAGCGACTTGGCGAACGCCTGCACCTCGATGATGGGGTTGCCATCTGCACCGACAGGCATCGACGCCAACCCTGTCGCCCATTTCTGGGGGGACGCCGCGTAGGTCTGGGCGACCAACAGGTCGAACACGGTCTGGTTCAACCGGTCCTGAATCGCCATCGCCGGAGAGATCTCCCCGTCGGGGTATCGGGTCAGGTTCCACGAGTTGCGGAACGGGACGATCGGCACGACCCCCAGCCCGTGTTGGGTCACCTCGAGGATGTCGACGATCGTGTCGCCCCCGACGCGCACCACGTACCGGGCCTGGTCGTCGAGGACGTGCCAGATCTCCTGGTCGACCTCGGTGGCCGAGTACATCGACTTCTGGCCCTGCTTGAGCCCGAGGAACGCCCAGTCGTCGGAGTAGTCCTCGAACCCGATCCACCACTCCCGGGGCGACACGGGCCGCATGACGGGGGCCGGCACACCGTCCTTCTCGCCGGGGAGCACCATGCAGCCGGCGTAGCCGTGCTTGGCGGCCTCGTCGTAGAGCGCCTTCTGGCGACCGTCGAGCCCGTTGGCCTGCCACCACTCCCACTGGGGGGCGTTCTCAACCGCGGTCTCCGAGGGCCGGAACCCGTCGACGATGAGCCGTTGGGTGAGCGTGGACACGATCAACCGGGTCAGGTTGGTGACCGACCGGTCGCGCAGCTCGAAGAACTCCCGGGTCGCCGTCGGCGGCTCGTAGGGGGCTTTGTGCTTGCCGATGTAGTACGACTCGAAGATGTCGAGCCGGGCCCATTCCTGTTGGGCGATCGGTCCCCACTCTTTGATGGCCCATGCGATGTCGGCGGTCGACTTGAGGAGCATCAGTTGTCGCTCATCTCTCTCAAATGAGTCACCGTAAGCCGACGTCCTCCACCCAAAGCTGGTACGGATACGCGGGGTCGTCGAAATGGGTGAGGGTGGCGGTCGCGGCGCCGATGGTGCGTGTGGCGCGAGGTAGGAGCGTGTGGGAACCGGTCGTCGGGCGCCAGAGCAAAGCCGCAGTGAGCACGGTGTTGACGTTCATGGTGGTGCCCGCCGCGTCCGGCCTCGTCTCCCCGGTGTCCGCCACCCGGCCGATCGATACGCCATCAGAGAGAATGTCGAACAGCCACCGAGCGGCCACCGTCATCGACTTGGCATCACCTTGAATGGAGCAGAGCAAACGGACACGGTAGAGCCGAAGCGCGTCGGTGGTGACTGCCAACCCATAGCCCGCGGGGAACGTGTAGGGAGTGACGGCCGTGGCCGTGGCGATGGCGGTTTGTCCGGGTATGCGGTAGCCGATGATCCCGTAGCCGAGCGAGCGCGTTGGCGCAATGTCGCCGAGCCTCATGCGCCGAGCAACCCCTTGGCCTTGAGTTCATCGATCAGCGTGGCCAGCACCTGCATCGTCTCGAAGAGTGTGTCGGAGGTGGCGTCGAGGGTCTTCTTGGCGGTGTGCGCCGTCGTTGACCAACCGGTCGAGCGGGCGGTACCGGCGGCGCCGAAGAACCCGAGAACCGATGACGCCGAGCCCACCTCAACGTTGCCGGCGACGTCGAGCGCGGCGAGGCTCACGAGGCGGTCGTAGTTCCACGTGAACGGCAGTCCGTAGGCTTGCCCGGTGTTGTACGGGCGATCGGTCAGGAATCGGATGCTGCGCCAGTTGTAGTTGTGCGCCGCGGTGGTGTGCAGGATCGTCAGTCGGTGATAGGCCGCGTAGGTGACGGTCGTGGCCAGATGCATGAAGTAGGCGCCGTCGGGAACGGTGGCCGTCGGCAGGATCGCGTTCCACGTGGTGCCGTCCGTCGACTCTTCGAGCGTGACCTGATAGCCCTTCGGCGGCCCGTACTCCTGATAGAGCTGGAGCATCGACGCATAGCTCGACGCCGGCCCTTGCAGCACGACGCGCCACCGCGGGTACGTCGTCGAGTTGAGCACCGCACCGCCCGCCGTGTGACCAGAGAAGATCTCCTTTACGACGGTGCTGGCGAGCGCCACCCACGCCGTTCCATTCCAGTACTCGGCGACCGTGATCGGGATGCTCTGGAACCGGTCGGACCAGGTCTGCGTGATCAGCGGCAACAGCGAGCGGTACGCGGCAAGCGAACCGATACCGGTGATCTTCGCCGTGGATTGCAACCGGAAATCATCGCCGGTGATCGGGCCGGTGACGCTCACATACGGGCGCCATCCCGTGTCGAAATCGGCTCCGCTGATCTTCGTCAGGATCTCGGTGGCCACCCCGCCCGGAGCGACGCCCGGCCCCGCCGCGCCGGTCGAGCCCGTTGCCCCGACCGGTCCCTGCGCACCGGTAGCGCCCGTGTCGCCCTTCGGACCCTGTGCCCCTGTCGCTCCCGCGGGGCCCTGAGCGCCGGCAGCGCCGGCAGGACCAGGATCACCCTGAGGACCGGGGGGCCCCGCGGGACCGGGCACCGTTGAATCAGCACCGGCCGGACCGGCTGGACCAGGATCACCCTGGGGGCCAGCAGGGCCGGGCACGGTCGAATCGGCACCCGTTGGACCGGCTGGCCCCGCAGGACCAGGGTCACCGGCAGGACCGGGGGGACCCGGCACCGTGGAGTCGGCGCCCGGTGGCCCCGCGGGACCTTCAGGGCCGGATGGCCCCGGATCACCTGGCGGCCCCGCGGGACCAGGCACCGTCGAATCTGCCCCGGGGGGACCGGCAGGGCCATCCGCTCCCGCCGGCCCCTCCGCCCCCGGGGGTCCGGCTGGACCAGCCGGACCGGGGGGACCGACCTGGCCCTCAACGGTCAGTTCGACCGCCTCGACGGGCTGCAGGTCCAACGCGACCGTCGTCGTGTGCAGCGACAGGGCGACGGTCTGCGTGATGGCGTCCAGCGTCACCTCATCGGCGTCCGTCGAGTAGTTCAACGCCACCGACGACGGGGCGCCTTTGGCATCGAGGGTCACGCCACCGGCCTGCGCCAAATTGAGCGCTACGAGGTCGTAGCGGACGTCGAGACCGACCGGACCGGCAGCCGGGGGCAGGTCCAAACTGACCGGCACCGTCACCAGGTCGAGCGTGATCTCCTCAGGCACGGGCCCGGCCTTTCGCCAACAGCTCCTGTTGGGGTGTCAGCGCCGAGGTGGCCACGGGCGTGACCACGGTGATCGGGCCGGGATCGTCACGGGACACGTCGTCGGTGATCTGCAGGCCGGTACAGATCCACCACGTGCGGATCGTGTCACCGGTCGTCGAGTCGAGTTCCTCGAGGTCGAACACGTAGCCCGACTTGAGTTTCGCGGTGTCGTCCCCCGACATCGACAACAGGACCGTCGACGGGACGCTGCCACCCGACGGCGTGATCACCGAAGTGGCGAACTCGACGACCAACGCACCGTTCGCCGAAGGACGCACCTGCGCCCGCCAGTCGGAGCCGGACACGTCGATGGGGTCGCCGTCTTGGGTGATGTTGACGGGGATCGTCAACGGGTCGCCCCGGACGATCGTGCCGGACTCGGGGTACTTGCTGGTCGCCGCCATCAGATCCCCGCGAACCAAGAGGTCGTGCGCCGGTTCAACATGCCCTTGGCGATGCAGTCCCGACGCGCTTCGGCTGAAATGACCGCGGCCATCGCCGCGTCGATCTTGTTCGGTGAATGCGGCCGGTCTTTGGTGAGGGTGAACAGGTTGCGGCCGTCGTCGTCGAGCGCCGGCAGGAGCTTGCGCCGGGCGTTGGAAATGTGACGGGCGAAGACGCTGTCACCGTCATGTGTAACGTCCCCGCCCGCCACGGCCGCAACGAAGTACCCGACAGCGTCGCCCAGTTTGCGACTGCGGAGGTTCGTCACGAAATCGGCGACGTGGTCCTTGCCGTAGCGTCCCGTCCACCGGTCGGTCAGATGCTCGATCTTCTGGGGGTCCGAGTAGATGAGCCCCACGTCGAACCGCTCGAACGCCTCATCGACGGCGGCGTCGGCCAGTTCGAAGTCGTGCTCGTAGTTCTCATCGGCGCCGGGTGGGCGTTCGATGATGCACAGGGGCCACTGGTGGAACCCGTCGACGGTCGTGGCGATGATCGCCAGGGCGTCCTGCCAGCGGGCGCCGTCCACGCCGATCGAGATGAGCGTCCCGTCGGGCACCACGATCTCCGGGTGCGCCGCGTTGCGCCACGCCTCGAGGTCGAAAGCGACATCCTCACCGGCATGCACCCGGTTCAAGAAGAACCGCTCGGCCTGGGCCGGGTCACGCTTGAGCAGCGCCTCAACTTCGACGTCGATGCGATCGAGGTCGACCCAGCCTTTCCACGTGCGCCCGTTGCGCACCGAATCCCCGTAGGCGTGACGCATCGCTTTGCGCCGTTCGCTCTTGTTGCGCACCGACCCACCGATCGGCGCCGGGTAGTCGACGTACACGCCGACCGGGTTCTCGTTCGTGTCCTGCGCGATGGAATCGTCGACCAGAGCCCAAGCGTTCGTCGTTTCGATGAAGCGCCCCCCCATGCCCGACAGGTTCCTGCGCTGGTTGTCGGCGAGGCGTTTGCCGTTGTTGCGTTCCGTCCATCCGTGCGTCTCATCACAGACCACGCACGTGACACGCTGACCGAGTCGGGACAGCGCCGCAGCCGTCACCGGCTCGATCAGCCCGCCGCCCGGAACGTTGATGCGAGTCAGACCGGCGTCCGGTAGCTCGGCATCAAGGGGTCCGAACCGGATCATCGGCAGTAGCGCCCGATAGATGTTCGCCGTCTGATCCTCGGAGATCGCCGTGATCTGAATGTGCGGTGTCGGCCACGGCCGGCCCACGATCACCCCGTCGGCATCCCACCCATCAGGCAGGGCCGGGCCCATCGCCTCGAAACAGATGATGGCGGCACTGAAGGGGCCTTTGCCCCACTTCTGGGGCCTCGTAAGCTGCGACCCCCGCTCGTAATGGAAGCGAGGACCCGACCATTTCATCGACTTGCCCTTGGGGTTGATCCGGTAGTGATGCACCAGGAACCGGACCATCTCGTCCGTCAACCGGAACGGGTCGCCCATCTGGTCGCCGTCGGGGATCACACAGTGGGCTTCGATCCACTGCCAGGCGATCACGCCCAACGTCGGGAAGTCGAGGCCCGTCTCCGCCAGTTCGGCGTCAGGGCCGCGCCATGTCATCGATGATCTCGGAAGCCCACAACGAGTAGGGCAATGGTCACGGCCACACCGTCTAAGGCCACCACGACTGTCAACGTGTTGATCGCGTCGATCACATCACTCATTCCCGCATCCCCTTCAACCGGTCTCGAATGTTCGTCACGTTCCCCGTCGATTCGGGGGTTGCTTCCGGCGCCGGTTCGTCGACAAAGGCGTAGTGGAGCTTCGTGGCGCCCGTCGGGGTCAGCCCGAACGCCTCGTCGATGCGCAGGATCAGGGGCAGGAGGCGCACGGCGAGGTCGGTGGCCCGGCTGTCGCCATCCTCGGACTCGATCGCCGCCACCCATTGGTCTTCGAGCTGCGCCCGTCGGCTGAGGGGCTCGATGAACCCGTCATGCCACGTCGTGGCCTGCGGCGTCGACCACGCCCACCGCCACCAACGCCTACCGGCCGGTCCCAACCTCACCGGGCACTTGGGTGCAGGACCAGAGCGCCCGGTGAGGGGCAGCCGGTGAGCTGCCTGAGAAGCCGCGACATCCCGACGTTTCCGACGGGCGTCAGCAGGCTTCGGGACCGGGGACGGCATCAGCTGGACTTCTTGGCCGAATGCTCAGCGGCCTTCGACGCCGACTTGGACGACTCGTGAGTCTCCGAGGACTTGGCCTTCGACCGGCGCGAGCCTGTGCCGGTGAACGTGGTCCCCGAGACCGGAGGATCCGGCGGCACCTCGTACGGGTACTCCTTGCCCGTGTAGTTCTCATAGGCGTCCTTCGACGCCTTCAACGACTCTTCCTTCGCCTCCACCTGACGGGCGTTCTCGGCGTCGATCTGCTCGTCACGGAACCCCTCGGGCTCCGGTTCCGGAACAGGACCAGTGCCCGGCGTACCGGGCAGCGACGGGTCACTCATGGGCGGTATCTCCCTTGTGCGATGCCGCCCTCGTGCCCCGATTTGCGTCTATCGCAGACGAGGCAGATGGGCGCCAGGTTGTCTGGATGGTGGTTGTCGCCGGCCACGATGTGATCCACCCGGTTCCCGTAGGAGCCGCACAGGTGGCACGTGAAATGGTCACGGCGCAACACGAACTGTCGGAGGCGGGGCCAGTCGACCGGGAGCCGGGAGCGACGGGTAGAGGTCGCATACGGGACCGGCTTGTGGGCCTCGCAGTAGGTGTCGGAGGTGAGGGTCGGGCACCGAACAGCGGCGCAGGGACCCCACTTGCGTCCCAAATGGCTTTTCCTCTAACCGACCTCGGGCAACTACCTGATGCTCACGGGTTATAGCACTCCGTTAGACGAAAGTCGAGAGGTCGATGTTTTCATATAACGGTCTGCTAGGTAAACCAAGCAAAGGCTTGCTGTAACCAGGTTTCCCCTGGTCAGGAGGGTCTCGCACTGCTTGTTGGAGCAGGGACAGAGACATGTTAGAGCTTGGCCGTTATATGAAAGCCTGGCCTCAACGGTCAGAAAGAAAAATCCCCTAGGGGGGGTCCCCCCTAGGGGACAAATGGGCCAAATGGCCCATTGACTTCGGCTGTCAATAGGCCAAACAGCCCATCTTTCGAGCGCTCCGACGTCGGCGCCGATGCCGAGTCCGAGTCGGCCGACGTTCACCCCGTTGCCCGATCACCCGGATCCGACGTGATAGGGCCGCTGCCTGCCTGCCTGCCTGCCTGCCCGACGTGGTCACCCCGACGTGGCCGACGTCGACGTGGTCACCCCGTTGCCTGCCTGCCCGATCACCCCGTTGCCCGAGTCCGAGGCTGTCGACGTGGCCGATGCCGATCACCCCGTTGCCCGACGTCGAGTCCGATCACCCGACGTCGACAGCTGTCCGATGCCGAGTCCGTTCACCTGCCCGACCTGCCCATATCACCCGACAATTGAGTCATCCGACTCATGTGCGCATAAGTGTGTGAGCGTATGGTGATCAGTAGTCCGAATCACCCGAGTCATCCCGTAGGAGAAACCGATGTCCAAGGCAACGAATCCTCAGAACCTGCGCAAGGGTTCCCGTGTCGTGATCGTCGACCCTGCCGTTGCCGCCGATTACAAGCGCGGCCACGTCGGTCGGGTGATCGATGTCGTGCATACCAAGTACCAAGATGAAACGGCAGAGACGATCGTGATCGTTCGATGCGAGAACTGCACGTTGGATGACGGTACGCCGAATCACCACTACATGGATGCCTTGGATGTCACCCGAGTCGGTAGCACGATCGTCTAGTCCCTGCCCGACCTGCCCGAAAAGTTTCTTGGCCGTTCCCTTCATTCATCGCGCCCACGCGCCGATTGAGTGAGTGTCACCCGGTCACTAGCCTCTTAGGAGCCTGCCATGATGAAGCCTGCTACCGCCCACCGTTCCTACCGTCTGCATCATTCCGGCATCGAACTACACGTAGCGGAGATTCCTGCCCTCACGAATCCGTTCGCCTTCCGAGTGGCCGACATGATCGCCGACCTGCCCGATGCCACCGAAGCCGAGTCGGCCAACGCCCGTTTCATCTGCGGCGATTGAGTCCCTGCCCGACCTGCCTGCCCGACTCGGATCCGAGTCGGGCAGGCAACCGTTAGTCCCTGCCCGAGTCCCTGCCCGACCCGAATCACCCCGTACTGGAGTCCCTGCCATGAATCAGACCACGATCACCCGTCCTTCCCTGCCGACTCGGTTGACCACGATTGCGCCCCGTCATCACGTCTGCGTTCCTGTCGGCGCGGCACCGAAGCCGATCACGAAGCCGATGCCGAGTCGGCCGACTCGGTTCCTGCCTGCCGACTCGGATCTACTGGACATCCTGCACCTGATCGCAACGTCGGATCGTCCTCCGGTGGACTACCTGTCCCGAGTGCATGGCATCGGCGCCGATCAACTGCAGTTCCTGTCCCGCGCTGGGTTGATCACGCTGTCCGACGGCCGCGTGTACGTGACCGACTCGGGCTTGTCGGAGCTGTCGTGACCGTCATCTCTGTCCTGCGTTCCATTGCGGGTGATGGCCGTTACTCACTCGCCCAGAGAATCACCGCGCAGTACTTCATCGACGTCCTGCGCTAGTCCCTGCCCGACCCGAATCACCCCGTAGGAGAAACCGCTATGAAGATCACCCGATACCAAGACCTGCGAGAAGGTGACCGAGTCTTCACATCCAATGGTCCGCAGACTGTCGCTCACGTCCAACAGTTCGTTGCTTGGGCGCAGGTGACCGTTGTCCGACAGGACGACTCGGAATGGTCGATGCAGCTGCACGACTCGAACTTCTACCGGTTCACGTTCGAACGTGAATCCCTGTGGACCTGCCCGACGTGCGGTAAGCATCGGTTCGTGATCCACGGGTTCCCGTTGGGCGGACCGATGAACCCCATGGGGCTGAACATGGGGCAGCGTCGAGTGTGCAAGTCGTGCCACGCGTGGTACCTACTGCCTGCCGGCACGATCGATCCCAACGTCACCCCCGCGGAAGAGGTCTGAACGATGAACCCCGTCTATTCCATCGATGCACGCAAAGCCCTGTGGACCGGTACCCGAGTCCAGCTGCACGTGCAGTGTCGTGCCCAGACCGCGAAGAATCTCAAACCCTGGCGCGGTTCACCCGAGTTGCGCACGAACTACGTGCACGAACATTGGATGGCCAGTAGTGGTGACAGCATCCGCACGTACGTCGGTTTCTTGAAGGAATGGGCGCAGGTCGACTAGTCCACCCTGCCGACTCGGCACCCTGCCCGCGCACCCTATGGTGCGCGGGCTGTTCGGGTGCCCGACCTAACCCGAATCACCCGTAGGAGAAACCCGATGTCCGACCTGCCCGAATCCGTCCTGTCAACTGTCCGTGAATGGAACCCCTTTCATCTGGCATCGGAGGCAGGGTGCCCGAGTCCGGACTCGGCCGACTCGGCCGGCGCGCAATTCCTGTCCAGCGTGCGCGACTCGACGATTGAGTCGCTGGACTACCTGTTCGACGGTGACTCAACCGACCTATCCGAGGCGATGCAGTACAACGGTGCCGATCACGACGTGGCCGACTCGGCCGTTCCGGTCTACACACACGATCTTTGGGCCACGTTCGTCGACCTAGGCGCTTATGGGGAGGACGTGTCCGACTATGAGCCCGACGGGTCCGATATTGAGAAGATCGCTCAACTAGCGCTGTACGTGATCGCGGAACGGCTGATCCACGCGGTCACCGAAGCTATCGAAACCGACCTGTCCGATGCTGTCGACATCGGCATCGGTAGGGCTTCGGAACGGGGGACCGCGGAAGGGACTAACGCCGCGGCGTGGTGGATGCAGGACGTCGAACAACGCGGGACCGACGACGATTACCGTCGAATCCTCGACGCGTTGGATGACGTCGGCGCGATCGACCTGCCGAATCCCGACCTGTCGGGCCAGCATGCCGACGGCACGACGATCGCCCATCTACTGGCCGATGCCGATCTAGTCGGGATCGACGTCGGATCCGATATCGCTCAGCAGCTGGCCGATGCATACGAAGAAACGTTCACGTCGGCTGTCGACGTCGAGGTGGCACGTATCTGCCGTTATCACCTGTCCGATTGACGCTAGGTGACAGGACGAAAGGGCCGCGCCTAGGCGCGGCCCTTTCGTCGTGCTCCCTGCCCGACGTCGGATCCCTGCCGATCCCGATCCCGTCCCTGCCCGAGTCCCTGCCGACTCGGGTACTGGCGCGCCCTCGGACAGCCTGCCTGCCCGACCTGCCGACGATCACCCGGATACCTGCCGACGTCGGCACGTGCCCGACCTGCCGAGTCCCTGTCGACTCGGATACTGGCCGACCTGCCTGCCCGACGTCGGCCGATGCCGAGTCCCTGCCTGCCTCGGGACAGCCTGCCCGACGTCGGCACCTGCCGATGCCGAGTCGGCGCGGCACCTGCCCGACCTGCCCGACTCGGCACCCTACGGCCGTTCCCTGCCTGCCTCGAGGCTGTCGACCTGCCTGCCTGCCGAGTCCCTGCCGACAGCTGTCGACCTGCCTGCCCGACGTCGGCACGATCACCCGATCACCCGGATCCCTGCCGACTCGGGACAGCCTGCCTGCCGAGTCCCTGCGCCTCGAGGCTGCCCGACAGCCTCGGATCCCTGCCCGACCTGCCCGACCTGCCTGTACAGGCACCCCCGGTGGACGGTGCCCCAACAGGGACGGCCAGCTCTGGCCAGGGATCGACAGCCCTGTTCCTTCAACAGGCATCGACCGGGCTGTCCACAGTTGGCGACAGGTGGGGTGGGGGTGGGGGAGAACGTTCATATGCTGGCGATTTTTCGGCGATTTTTCCCGGCGATTTTTC
>Ga0307309_10000002_pt1 | contig 40190 bp, 64 predicted proteins | sample ER_DNA_196_FD_194508 | JGI IMG/M metagenome (GOLD analysis project Ga0307309, IMG submission 194508) | Bulk soil microbial communities from the East River watershed near Crested Butte, Colorado, United States - ER_DNA_196 | ecosystem: Environmental > Terrestrial > Soil > Floodplain | place...
GGTGGTTCCACGGGCCGGGCCGAGTCCCGCCGGCTCCGCCGCCGTCTCGCCGAACGGCCCCCGGCATGAGCCCCGAGGACCCGCTCGTCGCCCTCGCCGGCGACCTCGTCGCCGCCCACCGCATCGCCGAGCACAACATCCGCCGGCCCGACGAACCCCGCGGCGTCGACCGGCCCCCCGAACGGGCCCTCCTCGACGGCGCCCTTCAGGCCGTAGCGAACGCGGCGATGCGCCGGTTCAAGGCCGCCCGCGGGATCCACCCCGGCGACCGCGTACGGATCCACGGCGGCCGCTACGACGGCGCCTACGGCCAGGTCGACGCCGTCGACCACGACACCGGCGAGGCCGCGCTCACCGTCATCGGCGACCGCCGCGGCACCCGCCGGTTCCTCCTCGCCTGTCTCGACCTGCCCGCCCTCGAGGCTCTCGTCGCCGCCTACAAGATCCTCGCCGCGGCCGGCGGCCCCGTACCGGACCGCGCCGAGCTCGAGCTCCGAGCACGCACCCGACGCACCTAACCACGGACCGCGCCCGCCGGGACGGTAGCGTCAGTCGACATGGGACGCCGGGACAGGACGCTCCTCTCTGAGGTCGAGCGGCGCCGGATCCTCGTACCGCTCAAGTCCGGTGCCGCGCTCCGTGGCATCCTCTGGGCCACCGGCGACGGCCTCCTCGTCCTCAAGGCCGCCGAGTACCTCGAGGACGGCCGGGACCCGGTCCCCATCGACGGCGAGGCCATCATCGAGACCACCAACGTCGAGTTCGTCCAGGTCCTCCCCGTCGACACCCGGCCCCTCTCCTCGGCCCTCCCCACGCTCCCGCCGCCGCCCGACGCCGGCACCCGAGTCTGGTAGGCGATGGCCGTCCTGCAATCCGCCGGAGCTCTCGTCGGCCTCAACCGGCCGGCCTGGGGATGGTCGAGCCCGCCCGCCGCGGGGATCACCACCTACGCCGGGCGCACCCTCACCTACGCCGAGCTCTACCGCCGCCAACCCAACGTTCGCCTCGTCACCCGGTTCCTCGGCCGCAACATCGCGCAACTCGGCCTCCACGCCTACCGCCGGGTCTCCGACACCGAACGCCGCCGCCTGCCCGGCGACCACGCCCTCACCGAGCTCATCCGTGAACCCAACACCGCGACGACCCGGCACCGCCTCATCCGCGGCGTCGTCGAGGACCTCGCCGTGTTCGACGACGCCTACCTCCTCAAGGTCCGCAACCAACAGGACCCGACCCGCCTCGGCCTGTTCCGGCTCCCCCCGCAATGGGTCGAACCGATCGGTAGCTCATGGTTCCGGGCCGACGCCTACCGGGTCGCCGCCGCCGGCGGCCGGCCGCCCGCCATCTTCGCCGCGGATGAGGTCGTTCACCTCCACGGCCACAACCTCGACGACCCCCGCCAAGGGTGCTCGCCGCTCGAGGCCCTGCGCCTCATCCTCGCCGAGGAGGCCGCGGCCGGGGAATGGCGCCAGCAGTTCTGGACGGGCGCGGCCCGCATGTCCGGTGTCATCGAACGCCCCGCCGGCGCCCGATGGTCCGACACCGCCCGCACCCGGTTCTCCGACGGATGGGCCGCGGCGTTCGCCGCCGGCGGAGGCCGCGAAGGCGAGACCCCCATCCTCGAGGACGGCATGACCTACCGGCCCGCCGCGTTCTCGCCGGCCGAGGCCGAGTACCTCGGCGCCCGCAAGCTGTCGCGCGAGGAGGTGGCCAGCCAGTACGGCATCCCCCCCGCGTTCGTGGGGATCCTCGAGAACACGAACTTCGCCAACATGGACGAACAGCACGTCGCCCTCTACGCCGACACGTTCGGCCCGTGGCTCGACCTCATCACCGAGGACCTCGAGCTCCAACTCCTCCCCGACGTCCCCGACACCGCCGACGTCTACCTCGAGTTCAACCTCGAGGAGAAGCTCCGCGGGTCGTTCGAGAAACGGGCCTCCGCGGCGTCGACCGCCGTCGGTGCCCCGTGGATGACCCGCAACGAGATGCGCGCCCGGGACAACCTGCCCGGCCTCGACGGCGGAGACGAGCTCGTCACCCCCCTCAACGTCCTCGTCGGCGGCCTCGCCTCACCACGGGACACCGCGCCCATCGAACCCGCCACCGGGCCCGACAACGGTGCCGCCGCCCGGCGGTTCAAGGCCGCCCGCCCGGCCGCCGTCGCGGCGCGTGCCGCGCTCGCCCAATGGGAACGCGCGCACGCCGACATTCTGGCATCGCATTTCCGGCGACAGGGTTCCGTCGTCCTCGCCGGCCTCGGCGCCGAGCGTTCCGTCACCGACGCCTACGCCGGCGCCGACCCGGACCGCTGGACACGCGAGCTCGCCACCGACCTGCTCCGCGTCGCGGTGGCCGCCAACGCCGAGCTCGGCGCCCTGGCCGCCGAGCGGTTCGGATCGACCTACGACCCCGACCGGGCCCTCGGCTGGCTCACCGTCAACGCCCGCATCGCGGCGGAGAAGATCGAGGCCACCACCCTCGGCCAGGTCACCGAGGCCGTCACCGGCCTCAAGGCCCGCACCAAGGCCGCGGCCATCGACGACGACGACCCCGACATAGACCCCGACGACGAGGAGCACGACCCCGACCTCGACGCCGGACCCGGCGAACCCGCCCCCTCCCCGCTCGACCGTGCCCGGGCCGTGTTCGCCCTCGCCGTCACCGTGCGGGCCGTGCAACTCGCCGCCACCCGCTCGACCGCCGTCGGCAACTTCTCCCTCGCCGACGGCGCCGGCCAGGCCGGGGCCCGCTCGAAAGTCTGGGTCGTCACCGCCACCAACTCCCGGCACCCCGAGATGGACGGCGAGACCGTGCCCCTCGGCACCGAGTTCTCCAACGGCGGCGCCTGGCCCGGCGACCCCGCCCTCGGCGCCGACGAGACCGCCGGATGCACCTGCGTCCTCGACTTCACCACCGACTGAGGAGCCCCCCGCCATGCCCACCGCGCTCGCTCACCGCCGCAAGTCCGTGCCCCTCCACGGGTTCAAGGCCCTACCCGCCGAGGGCCCCGGCACCTACGAGGCCGTCGTCGCCGTGTTCAACAACATCGACATGCACGGCGACAAGATCCTCCCCGGCGCGTTCGCCGACTCCCTCGCCGCCTGGGCCAAGTCCGGGGATCCCATCCCCGTGATCTTCTCTCACCAGTGGGACACCCTCGAGGCCCACCTCGGCACCGTCACCGAGGCCGAGGAACGCACCGCCGGCGACCGGCGCCTCCCTCCCGAGGTCCGCAAGAACGGCGGCCTCTGGGTGAAGATGGCCCTCGACGTGCACGACCCCCGCTCCTACGCCGGCCGGGTCGCCGAGCTCCTCTCCCGCCGCTCGCTGCGCGAGTTCTCCTTCGCCTACGACGTCGTCGACGGCGCATGGAACGACGAGGGCACCGCGTTCGAGCTCAAGGCCCTCGACGTGCTCGAGGTCGGCCCGACCCTCAAGGGCGCCAACCCCCTCACCACGCTCCTCGCCCGCGGCGCCAAGGCCACCACCATCGACGCCGACACCGTCCTCGACAACATCGTCGAGGAGCTCCACCTCCTCGGCGCCGACGACCTCGCCGGGCGCATCGAGAATCGCCGCGCCGAGCTCACCGCCCCGGCCGGTAGCGTTCCCGACGAACCCACTCCCGGTGACGACGGCAACGCGGAGGACCGACCCGACACCCCGGCCGAGGAACCCGACGAGGGTCAAGGCGACGAGGTCGAGGACGGCAACGCGGAGGACCCCGAACCCGGTTCCACAGGAGAGGCCGCCCGCGCCCTCCTCGAGGTCGAGCTCCTCGAGCTCGCCTGAACCGACCCCCGGAGGTCCCCTCCCATGTCCCGACGCGACGACCTGAACGCCGAGAAGCTCCGCCACCTCAAGGCCGCCCGCGACCTGGGCGGCGCCGCCGAGGCCGCCGGCCGTGACTTCACCGACGAGGAACGAACCGCCGTCAAGGCCCACCTCGACGCCGCCAAGGCCGCCAACGACCGCATCCTCGTCCACGACGGCGACCGGGCCATGTTGGATCAGGTCAACGCCCTCGGCCTCCCCGTCGGCGAGCTCGCCAAGAGCGCCGGCTCCCCCGCCGGTGGCCATCCCGGCCAGACCCTCGGCGAGCGGTTCACCAAGTCCGACGCGTTCGTCAACTGGCTCGGCCAGTTCCCGAGCGGCCGCATCGCCGAGGGCGCCAAGGGCATCCAGTCGCCGCCCATCGAGTTCGCCCTCTCCGACGTCGCCCGGGGCGCCGGCGGCGCCAAGGCCCTCATCACCGGCGGCTCCGACACCTCCGGCGGTTCGCTCGTCCAGAACGACTGGCGCGGCCTCATCGACGGCCTCGGCCAGTTCGTGCGGCCCCTCGTCGTCGCCGACCTCGTCACCGCCGGCCAGACCCAGTCGGACACGATCGAATACGCCCGGGTCACCGGGTTCACGAACAACGCCTCGCCCGTGCCGGAGGCGACCTCGGCCGCCACCATCGGCGACGGCACCGGCGGGACCGTCACCCCCGTCGTCGGCGGCCGCAAGCCCGAATCCGGCCTCGCCCTTCAGAAGGTGTCGGCGACGGTCAAGACCATCGCCCACTGGATCCCCGCCACCAAGCGGGCCCTCTCCGACGCCGGCCAGGTCCGCACCCTCATCGACGAGTTCCTCCGCTACGGCCTCGCCGAGGAGCTCGAGGACCAGATCCTCACCGGCAACGCCACCGGCGAGAACTTCGAGGGGATCCTCAACACGCCCGGCGTCCAGGCCCAAGCGTGGGACACCGACCTCCTCGTCACCCTGCGCCGCGCCCGGACCCTCGTGCGCATCGGGGGCCGCACCGTCCCCACCGCGTTCCTTCTCAACCCGATCGACATGGAAAAGGTCGACCTCCTGCGCAACACGCACGGCGACTTCTACTTCGGCGGGCCGACCCAAGCCCCCAACGCTCAGCCCTCGGTCTGGGGCCTGCCCCGCGTCGAGGCCGAGGCCATGCCCCCCGGCGTCGGCCTCGTCGGCAACTTCCGCCAGGCCGTCCTATGGGACCGCGAACAGGCCGCGATCCAGGTGAGCGACTCTCACTCCGACTTCTTCGTCCGCAACCTCGTCGCCATCCTGGCCGAGATGCGCGCCGCGTTCGGCGTCATCCGCCCGCTCGCGTTCGCCACCATCGACCTCACCCCGTAGACGGCGGGCCGCCGGCCCCCGCGCCAGCGCGCGGGGGCCCGGCTACCGTGACGGCCATGGCGGTCCGCTGCCCCATCTGCGGTACCCCCGGCCACGCGTGCGGGCCGGCGACACCGGTGCGGGCCGTCGACATTCTCGAGGAGGTGCCCGCCGTGGCTCCTGGCCCCCGCCGCCGCTACCTGTCCCCGACCGGCCTGCCCGGCGCCTACATCCTCGCCGACGACGGCCTCGCCCGCGCCCTCGGCCTCACCGGCGGCGCCCCCGCCCCCACCTACCGGACGCCGTCGTCGTCGACGTTCCTGGCCCGCACCGCCGCCCTCGCCGCCCGGGCCGAGGCCGCCGGCGCGCACCCCACCGCCGTCGCCAACTGGCGCCTCACCCTCGAGGCCCGCCTCGACCCCGACGAGCTCGAACACCTCGAGACCCTCGACGGCCTCGCCCTGGCCGCCGCCACCGAACCGGTCGCGCCCGCCTCGGATCCGGTAGAGAAACCGGCACACACCGGCCCACCCCCCGAGGACGCCCCCGCCGACAAACGCCGCCCGCCGCCCCCCAACACCGGCCGCCGGCGCCCGAGGGAACCCCGCCCATGAGCACCCCCCTCGCCACCGTCGACGAGCTCCGCACCTTCATGGGCGGCACCGTCACGTTCGAGGACGACACCGCCGAGCTCTACCTGCGCCTCGCGTCCGGGGAGGTGCGCGCCGCCACCGGCCAGACCTACGACGCCGTCATCGACGACACCGCCGTCATCTCCGGCGACGGCACCCGCACCCTCCTCCTGCCCGAGGTGCCCGTCACCGCCGTCACCGCCCTCGTCGACCTCACCGGACCGCTCGAGGCCCCCGTCCCCGCCACCACGTGGGAATGGTCCGAACACGGCATCATCCGCCGGATCGACACCGGCCGGTGGGCCCGGCGGTATCGGGCCTACCGGGTCACCTACGACCACGGCTACGGCGTCATCCCCGACGTCGTCACCGGCGTCGTCCTGCGCATGGCGGCCCGGGTCATCGACAACCCCGAGGGAATCAAACAGGAAGGCACCGGGCGATGGTCAATGACGCGGGCCGGCGAATCGGCCGGGATCGGTCTACTGCCCGCGGACTGGCTCGCCCTCGAGGGCTACACCGCCGACCTGCCGACACGCCGGCGGGCCGTCGGGTGATCCCGTTCGACCGGGCCGTCACCGTCGTCACCCGCACCCCCGGCGCCGTCGACGAACACGGCAACGAGACCACCGCCACCACCGCCACCCACCCCGGCGTGGTCGCCCGCCGCGAGCTCCTCACCGCCACCGAGCGCGTCACCCTCGGATTCTCCTCGGCCACCTACACCTACTGGTTCCCGCCCGACGCGCCCGTCACCGCCGCGGACCGCATCCTCGACGCCGGCGAAACGCTCGAGGTCCGCGGCCGGCCCTCCCTCGAGGCCACCCGCCGCCGGCCCCACCACATCGAGGCCGTCGCCGAGGTCGTCAACCCGTGACCGGCAACCGGGACTCCTCCGGCCGGTTCGTGTCCACCGGCGAGATCGGCACCATGCGCGTCGCCATCACCCCCGGGTTCTTCGAGGAATGGAAACGCGGCGAGGAGTGCCGCGACCTCATGGCCTCCGCCGCCCGGCGCGTCGCCGCCGACGCATCCCGCCTGGCACCCGACGACCCGACCGGCCCCCCCAAGGACCTGCACTCCTCCATCCGCGGCAACCCGGTCCTCACCGACGACGGCTGGCATGGCCGCGTCCAGGTCCTCAACTTCAAGGGCCACTGGTACGAGTTCGGCACCTCCACCCGCGCCGCCCGGCCGTTCCTACGCCCGGCCGCCATGGCCGCCGGCCTGCGCCTCGAGGCCGACCCATGACCACCGCTCCCGCCGTCGAGATCCCATTCGACGCCGAGGCCCTCGCCGTCGGCTACCTGCGCACCATCCCCGCCGTCACCGACCTCGCCGGGACCCGCATCTCCACCCGGTTCCCCGCCGGATTCCCCCGCACCGGCCGCTCCCTGCGCATCCTCCTCGTCGGCCAACGCTCGAGCGATACCCACGGCCACCTACAGACCGCACACCTTCAGGTCTCCGCCTACGGCGTCGACGAGAACGACGGCGTCGCCGCCTCCGCCCTCGCCCGCACCGCCTACGCCGCGCTCCTGGCCATGCCCAACTGGATACACACCGACGTGGTCGTCACCGCCGTCACCACCACGCTCGCCATCGTCGCCGACCCCGACGAACCCACCGGCGCCGCCGGCTACCGGTTCGGGATCCTCATGCACGGCCACCGCCGTCCGGGCCGGTAGCCTCACCGCGAAGCGCGTCGACCACCCTGAGGAGGCCACGATGCCAGGATTGGACGCCGGCGAAATCGTCGTCGGCGCAAACGGTCACATCATGGTCGCCCCCGGCGGCACCGCCCCGCCCGATGACATCACCGACCCCTGGGGAACCGGATGGGTCGACCTCGGCTACGCCACCGAGGACGGCGTCACCCTCAACGCCGGCAAGGAAACCAACTCCATCCGCGGGTGGCAGTCCTTCTACGACCTGCGCACCGTCGTCACCTCCCGCTCGTTCCGGCTCTCGTTCACGCTTCAGCAGTGGAACGCCGAGACCGTCACGTTCGCGCTCGGCGGAGGCGAGATCACCGAGGACACCCCCGGCGCCTCGTACCGCTACACGCCGCCGGCGCCGGAGTTCATCGACGAGCGCACCCTCGGCGTCGACTGGACCGACGGCGACAAGCACTACATCCTCGTCGTCGACCGCGGCCAGCCCGCCGAGGCCATCGAGACCAACCTTCAGCGCACCTCCAACCTCGCGCTACCGATCGCGTTCGACGCCCTCGGCGCCACCGTCCCGTGGTTCCTGCTCACCGACGACCCGGCGTTCGCCCCGGTTCCGTGATGACCGCCAGGACCACCACCACCAAGGCGGCCCCGCACCGCCGCACCAACGGCGTCAAGCCCAAGGCGCCGCCCGCCGCCGTCTCCCGCGTCATCGACGTCGACGCCCACCGCGCGGCGCGCCTCGAGCAACTCGGCCCGCCGCCGGTGCTGCGCATCAACGGCGCCGACTACGAGCTCCCCCCCGAGATGCCCGCTCAGGTCGTCACCGCGTTCGGGGCCCTCGCCTCCGGCGACGTCACCGACCTCGCCGGCCTCGACGTCGGCCTCCGTGCCCTCCTCGGCGACGCCTACGAGGCCGTCGTCGACGAGTCCACCTCGTTCGCCGACCTCGAGTTCGTCATCACCGCGGCGATGGAATCCTACGGGATGGCCGCCCCGGAATCGTAGGCCTCGGCGAGCTCCTCGTAGACCGATGGGAGCTCCTCGAGGCCGACTTCGCCCGGTTCTACGGTCTCGACCTCGCCGCCGCCATCTGGGGCCCTGAGCCCATCTCCGGGCGCCGCCTCCTCGCTCTCACCAAAGGCATCCCCGCCGAGTCCGCGCTCGCCCGCTCCTACGGCGTCCCCGGTCCCGGCGACTGGGCCAACGCCGAGGAGCTCCTCGCCGCCCTGGCCGAGACCACCTCGGCGCATCTCGCCATGTTCTACGAGACCAAGAAACGCAAGGGCGCCGCCCGGCTCGAACCGCTGCGCGTCCCCCGCCCGAACCGGCCCGAGGAGGAAACCGCCCGGGCCGCCGCTAGCCCGGAGGACATGCGGGCCTTCTTCGGTGCGTCGGTCCGGTACACCCCCAAGGGCCACGGATGAGCGACACCTCGGCGCCGGCCGGCCCCGGCAACGCCGGTAGCGCGTTCCTCGAGATCATCCCCACCGTCGCCGCCGGCGCGGCGGGGATGCTCGCCGGTGGCCTCGCCGGGCCGCTCAAGGCCGCTGCGGGGATGCTCAGCAACCCGGCCGTCGCCATCGGCGCCGCCCTGGGCGCGGCCATCACCGCGGGCATCGGGACCGCCATCGACGTCGCCGGCGAGCTCGGCAAAGGCCAGAAGGAGATCCGCAAGCTCACCGGCGCCGTCGGCTCCGACCTCACCGAGCTCGGCGCGTCCTTCCGTGACATCGTCGGGACCGTCGCCGGCCAAGGCATCGACCGGTTCGCCGAGGCCATCGGCCGCCTCAACGCCCGCACCAACCTCACCGGACCCGCCCTCGAGGGCCTCGCCCAACAGGAGCTCCGCCTCGCCAAGCTCACCGGCGAGGACCTCGCCGGCACCATCGAGACCACGACCCGCATGTTCGGCGACTGGGGAGTCGCCACCGAGAACCAGGCGGCCTCGCTCGACTTCCTCTACAAGGCCGGCCAGAACACCGGCGTCGGCGTCAACCAACTCGCCGCCACCGTCACCAAGTTCGGGGCGCCGCTGCGCCAACTCGGTTTCTCCCTCGAGGAGTCCACCGCCCTCGTCGGCTCATTCGAGAAGCAAGGCGTCAACACGAACCTCGTGTTGGGTTCCATGCGCATCGCCCTCGGCAAGATGGCCAAGGCCGGCGAGGAACCCGTCGGCACGTTCCGTCGCCTCGTCGGCGAGATCGAATCCGCCGGCACCGCCGGCGAGGCCAACTCCATCGCCCTCCAACTGTTCGGCTCGCGGGCCGGGCCCGACATGGCCGCCGCCATCCGCGAGGGCCGCCTCAACATCGGCGAGCTCCTCGCGCAGATCGGCGAGACCCCCAAAACCCTCGAGCAAACCGAGAAGGAAACCCGTTCATGGTCCGAACGCATGGGAGTGATGTGGCAACGCGCCTCCCTCTGGTTCGAGCCCCTCGGCAAGTCCCTCCTCGACTTCCGCACCAACATCGTCGGCCGCCTCGAAAAGGGATTCGAGGCCCTCTCGAAACTCATGTCCGGCGACACCGCCGGCGCCGGCGTCGACATCGGCAAGTGGCTCGGATTCGACGAGGACTCCGCCGCCGTCGACGGCCTCATCCGCACGTTCGACGTCGTCCGCGACTTCATCCGCGACCTACGCGAGGGCGGCCTCGGCCAAGCGTTCTCCAACCTCGGCCGCAACATCGCCGACGCCTGGCCCGCCATCAGCGCCGGCCTACGCGAGCTCCTCGACCGCATCGTCGAGAACCTCACCGGCTGGTCCGTGACCATCGGCCAGGCCGTCATCTCGTGGGGACAGGCCATCGCCTCGTGGGCCGTCGACGCCATCCCCGCCGCCCTCGAGGCCTACCGCAATTTCGAGATCGCCGTCTGGACGTGGATACTCGAAACCTACGCCGGCCTCGTCGAGCGGGTCCGCTCGTGGATCCCCGCCCTCACCGCCTGGGTAACCGACGCCTGGCCCGTCCTCGTCGCCGCGCTCGCCGTGCTCTGGGCCAACCTGTCGACCTGGGTCGACGGCCAGGTCGCCGCCCTGCGGGCCACGTTCAACACGTGGGCGCCCGTCGTCGCCGGCTGGGTCACCGCCGCCTGGGAACAGACCTCCACCGCCCTCACCGGCTACCTCGCGTCGCTGCGCGCCGAGGTCTCCGCCCGCACCGGTGACCTCGGCGGCACGTTCGCCGGATGGGCCCGCGCCGCGGGGACGTGGATCACCGACGCCGCCGGGCGCATCGGCGAGTTCCTCGGCCCCTACCTCGCCGCGCTCGGCGCGTGGATCGTCGACAACGCCCCCCGCCTCCTCGAGCAATTCCACGACTGGGCCACCAACGCCGGGCGCTGGATCGGCGAGGCCATCCCCGCGCTCCTCGACTCCGCCGGCCAACTCCTCGGCTCCCTCCTCACGTGGATCGTCGACAACGGGCCCAAGGTCCTCACCGCCGTCGCCGACCTCATCCCCAAGATCCTCACCGCCATCGTCGAATGGGCCCCCAAGATCGTCGCCGGCCTGGCCGTCGTCCTGTTCAACATCGTCCGGTTCGTCGTCGAGCTCGCCGGCCCCCTCCTCCTCGCTCTCGGCGGCCTGCTCGTCAAGCTCGTCGGGTGGATCCTGTTCGACGCCCTCCCCAAGCTCGTCGGCGCGCTCCCCGAATGGATCGGCGCGTTCATCTCGTGGATACCCGGCGCCATCGTCGCCCTCCTCGCCGCGCTCGGCGGCCTCCTCGCCAGCCTCGGCGCCTGGCTCCTCGAGACCGGCCTCCCCGCCCTCGCCGCCCTGCTCGGCCAGTGGGCCGCCGCGTTCGTCGACTGGGTCCCCGGTGCCATCGCCTCCCTCCTCGGCAAGCTCGGCGAGCTCCTCGGCGCCATCGTCACGTGGGCCGTCACCGTCGCCCTCCCCGGCCTCGTCGAGACCCTTCTCTCCTGGGCCTTCGCGCTCGTCGGCTGGATCCTCACCGCCATCATCGGCCTACCCGTGATGTTCGGGAAACTTCAGGTGGCCATCGCCGAGTTCATCATCGGCGCCATCCCCTGGCTCATCGAACAGATCGCCACCTGGGTCCCCGCCATCCTCTCGTTCATCGTCGGCGCCATCGCCGCGGCCCCCGGCATGCTCGCCGAGTTCGCCGGCATGCTCCTCGGCTGGATCGCCGGCATGCCCGAGAAGATCGCCGCCGCCGCCGCCGGCATGTTCAAGGGCATCGCCAACGCGTTCGTCTGGGTCGTCAACGCCATCCACCACCTATGGAACGACCTGCGCCTCACCATCCCCCCGCTCGAGGTCGGCGGCAAAACGGTCTGGGCCGGCGCCACCCTCGATACCCCCGACATTGCTGACATCCCCGCCCTCGCCCGCGGCGGCCGGGCCATCGCCCCGGGCCTCGCCGTCGTCGGCGAACGCGGCGCCGAGATCCTCTCCCTCGCCCGCGGCGACACCGTCCTCCCCCCCGACGCGCTCGCCGCCGGCAACGGGGGCCGCATGTTCGGAGACGTCAACATCACCGAGGCCCCCGACGTCGAGACCATCCTCGCCCGCCTCGACGCCCAACTCGCCTGGCGCGTAGGAACAGGACGCAACGGATGACCCTCGCCGCCCCCTCCCTCGAGCGATGGCAAGCCCGCCTGCGCGGCCTCACCCTCGGCGCCGGCACCGACTACGACCTCACCGGACCCATCGGCGGCCTCGGCGCCCTCGAACCGCGCACCACCGACCTCGCCCTCATCGGCGAGGGCGGCTCCGTGCCCGGCCTCGACACCCTCCCGCCGCGCACCCTGCACCTCCCCCTCGCCATGCACGCCCGCTCCCCCGCCGGCGCCATGAGTCTCCTGCGCGACCTCAAGGCCGCGTTCGTCCCCAACGCCGTCGACCTCGACGACCTCGACCTCCGCCTCCCCGGCCTCACCGACGACGACGAGACCCTCACCTACCGGGGCCGGCCCCGCGGTCTCGTCGAGGACCTCGAGCTCCTCCGCGCCGGCGAGGTCGCCGCGCTTGCCCGGTTCGACGCCCTCGACCCCCTCGGCTACGGCGCCCCCGTCGAGGGCACCACCACCGCCAGCCCCGCCCGGATCCGTCTCGCCGGCGACTGGCCGACCCGGGCCGTCATCCTCGAGCTCGTCGGCAACGGCGCCGCGCCCGTCATCACGTCGACCACCGACGCCGGCCGCCTCGTCGCCTGGGCCGTCCCCCTTGCCGCGGGCGCCACCCGTCTCGTCGACCTCTACGCCCGCACCGTGACCACGACCGCGGGCACCGACCGCTACGGCGAGCTCGACGGCGCCTCCACCTGGCCCCGCCTCCTGCCCGGGCCCAACGTCCTCGCGTTCGCCGGCATCGCGTCCCTCGCATGGTCCGCCCGGCCCGCCTACACCTGAGGAGACCCGCCCGCCGTGAACCTCACCACCGTCTGGCGCACCAAGCTCTACGAGGCCATCTGCCACGAGAATTGGATGCACGCCGAGGCCATCTTCCTCCGACTGTTCTCCGCCGACCCGGGCCTCGACCCGCCCGTGTTCGACGACGAGGCCGCCGGCGGGTCCTACGCCGGCCAGCCGCTCGTGATGGCCGACGGCGTCGACGGCGCCGGCACCAACGAGGAACCCGTCACGTTCAACAACATGCCCGCCGGGACATGGACCCACTTCGCGATCGCCGACCGCGCCGGCGGCACCGACCCGAACCACGTCATCCTCGTCGGTGCGCTCACCTCCGCCCGCACCACCGCCGCGGGATCGTCCCTTACGCTCGCTCCCGGCGACCTCGAGCTCACCATCGCATGAGCGACCTGGCCGCCGCCGCCACCGTCGACGTCGACGCCACCGCCGGCCTCGGCCCCGACACCGTCGTCGGCCTCGCCGGCCGGGCCCGGGTCACCGTCACCGCCTCGGCCACCCCCGCCGCTCCCGCCGGCCTCGACCGCCGGACCCGTCTGTGCGATGTCTGGGGAAACGGCATCGCCGAGCTCGACGGCGCCGTGCACGGGCCCATCGTGTTCGAGCTCAACCGGCCCACCACGTGGACGCTCACCATGGCCCTCGACGACGCCAAGGCCCCGCTCGCGCTCGGCCAACGCTTCCGCGAGGTTCAACTCTGGGCCGGTGACTGGCTCATCACGCAAGGCCCCATCGTGTCCCCGTCCACCGACGGCGACCGCCTGACCCTGTCCTGCGCGGATGCCCTCTGGTACCTCGACCATCGCCTCATCGGCACCGAGCTCCCCAACCGGCTCACCAACCCGACGTTCTCCGCCGGCATCGACGGATGGTCTGTCCTCGTGTCGCACCCCAACTTCGTGCTCACCGGCCCCGACTCGGCCGCCTACGTCATCGTCAACGCCGGCCTCGGCCACGAGGACGAACCCCGCTCGCTCGAGATGTTCCAACCCGACAACGTCACCCACCTGTTCGCGTTCCAAGAGATCACCGTGACCGCCGGCCCATTCGGGGCCGACGTCGCCCTCGACGCCTACGCCTGGGCGCCCGCCGGCGCCTCCTCCGCGGATGACCCCGACATAGGCGTCGAGCTCGTCCGGGTCCCGGCCGACTACCGCAACGAGGTCCTTCCCATCTCCGGCGCCCCGGTCCCGCCGGCCGGGTTCGGCAATCTCTACTGGGCATGGTCCCTCGTCGGCGACTGGCGCCAGGCCGTCGCCCGCTCCTCGTTCGGCGACGACCATCCCGTCGACACCTGGGTCCGGCACCGTTGCACCGTGCACGTCTCCCCCAACGCCACCGAAACCGTGCACGCCCGCCTATCGGGCCGCGTCGGCGCCGTCCTCTGGGCGCACGCCGGCCTCTGGGTCGACGAGGCCCTCGAGTTCTACCGGGCCGACACCGCCGAGCTCGTCGCCGGCCTCGTCGCCCATAGCCAGGACCCCGGCCTCGGCCAGTCGCCGCTCAACCTCGGCGCCGCCAACGCCCCCACCGGTGTCCGCGTCGACCGCCGCTACCCCTACTCGACACGCCTGCGCATCACCGAGGCCCTCGACGCCCTCGCCAAAGAGGGCCTCCTCGACTACTGGCTCGACGTCACCCCCCATGGCCGCAACGTCACCATCGCGTCGCCGCGCCGGGCCCGGGCCACGCCCCTCGTGCTCGAGCTCGGCCGCAACCTCGCCGGCATCTCCTGGGCCTACGACGGCGAGAACGCCGCCTCCGCCGTCACCGTCATCGGCTCCGGTTCCGACACCGGGCCCGGCCAACCCGAGGGCCACGCCCTCGACGTCACTGCGTTCGCCGGCGGCCTCACCCTGCAAAGCGTGCTCACCGCGCCCGCCGCCACCCCGCCCGTCCGCCTCGACGACGTCGCCGCCGCCATGCTGGCCACCACCGTCGACCCGCACACCCTCACCGTCGCCCTCCCCGCCGCCGCCGCCGCCGGCCTGTTCGCCCGCGTGTTCCCCGGCGACCTCGTCGAGGTGCGGGTCCGCCGGGCCGCGCTCACCATCGCCGGCGCCTACCGCATCGTCCGCCTCGTCCTCAACCCCGACAACGGCGTCGAGCTCACCCTCAACCGGGAGGCCTGAGATGTCCCGCCCCCGCACCCCGCCCGCCGTCGGCCCCATGGTCCGCGACCTCAAGGGCCGGCTCTGGGACGTCGAACGGCGCGCCGGCACCTGGGAACCCGCGACCAAAGGCATGAGCGCCGCCGAGCTCAACCACCTCGCCGACCGGTTCGGCACCCCCGGCGGTGAAACCGACGGCCTGCGCTGGGCGACCAGCCTGGGCGGCCCCACGAAAACGATCCCGCCCGGCATCTACGGCGTCGCCCTCGGTGAAGCCAGCTACGAGAACCCTGACACGGTCCTCATCGGCCCGAACGACTGGCCGGCCGACCCCGGCTACGACCCCGACCGCACCTACGCCGTCGTCCTGCCCCGCGACGGCACCTACTCGCTGTCCGCGTTCGTGTCCGTCACCCGCGGCCCGGGCGCCACCACCATCCCCCACGTGTTCCTCTGGGTCTACGACGCCCACAACGCCCAACTCATCGCCGGATGGTCCGGTTGGGACGACGACGTCTACGACCCGCACCCCCCCGAGGTCAACCGGGCCAACGCCCTCCTCGCCCGGGCCGCCGTCGGCCCGCTCCCCGCCGGGTCCTGGCTCGCGCTCGTCGCCGGCACCCGCGGGTCCGCCGAACCCGTCAACGTCACCCCCGAATCGTTCGACGTCGCCTACGTCGCGCCCCCGCCGCCTGGGTGGCGCTACTACCCGCCCACCTGAAACCGCCACCTCGCGGGTCCCGGTCGCTACCGTGGGCGCCCGGCACCCTCCGTCACCAAGGGAGACGAGCACCATGGCTAAGAACGTCGAGAAGCCGGCGGACATGGACCGCGACAAGCTCCGCGAGGAGGGCCAGGCCGCCGAGAACGAACGCATGGCCGCCGAGACCGAGCTCCACGGCGGCACCACCCGCGGCACGGTGCCCTGGGCGGAGGCCGACCAGGATCCCAAGGCCGCCGAGCACGCCGCCGGCGAGGCCGGCCACAAGGCCCGCTCCTCGTCCGCCGGCCACAAGGCCGCCGACTCCTAACCCCGGACAGGAGAACCGCCATGAGCGACCCGTACACCCCACCCGAGGATCCCGACGGCGACACCGGCACCATCCCGCCCGAACCGGTGACACCGGTCGAGCCCGACTACCCGAGCCCGGGCCAGTCCGGCGAGGACGAGCCCGGCCAGTGACCGATCCCCTCGACCCGGCCGCACCACCACCGGACCCCGCCGGGTCCGATCCCGGGTCCGGGCGCCGCTTCACCGCCGCCTGGGCCCGGGACGCGGCCGAGCGCGTCATCGCCACCGCGATCATCGTCGGCGCCGGCGCGCTCGCCGGCAACCTCGCCGCCGACGCCGCCAACTGGCAGGACGCCGGCCGCGAGGCCGCCCGGGCCGCCGGCATCGCCGCGTTCCAACTCATCAAGGTCCTCGTCGCCGGCCTCGTCGGCCAACCGACCTCGGCCTCCATGCTGGCCGCCGACGCCGGCCCCATCAGCCCGCCGCCGGTTCCCCTGAGGTGACGGCGCCGATGGGCCCCGACCCGGTCGAGGAACGCCCGCCCGACGACGAACCGCGGGCCACCCAACAGGCCGCGCCTGTCCTGCTCCCCGGCTACGAGCACGACCTCGAGGCCGGCGCCGGCCTGTCCGTCACCCCCGGCAACCCGCACGTCGTGATCCACACGACCGAGAGCCCACGCGGGTCCTACGCCAGCATCCGCAACCTCTGGCGCGGCCGGAACAACTGGGGCCGCGGCCTCCCGCATTTCCTCGCCGACGGCCGCCGGTACGTGCAACTCCTCCCGCTCAACGTCGGCGCCTACACGCTCGAGAACAAGGCCGGCGGCGCCGACACGAACCGTAGCGGCCCGGTGATTCAGGTCGAGATATGCGGCTACGCCAACGACGACTTCACCGACGCCGAAATCGACGCCCTCGCGAAATGGCTCGCCGACCTCGTGAAAGCCGGCATCTCGCTCGACCTGTCACAACACCCCCACTTCTACGGCGCCAACGAGGGCATCGTCCTCGCCCGCTACGACGCACCGCAACGAGTGAGCGCCGCCGCGTTCGAGTCGTTCAACGGGTTCATGGGCCACCAACACTGTCCCGAAAACGCCCATTGGGACCCGGGCCGCCTCGACGCCGACCGCGTGGAACGCATCGCCCGGGCCTACCTCGGCGACGAATCTCCCGACGAGGAGGACGATATGACTGTTGTTTGTGGCCATAGCGACGGTCGGAAGTTCGCCTGTTGGGGTTTGTTCAAGAGACATTTGAGCCCCGACGAGCTCGGCGGATTCCTGTATATGGGCGCCAAGGACCTCGGTACCAATGACGGGTTCCTCGCGCTGCTCACCGAGGTCCCCCGCCATAAGGTCGACGGGTCCTGAAGGGGAATGACACGGACCTCCACGCCGTGCTCCTAGCGGTCGACCTCCCCGGCGAGACCGCCATCGGCGCCGGCATGTTCGGCCTCCTCACCGCGTTCTCCGTCGGCCTGTTCCGCCGCCAGCGCGAGAATGACGAACGCCGCGACGAGCTCTCCCGGGCCGCCGTCGACCTGGCCGTCGCCCGCGAGACCCGGGCCCTCGACGACCGCGACGTCGCCCTCGAGCGCGAACGGGCGGCGCTGCTCAACACCGAGCGGGTCAAGGCCGAGCTCGCCGAATGCGAGGAGGCCCGCCGTGGCCGATGACCCCGACCCCCTGGCCCTCGCCGCCGACCTCGGTCGGGCGCCGCGACGCGACACCTGGCTCCTCTGGGGATTCATCATCACCCTCGCCGCCCTCGTCGGCCTCGTCGTGTTCGTCATCTGGCAAGTCGCCGAGTTCCGGGCCTTCCTCGACGCCACCGGGGCCTGTCTCCCTTAGGCGAAAAGGCGTCGTTACCGTGCGGTAACCGATGCTAAATCCGCGCCGAAATTGAGGCCCGAGTTTTCTTCTAGTCCCCCGTTGAACACGGGACCTTAGGGTCCTATCGTGCCCGTCACACCGCCGAGCATGGCGGGAAGGGGAGGACCCCCGTGGCCGCCGCTCTACTGGTCACTCTCGAGGACCGCCTCGAGGCCGCTCTCCGCATCGAGGACCCCCGCCGTCGGTTCTCCGAGCTCAAGGCGTTAGGCACCGAGGCCAGCGCGCTCACGAGTCGGATCGCCCGCGCCCGGGGCGCCGTCGTGCGGGAGCTCCGCGACGACGGCCTCACGTGGGCCGAGATCGGAGACCGCCTCGGCGTCTCCCGGGCCCGCGCCGAGCAACTCGACACCCGCCGCTAACCGAGGAGGCCGCCGACCCATGGCCGACACGTTGCAACTCCCGTTCCCCGCGCTCCCCGACTACCACGGCGTCACCCCCACCGGGATGCGCACCGCCATCACCGGCACCGGGAACCGGACCACCGCGGCCCATGAGATCGGCGACACCGTCGTCCTCGTCGTCGAGGCCCGTGTCACCGAGGCCGGCCACCTCGAGACCAAGGACGGCCTCGTCTACCGCGAGAGGTTGGCCACCAAGGACCTGTTCGAGATCCCCGCCGAGCGCGGCAAGCTCCTCGTCAACGGCCTCCGCCAGGCCCTCGCCGATGGCACCGGCACCCTCCCCGGTGTCGTCGACACCGAGGTCGCCGCCGGCGAGCGGGTCCTCACCGACGCCTCCGGCGTGGTGGCCACCCCGGCCGAGGTCGCCGACCTCCACGGCATCCCCCTCGACCCGCGCCTCGCCCCCGTCATCCTGCGGTTCTCCGACACCTCCACGGGCCGGTGGCCCGACGACTGGGCCGGCCTGGGCATCGCCGAGCGGGCCCCCATCGGCGGGTTCATGCGCCACCCCGGCGCCACCGACCCCGGCGACACCGCCCAAGTCATCGAGGTCCTCGACGACGACACCGGCGAGACCCTCGAACGCTGGACCGAGGCCGACGAGGACACCCGCCTCCTGGCCGCCGAGGCCGCCGCCCTGCGCGCCGAGGCCGCCGACCGTGCCCCCGACCGCTCTGAACCGACCCGGGTCGGCGAGCTCCTCCCCGACGCCGAGGCCGCCATCGCCGCGGGCAACATGGGCGCCCATCCCGACGAGGACGGGTTCGACGAATGGGCCGCCGTCGAGGACTGGCGGCGCATCGAAACGATCCTCGTGACCGTCCTCGAGCTCGACGACGGCTACCCCGACACCCTCGCCGACCCGCCCACCGAGGCCCGCCGGCTCCTCGACGCCGACCCCGCCGCCCTCGGCGACCGCCTCGTCTCCCGCCTCGCCCCCTACCTCTCCGAGCTCGCCGGCCTCGTCGAGGCCGCCGCCGGGCCCGGCCCGTTCGACCCGACCCCGCCCTCGAGCGGCCCCGACGACGAGCTCGTCGTCGTCGACGACGACGACCCCGAACCGCTCGACCCGCCCGCCACCCCCCACGGCTGGACGCGCACCACCTTCCCCGACCGGCCGGCGACCGCCGAACCCGCCGGCGAGGCCGAGGCCCTCGACCTGTCCGCCGACCGGCCCAACCCCGTCGACTACGCGTTCGTCGACCGTGGCATCCCCGAGATCCGCGCCGACCTGCCCGCCGTGCCCGCCCGGGCCCGGGTCCTGCGGCTCCTGCGCGCCGAGGAGGAGGGCCGGGGCCGGGGCCTCAAGCCCCGCAAGGGTGTCCTCGACCTGCTCGAGCGGCGCGCCCGCGAGTTGTTCATCGCCGCGGGGACCCCGCCGGTGGACATCGGTGCCGGGTTCGACGTGCCCGTCGACGCGGTCGCCGTCGAGGACTAGCGGGCCATGGCCCGAGTTCCGTTCCCGCGCCCGCTCGCTCCCCACCTCCCCGACGACCTGGCTCGCATCGCCGCGGGCCACGTCGACGCCGCGCTCGCCGTCATCCGCGAGGGCCTCGAACCGCCGCTCGTCGAGCTCTACGGCGACCACGAGGAACGCCACCTCGCGGCGGCCATGCGAGTCCTCGTCGACCTCGTCTACCACCCGCCACCGCCGGAGGACACCGATGCCCCGCAACGCCCGCAACGCTAGCCACGGCGGCCGCTTCTACGTCTGGGGCCGAGGCGAACGCTACTGGTCCGTCACGACCATCTTGTCCGCGCTCCCCAAGGACGCCCTCAAGTTCTGGGCCGCGAAGGTCGTCGCCGAGTTCGCGTTCGACCGCTCCAAAACGTGGTTCACCATGAACCGCACCGAGGCCATCGACTGGCTCAAACGCGAGCCCCTCCGCTTCACCGGTGAGCGCGCCGACTACGGCTCCGCGGTGCACGCCGCGGCGGAGGCCTACGCCATCGGCCGGCCCCTGCGCGGCGACTTCAGCGACGAGGAACGTGCCGCGGCCGGCCAGTTCCTCCGCTACGTCAAGCTGTTGTCGCCCCGGTTCATCGCTTCGGAGGCCTCGGTCTACTCGAGGACCCAGAAGTACGCCGGCACCCTCGACTCCATCGTCGAGATCGAGCTCGAGCGGCTCCTCTCCATCTGGGGCCCCGGCCTCATTCCGTGGCGGCCACCGGAGGGCCGGACGTTCGTGCGGCTCCTCGTCGACTACAAAACCGGTGGGGACATCGAGGAAGGCAAAGGCGTCTACCCCGAGGTCGCCCTCCAACTCTCCGCCTACGCGCACGCCGAGTTCATGGGTGCCCCCAACGGCATCGAGGTCCCCCTCCCCGAGGTCGACGGCGCCGCCGTGCTGCACATACAGGCCGGCGGATGGCGCCTCGTCCCGGTCGACGCCCTGCGCGACGACGTGTTCAAGGCGTTCCTGTTCGTGCGGGAAGTGTTCCGCTGGCGCGAGGTCATCTCCAAAGAGGTCCTCGGCACCGAGCTCCTCCCCCCGGACGACGACGCCGACACGCCCGGCGGCCAGGCCCCGGCCGTGGCCACCGCCTAACGCCGTGCCGATCCTCGACATTCAACACCGGTTCCGTGAGCTCGGCCGGATCCGTACCGGGTTCAAGGAGGACACCGGGCGCGTCTCGAAAAAGACCGGGAAGGCCATCATGCGGCCCGTCAAGCTCCCCCGGTTCCGGCTCACCTCGGTCTGGCAACACCTCATCGAACAGGCCGCCGAGGAGTGGGGAGGCGAACCGCGGCCCTGGGTCAACGAGGGATCGCGCGAATGGGAGGTCTACATCGAGGCCGACGTCATCGAGGTCCTCGTCCCGCCCGGCACCGAGGTCCTCAGCCAGTGGTACGAGCTATGGGAAGGCGGAGGCCTCGTCAAGCGGTGCGACGGCTACCGCCAGACCCTCGTGGATCGGCCCTGTTCCTGCCCGCCCGACCCGATCGTCCGCCAGGACGCCGCCGCCAAGGGCCAGGCCTGCAAGGCCACGACCCGCCTGCGCGTCATGCTCCCCGCGCTCGCCGACGTCGGCACCTGGCGCCTCGAGACCCACGGCTACCACGCCGCCACCGAGCTCGCCTCCTCCGCCGAGATCGTCGAATGGGCCACCCGGCAAGGCGTCATCGTCCCCGCCGACCTCTCCCTCGTGCACCGCGAAGGATCCCGGCGCCCGGGCCAGCCCCGCCACACCTTCTACGTGCCCGCCCTCGGCCTGCGCGGCCGGCTCGGCGCCGTCCTCGAGGCCCTCGGCGCGCCCGTCACCGACACCCCCGTCCGGCTCGCCGGCGTCGAGGCCCGCCCCGCGCTCACCGCCGGCGGCCCCACCGAGCTCCCGCCGGCCACCACCAACCGCCTCGACCCCCTCGAGGCCGTCGAGGACGCCTCCCTCCCCGGGCCCCCACCGGCACCGCCGCCCGAACCGCCGCCCATCGACCCGCCCGCCCCCGAGGGCCCACCGCCGGGCCCGCCACCCGACGCCGCCCTCGACGTCCCCGACGTCGTCGACACCCCGACCCCCGACGCTTTCGACCCGCCGCCGGCGCCCGTCGACGAACACGACGGCGCCCGCCTCACCGGCCCCCAGATCGTCGCCATGGCCTTCCAGAACCGCGGGATCACCGACCGCGCCCACCGCCTGGCCATCGTCTCCGCCATGATCGGCCGGCCCATCGACTCCGGCAACGAGCTCCGCCCCTCCGAGATCCGGGCCGTGCTCGCCGACCTCGGCGACGAGAGCTACGTTCTGCCCGCGGTGGCCGAGGTAGTCGAGGCCCTCCCGGCTCCGGCGCCGTCAAGAACCCTCGGCCACCGCACACCGCCCCCGCCGGCACCCGACCCGGCGCCGGCCGGCGACCTCGACGTCACGAGGGCCGGCTCCTGGGCCCCCGAACACTGGCGCGCCTACCTCGCCGGCGCCGGCGTCAAAGTCCTCGAGTTCTTCGCCGAGGTCCGCCGCCTGGCCGCCGAGCTCGACGAGGCCGCCCCCAACCGCCTCGAGGACCTCACCGAGGTCTCACCGTCCCTCGTCGGTCTCGCCTGTTCCTGGGTCGAGGACCGCGCCGCGGCCCGGCGGGGGCCGGCGTGACCGCCGTCGCCGGCATCGACCCCGCGGTGTCGGCCACCGGCGTCGCGCTCACCGACGGGTTCCTCGCCACGATCACCGCGGCTCGACCCAAGGGCCGGCGCGTCGACGTCAACGTCCGCGCGGCGCGCCTGCACTCTCTACGCCGGGCCCTCACCGGCCACCTCGGCCTCCCGCACCCCCGGCCCGGCCTCGTCGTCGTCGAGGGCTACTCCCTCGGCGGCGCCCGCGGGTACGCCGCGGCGCATCTCGCCGAGGCCGGCGCCGTCGCCCGCCTCGTCGCCCACGACCTCGGCGCCACCCTCCTCGAGGTCCCCCCCTCCACCCTGCACCTCTACGCCACCGGCGACGGCAACGCCGATAAGGACCTCATGGTCGCCTCCGCCCGGGCGCACGGCGGCCAGCCCGCCAACGGCGACGAGGCCGACGCGTGGTGGCTCCGCCGCCTCGGTCTCGCCGTGGTCGGCCAGGCCGACGCCGACCCGCCCGAGTTCGCCGAGCTCCGCGCCGGCATCGTCGTCCCCTACCGGGAGGTGACCTCATGCGCCTAACCGTGCGCGCCCCGGCGCGGCCCGTCCTGTTCGACTGGGCGGTCGACCGCGACGAGCTCGACGCCACCGACCCGTCCGGCCCCCCCTGGTTCGACTGGCCATCGCCCGGCTCCCGCCACGTCCGGCTCCTCCCGGCCGAGGAGGCCGTCCGGGCGCGCCTGCGGCCACCACCGGCACCCGAGGCCTAGACCGGCGATGGCCCGCGCCCCGGCACCCAAGGGCGGGCCGCCCCCCCACGACGACCGCGCCGAGGCCGCCATCCTCGGCGCCGCGCTCCTCTCCCCCGACGCGCTGGCCACGCTCGCCACCGAGCTCCGCCCCGTCGACTTCTACCGGCCCGGCCACGACCGGGTCGCCGCCGCCATGATCCGCCTCTACGAGTCCGGCCGGCCCGTCGACCCCGTCACCGTCGCCGACGAGCTCCGCCGCGACGGCGTCCTCGACATGATCGGCGGGCCCGGCGTCCTCGTCGACCTACAGGCCAACACGCCTCGCACCTCGAACGTCGGCTCCTACGCCACCATCATCCACGACCACGCCACCCTCCGCCGGCTCCTGCACTCCGCCGAGGACATCCGCCAGCGCGCCGCCGACATGCCCGCCGACGTCCACGAGGCCGTCATCTGGGCACAACAACGCGTCGCCGACGTCGCCGCCAACAACGGGGCCCGCACCTACTCCTCGCTCCGGCTCACCGACGTCGCCGCCCTCCTCGCCGGCAACCTCGACACCGAACAAGCCACCCTCCTCACCCGCACCGACGGCCGGGCCCTGCTCTACGCCGGCAAGATGCACGCCCTGTTCGCCGAGCCCTCCTCCGGCAAGTCCTGGCTCGCGCTGCTCGCCGCCCTCGAGATCCTCCGCCTCGGCGGCGCCGTCATCTACCTCGACCTCGAGGACTCCGCCCCCGGCATCGTCGGCCGGCTCATCGCCCTCGGCGCCGACCCGGCCGACGTCGCCGCCCGGTTCGCCTACGTCGGCCAGGACGGCCGGTTCGGGGCCGCCGAACGCCTCGAGCTCGACAAGCTCCTCGACGGCCTCAACCCCGACCTCGTCGTCATCGACGGCGTCGCCGTCGCCCTCGCCCGCGACGGCGCGGATGAGAACAGCAACGCCGAGGTCGCCGCGTGGATCGAGCGCGTACCCAAACCCATCGCCGCGAGCGGCGCCGCCGTGCTCCTCCTCGACCACGTCACCAAGGACCGCGAGAAACGAGGCCGGGGAGGCCGCGGTGCGGGCCACAAACTCGCCGCGCTCGACGGCGCCGCCTACTACCTCAACGTCATCGAACCGTTCTCGAGGGCCCGGCCCGGCGCGTTCTCCCTGCGCATCGAGAAGGACCGCCCCGGAGGAGTCGGCGAGGTCGGCGCCAACGCCGCCACCTGCCACCTCGAACCGCACGGCGACGGTGCCCGGGTCATCATGCGCCTCGACCCGCCCGCCCTCGGCGGCCCGGCCAGCGCCCCCCGCAAACCGACCTACGTCATGGGCCGCATCTCCGACGTCCTCACCGAGGCCAAGGTCCCCGTCTCCGCGACGACGCTGCGCCACCTCGTCAACGCCAAGGCCCGCACCGTCGACGCCGCCCTCGCCGCCCTGCGCGCCGAGGGGCACGTCATCGACCGCCGCGAGGGCCGATCCACGTTCCTGCGCCTCGTCACCCCCTACACGAACGACCCCGGCCCGGGCCCGCCCGGCGACCTCGAACCGCCGCTCTCCGATGAGCTCGGCGAGTTCTGACCCCCTCACCTACCGGGCCACCGCCCTCGTCCTCGGCGTCCTCGACTACGTCTACACCGCCGAGGACCCAGTCCCGTGGGACGAGCTCGTCGACGTGTTCACCACCGCCGCCACCCCCTACCGGACCGTCGAGGCCACCCTCTACGACCTCGTCGCCTACGGGGCCCTCCACCGCATCGGCCGGCCCGCCACCCGCCGGCGCCCCGACGGCCGGGCCCTGCGCGCCACCCCCCTCGGTCGGGCCTGGCTCGACCGGGACCTCCTGCCCCTCCCCGGCGCCCGAGACGTCCCCACGTCGACACCTGCCGACATGGCCACATCGCCACGTCCCCACGTCCCGACCCTGTAGCGTCACCGCATCCGCTTCAGGAAGGACCCGGCGCTATGGCCAGCATCGTCACGTTCGTCAACCCGAAGGGAGGAGTCGGCAAGTCGACCGCGTCGGTACAGACCGCGTTGACGGCCGCCGCGCTCGAGCTCGCCGTCCTGCTCATCGACACCGAGGGCGGCTCCGCGGCCCGTTGGGTGCACGTCGCCGGCGACGCCTGGCCCGCCAACATCGCGTTCGTGACCCACTACACTCCCGACCTCCCCCGCCGCCTCCCGTCCCTCGCCGCCGGGTTCGACGTCGTCATCATCGACACCCCCTCCACCCGTACCCACGAGGGCACCGTCGTCCCCTCCGTCGTCGCCGCCCTGGCCGTCGCCGACCTGGCCATCATCCCCACGAGGGCCGCCGCCCTCGACGTCGACCGCCTCCCCGCCATCCTCCGGCTCATCGAGGCCGAGAAGATGCGCCGCGACCTCGACCACGGCGTCCTCCTCAACTTCGTCGACGCCCGCCGCCACACCGCCAGCACCGCCCGCAAGGCGTTCCTCGACCGGGGCCTCCCCGTGCTCACCAACGTCGTCCCCGCCCGGGCCCGCATCGAGGACGCCGTCGGCGAGACCGTCCCCCGCATCGAGTTCCTCCCCGCGGCCCGCGAGATCCTCGAACGCCTCCTCGTCCCCACGCCGGCCGCATGAGCACCCGCCCCGACCTCGGCGCCGTCCTCGACGACGGGCCCATCTTCACCCCCGCCAGCCTCGCCGCCCTCAAGGCGGCCCGGAAGAAACTCACCGGCGAGATGCCCGCCGCCGACTACGACCGCCTCGGCGACTGGGCGCACACCTCCGGCGCCTCCCGCATCGCCCTCGTCGTGCACGCCCTGCGCCACGTCTACGCCGACCCCGAGGCCCGGGTCGCCGTCGAGGAGGCCGCCATCGCCTACACCCGCGAGCTCCGCGCCCGATGACCACCGCCCCGCTCCGTTCGCTCACCGAGCTCGCCGTCCGGGTCGGGGCCGTCGTCTGGCTCGCCCTCACGGAGGTCTGGTTCGCGCTCATGGCCGTCGTCTACTGGGTCGACACCCGCACCCGCGGCGCCCTCAGTATCGCCATCGCCGCGCTCGCCGTCGGCCTGGCCGCCGGCATCTTCCTCGGCATCATCACCACCTGGCTCGGCCCGTGACCGACTACCGCCGGCTCCGGTTCCGGGTCCTCCTCGACCATCACCCCGGCGGCACCGTCATCGTCGACGAGCTCGTCTACGCCGACGACCTCCCCGCCGCCCCCGAACGCCACGGCGAGCTCTCTGAGGCCTACCTCGCCGCCGGGCGCACCGTGTTCCTCGAGGCCACCGACCCCGACGGCATCATCGACCCCGTGCTCATGCGCTTTGACCCGAGGTGAGACCGTGCTCTACCTAAACGACCCCGCCCTCGTCCGCCGTGTTCTGCTCGCCGACGGCTGGCACTACGTGAACGACGAGGGCCTCCGGGTCACCGACCGCGGCGTCTCATGGGCCCTCGGCGCCGCCACGCACCCGGTCGCCGACGTCGCCATCGCCTCCGTTCGCATCTACGCCGCCAAGGCCGATGTTCTCGCCGTCGAGGAATGGGCGCCCGAACCCATGCCCGTCGACGGCCTCGACTTCGACCGCCGGCCACCAACGCCTCCCGCCCCGTAGCGGGCCCCGCCGGTAGCGTGACCGGCGTGGACGAACGCCGGCGCCTCCCGATCAAGCAAGGCGACCGCATCGCCTACCCCGTCACCTTCTACGACGACGACGCCCTCTACGTCCTCACCGGCACCACCTGGCGCGCCGAGGCCCGCCATCCGACCACCGGTGTCCTCGTGGCCACGTTCACCCTCACCCCCAACGCCGACCAGACCGCGAATCCCGGCGAGGCCATCCTCGGATGCACCCCCGCCGAGTCCGCCAACGTGCGCGGTGGCGAATGGCTCGACGTCGAGGAAACCGGTGAGGGCTACACCTGGCTCGAGTTCGAGCTCGACGTCTCCCGGGACGCCGCTCATGCCTGAGATCATCGTCGACCGCCGCCGCGCCACCATCGTCGCCGCTCGCCGGGCCGCCGCCGTCGAGGTCTACATCGGCGGCCGCCCCGGCCCCTCCGGCCCCGCCTCCACCACCCCCGGCCCACCTGGCCCCAAGGGCGACACCGGAGCCAAGGGCGACCCCGGCGCCGCGTCCACCGTGCCCGGGCCGGCCGGCCCCGGCGTGAAGCCCGGCGGCGCCACCGGCCAGGCCCTCACCAAGGCCTCCGCCGTCGACTACGACACCGCCTGGACCAACGCCGTTACCCCTGCCGACCTCGCCGCGAAGGCCAATGACAACGCCGTCGTCCACCTCACCGGCGCCGAGACCATCGGCGGGACAAAGACCTTCTCCGGCAACCTCAACATCAAAGGTGTGACCGGCGTCGGCTCACTGTCCTCGCCCTACGCCGACCGTCTGTTCTTCATGTGGGGAGTGCCGACCGGCAACCCGGTTTATGGCCTCATGTCGATCCCGGTTATCCCGGCCACATCGACCTCCGGCGGCTGGGGATTCTACATACGGGTCGACACTGAAGCGGGCGCGTTCACTGCAACCAACGTGTTCGGCGTCGCCATCATCGCCCCCGGCATCGGCGCCGGATCCGCCATAACGAACCTCTACGGCATGAACATCGCCCCCATGACCGCGGGCACTAACAACTATGGCCTCGTCGTCGGCGCCGCCAGCACACAGACGCTATGGCTCGACAACGGCGCCAACAACACCGGCCCGAACGCCGGAATTGGATTCGGAGTATCCCGGGACACGAACCTCTACCGCTCCGGCGTCGGCGTGCTGAGGACCGACGGCGCGCTAGCCATCGGTAACAAGCCCGCTCAGAGCGGCGCGATTCGCCTCGCCAACGGGGCCGTCATCACCGCCCGTAACGCCGCCGACAACGGCGACATCGGCCTCCTATCCATCGACTCATCCGACAACGCCATTTTCCGAGGACCTTCCAACCTCTACCTACAGGTCGGCGTCGTCAATAAGGTTGCTCTCCACGCCACCTACGCGGAATTGGTCGACGGCTACCCGCTAGCTTTTGGCACGGTCTCCGGCAGCAACATAGGCACCGGTCCCCTACAGAAGATCGGCTTCTACGGCGCCACCCCCATCGTCCGCCCCACCGGTACCCCCGCCGCCGCCACCGACCCCGCGACCACCATGGCACTGGCCAACTTCCTACGTTCCGCCCTCATCTCACTCGGCCTCATCGGATGAGCGACCCCCGGGTCCGCATCATCGGGTTCACCGTGAACATCGACGCCGTCGTCGACGACGGCGAAAACCTCACCGCCCTCACCGTGCAACCCGTCCGGTACGCCGCCGCCGACGCCGCCCTGTTCAACCTCGACCACGTGCGCGACGCCCTGCAACGCCAGGTGGACGCCACAGGCCTCCCCGCCGACACCCCGACGACGACCTAGAGCTCCTCGTCGTCCTCGTCGGCCCACCCGCCCGGCGGCTCCGCCCGGATCCACCCCTTCGCCCACGCGACCGCCAACGCCACCGACGCCACGCACCACAACACGAGGACCAAACCCACGACCCGCCACCCGCTCAACAGACCCCTCCGCCGTTCGGCCGCCGTCGAGATGCCACGCTAGTCGCCGTGCGCCTCGTCCTCACCCCCGACCGATGGGTCGACGCCCACCTCGACACCGACCCCGAGGCCCTCGCCTACTTCGCCGGCATCTCCCTCGCCTGGCCCGACCGCATCCTCGTCCTCCTCGAGATCCACGACGAGGGCGCCAGCATCACCGCGTGGTTCCTCCCCGGCCCCGTGAAACCCGACGGGCCCCTCTACGTCTCCCCCGGCCTCGTCGAGGGCTACCACGCCTGCCCCTGCACCGACTGCACCGCCACCCCCGAGGTCATCACCGTCCGCCGGCGATGGCGCCACCGCGTCCCCGCCTCGGTCATCGCCGCCGCTCAGACCACCACGTAGGCCGCCTCTCTGGCATCCTGAAGGCGATGCGTACCTGCGTCTGTCTCTGCCCGTTCAACCACCCCGCCGAGCGCGGCATCTGCACCGGCACCGCCGACACCTCGTTCCGCGTGGCCATCCCCGACGACGACTGGCGCGCCCCCTACGTCGGTGCCGGCGAGCGGACCATCCCCGCGTGCTCCGCCTGCACCACTGCCCGGGCCAGCGCGCCCCGTCGAGGCCGGCGCGGCCGGCCCCGCGTCGAGGCGAACCGGCCCTCTACGTCCTAGGCCCGACCCCGGGCCAAGCCCGGGCCGGGAACGCGACGCCGGTACGCCGCTCGTAGAGCTCGGCGAGCTCCCTGTTGTGCCTGCTGGCCCGGAGACAGCCGTACACCCCGGCCGCCGCCAACGCCCCGAACCAGACCACGCCCACGGCGTCACCGTGGGCCAGGCGGTCGAGGAGCATCGCCGTGGAACCCACCGCGAGGAGAGCGTTGCCGATCCACAGAACCCGGTTCTGGCGCCTCGCTGAGAACACCCATTCGTAGAGCTCCGGGGCCGCGTGGCCCGGGCCCGTCACGTCCGGCCCCGGGCCGAGGGATGCGCCGCCGCCGACGCCTCAAGGCCCGGCGAGGACCGCACCAACGCCACCACCCGGCCGCCCGCCAACTCCCGCACCGTCTCCACGTCGACGCCCGGGTCGAGCTCGTCGAGGACCGCCCGGGCCAGCGCCACCGCGACCGCCCGGACCTCGGCCGGCACCATCGGCGTGGGCGCCGTCGCCCGGGCCGCCTCCTCGAGCTCCAACACGACCGGCACCACCACCGCCCGGGCCAGCGCGACGAGATCCTCCCGGGCCATCACCCCGGCATCTCCCAATGCTGGCCGAACGCCGTCACCCCGCCCGGCGCGAACGCCGCGATGGCCAGGCCCTCGGCGAGACGGTTGAACGCTTCCGCCGTCCCCGGCGACCCCGGATGCACGATCGCCTCCTGATCCTCGGTCGCCTCCTGCACCACCCGCGGCCGATGCGGCCGGCACGGCCACTGAATCCGATCGCCGAACGTCCCCACGACCTGGCCGCAATAGCGGCCCCGCGCCTCACGGATCGACGGCGGCCACCGCCACCAATGCGCCATCCACAACGGCACCGCCGCCCGCAACGCCTCCACGAACGCGTCCCGACTCTGCGCGTCCCGCTCCGCCCGGCGCGGATAGCCCGTCACCGAATCGAACCGTTCCTCGACCCTCACCCCGGCACCTCCCAATGGTGGCCGAACAGGCGAATCCCGCCCGGCTGATACGCCGCCAACGCGATCCCCTCCGCCAGACGGTCGAACACCTCACCCGTCCCCGGCACCGCCTCCACCTCGACACCGCCCTCGAGCGTGCGGGCCGGCACCGGGCGCGACCGGAACATCAGCACGTCGCCATGGGTGCCCACCACCTCACCGCAATACGCCGCCCGGCCCGTCCTCGTGAACGGCGTCGACCCCCGCCAATGGTGGATCCACAACGGCACCGCGAACTCCAACAACGGGACCAGCGCGTCGTAACGCCCCGCCTCGCCGGCGGTCAACACGACACCCGCCGGCCAACCCCCATCCTCCTCGGTGCCCACGCCGGCCCACCGTAGCGGCCGGCCCAACGCCCGGGCCGGTGACCGAGGAGGCGAACGTGCACGCCGGGACCCCCCTCGGTATCGCTCCCGGCTACGGCAAACCCCGGCGACCCCCCGTCGCACCGCCGACGAGGCCGGAGCGCGGTGACCTCACCGCCCCGTTCTGAGCCCTCGAACCTGAGCCCGCAAACCACCGGGAGTGGCGGAGCGCCGCTGGCCGGCTCCGGGGGCCGCTCCCCTAGGACTGCGTCCGGGGAGCGTACCCCCACGTCAAGGCCTACCGCCAGTGGCGCCCCACCGGACCGCTCCCGCCTTCCTGAAGAACCACGCCGTGACCTGGGCCAACACACCACCCCCCCAAGGGCACCCCCCAAGGGGAACACCCCTCCACCAGTCCCCCACCCCCAAGGGCCCCGGCCACCCCCGCCCCCGCCTACCCTCCGCCCAATGGACCCGCTACCCCGGCCCTGCTCCACCCCCCGATGCCCACGCCCCGCCACCAACCGAGGCCGATGCGCACCCTGCGCCTCGGTCGCCGAGGCCGACCGCAACACCGACCGCAACTGGCGCCACCGCTTCTACGCCTCCCCCGAATGGCTCCGAGCTCGCCGCGCCCACCTCACCGCGAACCCATGGTGCACGTGGATCGAGGCCGACGGCCGGCCCTGTCTCGAGGCCGCCGTCGACGTCGACCACGAACCCGAGCTCGTCGACTACGACCCCGACCCGCTCGACCCGCACCGCCTCCGAGGTCTCTGTCACCCGCATCACTCCGCCAAGACGGCCACACGGCACGGGTTCGGCGGCACGGGCCGGGCCGACTGAGGGCCAGGTCCTCGAGCATCCGCGGGCCGGCGTCGAGGCCTCGCTAGCGTGATCCCTGCGCGGCGCTATCTGGAATCTAGATTCCGGGGAGAGGGTGTCGCGATCGCTCGGCCTGAAGTGTGTATGACCGCCGGGGAGTCGAGCGCACACCTCCGGGGAACCCCTAGGGGAGTGATCTTCAGGCCGAGGACGGCCCTCGTCGGCCATGCTGGCCCCCATGCCCACGCCCGCCGACGAGACCGAGGGCCTATGGATCACGTCCGACCCGCGGGACGACGGCACCTACGCCGTGGTCGTCTCCCTCGAGGGTGATCGTTCCTGGGCCCTCTCCCCGTTCAAGCTGCGCCGCTACGCGTCGGGAGCCCTGCGGACCGTCGCCGAGGCCGAGTACGAGCAAACCGTCATCGACCAACTCCGTTCGGGAGGAGTGGCCCTCACCCCCATCCTCGAGGTCGTCGCCGCTCTGCGCCACTACCGGCCCGCCAATGACGCCGCCCGAGACTGCCCGCTGCACTACGAACCCGGCGTGAACCCCGAGGGCAAGGCGTTCGTAAAGATCATGGTCGACGACGAACAGGTCGGCCAGGTCACGCCGGCGGAGCTACGCCGGCACGCCCTGTTCGCCTACGAGGCCGAGATCGTCGCCGAGCTCGACGCCGCTTACCGCAAGGTCCTGGCGCGAGTGATCGGCGTGACCGACGAGGAGGCGATCGGCGCGGTGACCGACCTGGGTGACCACCGGAAGGCGGTGAATGATGGAGGCTGACACGATGCTCGCGTGGCAGATCGCCCCCTACATGGCGATGGTTTGGCTGGCCGTGACGCTTGCCTTCGCCGGCGTGTGTCTCAAGGACTGGGCCCGCGGTCGCGCCGCCCATGGCCGCATGGCGGACGGCGACGAATGACCGGCATTCCCGACCTCGCCGCCCTCATCGACCGTCTCGAGACCGCCACCGAGGAGGCCCGGGAGGCGACGAGAGACGCTCACTCCGCGCTGAAGGAGATGCGCAAGGCGTCGCGGGAGTTGCGGGCCGAGGTCGCCGACGCCGAGTTCGCCGCCGCCAAGGCCGCCCGCCAGGCCATCGACGAGGCCGTCTCCGCCCAAGTCGACGAGGCCCTCGAGGAATACAAAGCGACAGTCCAGGCGGCCATCGGGACGTCGTCGCGGAAGGTGAGGGACACAATGGAACGGCTCGCGAACGTGTGCATGTACGGCAACGAGCAAGGCCGCGGAATCAACGTGTTCGAGGAGCTCCGCGAACGGGCCATGCTGGCCAGAGACGAGCTCCCCGACGTCGGCCCGCTCCCCGATCTACGACGGCCACCGCCGACGTCGTCACCTCCCGACGTGGCCACGTCGTGACATCGCCACGTCGTGACGGGCCGGCGACCATCATGGCCACCATGGGCACCGACCTCCCGGCACATCCTCTGCCTCCGCTTCCCCCCACGCCGCCACCGCCGCCACCTCCGCCCGCTCCTCCCCCGCCGCCGGCTCCTTCCCCGCCGGGCCATCTCCGCCGGCGCCCGGGAGGCGAGGTCTGGGTCTACGTCCGGGTCCGCCACGAGATCGACACCGGGCCCGGCGAGACATGGTGCCGACTGTGGCGGCCAGGCACGCCGACACCGATCCCCGCCGAGCGGGTCGCGGTGACGGCCGAGCGGTACGGCCGGGCGGATGAGGTTCGCCTCGAGCTCGACGGTTCGGTCACCGTGCTCCTCCGCCCGTTCGTGGTGGACCCGGCGAACGGTTGGGCGGAGCGGCGCACCGTGGTCGATGTCTGGTACCGGACCGAGGAGGGCCACGAGCTCGAGGACGCGCTCGGCGCCGCGGGTTGGGTGCCGGCCAAGGCCTGGCACCTCGAGCGGGCGCACCTCGTCGAGGGCCCGCCGGCGGAGCGGTCGGCCGAGGCCGTCGAGGGCCTCGCCGGTATCGGCTGGCTCGCCGGTGCGTCGGGACGTGCCGAGGTGGCCACGTCGACACGTGCCGACGTGCCGACGTCGTGAGCCAGCGCGGCGGCCGGATGGCCCGCTCGCTCGGCATCTCCGACGCCACGGTTCTGCGTTGGTGCGAGGCCGGCCTCCTCCCGGACCAACCGGCCCGCCCGGGTTCGGGCCGGCACCGCTCCTTCAGTGACGCCGACGTCCGGGTCGCCCGGGGCCTGGCCGTCGTCTCGCGTGCCATGCGCCCGACGCTCCCGTTCCGCGAGGTGATCGGCCCGGCCGTTCGTGACGCGGCCCTCCGTGGGGAGACCGAGGTCCGCCTCGAGGTCACGCCCGGGTTCGTCATCACCCTCACCTGGGGCGCCGATCCCGACGTCGAGACGTCGCCACGTCCCGACGTGCCGACGTCGTGAACGCCCCCGTCTCGGTCACCGTGCACCCCTCCGGCGCCGTCGAGGTGAACGGCGTCCTCGTCGCCGAGGTCCACCTCGGCCCGCTCGACGGGCCGGCCACCGTCGTCGCCGGGCGCGACGTCCTGGCCGCCGAGCTCGCCCTGCACCGCATCGCGTTCGTCGTGCACGAACGCCTCGTCGAGCTCCTCGCCCACGTCGAGGCCGGCCGCGCGAAACCGGGGATGCGCGGGATGTCCCCGTCGTCGCCGGCCGAGCGGGCCCGGTTCGGCGAGGCCCTCGTCGCCGGCCTCCTCGGCGAACCCGGTGAGCTCACCGGTGACCAGTGCTACCGCAACGGCCACCGGGCCGGCGTGACTCTGCGGGCCCTGGCCCGTCATCTCGCCGGCGCGGCGGAGGCCGCCGGCCTGGCCCGTCCCGGTGAGACCGTCCCCACGTGAGCACGTCGGGACGTGAGGACGTGGCCATGTCGGGACCCGGCCTGTAGGCCTCCCGACTCATTGTGTCCCGAACCTCTGGACAGAGGCTAGGTGTCCTGTCACACTGGACACCGAGAGGCCGGGACCGCCGGCCTCACCGGATCCCCGAGGAGGGCCACGATGGCCACCAACACGCTCGCCCACCGCATCGCCGCCGAACAGGCCTACGGCCGCACGGCGGCCCGGCGGGCCGAGGTCGCCGCCACCACGCGTCGCCTCGTCGACGCCGGCGAGCTCGCCGACCGCGAGCTCTGGCTCGAGGTCGCCGGCCTCCTCGAGGCCGGCCGATGAGGTCGGGCCCGGGGCGCGCCGACTCCGCCGCCCTGGCCGCCGCCCTCGACGCCGGCAAGCTTCTCGAGCGGGTCCTCGTCCACCTCGACGCCGGGCCGGCCGCCTACTGGACGGCACCCCTCGGCATCCCCGAGGTGGCCGCCCTCGCCGGCGTCGGCCGCCCGACCGTCGACAAGTGGCGCCAACGCTCCCTCCTCCCCGCCTCACTGTGGACCGTCGGCGGAGGGCCGGCCTGGCCGCGGGTCGTCATCGTCGTCTGGCTCGGCCTCACCGGCCGAGGGTTCGCGCCCGGTGCCATCCCGCCGGCGGCCGGCGCCGTGCTCGTCCCCGTCCTCGACGCCCTCGACGCCGAGCTCGACGAGGCCCGCGCCGCTCTCGTCGCCACGTCCCCATGTCCCGACGTCCCCACGTCGCCACGTCCCGACGTCGCCGAGGAGGTGCCCCGGTGACCGCCGCCGAGGTGACGCCGGCGACCATGCGGGCCCTCGCCGGCCAGGCCGCCGAGCTCGCCGAGGCCGTGGCCACCGCGGCGGTCACGATGCGGGCCGCCGGCGACGAACCGACGCGGCGGGCCACCTACCGCCTCGACGACCTCGTCGGCGAGCTCCGCCGGGCCGGCACCGGCCTCGAGGACACCGCCGAGGACCTCGCCCGGATCCGGGCCCGTTCCGAGTGTCCCGCCGACTGGGGAGTCTGCCCCGACCACGGCGCCACGTTGACGAGCTCCGGCGGCCGCTCGGCCTGCACCGTGCGGGGATGCGCCCGCGCGTGGGACTACGACCGGGCCGGCCTGCCCTGTTCCGAACCCGTCGCCTACGAGGTCCACCACGACGGCGAACCCGTCGTCCGAATGTGCGCCGGCCACGCCCGCTACGCCGCCGACCACCTTGACGGCGGCGCCCGTCTCGTCCCCACCGAAGGAACCCGATGACCACCGACCGCATCCTCTGCGCCCACGCCGACCAGCACGGCGAGGGCGCCCACTGGCTCGCTCCCGGCGAGGTCTGCGCCGACGTCGAGCACTACCGCCAGGTCGCCGCCGTCCTCGACACCGGCGCCGTCGACCTAGTCCGCCTCGTCCTGGGTCTCGCCGCCGAGCTCGACGTCTACGACCCCGACGCCGGTGAGTTCGACGAGAACCGCCCCATGTACCGCGACCTCGACGGCGGCGCCGGCCTCGTGCCCCTCCACCTCGACGAGGTCGACCTCGCCACCCTGCGCGAGGTCCTCGACTGCGCCGCCGACGTGCGCCGCGGGGCCGACGCCCCATGAGCGCCCCCTACGTCTCCGTCATCTTCGACGCCCACGACGTCGACGCCGCCGTCGTCCACCTGAACCCCGGCGACGAGGAGGGCCCGTTCCCCGTGATCCGCCTTGCCGGCGTCCACCTCATGGCGCCGGCCGGCGTCGACCTGGCCGCCGTGCTGCGCCGCCTCGCCGAGCGGGTCGACGAGGTCGTCCCCACGTCGTGACATGGCCACGTCCTCACGTCCTCACGTCGGGACGTGGCCATCCCGGTTCGGCGTCACGGGCCGCCCGTAGGCTCTGACCCATGCCTGCCCCGACCCGCCGGCCCGACCCGGTCGCGCTCGCGGCCATGGTCCTCATCGCCGTCGTCCTCGTCTGGCTCCTCACCTCGACCCGGCCATGAGCGACCCGACCCTCGTCGCCATCCCGTATCGGCACTACTCCGGCCGTCTCTGGCGCCTCGCGTGCTCGGTCTGCGGCCCGCTCGTCGAACGGCGCCGTAGCGTCGAGGACGTGGTCCCCATCGCCCGGGCGCACGCCCACCTCCGCCACGGCGGCCGGGGCCGCCTCGTCAACGCCGACGAGCTCCTCCCCACGACCCGGAGGTCCTGACCATGGCCCGACGCAACGGCCGGCCACCGCTGTCCGCGGAGGTCATCGAGCTCCGCGGGAACCCGTCGAAACTGTCCCGCGAGGAGATCGAGGCCCGCCGCGAGTCGACGCCGCAACCTCAGCTAGTGCGGGCCGCGACCCCGCCGGGCGACCTGTCGCCCTACGCCCGGGAATGCTGGGCCCTGCACGCCCCCGAGCTCGACGCCCTCGGCCTGCTCACCGTCCTCGACCGGGGCGCGTTCCGGCTCATGTGCGAGTGCTACGCCCTGGCCCGGGAGGCCCTCGACGAGATGCGGCCCCGCAAGGCCGACGGCACCCCCGACGACCGCACCCACCGCCACGAGCTCATCGTCGCCGACCCCGCCCACGCCGGCCGCAAACGGCACCCCGCGCTCCTCGTGTTCGACACCGCCCAACGCTCCTACGAACGGTGGGCCCACGAGTTCGGTCTCACCCCTCAAGCCCGCATCGGGATCCGCCCGGCCGCCGGCGGCCAGCCGCTCCCCGGCGACGAGGGAGACGGCGGAGACCATGGCGACCGAGCGTTCTACGGGGCCTGAGGATACCGAGGCCCGCCGGGCCCGGGTCCGCGCCGACCTCGCCGCCCTCCCCGGCCTCGAGGACCTCCTCGTCGACCTGGCCCTCTACGACGACCTCGACGCCGAGCTCGACGCCTGCGTCCCCCCCGCGTTCACCACGCCGGCCCCCAACCGCCAGACCCGCCGGCGCCTCGGCCTCACGTTCGCCCCCGACGAGGTCCGCCGGTTCCTCGAGTTCGCCGGGCGCCTGCGCCACGTCAAAGGCCGGTGGGCCGGCGCCCGGTTGGTGCCCGACCTCTGGCAGGTCATCTACGTCCTCGCGCCCACGTTCGGATGGCGCCGGCCGGACGGGTTCCGCCTCTACCGAACCCTCTGGGTCGAGGTCCCCCGCAAGAACGGCAAGTCGACCCTCGCCTCCGCCATCGCCCTGTTCCTGTTGGTCGCCGACTCCAACCTCGCCGCCGGCCGCCTCTACGAACCCGGCGCCGAGGTCTACTCCGCGGCCACCACCACCCGCCAGGCCAAGGAAGTGTTCCGCCCCGCCGAGGCCATGGCCCGCCGCTCCCCGTCCCTGCGCAACCGCCTCGCGTTCCTGGCCGACAAGGCCGTCATCTACGAACGCACCTTCAGCCGGTTCGAGGTCGTCTCCGGCGCCCCCGAGAAGGCCGAGGAGAAGATGGGCCTCAACGCGTCGGGCCTCGTCATCGACGAGATCCACGTGCACCGCGACCCCCGCCTCATCGAGACCCTCACCTCCTCGACACCAGCGCGGGACCAACCCCTCGCCGTGTTCCTCACCACCGCCGGCCTCGACCAGGACGGCACCCCCTACACCGAGCTCCGCAACTTCGCCGAGGCCTGCGCCACCGGCGAGGTCACCGACTCCACCTGGCACGTCGTCATCTACGCCGCCGCCGAGACCGACCTCGACCGGTGGGACGACCCCGACGTCTGGGCCGCCACCAACCCCGGCCTCGGCCGCACCGTCGCCCTCGACTTCCTCGTCGCCGAGGCCAAGGCCGCCGCCCGCTCCGAACGCAAACGCCTCTCGTTCTGCCGACTCCACCTCAACGTCCGCACCTCGGCCCTCTCGCGCTGGCTCTCCGTCGAGGACTGGGCCGCGTCCGGCGCGTTCGTCTCCCCCGCCGAGGCCGAGCTCGCCGGCGCCGTCGCCTACGGCGGCCTCGACCTGGCCTCCTCCCGGGACCTCGCCGCGCTCGTCCTCGTCGTGCCCCGGTGGGACGTCGACCCCGACGACCCCGACTACGAGGTCGAGGTCCTCGAGACCATCGTCCGCGCGTGGATCCCCGCCGACACCCTCGAGGACCGCCCGCCCCGGGAGCGGGCCCTCTTCGCCGAGCTCATCGCCTCCGGCGAGCTCCTCACCACCCCCGGCAAGGCCCTCGACTACGACGCCATCGAGGCCGAGGCCTACCTCCTCGCCGACCGGTTCGAGATCGTCCGCCTCCATTTCGACCGGTGGGGATCCAAACAGATCCTCGGCCACCTGCGCGACGGCGGCCTCAACCCGTTCGAGATGGGCCAGGGATACGCCTCCATGTCCCCCGCCCTGCGCGAGCTCGAGGCCCTCGTCCTCGCCCGGCGGATCCGCCACGGCGGCAACCGGCTCCTCCGGTACTCCGTGAAATCCCTCGCCGTCGTCGGCGACGCCGCGGGCAACGTGAAACCCGACCGGGACCACTCCACCGGGCGCATCGACCCGTTCGTCGCGCTCACCATGGCCGTCGACGCCTGGGCCCGGGCCACCGGCGAGGAGACCCCCTCCGCCTACGAGGACCACGGCCTCGCCACCGCCTAGGCCCCCACGTGGCCAGGTGCCGACCTGGCGACATGCCGACGTGACCACGTGGGGACATCACGATATGGGCACGTCCCGACGTGGCGATGTGGGCACGTGGCCACGTCGGGACGTGCGACCCATCATGGCGGGCCCCGCCCGGACCGACACGTAGACCATGGCCAACACACCCCGCTTCCGCGAGTCCGCCCTCGGCTTCACCGGCGCCACCCGCCACGTCTGGCGCATCACCCGCCACCTCAAGCTCATCACGATCCCGCTCGCGCTCTCCATCCTCCCCATCGTCTGGGTGGCGGTCGCCGCGCTGTTCCTCGTCGTCAACTGCTTCGGCCTCGGCTGGGCCTTCCTCATCTACCGGGGCGCCCGGCGCGCCACCATCGAGGCCCGCCTCGCCGAGGAGGGATCCGCGCGCGGCACCTGAGGTCGCGCGAATCTCATGGCTTCTTCAACCTGAGACGCGAAGAACCGCCACCCCCGATGCTTAGCCGGCTAGAGGGATGGCGGTTCCTGAAAGAGGCCTCATGCTAACAGCCGCCACCCCCGTCGCCGTGGCAGAAACCGACGAACCGGCCCCGGCCCATGTCACACCTCTCCGCCGGCGGTTCGTCCAGGTCATCCCCGACGCTCTCACCGACGTCGCTCGGGCCGCCGGCCTCGACCTCACGGAGCGGGCCGCGCTCCTCGAGCTCGTCCTCGCCGCCGACTGGCGCACCGGCACCCTGCCCCGCACCACCGGCCGCGACCTCGGCCACCTCTGGGGAGTCTCACCGAACACCGCCATTCGTCTCCGCCGGCGCCTCGTGGCCGCCGGCCTCATCGCCTGCCACTTCGAGCGGGGCCGGGAGGACGGTTCGGTCGAGGTCCTCTGCTACGGCCAGGTCGTCGCCTCCTGGCCCCCACCACCCCCGCCTGTGGATAACGCCGAGTCGGGCCCGGTGGCTCGCGCGAAATCTGCGCGAGCGGTCGCGCAAGAACCGCGCGAGCGACCTGCGGGTTCGTCCCCCTCTATACGTAGGGAACACTCCCTCCCCCCTCCCCCCCCACCGGTGGGCCCGGTCGACGAGCTCCTCGCCGAGGCCGGGGGGAGACTTCCCGACCCGACACCGAGACAACGCCGACGCCTGGCCGAGCTCCTCGCCAAGCTCCACCGCCTCGGCTGGCACCCCGCCGCGGTGCGCGCCAACGCCCTCGCCCGCGAGCTCGACACCGCCGATTCGCCCGTCGCCGCGCTCATCGCCCGCCTCGACCGCCTCGGCCCACCGCCACCGCGGCCCGCCATCTACGTCGCACCCCCCGGCCAGCGCCGCGAGTTCGACCCGCTTGAACCCGAGGTCCGCTCCACGGGCCGGGCCGAGTCCCGCCGGCTCCGCCGCCGTCTCGCCGAACGGCCCCCGGCATGAGCCCCGAGGACCCGCTCGTCGCCCTCGCCGGCGACCTCGTCGCCGCCCACCGCATCGCCGAGC
>Ga0307309_10000003_pt1 | contig 39618 bp, 56 predicted proteins | sample ER_DNA_196_FD_194508 | JGI IMG/M metagenome (GOLD analysis project Ga0307309, IMG submission 194508) | Bulk soil microbial communities from the East River watershed near Crested Butte, Colorado, United States - ER_DNA_196 | ecosystem: Environmental > Terrestrial > Soil > Floodplain | place...
GGATAGCCTGCGCGATGGCCTCGGGCGCGAGTGAGCCCTCTATGGCCGCGCCAAGGTCGGACTCTCGATAGTCCCCTTTAGACATACGCACGCCGGACATGTCCATGGTGTCGACGTACACGCGGATGCCGCGTGGCCGTACGAGGTACGGGGGGTCGCTGTTGATCATCTCACTGATGGTGCGCATGTAGACGACGTCCTGCCAAATGTCGCCTAGCGCCGCGTCGTCGCTGCGGGTCATCGTCGCGGTGAACCCGACCACCAGCGCGTTCGGCCAGTAGTCGAGTACGGCCCGGTACGACGCCGCCGTTGCGTGGTGGCACTCGTCGATGACGATCAGCCCGACGTTGCGGAGCATCTTGCGCCGTTGCTCATTGCGCAGCGTCTGCACGCTGGCCACGATGACGTCGGCCAGGGTGTCATTGCGCTGCGCCTTGACCATGCCGACCCGTAGGTGCGGAGCCACGTCGTGAAGCTTGGACATGGCCTGTTCGATCAACTCGGTCCGATGGGCGAGCACCACGGCGCGCCACCCCGGATTGAGTTCCAGCCACGCGGCGATCAGGTGCGCGAACACAACCGTCTTGCCCGCACCGGTCGGGAGCACGACAGCGGGCCGCATCAGCCCACGCCGCCACGCGTCGGTCACGGCATCCATGGCCTCGCGCTGGTACGGGCGCAGCGGCAGTAGCGCCGTTGTCATGCGTTCGGGCACTCGTCGCGGTGCTGGTTGCCTCGGGTTACGAACCCATCGCAGTCAGGTGCACAGGCCCCAGCCCGACCGATGCGCGCGCAATCCCACGTGTGTCCCTCGCCGGGCGCCTTGGTCGGGGCCGTCGCGCTGCGCATGATCGGCTCAAGGCGGAGGTAGACGTGTGTGAACATGTCGCGGACGATCGGCCACGCGGCCGCCAGCATGTCGCCGAACTCCGCGACCCTCGCTGCGGCCGCCTCGCGCTGACTCTCGGTCGCGGCCAGCTGCGCCTCCAGCATCGCGACCTGAGCCGCCAGCCGGTCATTGGACGCGGCCACCGAAGCGAGCATGTTGCGCACCGACCGCAGACGCATCACGTAGCCGTCCCGCTCCCGCACGGCCGCGTCTCGCTCCGCCCGAGCGTCTCTCGGCGGGGTACGGAACGGGCCAGGGTCGTACGACGCGCCCGCTGTGCTGGCCTGTGCCGGCTCGACGGCCACGGTCAGGTGCCCGAGGACCCCTGCGGCCAGCGCGGCAGCTAGGGGTGATCCTGGCGGTACGTCGAACGTGGCGTACCCGGCCTGCGCGTCGTACGACCGTAGTTTGATCTTGAAGTCTCGGGACATGATCAGACGGTACGGTCACTCACTCACTCACGTCAAGGCGCGGCGACCATGTTCAACGACCGACCCCCTGCTTGCGTAACGCGGCCCGTAGCTCGCCGGCCGCGTACCTCTCGGTGGTGAACGTCGGAGCGCAACACCCCGCCCACGTCCAGACGTCAGGCCGGCCCCAGCACGTACACCACTTGCTCCCGCACGAGCGTTGATCTTGCCAGCAGAAACAGGGGTACGGCTCGGTGGCGAATACGGGCCTACCCGCTTTGCGGGAGGCAGCTATCCAAATGCCTGTGATCATGAGGGGTTCAAGATCCTTTAGGTTTTAGTTCTCGATTGCAACACGTTGCTGCAACACGCCAGGGGTCCTAAAGGACCCCCTCTGTTGCAGTGTTTTGTTGCAGGGCCTGTTGTACCCCTGCAACACGTGTTGCAGGACCTTGTTGCAGGGGGTCTGACCAGGCAAAACTCTCTAAAACAAGCCTGCAACAAGGCTGCCCTGCAACACGACTGTTGTCAATATTTATCACCATCGTGTTGCAGGGGCTTGTTGCGCACCCTTTTCGGTACCCGCGTGGTATCTGTCCGCTTTGTCACGTGCCAATCGCGATCATCCATCGAATCGGGGTTGGCCTCCAGCGAGGCGAGGCCGTCCACCTCGGCAAACTTGAATTTGGTACGCGCAGTCGGATTGATGGCGATACGTCCGAGTCCCTCAAGTCGGGACCATGTGCGACTGGCGATACCGGCCAGGCTGCGCGGCGCGGTGTCCCGATTGCTCGGGTGGAGCTTCCAGGCGGCCACAATCTCAGCCTTGGTCCCGCCAGCCCCCTCGCCGAACACCTCGCGCATGATGTCGACCATCGCGAGGGCCTGTCGATCGGCGACCGGGATCTGTGCGGGTGGCGGGTCCATGGATCCGTCAGCGTTCATCCGCGCCTCGCTGGCACCGACCAGGACCACCGACTCGGCGACCGGTACGAGGGTCAGCACGATCGGGCCGGCCTCGGCCGTGTCTTTCTGCTTGGGGTTCTTCACGGTCACCTCGGCCGACCCCGGGCGCTTGCTGACGGATATCTCGGTGACCATGGCGCCCTTGACTGAGGTCGCACCCCGAGCTCTGTCAGCGTCTCCTGAGCCCTGGTGGTGTACCAGCAGGACGCAGGCCCCGGTCGCCTCCCGTAGCCGATCGAGTGCGCCGATCACCTCGCCCATGGCCGTGTTGTCGTTCTCGTCCACGCCCTCGGTGACCCTGGCCTGCGTGTCGAGGATGACCAGTGATGGTGCGACGGCCACCACCTCGGCCACGAACCTCTCCCAGTCCGGCCCCATCACCTGTACCGGCATCGCCACCCATCGCACTCCGGTTCGTGCCTGGCCGTGGTGCTCTTGCCACGCGCGCCGTCGCTGAGCCATGCCCGAGGCACCCTCGGCCACCACGTACACCACGCCACCCTGCTTGACCGCACACCCGTGCCATGGCGTGCCCGTCGCGATCGACGCGGCCAGGTCGACCGCTACATGAGACTTGCCAGCGCCGGACGGGCCCCAGAGTCGGGCCAGGGTGTCGCGATACAACCAACCCTCGACCAGAGCTTCAGGTGCCGGGATGTCGTCGAGTTCCTCGTCTGTCAAGAAGTGGAACGGGGCCACGGGGTCCAGGGCTTTGACGCGGCGCTTTGCCTCGCGCTCGGCCATGATGCGAGCCATCGCCTTTTGCACGGCGAACTCGAACGGGTCGATCGGTACTAACGGCGGGTAGGCCACCGAGGGCGCGGCTGGCGCCGGGGAAAGCGCTTGCCCGTGCGTCTCGCCTGGATCGGCGAACGGGTCAACGAACGTCATGGTGGGGGTTGGCGACGGGGCCATAGTCCCAATCGGGCCCGAGGGCCCTGCGGAAAAATCCACCGCATCACGGGGCAACCCCCAGGGCACGATCTCGCCCAGCCAGTCTGCGGGCGGCAGCTCGGCTGCCTTCAGGCTCACCGTGCGCGACGCCTTGCGCCACAGATCCTCGTGTTCGACGAAACCGAACGACCCATCGGTATTGGCCGCCGACGCGGCGCTGAGGAATGCCTGGCGCACCTCGTCCGACCGGAGGCCAGACCACGGCGCGTTGACCAGCTCGACGAGACGGCACGCCACGCTGAATCCGGTCTGGTTGCGCTGTCCGGGTGGCGCGGACTGCATCTCGTATAGCTCACGGCCGACCCCTTCCCGCGCGTACATCACGCCCCGGTCGTACCCGCCCGGCGCGGCCACGTGCGCGTACGGACTGGCCTGCTGGGGCGCCGGGGCGGCCCGGGGTCGGACGAGGTCGAGTAGCCAGGCCGGCGCGGCAGACACGTACCCCGCCCCCTCGCCGTGAACGGCGTACAAGCCTTTACCTGAGATCGAGGGTGGCGCCACGACGAACCCGCCCCGACCGCGTACGTCGATCCCGTCGGGGAGGCGGCCGCGCGAGTTGGTGAGATCCCACTCAGGCATCGACCAGTAGTAGTGCGTGCCGCCCGAGCCGGTCCGCACGGTGTACGTGTCGGGTAGCGGACCATACTGCTCGATCAGTCCCCGCAGCGCTTCGTCTCCCCCGTGCTCGGGGTCGACGTCGAGGACCCACACCCCCGAGGCCGGCCCGGTCACAATGCCGACGTTGGCCATCGGCCGGCGCGCCCACGCCTCCCGCACCGCGCCCTCGTTAGTCAGGGGACGAGCCTGCCACCGTTCGAGCAACGGGTGCTTGCCACCACCCTCGCGAGCGTGTTTCGGTTCAGCCGACCCGCACGAGCACGAGTCTCCCGACACGTCATGCAGCGGTGTAACGGCCCAACCACGTTTTACGTATATGGCCGCCATTGAGGCGGTATCATGTGACATGTTGTATTGAGCCCTTTCAACAGTCGAGCCCCCCGAGCAAACGGCGATGGACACGCCAGTTCGGGGGGCTCAGGCTACCGACCCAACGGGCCGGCGTGGGTCATGCTGAACGCTTGATTACTGTGCGGGGCGCACGCGCCGGCACGCTCGCCTTGCTCGGAGTCTGCGAGGCCAGGTAGCGCTCCGCCTGTGTCCGACCGTACCCGAGGAAGATCCTCACTGCCTCACTGCGGGACTTCAGGTGGTGCGCATCCGCGAACGCGTCAAGCGCCTCCACCATCTCTGGGTCGACTACCGCGACCACTTGGACCTTCTTGGGCGCCGTGGGCGATGGGGCGGGGGCGGCCTGCGGCGCGGTCTTCTTGGCCTGCCCTCGCGTGGTCCGCTTGGGCGTGGTTCCTGCTGCCATGATCATGTGCCTCTCTTGGGTTGGGTCCGAGGGGTGTGGATGCCTACCGCGCGAATCGCCCTCGGGCACCAGCCTTGGAGCGGCTGACCCGTAGCGGCGGCCGCGCGTGAGTGATTGACTCGGCCGTGTCGTCTAACGACGTGGCGCACTCGATCGCTACGCGCACAAGGAGGTCCCTCACGCGCTCGTCCGTGGTCGCTGGCATGGGGCGGAGCCTAAACCCTCACTCACTCACTCGACAAGTGACACGCCGATATTTGTACCCCTTGACACTCACTCACTCACTATGACACCCTGAGTCCCGCAGGCAGCACACATCGACAATGATCGAGAGGACCAGCGATGGATTTGCAACGTGAGGGCTTCCTCACCGGTGGGGTCAACGCGGCACGTGAATGGACCCCCGCCCAGTTCTGTCAGGCCGTGGCCGAGATGCAGTACGCGATCGCGTGCCGCAGTGATGGCCTGGCGCACTACGAGCACCCGATGTACATGGCCGCGTCGCTCGCGCTGGACACGGCGATCGCGACGGCGTACGGCCAACACATGCTCACTTGGGGCCCGGACTTCACTCGCACCGTGCGCGAGATCCACACCAACTCGGGCGAGCGAATCGATTACTGCGTCGAGACGGCAACCGACTACCTGGCCGCCCGTGACCGCATGAAGGACGAGGCAGCTCAGGCCCAGCGCGTCAGCCAGTACGTCAACGCGGCGATCCTGGCCGGGACGTCCGGCTACTGGGGCAAGCACCTCGCTGGCTACTACCCCCCGAGCATGCTGGCGAGCCTGGGTATGGTCTCGAACCTCCTACACGAGATCCTGACCGGCGATGAGATCTGCGCGTGCGGGTACAACCACGCGGGCGACAAGCGCGCGGCCGAGGGCTACGATGCCTCGCGCGAGGATGGCCCCGGGGCTCAACCTGAAGGCGCGGGGCGAATACTGGCCATTGTGGATCAAGCGACCTCCGATCGTGCGGTCCTGAGGCACGAGCGCCACGCCACCCCGCGCGGCCCGATCGACAAGGCTGCCATACTCCAACGCAGGGTCGACTCACTACTCGACTCGGGTGCCGAGGTGCCCACGCCGGCCGACGACGCGCACACGGTCAAGATCCTTCGGGACATGGCGACCAAGACGACGAGTGTCCAGGCTCGGGATGAGTTCAACGCGGCCGCCGACCAGATCGAGCGCGAGGCACGGCCATGACCGACCGGACGATGACCGAGCGAATGTGGGCCCGATTCGAGAGCACGTACCAGCCGGTCAAGTGGGATCTCGTGCCCAAGGAGTCCGGCCATGGCTGGAAGTCGGTAGCCGTCGACGATGGGCCGCGCCGCAAGCTCGCACACAAGGTGGGCCCCAAGCTGGGCTTTGTCCTGCTGGCCATCGCGCACGTGATGGACACCGACCCCTACCCCGACGTGGTCACGTCCGAGGTGGTGGCCGCTGTGACCGGCCTGACTCAGTCTGTCGTGGCCAAGGCCCTCGCTGAGCTGACCACGGCCGAATGGCTGGAGTCGTTCACCAGGCCGGACACGCGTTCGACGAAGTACTACCGGATCATCGGAGCCTGATCGTGGGCACATGGGGGACAAAGCAACTCTCGGATACTGAGCTGGACAGGGAGGCGATCGTTCGCGCGGCCGCCCCCTGTCCGGTCTGCGTGGCCCCGGTCGGGGTCAAGTGCGCGTACTACAACCACCGCACCAGCTCGAATCCGAACCGCACCACCGAGGTCTGCAGCCATACCGCGCGGTACGACGTCGCGGCCGCGCTGGGCCTCGTACCGGTCATTCCACCGTCTCCAGGGAGAGGCGTGCCCATGCTGAACTACCAGACCATCCCGGACGGCACCTGGACCCGCCTGCTGGACACCGACATTGAGGCTGAGGTGTTCCAGAACACCGGACGCAACCAGAACGTGATCATCGAGGGGACGCGGCTACGCTGGCCGAACGCGCACACCTTCCCGATCCGCTCGACCATCCTGCTGCGCCCCCCGGGCGGCACCTACCCGCAAGGATGGGTCGCCCCGCTGGAGGGTTCGTGGTGGTTCTCCGACATCGTCCCGATAGGACTGACGGCGTGAAGCGCCTACTCGAACTGCGCCGTGGGTACTCGATCGCCGAGGCCAACCATGTCCAGTTCGGCGCGATCACGTCGGGTGGATCGAGGGTTGACAGCTCACTCACTCACTCACTACTGTAGCGAGCACTTCACCCCCCGTCCCGAAAGGCACATCATGACCTCCGTCAGCCGCACGAGCGCCAGCGACTCACCCGACGCGCGGCACATCACCACCACCACGTACGGACGCGGCCACCGTTGGGTCTGCGAGTGCGGCAAGCGAGGCAAGCTCTCCTACGAGATGAAGCGCACCGCAGCGCACGCAGGGTGGGCCCACGAGCGCGCCATGAACGCCCGGCCATGATGCCCCAGCCAACCCGGATCGCCGAGGTTCCCCCCGGCGCCCTGGTGGCAACCGAAACCGGGCCTCGGCGCTTTTGGTTCATTCCGCCGGATACCGTGATTACCGCCGCACCGAACGGGGGCGATATCGCGCAAGGCATCGTGCCAGGTGATGCGCCAAACCACATCGTCATGATGTTTGTACCAACCGAGGCCGAGGCGTTGGCAACCCTGGTGATCGCGTTCAATGGCCAGGTCGAGATTATCAATCAACCAGTGAGTGAGTGAGGGGCCATGTCAGCATCGGACGGCGCGCGCATTGCGGCCATACAAGAGCGCCACAACCTGCAGCGCAAAGGCATCATCACGGCGGTGCAGTTCGCTGCCCGGGTGGAACGCGAGGTGGCCGAGGTGGCCGCGCACCACGCGCTCATGGCGGCCGCCGATGCGCTGCGGGCCGAGGCCAAGCACTTGACCGAGGCCAAGACGAAGGGCCACGTGGGTGCGGCTAAGGAACTCACCAACGCGGCCGGCCGCGTGGCCGCCATTGCAGCCAAGATCCCGGGCGCCCTCACCGCGCCGATCACGCCGTGGGTCGCCCGACCTGACGGTTGCACGTGCACGATCGACGCTCGGGATGGTTCGATAGTCGACCGAAAAGATGGATGCCCAGTGCACGGCACCGATGAAGGCCAACCCGTGGCGCGCGCGGAGTCACCCGCCGCAGGCCCGTTCGGCGAGGCAAGCGACCCCGATGGTTGGATGGGGCCTCTCCCGTCCGGCACCGATCCGACCGACAAGGACGGCACCGAAATGTCTGACGTTTTCGGCGACCCGCCCCAGGACGAGGACCGAGGTGTGTTCGGCGTACCCGTGCTGACCGACCCGGACGGTACCCAGACGTACGGCCCGTACGCGCCGCTCCCTCCAGCCCACCCGACCGCAGTGCGCGAGTCGCCCCGTATCCCGGGCCCGCGCGAGTCGGCTGAAGTGCTGCAGCCTGCCATGGTGGCCGGTATGGATGGCCAGCCCGTACCGGCGCTCTACATCGGGGAGACCGTGACACCGCCCGTACCGTCCACCACAGACCCGTTCGCTGACCCAGGTGGGCGACTCAACACGCGCCGGCTCACGTACGGCGAGTTCGTTTCGATGGCCAAGACCCTGCGCGATGAGCCGTCACAGTACATGTCCGTGACCAAGGTGCAGGGCCTCGGCGAGTGCGGCATGCGCTACGCGTTCGGCCGTCTGGCCAAGCGCGGCCAGGTCGAGCCGGAGCGCCCACAATGGCACAACATCGGTGGCAACGCGTTCCACGCGTGGGCGGCCAACGTCGAGCGCTACGCGTGGGAACACGGCACCAACCCGCCCGTGCCGGACGAGGAGATCGAGACTTGGTGGCTCGCCTACCTGGACATCGAGGTGTCATTGGTCACGGCCAATACCCCGTACGCGATCCACGACATCAGGCCCAGCAACCGGGGCCTGGAAGGGTACGACTGGTGGCGCGTCAACGGGGCCGACATGTGCCGCAAGTACCTCGCCCATCACGATCAGGCGTTCCGCGACACGTGGGAGGTTGTCACCCTCGGCGCTGAGGGCCCGAACCAGGAAGCGCGGCCGGCGCTGGAGGTCGAGTACTTCCTACCGATATCCGGTGATCCGAAAAGCTTGGGCGGCAATGCCCTGCAGGCCCACGGTTTCATGGACGTGATGCGCCGGCACCGCACTACCGGCGTCGTACGGATCGACGACTACAAGACTGGCAAGAGCGAGGGTTCCCCGTTCCAGCTAGGCAGCTATGCACACGCGGCCCGGCGGGTGTTCGGGATGGCCGAGCCGATCCTTGTGTCCAACTGGCTCGCGCGGGACGGCCGGTACACCATCCCAACTGAGGCAATGCTGCACTACTCGTGGGACGACTTGGTGTACGACTACGAGACGGCGGCCGCCATGGATCGACAGGGCCTGTTCGTCGCCCACCCGACCACCTTCTGTGGAGGCTGCCCGTTCGAGGCCGTGTGCCCCAAGCGGTACGGCCAGTAACTCACTCACCCCCTCACTCACTCACCCCTCACGAGAGGTACGACATGATCGACGGAGAAAAGCTCGGGTTCCGGGCCGAGCCTGAGGCCCGCGAGACGCACACGGACGAGGCACAGGTCACGGCACTGGTCGAGTGGTTCAAGGCCAACCCGCGCGCGATTGAGCCAGCCGATGGCGAGAGCGAGGCCCAGCGCGCGATCCGTGGCCTTGAGGCAGCGTTCGGGACACTGAAGATCATTCACGAGGTGCTCTCCCATGTGCTGCAGGTCCCGTCTGGCATCTCGATGGAGAACCTCCTAGGGGCCGTCGCCGGTGAGAACGGGGCGCTACGGGCGTGCCTGCTGGAGGCCGTCGCGCACATGGGCAAGTCCGGTCACCCAAGCGCCGTACACGCCATGGTCGCCGGCTGGCGCGACGCACTGTACCGGCCGTGGACAGAACTCCCTCATGCGCCCGGTATGGCCGCCATCATGGTGCACCTGCGAGTCACCCAAGACGCCAAGAACGTGCTCGGACAGGCGTTGGCGGACGGATCATGAGCGGCCACGAGGTGCACGACACCACGCCCGAGCCGCTCAGCCTGGCGTGGCGCCTGGAACGCATCAGGGTAGGCGACCTGGCCATGGCGGAGGCCCGCAAGACCGGTCTTGCGGGAGATCTCACTGGGACCATGATTCACGTCATGACAGCGCAGGCTCACTACGCGGCTGCCAACGTCCGCGCCAGCGAGCCACGGCCTATCCGGCACGGGTGCCCAGCCTGCGAGGCCAGGGCGCCCGGTACCGTCGTGATCGGTGGCAGCGATGGAGTCCACGACAGGCCACGCCGGCCAGGTGCTTGACACTCACTCACTCACTCAATAACGTATTGCTCACCACTCACCTCCCGGGGGCTGACCGAGTGATCAGCCCCCGGGACCACCCCCCGCGTACACCCGAGAGGACCCGAGCAATGAACAACAACGACGAACGAGATCGACCCGCAAAGGTGAGTGCGTGATGCGCGTGCGTGACCTTCTCCTCGGTCTGGCGCTCGTGGTCCTGATCGCGGCCGGCGCTGTCGCCTGGTTGCCGAGCGCTGGGGGTATGTGATGGCAATCGAGTTGATCGTGAAGCCGGTCTATCAGCTGCGGTGCGACCGGTACCCAGTCTGCAAGCAGACCGTGCGAGGTGAGTCGGAGTACACCGTGCGGTCGGTGGCTGAGCGTCGGCATGGTTGGCAGGTACGACCGGGGCACGGCAAGGGCAAGTTCACCGCGCCTGATCTCTGCCCGATCCACAAGGACGGTATGTGATGGCGGACGACGACACGTGCGCCGGGGGGTGCGGCCTGGCGGACGAGGACCGGTGCGGGTACTGCGGGGGGTGCGACTGTTACGACAACCAGGGCACGTGTGGCACGAAGTTCGGTTGCATTAGCGAGGCTGAGCTGATCCAACAGCGCGAGGAACGGGGCATCGAGTGAGCACGCTCGTCCAACACGGCGCCTATCAAGGCCAAGGCATCGTGACAGCCCGGGGCGAGATTCCCGGGCGGGGCGTAATGGACTACGTGGCGACGGTACACACTGGCAAGTCCGGCGGGACCGTGGTTGAGGTTTGGTCGTGCCGCTGGTATGCAGGGTGCGGCAACGACGCGGTTGTGATCGTCAGTTCCCTAGGTGAAACCATCCCAACGTGTGCGCGATGCGCACAGAGAGCAGGTATCGATATGGGTCAGCCAACCCCCGAGGAGGACCGGGCCAACGGCACCGTGAGCGCGGCCAACGTGCCCGCCCCGGATGCCGCCCACAACCCGGATGTGGAAGATTTCCACATCCCCGACAGTGAGGCTGCGGGCGAGGTGCGCCAGGCAATCGCGGACGGCACCCTGTCCGGCCTGTCTGTCAGCTTCAAGGTGTCCGACGATGAGCCAGACGTGTTCGCTCCGACCTCGGACGAACCGGCGGCCAACGTCGAGCACGTGCCGTACGTCGAGGACCCCGACGAGTCGGCCGAGCCGTCCAGCACCCCAGTGTTCGACGGCACGCCCAACGTGGCCGCCGTCGACCGTGACCCCGCCCTCGGGTGGGAGGTGGACAAGCGCGCTTGATCCGACGCGCCGTTCACTGGTGCGCGGGCCCACCCCGGAGTCCGCGCACCCCAAGGCCCCGGTAGCTCAACAGGATAGAGCGACGGCGACAAGTAGGTGCGGGTTCGAATCCCGTCCGGGTCACGCAAGGAATGATCATCCCTCGTATCAGCAATCGGAGTGTGCGCATGCAACCCCAGCAAGACGCTTTCCAAGATCCTAAGGCGATGGGCGAGCCTGGCCCGGCAATGAGTGAGTTGGCCGGTCGGACGGTCGCCGTGGTCGTCAAGACGTACGACCCCACGGCCACGTACCAGGCCCCGGGCGACAAGGACGGCCCCAAGAGCCGGCCCAGCGTGTACGGGGATCTGTTCGTATTCGATGGCGGGCCGTTGAACTACGGCGGCTCGGACTCCAGCACCGACCCCAAGCCACCGACGCACACGATCCAGACGCCGTGCGTGTTCCGTGGCCGGTACTTCGCCGGAGTCAACGTGGTGTCCGCCCTGCGCGACGCCGCGCCGGTCATCGTCGACGCGAACGGCGCGCAGACCAAGGGCCCCGGCAACGGCGGCCCGGTCATTGGCCTGGTCGAGCGCAGCACATTCGGCGGCAAGCCATGGAACCTCACCAAGCTCGACAAGACCAACACGGAGCGCGGCGCGCAGTTCGAACGCCTACGCCTGCAGGCCGGACAGATTTGGGGCGCCATGGTGGCTGGAAGCTTCGTCATGGCTGACCACGCGACGAACGGCATTCCGATCCCGGGCGTAGCCGCGCCGGTCCCCGGGGCCAACCCGTACGCCCAGCAGGCACCGCAGCCTGGCTACGGCGCCCCGCAAGCACAGGTCAACCAGTGGGCGGGCGGGCCGGTCAACCCGCAGGCTCCGCAGCAACAGCCGTGGGGTCAGGGCGCGCCACAGGCTCCGCAGTTCGCCCCGCCGGTACCGCAGGCACCCCCCGTTGACCCGCAGTACGCCGCTTGGCTCGCCAGCCAGGGCCAGGGCCCTGCGGTGACCGGAGCGCCTTACGTGCCCACCCAGGGCGCCGCGCCGGTAGTCGAGCAGACCCAGCAGATCCCCCCGCAGTACGCGGCCATCTGGGGAACCCTGACCGATGACCAGCGCAACGCCATCCTGGCGCAGCTCAACCCGCAGGCAGCACCGCAGGTCGGGCCGCGCACCAACCCCTACTAGCCAGCACGTACCACCCCACGCGCGGGGGCGCCCTTGCTGATGACTTGGGCGCCCCCGCGCTGTCTCAGGAGAGGACTCCCCATGCCCTCAGAAATGGAACTCGACGCGGCCGCCGTATTCCTCGATCTCAGTTGGCAAGACACTGCCTCAACTGAGGAAACCTACGCGGCTGACGAGTACGTGAAGCTGACCCTGGACGAGGGCCGGTGCAACCCGCCAAGAACTGACACTTGACACTCACTCACTCACTCACTTAGTGTGTTCATCGGAAGCATCAAATATCTACGAAGGGTAGCCATGAACACCAAGGGCAAGCTAGTCATCGGCAGTCTGGTCGCTGGCGCGGCGCTAGTCATCGCGTGCGGTAGCGGTACGACCAAGGCGGACGAGGCCAGCAAGGGCACCAAGGACATCCCGCTGCAGGGTGCGGCCGCGTCGGCCCCGCCGGTAGTTGTCGCGACCAAGGCTGCGGCCGCTGTCGTCGACCCGAACTCGATCACGGGTGACGGAACGTTCGCCGTGGGCAGTCAGGTCAAGCCGGGCACGTACCGCACCGTGGTGCCGTCCGACTCGTGGGGTTGCTACTACGAGCGCCTCAAGGGTGCCTCGGGCGAATTCTCCGACATCATCAGCAACGGCAACGCTAACAGCGGACAGCAGGTACTCGTTACCATCAAGGCCAGCGACAAGTATTTCCACGTCGAGCGTTGCGGCACCTGGACCCTGGTCAACTAACTCACCCACTCGCCACCGACCGCGTACGTACCCGAGAGGACCAGCCATGATCGACCTAATGCCGGCGCTAGACGTGATCGCCCTCGGGGGGTGCGCGGTCGGGTGGTGCATGACCAAGCGCGCCATTCGCCAGCGTGACCAGGCAAACCGTAAGCTCGCGTGGTTGCTCAGCGAGCGTGCCCAGCGTACCCAGCCGCGCCGCACCTCGGCCGTCCCGCCCCACTTGCGCCCGGACGTCACCGTGCGAATCCCGGTCGAGCCGGACGCGACCCGCCTGGACCTCGGACACTTCCGTCTCCCGACCGCACAGGACATGGCCATCTGGTCCTCCCGCGCGTCCGGCACCGGTAGCACCCGGACCGACGCGTGAGCGCGCCGACAGTGGCGCTGGTACTGGCACTGGCGGCCGCAGCGCTGGGCGGGTTCATGCTCGGGTGCGTCTGGTGCTGGACGTCGTTCGCGCGCCGCTGGTCAGCTCTCGATAGGCGGGCCGCAGCACTCGATCAGCAGGCCGAACTGCTGGACATGCGGCGCGCCGGGATGGCCGCGCCGGTAGCACCCGACGCGCCCGACTCTGGGTTCCCGGTCAAGCAACGCGCCAGCGACCTACCACCCCGCAATGCCGGCATCACCCCCATGCGAGAGGCCCTGTTCGACCCGGTAGCCGCCGAACAGAACCGGGTACGGGAAAGCGCTTACCTACCACGCAAGGCCGCGCCGGCCATCGCCACCGCGCCGAACATGATCGTCTTTGCGCCGGCGCGACCCGAGGTCGAGCCACGGTCGACGCTGAGCGAGGAGTTCGGCGTGCTGCGGGAGCGCGTGACCGCGCTGGGCGATGCGATCACGGCGCGGCTGGTTGGCTGGCCCGAACCGATCCTTACTGTGTTCGCGCTCGTGCTGGCCTACTGGCCACACAAGGCCGAGCCGCCCCGTCCGCTGAACGCACCCATGGCGTACGTCGCGCCGGCCCCGTTCGTCGGCCACGCACCTCGGCCGAACACAGCCTCACTCGTCATCGCCCGCCTACGAATGGAGCGCGGCGCGTCACCGTTCGCCGTGGTCCCTGGTGGCCGCCACGCCGTCAACGCGGTGAGAGGTACGTCAGCACAGCGGGACCGTTCTACGGCCGACACGCAACGCCACGCGGCGCGCGCCGGCCTAGCCATGGCGGGCGGGCCGGCCCGTATCTTCGACACCAGCGAAACAGTCACCGTACCGGCCCTGTGGTACCACGCCGCCACCCGAGAGGATGTCTCGTAATGAACGTCGAGGATCAACGCACCATCCAGAGCGCGGCCGTAGGGAAGGGCATGACGTTCGCTGAGCTGCGCACGTACGTCGAGCGGCTGACCGAGTCGGGTTGTCCGGACGGCGCACACCCTAACGTCAAGGTCACCATTGCGGGCCGCATCAATGTCCTGTCAACGAAGTTCGACGTGGCGCCCGGCCAGGTCCCAGCCCAGCGCCAGGACTCGCTATGAGTACGAGGACCACGAAAACGCGGCCCTGCGGACACCCGGCCTGCGCGACAGAGGTCAGCGTGACCAAGATCGGGTGCCCGGTCCACTGGTGGGCGCTGCCCGAGCCGATCCGCCATGAGGTCACTGTGGCCTACTACCACCGTGCGAAGGACCACCGCAGGCACTTGGTAGCGGTCGGGGAGGCCATCAAGTGGTGGCGCGCCCAGCTGCCCAAGGCCACCACGGCGGCCGCGTCATGATGGAGAACATTGTGGTGCACGGCGGCTCGATCACCTTCACGCACCGACACCCGGACGGCGAGCGATTCGCCCCGGACGCATGGGCCGGTAACATCGGCAAAGTGGTCCCGGTCAAGGTCGGTAACAAGCAGCTGGAGGGCATCGTTCGGCACGCCATCGTCGCGGACGATGCCCTCTCGGTCGTCATCACGATCGAGGTCGGCTGATGATCACAATCACGATGGCCAACGGCGATTGGCGTGCGATCGAGCGCGCCGTGCGGGAGACCGGGCCTGCGCATCCTGGCCGACGCGGGGGTCAGCCAAGAGGACCCCAAGCACGAGTGGCCGCGCGGCGCCCGCAACCTCGCCCGCATCCGCAACATCATCGCCGAGGCGCGCGTCACTGACCTGACTCCGGTCTCACACCGAGACATGGCCGAGGCGCGAGACCGGCGTGCCCTGGCGACGCGCGACTAGGAAAGCGCTTGCCGATTAGAACAGGCTCGAACACTCACTAGCTCACTCACTGACCGCAACGGCCGGGGCCTGCTCTCCGGCCGTTGCCTTGTGGTCTGCGTCACAGCGGCGTCGCTATGCCCGTTTCGTCATCGACCGTTCGGTCAGACCCACCTCAACCTTTCCCGCGCGAGTCAACGCAGATTGACTGTGTCCATTGTGGTTAGTGACGCTCAGTAATTCACGGCCTTGAATTCGGACATAGCACCCCGGGATCTGGACCCCTTGCGCCCCAACGGTTGCGCTCTCGCCGGCCTCTCTGTGTATGTGCAGGTCAGAGCACTAAAGTCACTCACTCACTCACTCACTCACTACGCTATAGTTATGGCATGACGAAGATTGAAGCACAGGAAATGAAAGAGCTCGGCCGGGCGTACGACATCTACGACCCGTGGCTCGCCACGACGGTTGATCGTGAGGCGTGGGTGCTGACGCTGAAGACAGGCAAGCAGGTCCAACTCGTGCTCCCGCTTGACGCTGCGGTCGAGCTTGAAACCGCAGGGTTCGCCATCCTCGCCGGATACGTCACCTCCTAGCCGCTTTGGCCAGGGCCCCCCGAGGGGGGCCCTGGCCATGGCCGCTAGGCCGCCAAACATTAAGCAGTCTTAACAATTTAGGGAGTCCCCGCCATGAACGCCAAAGACATCACGACAGCGAATGCCAATGACATCAAGGCCCAAGCCACCGCCCGCCGGATCGTCGTGTTCGGCCTGCTGAGCGGCGTCGCATTCGCTGTCTACTGCCTGTTCCTCTCGCGCGAGCACATCACGTTCGTCGGGTACTTCATTCGCCTGAAGCCGTTGGAGGCCGAGACGCTGTTCCTGTTCGTGGACTTCCTCGCGATGTTCGGCAAGATGCTCACCTCCAAGCACCTGAGCGCCCGCACCCGCCGGATCGGGTACAAGTGGATGATCGGTGGCGGTACGGCGAGCCTGATCTGCAACGTGCTCGCTGGCGTACTGCAGAACAACTACGGCGAGGCCGGTTACGGCGCGGCGCTGGTCGGCCTGATCTGCTTCCTCGAATACACGATCGCCAACACCAAGGCCAAGGTGACCACCAAGGGCCGCGCCCGCAAGGTTGCCCCGGTCGTCATCGCGCAGGCCACCCCGCAAGCGACCATCGCGACCGTCCGCATCTCGGGCACCGGCCGCAAGTGCCAGGCCGGTTGCACCTGCAAGCGCCACGCCGCCAACCGTCCGGCCCTGCAGCCCGCACAGGCCCTCGTGAGCGCTACCCCGTACATCTGACCCGCAGCGCACAGAAGGCCGGCCCCGGGCAAAAGGGGCCGGCCTTCTTGCTGTCCTGGGCTCGGCGCACACGCTGGGGCCGACGCAACAGCCCAGCGTGTTCAGCTGGAACCCCCGCCTCGCGAGGGCGGGTCCGCGAGCACCAGGACAGTCTTTCCCCCGGCGGGGTCTAGACCGGGACCGGGCGGCGCGCTGGTACCAACGACAACCAACGTGCCACCCGGGGCCAAGGCCAAGACACCCGAGGGTCGCGCGACACTGCAACGGCCCTCGGGGCCCTATGGTGGTGGGTGGGGCTCAATCGACCCACCGAGATGCCCAACGCGCGGCACCAGGACCACGTTACGGCCCTAACTCACTCACTTGGCAGCTCAGTACCCCAGCGCCGGCCGACGCGACACAGACGCTCTCAGCAGGTCGGCCCAACTCACTCACGTACTCACTCACTTGCAAGATGCAGGTAAGCGCTTTCCTACCCGACTAGCTGCCACCGCAGGGTTCCGGCCGCGTCCGGTCCGCAGCGTAGACGTCGGCCGTGTGCGTCGGTGCGTTGCTTATACAGGTCATCCATGGCGCAGTACGCGCCGGCCACGGCCTCGGCGGGCGAGGGTCCAACGTTCTGTTGGGTCGACGGTGCCGGCGCTGGGGGAGTTGGTCGGTCTGGCCGTGGGCCCCTGCAGGCCGGCGCTCCGGTCAGGATGGCCACGGACACGGCTGCAGCTGCAGTAATGACGACGCGCTTCAAGGGGGGAGTCCTTCGAGGAGGGTGTCTCCCGCGCGGGAGGGGTCGGCGAGAGACTCTCGTCCCGTAGATCCCCTGACCTCTCCCACCCGCGCGGGAAGTGCGGAGCGCGGGCCGGCCACGTTGTCGTACCGGTGCTCGCACCGCGCTGGCCGGGAAGATAGATCACCAGCGCGCGGCCGCGCAAGTGGGGTGGGGGCGCTGGCCGGACTCACGAACCATCCATTTGAGCGGGGGTGCGCGGCCGGGGCGGACGTACCGCTGACACCGCGCCGGACCCGTCACCAGCACGTGGCCACGGTACACCATAATGGCCCTTATGGTGTCGTCTAATTATCGGATTATCAGTAATGGTAATCCGATAATCCGGTCAAGATCAAGCTAAGGTTTCTTAACAATTAAGACGTCAGCCTGGCTATCCGGGCGTGCGCCGCGACGCGCCTAGGCTCCCATCAATGACGTACCGGCAGATCATCGAAGATGTGCGCGCGAACATCCTTGACGGCACCTGGCCGCCCGGACACAAGCTTCCGTCTAGATCGGAACTGACCCTGACCTACAGCGTTGCTCCGGCCACGGTGCAAAAAGCCGTGGCCGTACTGGAGGGAATGGGCCTGGTGTACGGCCGCCAGGGATCGGGGGTGTTCGTCGCCCCTCGTCCGGGTGACCCCCCCTGACGCACGCGGGTATGTCAGACCACTATGGGCGAATGGTAGCTAAAAATCCCGCTCTCATCCTCGCCAGTGATCTTCTCCTCGCCTACGCCCCGCCCCCAGACTCCGAGGCCGTGGGCTGGTACCGGCTCTTGCTGGAGATGGAAGGATTCACATATCGAACAGGGTGGGGCCTCGGTGCGGTATGGGATCTGGCGCACACCAACAACTACCCCGACGCGCGTGCCATCTTTGACGACATCGCCGCGTCCGACGCGCGGCCAGCACCGGCCCTGGCAGCCGAGGTCCGCGCGCTGCGCTGGGTACCCAACCCCAGGGCACCCCTGCGCATGCCGGTACGCAGTGACGGCCCGCAGGGTACCGGGGGGTAAGGGCCTGCGGGCCGTCAGTCGGGGTGTGCGCTCCCGTGCGCCAGGTTACGGGACGCTCGGCATACTCGCCGTAGGCGTGTCCCCGCGCGGTAGCGGCTGCAGCACGAACGGGCTGACCTGCGTGGTGTCATTGGGAACGCCCCAGACGATGCCCAGCGCGCCGAGGCCAACGATCGCCATGGTGACAACCTCGGTGGCGCTCAGGTGTCCGTCAGTCAATGCCGTGGCCAGGCCGGTGAGTATTGCCATGATGGCCCCGACGATCGCTTTCGCGTACTTGTCGAACATGCTCGTGCTCCGTTCTGTTGAGGGGTGCGCGGTCGCGCGTTGCTGCCTGAGGTTGGCAGCCTGCGCGACGATGAGTAGGCCGACCCGCCACCAGGCCACCGCGCCCAGCGAGGTGTACGCGACCAGGCGTATCCACAGTCGACTCACGTTCGGCGGGTGCGGCTGAATGGCCGTCAGGCCCGCCCACAGCGCATATAGGAGGATGGCGGTGCATACGCTCATGAAGGTCATCATGTGCTTGCCCATGACAGACTTCGCCCACGGTGCAAGCACCCCGAACAATGCGACAAATACAACGAACCCTAGCGTGGTCCAGGCTAGTGCCGCCGTGCCAAGTGCCCACAACATCAGTGCCCGCCCTGCTGGTTGTTGCCGAATGCCTGTTCTATTCTCGCACTGAAGTTGTTACGGGCCCGCAACGTCCGAGCAATCTCGGCCACTCGGCTGACCTCGTGGCCGGTCCTTTCGGTCAGCGCCATTTTGCGCTCTTGCTCCAACCGCGCCGCGCGCGCGGCCGCCAGGTCCACCACGGTCGTCTCGTCGCCGAGGTTTGGTACCGGTCGGTGGTGCAAGAGCCACTTGAGCCAGTGCACGTTAGGAGACACCTCCTCGTACGGCAGGAAGTGCCGCCAGTACAGCATTAGACGTGCGGATACCCTCGGTCAACTCCCGGACCTGGCCGGCCAGCAAGTCATTGCGCTTGTCAACGATCGCGTAGGCGGCCACCAGCTCGACAATGCGCGCGTCGCGATCGGCCAGACGCTCGGCATACAGGGACTCTATTCGATCTTGAATAAGCTTCGGGACCAGCCACCCACGGATCAACGACACCACGGCCAGGGTGACGAGGCCACCCCAGCCGATCGGCGTGATCCATGGCAACGTGCTGAACGGGTCCATGACGGGCTAGATCTCTTCTCCCGCACCGGTTCGGCCGGACGTGGAGAACGTGTGATTGTGCGCGACGTTGGCCGGGCCGGCGTCGCCCCGTTCACCCTTGAACGCTGCTCGGTCCGGGCCGATGAGCCGGTCAGCGTCAGCCCACGCGATGCGAGGCAAGCTGGTAGTGGGTACGCCCCAGAAGCCTGCCCACGCTTGCGCCTCGGGCCAATCCTTGAACGCTGCGCGCACGATCCCGTCCGTCTTGTAAACGGCGCCCTTGCCTGCGGGGCCGTCGTCGATCTGTACGAGCTTTGGCATGTCGGTATTGCCTCCAATCAGTTGCTTGACCGCATCGGTCACGGCCTCCAGGAACACATCCCAGGGGAACCCCGATCCGGGGTCGAGATGCGTGCCGTTGTCCTCGGGGAAAGCGTGCGTCACATCCTCGTGGCCGGCGAACCCCTTTGGCCGGCTCACCTGTGGGCTGTAGTACGCCGCCCGCACCTCGGCAACGCTCAGCCGCCGTACGGGTAGGCCGAACTTGACCACCTTCTCGGCGGCCCACCTGGCAGCGAGGCGCAGCGTCGGCAAGCTCGCCGCGTCGAGCCATTGGGCGCGCGTCTGCAGCGTGCCGCACAACTCCATCCCGATGCCAATTTCGTTGCCGTGGAAGCGCGCGTGGTTGGCTCGGTCCTCATCCGCTACCTCGCACGCGACCGAGTTCGAGTCGACGAACACGTGCGTGCTGGTGCCATCGGTGCGCTTCTTGTCGTACGCCGCGCCAGACTCGGCCGACGACGGACCCTCGCTGCCTGCCGTGTGATGCACCACGACGAACTGAACGGGCATGCGCCGGCCCTTGGTCCATGCTGCGGGTGGGCCTACCCACGCTGCGATGCTCATAACCTCCCCCTTGCTTCAGTTGTCAGGCAAGCGCTTTCCTGCGCTTACGCGTGAAGGTACCTGATCTCCCATGACGGTTGCTCGAACGTCGTCGCCGAGGTGGTGAGCGCACCACCGGACTGCTGGTAGGCGACGAAGCGCAGGATGTCGCCAGCGACGCACGGAATGGTGACGGTCCGGGCCGTGACGATGGTCGGACCGGCCGACGACGTGTGCACCATGGCGCCGGACCCGTCAACGATCGTGCCGTTCTTGGTGAGCCAGCACCCGCGCCGCCCGGTCGAGTTGGACGTGAAGCCGACCCCGCCCGACGACTCGTACGTGCCGTCCTTCGGGATGGTGTACCGGTCGGAGTTGGTGACCGTGTCGTGCGCGCTGGCCGAGTCGCTCACCTCGCCGTTCCACAAGATCACCTCGGTGGTGACGTCGTTCGCAATGGACTGCGTGGTGGTCCGGAGAAGGTGGGCGTAAGGCTTGCTTGCCTCCAGCAGGTCGAGCCGTGCGTCCAGTGCGACGTCAGCCGCATCGAGACTCGCGATCTTGGTCTCTACCGCTGTGGCGAGATCCTCGCCCAGGTTGGGGCCGTCGGGTGCGTCGTTGAGTGTCTCGTATGGAAAGCCATAGAGGGGGGTGGAGGCGGTCATGGGGTGGACGTCCTTTCGTTACAGGGCCTGGACTTTGAGGGTGCGCCCAGCGAACCCTGCGGTGCCGCCAGTGACGGCGTACTGTGCGCGGAACGTGTGCCGCCCCGGGGTGAGCCCCTCCACCAAGAAGGACCGCGTGGCGTTGATCCCGTTGTTGAGCGCGCCGTCGATGCTGAGCGAGTTCGGGATGGTGGCCGCCTGAACCGTGGCGCCAGCGATCGAGAACGCCATGTGCGCCGAGGCCGGTGCCAGCGTCACCGCACTGATCGCGATGTAGGCCGACACGGACACTTCACACTTGCCGGACGCTCCAATCAGGACGTCCGGAATGGTTGGCCCGACCGTGGTCAAGTCTCCGAGTGTGGTGCTACTGCTCGACTCCAGCGTGGCCACCACGGCCACGTGGTTGTACGACCCGAGCAACGTGATGGCCTGCTGCGCGGCCGCGCTGGCCGGCGTGACCAGTCGGCCAAGGATCACGTACGTGACACCGCCGCGCTCCGACTGCAGCATGAGCAACCCGACCACCGAGCCGGTATCAAGCGACGCAGCCTCGGCCACGCCCAGCAAGGGCAAGTTGGCAAAGACGGTCCCGCCCACGTCCACAGTGTTCTCAAGGGTGATCGGGTTGAACAGCTTGACGACGCCTTGTCGGTACTTGACACTTTGTGACGGCCCCGCCGGGTCGGGGGCCGTCAGTCCGAACGCGTCATCGGTCGTCATAGGGTGCCTACTGTCGTCAAGGTTTGCTCACGCGTGGTGCCGGACATGGCCGCGTCCGCAGTGAGTGGGATGGTGATGCTCTCGATGACGTGGGTCTCCGCGCCGGACCGATTGGAGTAGCGCACCCGGACCGCGTCATACGGTTCGAGAGCGGGGTTACAGATGGCCGAAAAGCTGACGTTGTACGGCAGGCCCAGCTCTCGACCGAGGATCGTGCGCGCTGCCTGTGTGGCCGCGTCGTCGCTGAACAGCAGGGGCGACGAATAGAACCTCGGGCACTGACCGAACGGGCCGTAGAAGTACGTCGGACTGTCCGGGTTGGCATCGTAGGCAACGCCCCGCGCGGGCGGAGTCTCGTCGCCCGCCTCCCCGGTCGCCACTACCGCGTTGTACACACCCTCGCTGGTGAGCGTGCGCGACGCCGCCACAAGGACACCGCCACGTCCAGCCGTGATGTCGTATACGGGGTCGGTAGCGCTGGGCAGATCCTTGATGACCAGGACGCCTCTGTGGTCCCAGTAGAAGATCTTCCCGCGCGAGGTGACGAGGTCGACCAGGCACGCGTACCGGTCATCCTCGGCGGCCACGGTGCGGCCCAGCGTCTCCAGGTTGGTCGCGTCATCCCATTCGATGGTCGCAAGTGGATAGACGTCGAGCACCAGTGACGAGACGGCCGAGCCGAACGTGTCCGTGGGCAGGAACTGAACCGGGTTCAGCAACCGGGCCCGAACGATCCCCTTCATACGGTCGGCGCACGTGAGGCTAATCGGGCCATCGGGCGGGTTGCCCTGGTCCGGCGAGACGATACGGAAGTACCCGAGGCTGACCCACTCCCGCGTGCCGTTGCCGTACTGAACGCCCCGCTCCACAAACACCTCATTGCCGTACGGGGCCAGCAGGCGGTTGGTCCGGGTCGGCCACATGGCCACGCCCGTGGTGTCGAGACTGAGCGTCGATCGGATGTCGGCCGTGCCGTCAATGACGACGTCTCCGCCGTAGATCTCAATGCTCGTACCGTCGGGGTCAGTACCGGTCTGGTAGGTCTCGCACACCCGCGCGCGAGCAACCATCGAGTACGAGGATCTGACCGTGGTCAGGAACGCGTCGGACACTGGGCGCATCAGTCCACCACCACGTCACTCGGCGAACCAACCAGGGTCATCAGGTCTGCCCACGTTGCGTGTGCGGCCAACACGTCGGCCCACGTTGCATACGTGCTGAGCACCGTTTGCCACGTAGATGTTGCGCCAACAACATCTGGGCCGGGCGGGTTGGCTATCGTGCACGGCAGGTCCCAGAAGCGTCGGGCGCTGGTCCGGGTGTTGCGCGCGTCGGTCGTATCGCCGATCGTCACGTAGCCACCCGGTACCGGGCAGGCCGCCGAGGTGTGCACCAACATGATGTCGTTTGGTGACAGGCAGAGATCTAGGTTCTCCTCGTCTGCCGCGTCGGTCGTCATCACGGTAAGGGTGAAGCGCTTGCTGCCCCGAACGTCGTTGACCGCTGTCGGGGCGCTGCGACCAACCACCTCGAAGACACCGCCGCGCGCCGGCCGCGTCGGCGCGGTCCAGTCCGTCACGGTGACGCGCCGATTCAGGAAGGGCCGCGCGATCGACTTCAGCCAGATCCCGTCAAGTGCCGGCGTGATGGTGTTGGTCTGCGAGTTGAGGTAGTCGGCGTGCGGGAACGCGACCACCATCGAGCGGCTGATTGCGGCCGCGCCACCAGTCACGACGAACGACCCGGACGGGATGGCCGTTGCCGTGGTTTGGATCTGGTAGTCCCAAGCCTGCGAGGCATCATCGCCCGTAGTCGACGTCTGTTCGGATATCTCGGTCCAGCCCGCAAGGGCGGCCACCGAGGTCCAGTCATCCTGTTTCCAGGCGGCCGCCACGATGGCGTACCCGGCGGCCGTGGGGGTGAGCGCGCCGTACGCGATGTTCTGAGCCGACCCGTTGAGCTGGGCTGTGCTGGCCGCAGGAACCTCGCTGGCCCTACGGAACGCGGCAATGCGTCCGAACGTGTCAGCGTTGGCCACGCCGCCAGCGAACGTGATCGTGGGTGCGACGTCGCCAGCCACGTACCGGCGAACCATCATGCGCAGGTTGCCCGAGTCTTTGACCATGGTCCAGCCGGTCGGGGTGTTGACCGTCCCAGTACCGCTGTTCCGGATCGACGCGACGGCCACCAGTAGGTCACCCGCGAGGATGCCTGCGGGTAGGCCAGGGGTCACGGACGTATTGCTACCCGAGGCAGCCGTGCCGGCCGCGACGAACGTAATCGCCCCAGTCTCGATGCCTCGCACGCGATACGTGGTGAGCACGTCGGACGAGAACTCATAGTCGTCAACGGTGCGACCGAGCGCCCCAGCAGACACAGGGACGGCCGACGCGCCTCGGACGGTAGTCCAGCGCACCCCATCGGTTGACCGCTCGACAGAGGCCACGTCGGCGGCCGCCAGACCCGTTGCCGTCACGCGCACCCGCGCGAGGGTCGAGTCATAAGTGAGAGTGACCGTCATCGTGTGCCCGCCCCTGCTAGAATCTTGCGACGCTTGGACCGGTCGGACAGGTCGATGGTCGCCCTGACCACGCGCACCACCTCGTCACCAATCTGAATCGGGATCTCCAGCGTCATCGGACCGAACGCACTCGCGTTGCTGGTGACGTGTCCGGACTGCGCACCCATGCGTAGGATCTCCGGACCCTTCTCGCCCACGAGGTACTCCCGCCCGGCCATTGCGGTACCGCCGAGGGCGAGGTGTGGCAGCGAGGGGATGTGGCCGAAGCTGACCCCGGGGACCTTATTGAGGTTGTCGATCACGTTCGAGTTGATCGCCTCTACGGCGCGGTTCAGTAGCGTGATCAGCCCGTTGATCGCAGCCTTGGCCGTGCCTACTGCGTCGGAGAACGCGCTGGCGATGAAGCCACCGATCGCTCCAAAGACAAACTTAAATACGTCTCCAACCTGATGGACGACGCCCATGATCCGCCCGAAGTTGTCGGACGCCATGCCCCAAATCCAGCTGAACAGCGCACCCACGGCGGACAGGGCCGGCGCGACCTGCGTCTGCCACCACCACGCGACGACGGCCGCGACCATCTGGAAGGCCGCTACGATCCCGTTCCAGGCGGGCAAGATCGCGTTCTGCCACAACCACATGGCCACCGCGCCGACAGCCTGGAGGGCCGGCTGCATCTGGGTTTGCCACCACCACGTCACGACGCTGGCGACCAACTGGAACAGGAATACGAGGCCGTTGAATACAGGCTTGAAGGCTTGCATGTCGATCCAGAAGATCAACGCGGCCAACGACTTGAAGAAATTCATCAATGAAAGGACGCCGGACATGATGAAGTTGAACACGGGCTGCAGGATGGTGGCCCAAAGCCAGGTGAAGGCATCGGCTACGGCGTGCACCGCAACCATGATCGCATTGAAGGCCGTCACTAGCGCTTGCCAGACGACTACGGCGATGTCGGCGACAAACTTTGCGGCCGCAACGATCGCGTTGAACGCGGTGACGAGCGCTTGCCAAAGCCAGACCGCAGCGACACCAACAGCTTTGATGCCGACCAACAGTCGGGCAAACCCTGGCTTGACGCCCTTCTCCCAGAACCACAGTGCGGCCGCTTTGATGGCTCGTCCGGTCGCGTCCACAATGGTCCGGAACCAAGCAAATTTCTTATAGGCAATGATGATGCCAGCCACGAGGGCGACGATGGCCACGATGATCCAAAAGATCGGGATGCCGAGGAAGCTTGTCGCTAGCGCCCAGTTGGCCGCTTTCCAGACGTTCGCAGCGATGGCGGCCGCAGCCTGCATCGCGATCCACACCTTTGTTCCGACGTTGAGAGCGACGATGGTAGCGCCCATGATGCCGAGGCCCAGCGCCAGTTTCTTGACTGTCTCGGTGTGCACTTGGGCCCAGTCACCGAACGTCTTGAGGCTGTCGGCCCCGTTGTTGAGCATCTGGAACACGGCCGTAGCGGCCGGTTCGAGTGCGACGAACGCTCGATTGCGCAGCTCTTGCAGCATCTCGGAGAAGTCAGCCGTATCGGTGGTGGCCTTGGCAATCGTGTCCGACCCGTTGGTGACCGTGTCCATGAGGGACTGGAAGTCGAGCCGGCCCTCTCGCACAGCTGCGGCAAAGTCCGGGCCGGCCTTCACGCCCAGCGCCGCGACAGCGATAGCGTTCGCCTTGGCCGTCGACCCCGCGTTCTTGATACTGGTGGTCAGCTTGTCGAGCGCCTTGACCGGGTCCTCGCCCGCCTTGGCCGCAGCGCCCAGCGCCTTCTTGAGTCCACCTAGGACGAGGTCGGTATTGACCCCTTCCTTCTCCCACTTGGCCAGCATCGAGATCGACTCTTCGAAGCTGAACCCGAGTTGCCGCAAGGGTGCGCCGAACTGTACGACCGTTCCGGCCAGCGTGTCGATGCCGATGCCCGTTGCCTGACTGGCGCGCCACAACTCATCGAGGGCCTTGGTCTGGTCCTTGGTGGCGATGTTCCAGTCACCGAACACTCGGGTGGTGCTGGAAATCAGGGTCGACGTGTCGATGCCGGTCAGCTTGCCCAGCTGCACGATTTGCTTGGTGAGGTCCACCAGGCTGGTACCAGTCAGGCCGGTGCGCTGGTTGAGTTCGGCGAGGGCCTTGGACACGTCACCGAACGAGGCCGGCAGGTCGACCACGGCGGCCTTGAAGTCCTTTTGTAGCCCCGTGAACGCAGCCCCAGTCTTGCCCGTGGTGGTCCTGATCGTGTCGTACGCCGAGTCGAAATCGGACCCCAGCTTGCCGAGGCCCACGGCGATACCGGCCGTCGCCGAGAGGACTGCGGTCGACGCCTTGGCTATCCCGTCCTGCCACCCCTTGATAGCCTTGGTGCCCTGTGCGCCGGCCTCCAGTAGGCCCTTGGCATCGCCAGCAAATACCGTCTTGATGGTGCGGATGCTCGACACGCCGACGTCACCCCTTCATAAAATCACGTTGGATGTCGTCGGCAGCCCTAGCCCAAGCTGCGGCTATCGTTGGCTGCGCGGCATAAACCGTGCTGTAGAACCAATACGACCCCTTGCCGAGGTGCGCCCTGAACTGAGGCAGGTTCGACCCGAACTCGGAACCAAACAAGATCTTGTATGCGGGTCGCTTGTTACGCCCGACCCTCTTGGCCCCACCGGCCTCGATCACGGGGAGACGATCCTTGCGTGCCTTGACGGTTGGGGCCATCAGCGCCGACTGTGGAGAGTCGGCATACGCAACCACCGCCACCTGATCGGCGAGCGTCTGAGCCAGTTCCCACGAACGCTCTCGCAGCGCCGCGTTGGCCACCTTGGGCAGACGGTTGAACGCGGCGAGAGTCTCTTTTGCGCCCTCAATGTGAATGGTGATCTTGAGCGTGCGCGCTGGCCCCTTAGCCACGTCCAACCCCCTAACCGCTCATCTGTGGTGACATACCGGCCCGAGGTGTCTCGGGTGGTTCCTCGCGGTAGTGCTTGCCTGCCTCGGCCCTGGCCTTGTCCTTCACTAGCTCCCACGCGGTGACGATCGCTCGCTCACCCATGTCGAGCCAGACGTCCGGACCAATACCCGTTGCGATCGCCAGAGCGATTACGTCTCGGGTGACTGATCCGGGGGCGTAGGGTCCGGCGCGTCGCCACCCTCGGGAGTGATGTCGCACTGCGCCTCGAAGTCCTTCGCACTGCCCTCGAACAGGCCCCGTCGCTTGGAGGCGAAATAGGCAATCGAGTACATGTGGACCATCGACATGGATTCCATGAGACCGGCGAACGTGGCGCCCTTGGTGGTGCGCTCCCATTGGTGGATGTCCCGCGAGGTGGCCGTGACCTTGTACGGCTCACCGTCGTCGGGCGTGACAAGAAAACTGATCATGACTCGTCGGCACCAAAGAACGTTGGCTTGCCGATGATGACCAGGGTTGTCTCAGTCATTTCCGTGGTGCGGGCGTCGCCACCCACATTGGGCGCGCGCAGCTTGGTGTCGCCCTCCCAGTAGACGTGTTCGAGCGGGATGTCCGGGTGGTGGTCCAGCTTGAAGGCCACCGTCTCCCCGTCGTGGTCGGTCAGGAAGCGCGAGATTCCGGCCGAGCGCCAGTCCGAGTAGAAGGTCAGATCGAGCGAGTAGTCCGGCTCAGCGTCGGCGCGGAACTCGCCACCAGCCGGCCCGCAGAACGAGTACAGCTTGTCGCCATCCTCGGTGTTGTTGTTCATCTTCCAGCTGGACACCTGGCACTCGAAGTTGACGCCCAGTAGCACGAACTCGATGACTTTCAGCTTGCGATTGTGCGTGGTCACTGCCTAGCCTCCCTAACTCACTCACTCACTTACTCACTCACTAAGTGAGTGAGTTACAACGGATACTCGACTCTGATCTCATAGCAGGGCAGCGCCGCCGTGCCGGCCAGGTACGTCCCGGGGTCGGCGCGCTGGACCGCGCCGGCCGACTCGTCCAGCGCGGTGACCACGTCTGACAACCACCTCCACAGATCGGCCAGCGCACCGGCGGCCGCGCTCGTCACGAGGTAGACAAGGAAAGTGGCCTCTGACGCGTCGCCGTAGCCAGTGAAGGTGATAGCGGGCGGACCCAGCACGAGCGCCGGCAGGACGTTGAGCGCCTCGCCAGGCTCTGGGTGCACACGCTTGCCAAGCGGGTCGGCCACGGTCGCGAGCACAGCAAGCAGTTCATCGGCGGCCGCTTGGACGTTCGCTAGATCGGTCACGACGACACCTGTTCGGCGCTCAGGGCGCGGCGACGCGCGTCAAGGATCGACTGACGCACCAGGCAATCCTTGGCCTCCAGTAGCTTGCGCAGGCCGGCACTCAACTCTGGTCCGTCGCCCAGCACCGACAGCATGTCCAGCGCCAGACCGGCCACAGCCGCCGACGTGTCACGGGGCGTACCCGTAGGTAGGTGCCCGAACTCGAATAGCGGCTCGAAGTGAGTCACGCTCGGGTGCCTACCCACCCACGCGTTACCTGTGTTCATGTGGTGCCTCCCTTGCGTCATGCGAACTGTGGGCCCGAGAAACGACCGATGCCGAGCATGCGATCTATGTCGGGGTCGAAGCTGGGCACGCGGCTGGACCCCATGTCTGGGCCCATCACCACGAGGCCGTCCTGACTGCGCTTGCGCGCGTTCCAGCGGCCGGCGAGGCGGATCGTGCCCAGCGCCAGCAGTCGGGTTGGGTCGGGCAACTCGACCAGTGACTCATCATGGAAGTTGAATGAGTCGCCGCGACGGTCCTCGACGAACGTGATTGCCGCGTCCAGTTGGCGGCCTAGCTCGATGTCCTGTTCCGTGTCGTCCGGGTCGATGTTCAGATCTGACTTGAGTTGCGCCAGGGTGGGCGGCCAGATCTGATCCGGCGGGAGCGCGACAGCTTCCACGTACACGCTGCGATGGGTTACCCCCGCGCCGGTACCGGTCACGGTCCAGAGCTGGACCCACACACCCGGCGCGTCGTATCCGGCCACGGCCTCGGCGTGCAGCGCGGCCCCGACCACGGTCGACTCGACCGGAGTCACCAGCGCCACCACGGCGCCCGTAGGCGAGTACAGGGTGAGGGTGATAACGGTGTCGTCGGCGTGCGGCGTCACATCGAGCGTGAGCGTCTCATAGCTGCCTACGGTGGTTGTCATGGCGTCACTCTCCGTCGGCTGTCAGCGTGGATGTGGAGTGGCCGGCGCGCAGGCTCGCGCGCGCGTGACCGGCGGCCGCCGGGTGGCCAGGTCGGAAGCGCCGGCCCAGCTGGGCAAGCTGGACGAGTAGGTCCATGGCAGCTGAGCCGATGCCGCGCTTACGGCCAGCACCGGCCGCCGTTGCCAGGCCGAGGGTCATCGCCGCGCCGCCGTGGCCAGCCTTGGTGCCTGCAGCCTCGGTGACCTGCAGCGCGAACGACAGCGCCGCGTCGCCCTGGCCGGTCTTGGTGCCAGCGCCGGCCGACGCCAGGCTCAGTGACGCGGCCGCGTTGCCGTGCCCTTCCTTGTGGCCGGCCCCTGCTGGCGCGACAGCGAGGGTGATGGCCGCCGTGCCGTGGTGGCGCTCAACCAGATCGATGACGGGACCGACGAAATAGCACGTCAGTGTGCCCGAGGCGTTGGCCGGGTAAGCCACCGCAGCACCAGCGATGAACACGCCGTTGCGCAGGGTGCCGCCGTCCACGGTGACCGGGTCGCTACCGGACTGCGCGCCGTGGATGATGCCGGCCGCGCTGTCTCGCTGCGCGGTCCAGAAGGATGCCGTTGCCATGTACCGCGCAGGGGTCCAGTAGGACGCGACGTAGGCGACCCCGGGGACCAGCGTCACGGGCGAGGCAAATAGGGCAGTGTTGTACGCGGACGCGGTCGGGCTGACGAAGTTGGCCGACGCGCCCGGTACGAGTAGGCCCGTCGCCTTGACCCATATCCGGGCTGTCATGCCCGCCAGGCCAGTGCTCGGGAGTCGAGCCTGGACACCGATGCACTGCTTGGTCGACGTAACGAAGAATGTCGTACCCAGGTTCAGGCCGGGGGCCCCGTCGGAGAACTCTCCGCCAGGGACCTCGGTGGTGAACAGGGTATCGACGGCCATATCAGGAACCAGTCAGCGTTACGGAGTCGAGGGTGTAGACGCCTTGGTTCGTGAAGGACTCCGAGGCGGACAACGCTTGGTAGCCCCGGAATGTGCCGCCGGTCAGCGCGGACCAGAACCCGACGTAGGCCGCCGTCGCCCCTGCGGGCACGTTGAAGTTGGTGGACGGGAGGGTGTCGACGGTGCCGGACGCGCCGGGCCATGCGGTCGCAACGCGCGCGTAGGCCGGCGACCCGCCGGTCAGCTCACTGGCGCCGGTGCTGCCAGGGTTGGCCGAATGCAGCGAGGCGAACAACAGCAGTGACGTGGCGCCGTTCACTGCCGCATTGAGTACGGGGGTCTGTAGCGTCACGGGGTCCTGACTCCAGTCAATGAGTGAGTGGGTGAGTGATCAGGGGGCGCACGCACCGATAGCGGCGTGCGCCCCGAAAACCCTTGTCGGGACTAGCTTTCGTCCGTGATGTTGACGATCTTCACGGACGCGTTGCCGTAGCGGACCAGTACGGCTGTGTACGCCCAGATGCCCATCTTGATGGCCTGCGGTCCGTACACCTGCTCATACCGGAAGCGCAGCATGTTCGACTCGAACAGCAGGACATCCGAGGACCGCAGCGCGGCGAACTGGCCATTGAGCAGCATGCCCTCGGTGGCCACCATGCCCAGCGTCCGGTACCGGCCGTCGACGTTGACCGATCCGACGCCGAGGATGTTCATGCCCGCACCGATGGTCTCGTCCGGGATGAGCGGACGGCCCGTGGTGTCGCGCAGGTCGATGAAATCGCCATGCTTGCCGACGGTCATCACAAGCACGTTGGCACCGAGCTTGCGGGCCTGCCGCACCGCCGTGGCGGCCTTGACGGCAATGCGCGCGTAGTGCGTCGCGTCGGTAACGGCGGTGTCCTCGGTGGCGCTCAGCGCGGTACCGGTCAGACCGGCCGTGGTCACCGCGAGTGCGACCTTCTTCTCCACCTTGAGGTTGTACGCGCCGATCATGTCCGCGTAGATGAGCGAGTCGATGGCCGGCGAGGCCATGTCGAGCATCTGGCGCGAGACCTTCTGGGCACCCGAGGTCGGCTTGGGGGTGACCACGTCGACGTCGGAGTCCCACTCGTCAGTCTCGGACACGGCGTCGTTCTCGTTGGTCTGCTCCAAGATCACCGGGTCTGTGCCCACGGTCTGCTTGGGCAGGGTCAGCGGCCGAGGGTCATCGCCCAACGGCACGTTCCGAACCACGTTCGCCAGCGAGCGACCCTGGCGGGCAACCTCGGCGAACTCGTCCATGAGCCACTTGGGCGGGACAACGCCCGGACCGTTGGCCGTGGTGGTGAGGCCGGCCGCGCGCAGCTGGTGCGCTTGGTGCTGGCCGAGCCTGCGCTGAGCGGCCTGGTCGTGGTTCGCCTGAGCGTTGTAGATGTCGGCGAAGAATGAGCGCTTGCTGGCCCGCGTGTAGTGACCGGGATCGCGGTCGACCGTAGTGGCGCCACCGATCGGGGTCTCGCCCTCGGCGGTGTCACCCTCGGCGCTATCGCCCTCGGTGGTGCTGTCACCGTTCGGCTCGGTGCCGGCCGCGCTGCGGGTTGCGGCCGCGACGTCGCTCGCGAACTTCGCGTGCTGGGCGTTGCGCACCTCGATCTCGGTCAGGGTCTCGATCTCGCCGAGGAGTTTCTTGCCTTCCTCGCCCTGGCTCTCGATCAGGCCGCGCTCTTGGTCGGTTAGGTCACGCTTGTCAGCGACGGCACGCGTCTGGAGGCCGTCGATGGACCTGCGGAGTTCGTCGTACTTCTTACGCAATGCGGCAAGGTACGGATTCATGGCGGGGGTGGCCTACCTCTCGGGTAGAAGGTGATGGATGGAAACACATCACGGACTACCAGGGGGCCAGATCGAGCGAGACCGGGCGGGGGTGCCGGCGCTATGCCGGGGGGCCCGTGGTCGGTACGCCTACCCTTGGGGTGCTGGGGCGGATGTAGGGGTGTTGCTCACTCACTAGCTCACTTGCTCATACACCCCGCAGGCTACGCTGTCTAGGGGGTCGGGCGCAAGGAGATCATCCGCCTCCCGACTACTCAGGCAAGCGCTTACCTGACGGGCATGACCGGACGGACGCGCTCGTATGGAGACGGCTCGGAGAACGCGCGCCGGACATGTAGGCCCACCCGGCCGTAGTTGAACGTGGTGTCGGACGTCGAGATGATGGCCGCCCCGGTCGGTACCGAGATGTTGTCCCGCACCTTGAGGTCCGGCGCGAGCACTGCCGGTAGGCCGACGTAGTTGCCATACAGCGATCGCTTGCACAGCGGGCCTGACAGGGTTCGGTTGCGGTACGCCTGTCCGAACGCCATCACCTCGGCCAGGGCCCGCCGGTTCAGCGTCATCGGGGAGTGAGTCTCGTACGCCAGCAACGGCGCCGGGCCGCGACCCCGGGCGGCCAGCGCGGCGATGGTGTGGCGCATCCTGGCCGTGGTGCGGATATTGCCCATGGCGTCGACCCATTCGAGCAACGGCCCCGCGTGCTCGCTGGTGATCCCGGTCATTGGCTGCATGATGAAGAAATCATCGTTCATCAGTACGAAGTCGTCGGAGATCCCGCGCGCCTCGGCCATCGCCCACCAGGCGCGCCACGTGTTCTCGTGCTTGGCCGCCACTTCTTGCCCCTGCGTGGTCGGGATGTGGAACACCTCGGCCGAGTCGACCCACGCGGGCCTGTGCCCGACGATCCATACCGCGTCATGCGGCAAGTTGACCAGCGACCGCAGCGAGTGCCGCAACTCCTCGTTCCGCTCACCCTCGCGCACAAGATAGACGACGTCCATCACTCATCGCCCCCCGTGCCCGCGCCAGAGCTTTACACCCGACTGGACCAGATGAATTCCCATGATCGCCAGGCCCATGATCACGAGCGCCATGACCGGTCCGGCGACGCTGCGCATCGACACGTCGCGCAGCACCCACGTAAGGAATCCGGCCGCCAGCAACAGCAACAGTCCGGCGGGAATCATGCCGGGGCCGTGAAGGTGTAGGGGTGTGCGTACGGCGGCGTGAAGCCTCGGCCCTCAGGGATCGTCTCCAGCTGCAAATTGGTTTCGTCGGCCATCCAATCCCAGTTGAGCTGCGCCGTCTCGGGTCGCTGGTGGGCGAACGTCGGATCGGCCTGCATGTACGCCTTGGCTCGCTCGGTCCGGTTGGACGGCTCAATGTTCTTGAGGTGGTAAAGATTGACCGGCAACACTTCCCGGTAGCGCCGCGTCGACAGTGGGGCCACCCCGGAATGGATCGGCTTGTCCGGGTAGACGGCGTTCGAGCGCAACCAGAACAGACGATGACGCGGCATCTTGTGACCCCATGACCCGTCGACCCGGTACGCGTCCGGGGTCCACATCTCCCGCAGGGGGAACCCGTACACCCCGTATCGGCTGCCCGCCTGGTACGCGGCATGCAGGATCGGCGGCACGGCCTCGGCGGCCCGGTCCTCGATCCGCTCGTCTGGGTCGACGAACAGGGCCCACGTAGCGCCGGCCTTGCGGAGCATCTCGCGCTTGGTCGCGTTCTGCTGACCCTCATGGCCCCACGGCCCAGACTTGGGCACCTGCAGCACGAGCACATCGGCGACCCACGGCGAGAGGTTGGCCACAAGATCATTGACCAGCCAATCGGGTTCTGACCGTTGGGTGGTCACCGCGATCACGCGTGTCTTCACGACTCGACCTCGGCGTGCGTCGCGCGCAGCGCCTTGACGGCCTGGACCTGTTCGGTGAAGCGCGTACCGGTCAGCCAGCGTTGGTACTTGGCCTCGTCCGCCCGCCAGCGTGCCGAGGCGTTGACGCGCTCGTAGCCCTCGTCCTTCTCAGCCTTGCCGTTGGTGTAGTGCACGTGCTCGATCACCACGTCCGGCAAGTAGTTGAGCACTCCAGCCGCGCGCCCCAGCGCCATCACGGCGTTGTCTGCGAACAGGTGCGAGACGAGGCACGGCACGATCCGACCAGTCGCCCGAACGATATCGGTCGTCATCGCCCATGCGGTACAGAGTGCTTCGCCGCGCAGCAAGTCATCGCCGTACACGATGCCCGTACCGACCGCAGTCAGCGCGGCCGCCATGGCGTGATGCCAATGCTTGGACCGAGGTAGATGGTCGTCGTTCAGTACGGCAACCATCCTCGGCGGCTCGGGCTGCGAGATGAGCCAGCGACCCACGCCGTTGATTGCGGCCACCATGCCAGACCCCTCGGGGCCGGACCAGTAGATCTCGCCGTTGCGCCGGAAGGCCCGAAACACCTCAGCCTCGTACGCCTCGGCCTGCGGGTCGGTCGAGTCGAGCGCGTACACGACTCGCACCCCCGCGTTCATCGCGCCCGTAGCGCGCCACGCGGCCGCCGTGCGTGCGACATGCTGGGGCCGGCCCCTGCTGGGTATGACTACCAGCAGGGGCGATTTGGCGGCCGTCACCGCGACTGAGCCGGGGGCGGGAGCAACGGTGGCAGCGCGGCCAGGACGGCCCGAGCACTGTCGAGGTTCGGGGTCGTCTCGATGCGCCGGCCCGCGTACGAGCGTTGCTGCGGGATGGCCGACCCGCCCGCAGCGCCACCGCGTGCGCGCAGTCCGTGCGCCGTAGCGAATTGGCCGTACGCGCCCTTGCCGACGCTGGCCACCTCGTCCAGTCGCGCGGACACGCGTCGAGTGACCTGGCCCTGACTGCTGGCGCGCAACTCGTTCTTGCCCGGCCAGAAGGCGACGCTCAGGTCTGGCAGGATGCCCTCCCGAATCAGTTCGAGAGTCTCGTCACCGATCGGCGTGCGGGCCGCGCGCATCTCGACGTACAGTCCGACCGCATCGTCACGCATCTCGGTGAGGCGACCGATCTGGACGCCGCCCAGCTCGACGTGCTCACGCGAGTACATCACCCGGTTAGCCGCGCGCAGCTGCGCATTGAACGCGCCAGGGATGAATTCCTCGATGAGGTTGTCATCGATCTGCATCGGTACGTTATACGGCACCGCGATGCCGAACACCGTCCGCCCATCGCCAGTCGACCGCACCTCCAGTTCGGGCGTGTAGCAACGGAATTCGATGTGCGCATCTGTCACGGCCGTGGTCATGCTGCCTCACTTCCCGAAGTGGGTACTGCGTCGATGGCCAGGGGCGCGCCGACGGTCGCTGTCGCTTGGATGGGTGGTGGTGGTGGCGGGTCGTCTAGGCCGTCGATCGGCGGGAGATCCTCCAACGCGCGCGCTTCATTCTTCAGCAAGAAGCCAGCATCGATGCCGATCTTGTGGGCCTCGTACCGCGTCTTAGTGTCAGCCCGCAAGCGCGCGTCGAGGTTGGCCTTGGCCCGGGTACCGCGCGGCATGTGCTTTGACAGCTCAGCCTCGAAGCGGGCGATATGCCCGCCCGCGCCCTCGCGCAATACCTCGATCGACGCCTGTTCGATGTTGGTGTAGGTCAGTGTCGAGCCGGCCTGCTGCGCGTTCAGCAGCCGCGCCGGCACCCCGTAGATAAGCGCGATCTCGCCGTTCGTGAATTGACGCGCCTCCATCATTTGCATCTTTTCGGGATCCCAAGCGAGGGGCTCGAACGAGGTCGTGGCATTGAGTACGGCGACGCTGCGGGTACGCTGAGACTCCAGCCACTTGGCCTTAATGGCGGCCGCCTCAATCGCCGTGAGGTCGGGGTTCTCGCTCTTAAGTACCGCCGTGGGTACGCCGTGCGCGGCAATGTCGCTGGCCTGGTCGATCTGCACGTGGGCGAGCGAAAGCGTCTTGAAGTGGTATTCGAGTACGCCCATGCCTCGCACCGCGCCGGGCGCGCACGGCCCCTTGATGTGGATGACGTCCTGGGGACCAAAGGTCAGCTGACCCACCCGGTACTCGATGGCCCCGATAGGGAGCGTGCTCCACATGTTCGGCGTGATGCGGCGAGCAAACACCATGTTGGCCGGCACGGCGTAGGCGGACGTCGGCCAGCCGAGCGCGTTACGCGTGGCTACCAGGCCGATGCCGTTGCCCTCGTGAATGAGGTCAAGGCCCCAGCTGGAGAACGTCGTCATCGCCGTATCTGGCGGGTTCGGTTGTTCGAGTAGTGGAGGCTTGGGGTTGAGCAGTTCGACTGGCTGGTCACCGATGACCCGGTACGCGTCCCACGGCACCGAGCCGAGGATGTCCGACAAGATGGTGGCCGCACGGTGGGCGGCCGGAATGGACATGGCACCCCGGTACGTGTTGCCGGGAAAGTGACCATCCTCGACACCTGCGGTCAGCAACATTTCGAACGTCGAACCAGCGTTACGCGTCTCCTGGTTGGTTCGTTGAGCATGACGGGTGAGTAGGCGACCGAGGCCCATTAGACGTGCCCACCCTCCCGCAGCATCGAAACGGCGATCATGGAGACTCCGCCGATGATCAGGGTAGCAGTCCAACCCCATCCGTGGTATATGCCCGCCAGTGCCACGGCGCCACCGCACGTCTGAATCACATCGTGCTTGCGACTACGCGGACGGGTGCGCACCCACGTTGCGGCCCGCTTGGCCGGCGCGGCTACCCGCGCGAGGGCACTGCCGGTGCGCGTGACGAGGGAGGGGCCGCGCGCTACATCCGTTGCTGCCATTAGAAAACTTCCGATCGTGGTTTCTCGGGTTCGACAACTGGGGGCTCTTGCGTGCTCGCGAACATGGCCGACGCGAGGGCCGGCGTTGAGTCGATTTTCTTGTGGTGCTTGCCCTTCTTGAGGGTCCAGCCGCGTTCACTCGACTCAGGTACCGCCGAGGCGATTTGATCGGAGAAGTCCGGCGCGCCATCGTGTACGAGGATGCGATCCACAATCACCCGATATAGACGCGTATAAGCCAGGATCATGTTGCGGCCCTGCTGGGGCATCCTGAAGACCGGGAGCCCCTCCTTCTCCAGGTCCCCGAGGGTCGGCCACCATGCCTCGTCAGCCGCTACCCACTCGACCGCGTACGTACCGCACACGCCGCGTATGTAGTCGTCGCATTGCGATTGGTCGATCCTCGCACCGGACGGATACCAGATCTTAGCGGCCGCCTGGTACTTGCCGTCCTTGCGCAGCTGGACCACCACCACGGCGGCGCTGTCGCGCGAGAGCGCCATGTCCGCACCGACCCACGTGCGCAGCGAGGGATCAAAGACCGGATCGCCCTTGCACGCGTCCCACGCCCCGATGGGTAGCCAACTCTCATCACTGACGGTCCACCTGTTGAAGTAGTACCGCAGCGCACGGAACAGCGGCATGCCCTTGAACTTGCCAACCAGCGGGGCCACGCGCGCGACGCCAGCCTGCGCGAGGGGGTTGGCCGCCAGGATACCGGCCGCGATCTCATCGTCCACCTCGGACTGTCGCCCCTGCGCGATCATGTCCGGCCACCGCTTCACGTCGAGCTCGTCCGGCGCCAGCATGTACAGGAACATTTCGTGCCTTGCGAAGTCGCCGCTTAGGCCGCGCGAGACGAGCTTGCCTAGCAGGGACGAGAGGTCGAACCCCGCAGTGGTGGTGACCAACACCAAACCGTCTTGGCGCTTGGCCGTACCACCTGAGGCGACGTCGTACGCGTTGGTGCGTATCTCGGTGGTGAACTCGTGCAGCTCGTCGACAAGCAGCGTGGTGGCCTTGGTGCCGTCCACCTTTCGAGGTGTGGCGTGCAGCCTGCGGAACTTGCCGCGCCGGCCTCGCAACGCGATCGTGGCCACCCCGACCTCTGCGGCTGACTTCAGTGGCCCCAGTTCGAACGTGGCTTTGACCTCGTCAAAGATCAGGCCGGACTGCTCGTACGACGCGGCTATGGCGATGACGTCCGGCGAGGCACGGCGCGCGCCATGCGGTAGGCCCTCGTGGTCCCAACCGTCCGAGCACTTGGCGCACCCAGGGCAGAGCACAGCGGGGCCGGCGAGGTCGATGCAACCGACCCACCCGGACATGGGGCTCTTGCCGGAGCCCTTCCCAAACGACAGCAGGGCGAACGTGAAGCGCCGGCCGCCATCATCCTCCAGCTCAGCCAACTTCCAGAACAACAGCCGTTGCCAGGCCGGGAGCTTTGGGGCCTGGCCGTACATGTCGCCCTCGCCCATGCGGCAGACACGCGCGATCCATCGCGTCCAGCGCCACCCGAGCGTGCGCGTGGGATCGGGTATCGGGCCGTTGAACTTCGTCAGCGCGGCGAGGAACCTCGGGTCAACCTCGGCCAGCAGGCGCGCCCGTTCGGCGCGGAGCTCGGCCAGGGTGGGGGGTGGCGCGGGCATGGCTAGTCGTCCATCAGGGCGCCGATAGCGTCCGGGTCCTGGCCGGCCAGGGCGACGCCCAGCGCGAGGCGCGCCTTGGGGCTGACCCCGATGGTCTGCTCCACCTGGCGAATCTCAGTCGCGAGCTTGACCTGTGTCGCGATCGTCGCGTGCCAGGCTGCCAGCGCGGCCGCGATCTCAGCAATGAGTCGCTTGGTCTCCTCGGTCGGGTCGTCATCCTCCATCAGGAACGCCAGCCGGTCCGGGTCGGCCACCGCGATTTGGCGCGCTACTCGATCACTGAGCTTGTACAGGTAGAACAGGCGTGAGACGACCGGGAGGTCACTGACCGGGTCGAGTAGCCGCGCGACCGGGCTGGACCACAAGCCGTCCCACGTACGGCGCAGGCCCGCCGAGAGGCCCATGGGCGGACGAGGAATGACCGGCGCGGCCGTGAGTGGGGCCAGCTCGTCCGGCGCGGCGTGATGGCCGGTACGGTCCTCGATGGCCTTACGGGGTGTGGGCATCGTGCGTGCCTTCCTCGGCTAGATCCTGCAGTACATTGCCGAGCGCACAGATGCGGCCGCCGCGCTCGGTCGTCGAGCGATCAAGCGGACGGGGCTCGGCCATTGCCTCACGCAGTGCTCGGGCCACGATCGTCATAGCGCGCGTGTAGCCCCTCAACTCAGCCGCTTCGATCAGATCAGGCGTTGGTGATGACTGAACGTCAAGAACGAGGTCCGGTCGACACGTGGCGCACGCGGGCCGACCGCTTGCCAGCGCTGCCGAGGCTCGTTGCGCATTGACCAGATGTCCGGCGCCGCACCCACGGCAACGCTCCGCGTTGTGATCGTGCTGAAACGAGGATGAACCATCAAGCCCATCGTGGGGGCACCCGCGCACGTGCACATTAGAGGGCCGAATCGAATACTCATCCACGGCAAATACCCCTTACTACCGGCTGAGTCTGCGGAATAAAGATCGATACGCGCCGATGTAGGCCGAGGGGACAAAAGGGGCGCCAGGGTGTGATCCGGGCGTGCGCGAGATCTCG
>Ga0307309_10000007_pt1 | contig 22609 bp, 27 predicted proteins | sample ER_DNA_196_FD_194508 | JGI IMG/M metagenome (GOLD analysis project Ga0307309, IMG submission 194508) | Bulk soil microbial communities from the East River watershed near Crested Butte, Colorado, United States - ER_DNA_196 | ecosystem: Environmental > Terrestrial > Soil > Floodplain | place...
GGTTACGATATCCACGGCCTCACCATCGGGCGCAACCGATCGACATTTCAGGAGGTCGATTTCGTTACCGGCCAGATTGGTTGCGCGTTCATCAGCACCGATGGCGCGGGTGTGCTGCAACCCGCCTACGCCGCGATGGGACCAGCGGGCGTGACCGCCGCCAAGAGCATCGGCCTGTGGGGCACGCAGGCGTCGGCGGTGGCGGCGAAGCCCGCCGTGACGGGATCGAAGGGAGCCAATGCCGCCCTGGCGAGCCTTCTGACGGTATTGGCCTCCTACGGGATTCTGACGGACAGCAGCACATGACACCGACCGATCGCATTGCCGTGACCCTTGAGGCCCAGTCCTGGGAGATGATCATGCGCGTGCTGGCCGACGCGCCGTATCGTGTCAGCGCGCCACTCATCTCCGAGATCCAGAATCAGTGCGCGAAACAACAGGCGCCGGCCCCCATGCGTGTCGCCGGCGCGGCGGCGGAATAAAGGAGAGTAAGCCATGCCATCAACAGCGGGACAGATGACGCAGACACCGACCGGCAACCCGCAATGGCGCGCCTGCAACGGCATCAACGTGCAGGGCTTCCAGGCGCCTTACGCGCCGCAGACCAACCGTCCCCACACCGGGTATTCCTACGGCACCTACAGGGACTGGGTGCTCAGGATGGGATATAATCGCACCAAGGGCATCGCCGGCTGGCGGGTCATGCTGCCGACCGGTGCGGGCTGGTATGTGGCGGTGACCGACGACTCTTCCGACGCACCGACAGGCGTGACCAACACCGCCAACAACCCACCGGCGGGAGTTAAATAGGATGTCGCGGACCATCTACAGCCGCGACTGGCGCGACCATGCCGTGCCAGAGCCTAATACCGGCTGCTGGTTATGGGATGGTCAGGTAGATGGTCGCGGCTATCCAAAGATGATTGTCGCCAACAAGCATATATCGATGCACCGCGTTATCTGGGCGGAAGCCAATGGCGCCATCCCCAAAGGGTTGGTTGTCTGTCATCGGTGTGATGTTCCTTCGTGTGTAAATCCCGACCATCTGTTTATTGGAGCGCAGGTCGATAATATCTTGGACATGGTAGCCAAGGGCAGGCACGGTAACGCCAATAAGACGCATTGTCGGCGCGGGCACGAATATACGACAGAGAATACTTATCTACATAAACATGACAACACGATTAGTCGTTCGTGTAAGCAGTGTATTCTGGACAGCAACGCGAGAAGGCGGGATCGTCTGAAAGCGGAGGGGGCCGCATCAAATGGCTGATAGTTATACTACCAACCTGGCGCTAACAAAACCGGAAATTGGCGCATCTCGGGATACGTGGGGTAGTAAAACTAACGTTAACTGGGACATCATCGACCAGTTTGTCTCCCAGTTTTGCCAGATCGGCATCATCGCTGACTTCGCCGGCCCCATCGCGCCATCCGGTTGGCTCATTTGCGATGGCCGGATCGTTTCGAGGACGACATACTCAAAGCTGTTCGCGGTCATCGGGACCTACTGGGGCAGCGGCGATGGCTCCACGACATTCAGGCTACCGCCCACCGCCGGCCGTTCGTTGCTCGGTCCCGGCACGGTGACGGACCAGGGCGGCTTCGCCTACGGGTTCGGGTTCACCCAGATGCAGGGCTTCATCTACAGCCCGATCACGCAGACGAACCTGCCCGCCTATAATCTCGTGACCGACAGCCAGGGCAACCACAATCATACCGCCGCGACAGCGGGCGGCGGCGCGCACGCGCATACGATGGATGAGCAAGGCTTTCACTCACACGCCGGCTCGTATCTGCCAAACCACGTCCACACGGGCACGACCGATAGTCAGGGCAGTCACACGCACGGCTATATTCAGACTCAACACAACCCTGGTGAATGGGTAGCCGGATCGTCCGCCGCTCAGATCACCATCACCGCTCAGCAGACCGACCCGGCGGGCATCCACGCGCACAACATCACGACGGCGGCCATCGGCAACCTCGGCCTTGTCGTCATTGGCGATGGTAGTCACGCGCACACGATCACGGCGGCCGCCAATCACACGCATCCCCTCTACGACGACGGCATCCACGCCCACAACGTCAGCCTCGGTGGCGGTGGTGTGCCGTTGACCGTGCTCAACCCGTTCCTGGTGGTCACCAAGATCATTTATGCCGGCCAGGAGGCAGCGGTATTGTCCGCGTCTGATATCGCTCCCGCGCCAACCTCACCCGACACGCACGCTGAGATCGAGGCGCTGCGCGAAGAGATCGCCGCGCTGCGGGCGCTGTTCGAGACACCGCGCGCCAGGATGCTGTCGGCGCCGTCGCGCGGCCCGCACTAAATGCCCCGCGTCGCCCAGGCCCCTCCCCCAGGCGTGTTCAGGAACGCCACGCCGGAAGCGACGCCGGGAAAATGGTATGACACCAACATGGTCCGCTTCCGCGGCGGGCAGTTACAACCGATCGGCGGCAACGTCGCTCTGGTCAACGCCGTCTTCCCCGACCTCCCGCGCGACATGCTGACGCGGCACGACAACGCGGGCGTGCGCTGGGCCGCTATCGGCACCGACGGTAAACTGTTCGCCTACCGCTTCGATACCCAGGTTCTCACCGACATCACGCCGGTGGGCGTCGGCCCGCTCGATCCGCCTGGCACGTCCACCACCGGCTACGGCCGCGGGGACTATGGTGAGGAGGCTTACGGCACGACGCGCACCTCGGGTGATATCGGGGTTTCCGATATCGCCGCGACGATGGGCGATCGTTGGTCGATGGATACGTTCGGCGAGGATCTGCTGGTGGTGCCAACCCAGGATGGCCAGCTGTATCGTTGGACTCCGCTCACGCCAACGGTGTTGCCCGTCATCGTGGCGGGCGCGCCCGACCAGAACCGCGGTGTGATCGTTACCGACCAACGCCATGTGGTGCTGCTCGCCGCTGGTGGCGACCCACGCCGCATCGCCTGGAGCGATCAGGAAGACCCGAATACCTGGACGCCCGATGTGACCAACCTCGCCGGCGACAAGATGCTGGTCACGCAGTCCTACGCGATGACGGCGGTGAAGGTCTCGGACGGCATCCTGATCTTCACGGCCAACGACTGCCACAAGATGGTCTACGTCGGCGCGCCTTACGCTTACGGCATCAGTCAGATCGCCACCGGCTGCGGGCCGGTCTCGCTCCGCGCCGTGGTCGGCATCGGTTCGTTTTACGCCTGGCCCGGCACGCAGACCTTCTGGTCCTATCAGGGAAATGTCCAACCCCTGCCGTGCCCGGTGCAGGACTGGTTCTACAGTCTCGTCAACCGGGACATGGCCGGTCGTGTTTTCGGTAGTCCCAATCCCGCCTTCACCGAACTCTGGTGGGACTGGCCGGATGAGGGGTCGCTCGACACCAACCGTTATATCGCGCTCAATTTCGCCGACCCGGCGCATCCATGGACGATCGGCGTGCGCGAGCGCACGGCGGCGGACCCCTCGGGGACGATGGATTATCCGGTCCTTGGTGGCCCGCTGGGCGCCGGGGGCGGCCTCTATCTCCACGAATACGGCTGGACCGAGAACGGCATCCCCCGCGCGCCCCTCGGCCTGATCTACGCCGAGAGCGGCGACATCGTCGCCGGCGAGGGCGATAAACGCTTTCACGTGAAACAACTCGTCTTCGACGCCGATGGCCCGCCGGATGTCCTGGGCTATCGTTTCTTCCCGCGCGAGCAGCCGCACGATGTCGAGAGCGAGTATGACACCGGTCTCTACACCGTCATCCATGGCGGGCTCATGGATATGCGTTTCTCAGGCCGTTCCGTTCGCATGAGGATGGAAGCAACCGCCGATGGCCCCTGGGCCGTTGGCCGCCCGCGGCTGGAGATGAAAGGCGGTGGCCGTCGATGAGCGTTCGTCCCGTCTCCCGCCCGCCCGCGCCGTTCACCGTTCCCGAGGGCGGCGATCTCGACCAGCGGCTGGCGGCCATCGCCACCGAACTGAATCGGAAAGCCAATGCCGGTCTGGCGGGGCCGGCCTTCCGGTTCGTGGGGCTCATCGCGCCGGATGGCTCGACTTATCGTTTAACGGTAGATGACGCTGGCGTTCTCCATACGGAACAGGTCCCAAGAATATGACCCTCCCAAAACGATCCACCCCAGAGCCGTTCGCTCTCGCGCATCCCCCGGTCATTCCCGCTCCGTCCCCAGACCCCATTCCGACCTTCGACGCGGTCAACATCCGCGCGACTGATGGCAGCGTGTGGCGCATCCGGGTGACGCCGATGGGATCGATGCTGCTGGATCGTATCGTTACCTGAATGTTATCACCTGAAGAGAAACGCGCGCGGTTCGAGAAGGCTCTCACCTCGGACGGAGGCACGCACGCGGTCGCCGACGTGATCGATCTCGTGCGCGCCGGTAAAGCCCAGTACTGGGAGCGCGGCGACGGAACGGTCATCACCGAGGTCCAGGCGTCTCCGCGCCGCCGCGTGCTCAACTACTGGCTGGTCTCCGGGAGGCTGCGCGACTGCCTCGATTTGCAAACGGAGATCGATGCCTGGGGCGTGGCCGAGGGTTGCACCATGGCGGCGGCCTGCGGCCTGCCGAAGTGGGAACCCATACTGGCGCGAGAAGGCTGGCGCCCGTGGCATCTGGCGAACTTCTGGAAGCCGTTGACCGGAGAGGAACAGGCCCGTGGCTAAAGGCGGCTCACAGACCACATCGACCCAGCAGTCGAGCAACTCCAGCACGCAGCTCCCGGACTGGTTGAGCAACGCCTCCCAGGAGGCGGTCAACCGCTCCGTCGCTTTGAGCAACCAGACGCCGACGCCTTACTACCAGGGCGAGCAGGTCGCCGGTCAGTCGCCCCTCACGCAACAGGCTTACAACCAGATCCAGGCGCAACAAGGCTCGGCCAATCCCGCCTTCGCCCAGGCCGCCGGCGCCTGGGGCAACCTGATCGGACAGGCCGCGCCGCAGACGGCGGGCGGGATCAACGACCTGTCGAACCAACTCTACGGCAATTACCAGCAGAACGTGATGAACCCGGCGCAGGGGCTGCTGGGCGGCTATCTCCAGGGCGGGCCGGCGACGGCGGGGCAGGTTGGCTCGAACGCCCAGCAACTCATGTCGCCGTATCAGCAAAGCGTCATCGATCCGATGATCCAGGCGGGCGAGCAGCAGCGCCAGATCGCGCGCCAGCAGATCGCGGGTCAGGCCAATAACGTCGGCGCGTTCGGCGGCTCCCGCCAGGGCGTCGCCGAGGGCGCGTCGGACGCGGCGATCCAACTCGGCACCCAGCAGCAGATCGGCAACCTGCTCAACCAGGGCTGGGGACAGGCGCTGACGCCCGCCTATGGGCTCGCCACGCAGGCGGGACAGCAGGGCTACAACGCCGCCACCGGCCTCGCGGGCATGGGTCAGGCGGGCTACCAGAGCGCCCAGGCGGCCGGTCAGGGCATCGGCAACCAGAACCTCGCGGCCGGTTTGCTCTCGGCGCAGCAACTGCCGGGTCAGGCGGTCACGCAGGCGAACCTCAACCAGCAGCAGACCGCCGGTCTCCAGGCGGCGGGGACCTCGCAGCAGCAGTATCAGCAGCAACTGATCGACGAGCAGATGGGCAACTGGGCGGCGCAGTATCAGCAGCCCTACCAGAACCTCTACACGCTGCTCGGATCGCTCGGCGCGGTGCCTTACGGCACCACCTCGACCAGCCAGGGTTGGGGCCAGAACACGCAGAAGACCGACCCCGGCCTGCTCAACACCATCGGCTCGTATGTTGGCATGGCGTCGAAACTGGCCAGCACGGGCGCATCAGTGGCGGCGATGTAGGAGCGGGTCATGGCATTCACCGACGCTGCATGGGGCGACATCGCACCCGCCACCACGGGCACCATGGGTGGCCCGATCGACAGCGGCACCTGGGGCGGTAGTGGCCCCGGCGTCAACTGGGCCGACGCGGCGAAGACATTCAGCGCGGGCGGTGGACAGGATGACATCACCAAGAACCCCGGCACGATCCCCTCCCTCGCGCCACCACAAATACAGACACCGCAGTCCTCGATCGGCCACGGGCGGGCGATGGACATCCGCGAATTGCTAAACATGCTGGCCGAAAAACAGATGCTGTATCAGCAGGCGGCGCACGGTCCGGTGGTCGCGGGAGGACCGCCACAACCCAAACCGCGGCCGCTCGGCCTGTTGGGGGTATAAGCCATGGCCGACGCGACAGCTGATACCGCCACACCCGATGTTTCCGGTCTGACACCGGAGCAGATCAACAAATACCTCACCCTGCTGCGTGTCGGGCAGGGCCTGCCGGATGTCCGGCCGGACCAGACGCCGGTCGATACCAGCGGTTTCTGGGGCGGCCTGCGCCACGGCATCTCCCTGCTTGGAGAGGCGGCCGGCTCACCCGGCCCCGGCGCCCTCGGCGCGCTGTCGCCAAAGGAGCGGGAACAGGCGGGCCTGCAATCGCTGTCGCGGTTCGGCACCTGACTGATGGCCGCCTCGCATTATGTTCCGGGGCAGACCCTCGGGTCGAACCTGGCACAGGGCTTCCAGGCGGCGGAACGCGGTTACGACACCACCGCGCGGCAGGCCATGGGGATGCTGGCGGCAAGGCAGAACTACGCCGTCGAGAGCCAGCACGCGGATCTGAAGAAGCTGCAGGCGGCGCTGCCGTTGTTGTCGTTGCAGCAGCAACTGACGGGCTCGGCGAATACGCAGAAACTCCTGAACGGCCAGGTGACGCCGGGGACCAATATCGGCTCTGGCGGGTCGATTGGGAATTACACCGTTCCTCCCGAACTGCTGCCACACTATCAGGCGGCGGCGGAGAAATACGGCGTTCCGGTCGATCTGCTGATCGCCCAGCACAAGCAGGAGAGCAACCTGAACCCTGGCGCCACGGGTGGCGCGGGCGAGGTTGGCCTGGGCCAGATCCTGCCCGCCACGGCGAAGTCTCCTGGTTTTGGCATGGCGGGCGCGGACCCAAAGGCGTTGCGCGATCCCGCCGCCAATATCGACTTCTCAGCCCGGTATCTCGCCGCCCGCGCCAAGGCGGCGGGCGCGGATCTCAGGACACCGGAGGGCGTCACCAAGGCGCTCAAAGCCTACAACGGCGGTGGCGACCCCAACTACGTCCAGAATGTCACCCGCTACATTCCTGGCGCTCAAAAGGCGTTGGCGGGAGGCGCGCCAGCGACCCCAACCCCTGTTGGCCAAAACCCGAACGCCAAGGTTCAGATCCCTCCTCCGGCGACAACACCAGCAGCGCCTGGACAGGCCACCATGCCACCCCCGGAGCCGCCCCTGCTGGCCGGCGGCGCCCAGACGGCTGGCGATGTCGGAGCGCCAACCGGAACCGCCATCCCGACCCTGCCGCCCGCCGCCGCCGCCCGCTCCGCCGCCGATGTCACCGATATCGAGGCCGGTATGGCCAATGCCCAGGCCAACCCCCTGGTCCGCCAGCCGGGCGCCGTCGTCACCGCGCAGGCGGGCGGGCAACAGCCGGCGCTGCCGCCGCCTCCGCCCATCAAGGCGGGCGATGGCTTCATCGTGCATCCCGGAACTTCGTATCAGGAGTTCTTCAAACGGGAGGCCGTCCCGCCGCCAACCTCCGAGGACTTCAACCCCAATCTCTCGCAGGCGCAGCAGAAAGAGTTCGCCTTGCTACAGCAAGGCATTCAACAGCGGATCGCCAACCGCCCAAACCTGCGGATCGAGAAACAGCAGGAAGAGGCGACCAAGATAATCGAGGATCGCGCCGCCCTGGAGGCGAAGATCCAGGCGACGATACAAGCCAAGGCGCAGGCGGCGGCGACCAATGTGACGAAGTGGAACGAGAAGCAGGAAGAGACGATCCGCCCACGCTACGAGCAGATGATCAAAAGCTACGACGCGGCGGCGCAGGCCAATCTGACACACTCACAGGCCATGCAACTGAAAGAGAAAGAGGGCGAAATCAGCCGATTGAATACCCGAGAAGGGTCGTTCGTTGAGAGCAACAAGATAATCCGGGACACGCTCGGCAAGGAAGCCGTGGCGGCCTCGGGCCGGGTGCAGAACCTGGAGGGGCTGCAAGCTCTGTCCGATAACGTCGGCGATAAGAACGCCACGTTGCAAAGCCTCGCTACCGTGAAATACGGCGGTAAGAGCCTGCTCGATCATCTGGCCACTTTTGGAGTCGTCCCGAAAGGCGACGCGGGTCCGATCCAGATGTTGGCGAGCGGAATATCCGGCGCGATCACCGAACTACGGTCGGGAATACAGATGGGTGCGCTATCTGATCGCGATCTGAATTTCATCGAGAGCATGGGACCGTCGCTCAACGAGGACCAAGGCACGCGCACCGCCGTGATCAAATACCTGCAACAGGCGGCGCGGGCCAAGATGCGGTTCAACACGATCTACCAGGAGCAGATGGCGCGGCCCAACATGGATTCAGGCGCGGCGCTGGAGAAGACGCGAGAGATCATGGACGCGAAACATCCGATCGTGCCTCAGATGACGCCGGAGGTCGCCGCTATTTGTAACGACCAGTCCGATGACGCGAAAGCCGCGCGGAGGAAATGGGCGGCATCCCATAATGTCAGGCCAAACAGCCTCATCCGTCAGCCGGATGGCTCCCTGATGTTGTTGAAATAGGAGACGTGGATGGCGGACGACTGGGATCCCGGCGCGAACGCCACACCGTTTGGTCCCCAGGGAGGATCATCCTCCCCCGCCCCGGCGGCTGAGGAGTATGACCCGGGAACACCGAGTCCGCTGAAGACGGCTTACCAGAACGGCGCGCCAGTGGCCTCGTTCGGACGAAGCCTCGGCCTTGGGGCGCGAGACGTGATCGAGGGTGGACTGAGCCTGCCCATGACCGCGCTCGATATCGGTACTTATCTTGGACGCGGCCCGATCCGCGCGGCCGGGGGGTCCGCCACCGCGCCATCGGACATGCTGCACAATGCCCTGACCTATATCGGCCTGCCGGAGGCGGCGACACCGGGAGAGAAATTCCGCTCCGAGGTCGCCAGAGGCGGCGCGGGCATGATCGGGCCGCAGATCGCGGGCGCCATTCCGCGCGTGGCGGCGGCGGTTCCCACCATGCTCCGCTCCGCGTTCGCTCCATCACCGGGGGCGGCAGTGTCGCCGGTTCTTCCCGCCACCCAGGTCGCCGCCGGAGCGGCCGGCGGAGGCGCGGGCGAGATCGCGGCGGAAGTGGCGCCCGAATCACTGAAGCCAGCGGCGCGACTGGCGGGCAATATCGTCGGCGCGGGAGGTGTCACCGCCTTGTCGGATGTGGGAGGCAAGCTGCTGAACGCGATACGCGGCCTGCGGACACCGATCGCGGACGCTTATGAACAGCTGCGGATCTTCCCGCGCACGGCGGGCGCCGTCACCGAAAACCCGACCACGCGCTCCCTGGAAGCGGGGGCGACCAAGATGCCGTTCGCGATCGACCGTCTCCAGCCGGCGCAGCGCGACACCTCCAACCAGTTCCACAACGCGGTTGAGGATACCGCGAGGATGCTGGGCGGCGAGCGCACCGCGCAGGAGGCGGGCGGCAGCGTGCAGCAGATCCTTCAGGACTGGCACGGCAACACATTTCCGCGCTCGCAGGACGCGGTCTGGAACCCGCTTAACCAACGTCTGGCCGGCGCCGCCGTCGATCCCAGCGCCTATCGCAGAGCGCTGCAACGCCTGGCCAACCCGCCTGAACTGGGAGGAATGACTGAAACGCAACGGCTCATGGGGTCCAACTTCGCCAGGGAAAGACTGGCCGCGCTGAACGCTGACCTGCCACCGGGATCGTCCATGACCTGGGGGCAGGCGCAGGCGCTGCGCCGTCAGATTGGCGCGGACATGGGAACCCCCGACATCATCAACAGCGTGGGGACGGCCCCTCTGCGCTCGCTCTATGCCAGCCTCGCGGAGGATATCGGGCACACCGCCACCGCGCACGGCCAGGGGCGGCTGTTCAGGGAAGCCAACCAGACCACGATCGACGCCCACAACTTCATCGACAACACCCTGGTGAAGGCGATCAAGGCACGCAATCCCGGACAGGAATCGGTCGCTCCCGACGCGGCGGCCCGCGCGCTGCTGGAGAGCAACAGCGCGATGCAGGAGCTGCGCGCTCGCGTGCCCCAGGCGGCCGATGCCCTGGCGGCGTATCAATTACGGAAAGCCGTCCTCGCCAAGGCGGGCCAGCAGGGCGCCACCGACGTGCCCTCGGCGGGCACGTTCCTGACCACGATGCGTGGCCAACAGATGGACAAGCCGGAAGGCACGGCGGCGCTCTACAATGATCCCGAGGTCGCCAGGAACCTGCGCGCGCTGCTGACGGTCGCCGGGAATGTCAGAGAGACTGAACGGCTGATGAACACGTCCAACACCTCCAGTGCGTCACAGGCTCTACAGGTTCTTTCCGCCCCCGCGCGGTGGGCCGCCGGGGGGTATTATGGAGGGCCGGTAGGACTGGCGGCCTCGGTCGCCGCCGATGTCACGCCCTACGCCGGCGCGCGGGCGCTGACATCGAGGCCGGGTATAAGATGGGCGGGAACACCGGCGGGGCCGAGATTACCTCTCGACCCCAAAGTGGCGGGTTTGTTGGGCTATCTCGCCAATCAGTGACCGGAGTGGGACAGGAAGAGAAACGTAATAAAGAGACCACCCACGAAGCCGAGAATAAGTTCGATGATCATGTCGCCACCAGCCACAGGAACACACCGACCATGGCGAGGACGGCGGTGGCGTCGGTGATCCAGCCCCAGGCGCCGCTCCAGAGTCGGGAGCGGCTCCGTCTGAAGTGCCAGTGCCAGGCGAGGGAGTGGTTCATGCTCCCATCTCACTGTTGAGCGCCTTCACGATTGACGTGGCGCCATCGAACGTCGCCCCGCGCGCCAGCACCTCATCGGTGCAACCGGGTTCGTGGCGGAGAATATCGTAAAGACCGTCTTCGCTTTTGCCCGCTGTCCGGAGCAGGCTGTAACGGATCGTCGTTTCTGTCGCTTGCATCTGTTTGACCTTTTCACTTGTTAAGAAACCGGAGCCAGGGTCGGGGTCGCCGAGACGAAAGCGCCCCGACCCCGGCGAGTGCCGCTCGAAGGAGGAAACCGTTCAGGCGGCGCTCTGGCCCTCACTACCACGACGGCGGCGCTTCACCATGCCGAGTCCAAGCAGCCCCATACCGAGCATCGCCAGGGAGGCGGGTTCGGGCACGTCCTGCTGCCCCGGCACCGGCACCAGGAAGAAGCTCTCAGCGCCGTCGCTGGCGTTGCTCCAACGCGCGTAGAACTCGATCTGGCTGTTGGGTGACAGGTCGTTACGATCGATGTTGAAGCCGCTCAACACATAATCAGGGAAGCCGGTGCCGTTGTTCGCGGTTGGCAGCGGCGTGCCGCCCGCCGGATTGTAGTCGGCCAGGATCGTCTTGTTGACGACATCGAGCACGACGAAGCGTTGCAGCACTTCAGGACCGGCACCCGTGGCTGTATTCACGTCGATGCCGACGTTCAACTGGCCGTTCAAATCCAACTGGCTGATGAGGAACGCCCGGAGGAACGACACGAGATACGGCGTGCCTTGCGTGTCTTCTCCGTTGGTCTGCGTGACACCCGAAGAGAAATCGCTGAACAGTGTTTGATTGCCGCCCTGCTGGTAGTTGTTGAACCCAAATCCCGCCGGCTGCTGGGGCTGGTTCGTGCCGCAAATGAGGCAAGGGGTATTCAACGGTTGGTTGCCGGGCGGTGGGACCGCGATCAGCGACAGCGCCGAGGTGTTCGCGTTGGCGGTGTAGCCCAGCGTCGAGATGATATCGGCGCGGGCCGCGGGGCGGAAGAGCATCGCCCCGGTGACGATGGCCGTGGTCATCAACAATCGTTTCATCGTGTGTTTCCCTTTGTCATGGTTCACGACCACCGGTCGCCTTTAACGATACCCAAAACGGTGGTGCTGGTCAGTTCGGTATTCAGGACGGCGAGGGTCTTCGACATGGTGGCCAGTTTGACATGGATCGCCGCCCAGACCTTGAAGTCGGCGAGAACGTCGGCGTGGTATTGTTCCAATGGCGAGAGGATCGGAGGCGGCGGTGGTATCTCTGGTGACGGTGTGGGTTCTGATGGCGGTGGCGGTGGTTCCGCTGGTGGCGGTGGCGACGGTGGTGGTTGCTGTCCAAGGAATCCTATCGGAGCCAGATCCAAGACGGGGCGTGCCGCGGGAACCGTGCTACCCGATGGAATCTGGGTCAGCCCAAATACCGTGTTATCGCCAAGACCAACAGAACCTCCGCCAGGATTAAGGAGCAAATAACCACCGGGGCACTCGTTAATAATCGTATTGTCTCGGATTTCGACGGTTCTTCCGGCATTACTCGCTCCTTCCTCGTCGTAAGCGAGTATGGCCGGATTCTGGGTGTTCGGTCCTTGTTGAATGACGTTACCCGCGATCGTCGCGTTCCCGGCGTTGGGAAGGTCGATGGAGTAGGACGAGGAAGAATCATTATCGAAAATCCGGTTGCCGGTAATGACGTTATTCATGGCGCGGGACTTGATTTCATGGCCGACACTGGTGTCATGCACGTAAGAGTTCGTCAGCGTGAAACGCGCGACGGTCCCGATGTAGAGCCCGTGCGTGTGGCCGTCGCCGCCGATGCCATTGAACGCGATCTCGGAGTTGTCGATGCTGATCGACCCAGAGGTGTCGGCGGCCCCCAGCAGCCCGTCCTGATTGTGATGGAAGTTGACGTTATCGAGCGTCAGGTTCCCACCCTGGTATCGCACCGCCGCGCCGTTGGCATCCGGCACGGTGACGCCGGAGATGTCGAAGCCGCTGATCGTCACGTTACCCTGCTCGGTGATCATCGCCTTGCCGTCCGGCGGCTGCCAGCCATTGGCGGTGACCAGTTTCACCCAGCCGCCCACGGCCACGAGGGACAGGTCATGGGTGATCGACAGCCAGGTGTTGGCCCAGGCGCCGGCCTGGACGGTGATGGTATCGCCAGGGGAGGAGGCGTCGATCGCCGCCTGGATCGAGCCGCCCGCCGCCACGTTGATGATCATCGGTCCCACCATCGTGTGAGGTCGTCAACCGCCACCTTGTCAGGAGACAGCAACTCCGTCACGGCCCCGCGGAGCTGTTCGTTCTGGCGCGCCAGGTCGGCGACCGTTCGTTCCAGTTCCTCGATCTGGCGGCGCAGATCGTTGATGAGATCAGGGACCATCACTGTCCGTTTCCATCGCGGCAGGCATTGTCGCACAGCCACTCGTCTGTTCCGCTCGGGTTGTACATCGCTTCGCGGACGCCGAGGCAGCGGCCGCAAAGCGGGCATTTCGGCGTGGCCTGGTCTTGGGCGGCCTCGCGGCAATCCCGCAGCCACTGTCGGACGGTCGGAAAGACGCTCGTTGGGTTCCTCACGATTTCATATACCGTGGCCCACGCGACCCCTCGGCCCGCAGCGGGAAGCCCTCAGCCCAATCGGGCAGCTCCGACATGATCGCGCACATGGAGTCCACATCGCCAAACCCCACCGGAGGCTCGCAGACGACCTCGTCGTGGATGAGCGTGAGCGGCCTGTAGCCCTCCTGTTCCAGCCGTAGCGCGGCATGGACAAGGAGATCTCGACACAAACCCTGCACGGCGTTCTCGGTCAGCCGGCCTCCGTAGGTTTGCTGCCTCTCCCACCGTTTTGTTAGCGAATTGACCGCCATATACGACACGCAATCGTTGCCGAAACGACCCGTCTCGATCAACGGCTGGCTGTACCAAAGGTAACGCCCCGAAGGCAGGCGCATCCGCAGCCACTTGCGATCCATCCGAAACCGAATGCGCCCGCCACAAATGGCGGTGGACTGTCCGGGATGACGCACGGCGTCGATCGCCGCCTGGTTCATGTCCTCCCACAGGCGGGGTATTTGTTTGTAGGTCACGCGATAGACGTTAACGGCGCGTTCCGCCTCTTCCGGGGCGAGGAGAACGCTCGCCTGGGCGATGCAGGTCTCCCTGAATTTATGCCAGCCCATCTGGTAGCCGCAGCCAAGCACCAGGGTCTTGCCGACGAAACGGGCGCGGCTGTCCTTGGTGACGGTGGCGGGATCGATGCCGTAAACCCTGGCGCCGATCTCGGCGTAGATCTTCCGCTTCGCGCGGAACGCCTCGACCAGATCATTCTGGCCGCTCAGCCACGCGACACCCACCGCCTCGACCGAGGCGAAGTCGCCCGCCGCGATCTCGTGACCCTCGGCGGGGATGATCGCGCCGCGCAACATTTTACTGATGACATCGAGCGGCGGGCCGGCGATCGCGTCGACCATCGCGGCGCCATGGTCGAGCAGTTCCCGATGACCCTCCCAGTCATGCACGACATCCCTGGGGAAATTCTGCACCTGCAACCCTTGTGAGATGTATCTGCCGGTCGATGCGCCGTGATAGCCCAGCAGCCCCCTTACGCGGCCATCGGCGTTCGACCGCTCGTGGATGGCGTATAACTTCTTGACCGATATCTTGCCGGCCTCCAGGCGGGTTTTGAGGACGCTCTTCTCCAGCAGACCGACACGAGGATCGGCGAGCAGGCGCAGGACATCCCGTCGCCGCAGATCGGGGATCACCTCTTCCTCAGGCTCGACCTCCTCCAGGTCTTCGAGCAGTTCACCCTCGCGGGCGAGGTCGAGAGGCGGGGCCAGATCGACGCCGCGCTTCATCAACCACGATTTGAGCAGACCGATCTCGGAGGTCTTACGGACCACGCCGACAGTCAGCAGCCGCATGTCGTTATTGAGTAGCGCCTGGGTCTCTTCCGCCACGATCCGCGCGGCCTGGACGAACGCGTGGTCGAACCGCACGCCTCTGTCGTTCATCGTCTCGGTCAGATCCCAGACCTCGAGTTCCGGCTGGGGCAGAGCGGCGGTGGAGCGACAGACCTGGCGCTCCACTTTCACATCGACGGAGCAATAGTCGGACAACCGGGTCATGCGGACTTCGTCTTCCCACCACGCCAGCGAGCCATCCGCCATCCGCCTCGGTTTGCACATCTGGAGCATGAGGCGCCACCCGTCGCCATCCTTCTTGATCGGTAAGCCGAGCGCCATCCCCGCCCCATCGAGGCTGGCCGGCAGAGCCTGGGCGCGGGCGCGGGCCATCGTGCAGATCCATCTGTCGATCGCGACCAACGGCCAGCCGTGGCGTGGATGCAGGACGCCCTCGATCATCAGCCGCTCGAACTGGGCGTTGTGGGCGACGACCTCGCGCGTGGGGTCTTCCAGGTGTTCGAGGTATTTCGGGAGCAGATCCCGCCCCGGCCGCCACTCCCACGGCTCCTCCATGCCGATGGCGAGGCGGGCGACGGTAACGGAGGTGGAGGGATCCGACGCATAGACGTATACGCCGGTCTTCCGCAGATCGACGGTCGAGCGTGTTTCCAGATCCAGAAACAGCAGGTCGTCGATATTGGTCATCAGAACTCGTCTTCCATTTCCTCGACGACCTGGTCGAAGTCCTGCGCCGCCGACGTGCGGCCGAACGCCCCGTCATGCTTCAACAACTGGACGTTGCCGAGACCCAAACTGACCCCGACCCCGATGTTGTTGTAGACGAACGGGCGCACGGATATGTTGGCCCAGCGCCCGGCGTAAACCGCGCGCGGGTCGGTGACCGGCTCGAGACTGGCATCGACGATGGCCGGCTTGTCCTTCGATGACGCGGACACGAAGTGCCAGCCTTTCTCGTATCCCGCCATATGCTCTTTTTCTTCAGCACGGCGGACGACCGATTCAGGACGGCGGGCATTCGGCGGCCACTTCTTCTGATCCTTGCCCCATGCCTCCGCGCACAAATCGTTGAGCGCCTTCAGCAAAGGCGCCACATCGAAGGTAGGTGGGAGCAACAAGGTCGTCTTATATTTCTCCTCACTGTCGTTGAACCCGGACGGTTCGATCAACGAAGGGAAAGACAGGCGGCCGGGGCCAAGGCGGATGGTCGATACAACTGGTTTCTGCGCCATTTAACTTATTCCTCTGTGTTAACTATTTCAAACTCGATGCGTGGAGACACCGCCACGCGCGGATCGGACGCCGGAACCAGCGCGGTTCCGGGATCTGATAGTGTAACCAGTTCGTTCCATTGAACCGGCTTCTTCAACTTCTTCGCCTTCAGGATCTTCTCGATCTGAGTGGGCGAGTGGAGTTTCGTGACATAAGCGTCATCGCCCAGCACGCCCCTCAGTATAAATTCAGCGGACAGATCGTCCGCCCACACCCTGCGGCCGCGTTTATCGACCAGCTTCCACCCTGGTATTTTCTCGCCTTTATCGACGAGGGATTTGGCGTGCGCGCGAACGGCGGCGACCCATTCGTCGATGATCTCGGCGCCTTCGAGGATTCTCCCCAAACGCTCGCGGGATATCTTCGCCGGGTCCGGCAGGAGTGAGACGGCGTTGTCAACTTCCACCACTTCAAACTCCAGTCCAATGGAGGCGAGGGCCTTCGCCCGCAGCGGCGGGCAATCACCGGCGGCGCGGCAGAAGCGACAGTGATCACCCGCGATCCTGGGCGCTGACGGATCGAGGGCGGCTTCCGCGATCTCGATCAGATCGGCGGCGAGATCCTGTACCTCCGCGACCGTCATAACGGTGCGTTGCGGCGGCCCGAGGGCCGGCTGGACGACCACCAACTCGATCTGGGTGATCTCATGGGCAAGCCCGGCGGGCAGGCTGTGCAGGGCGCCGAGGCCGTAGCCGCCCAACTGGAGATTGACCCTCCCATCGGCACGGCGGACGGGGACGGCGACACCCCTCCCGGTCTTGAAGTCGGCGACGTATAAGGTCGGCGGGGCGATGATCACCGCGTCGGCGGTGCCCCAGTAAAGCTCCGAGAGGGCGGAGAGTTCGAACGCCTGCTCCACGTGGAGCGTCCCGCCGAGGCGATCGTGCGCCGACTCAACTTCGATCTGATAAGCCAGCACCATCTCCGCGCCCTCGGGGTCTTCGGAGATGACTTCCAGGGGGTTGAGGTGCTCACGCAGGCAGGAGGCGCCAACCTCGTGCAAATCGGTTCCGCGTTTGGCGTAGACGGAGGTGGGGTTTGGCCGACCTTCCTCGGCCGCCATGCTGCCGGGGCACATGAAGCGGCGTTCAAGGGCGGACATGCCGAGGGGTGAGTGGCCCCGCGCGGGTGGCGTGTCATTCACGCCCCATACTCCGCGAGAACCTTTTGGGCTTCCTCGGCGATCACGGGCCACGTCGCGGGATCGCACTCGGACAAACGCCGCTTGCCGCCATGGGCCTCCAACAGGTCGGTGATGGCTTTCACTTTGAGCGGATGCACCGCGCCGACTTTCGACAAGAGACTCCGCATGGCGGGCTCGTCAAGGGCCTCGGGAGGTGGAGGCGGCGGGGCCAGCGGCGTTGAATTAATGGGCGCCTCCGCGCCATTGGCCTTCGCGCGGCGGGGGGCTTTGGGAAGGCGTGACGGGGGGATACCCTCTGTCATGGGGTAATCGCCATCGACGGGCTTCGGCGGTGGCGTCGCTTCCACGATGGCGGCGCGCGGCACGCTCGCATCGGCCGCCGCGCCGGCGCGAGCGAGGAGTATATACATCAACTCCTCCTCGGTCAGTTCTATCGTGCAATTAACAGTGATACTCACGAAGTCTCCTCCAAAAGTCGTGTGACGATGCGTCTTTTACGGCGGACGATATCGGCGACCCTGGCGTCGATGGAGTCCGCGACGGTGAGGATGGATATCCGCACGGGGCGGGCCTGGCCGGCGCGATAGAGGCGCGCGATGGCCTGGTCGATGCTGGCCGCCGTCCAGTCGGTCTCGAGAAAGATGGCGCGGCGGGCGCTCTGGAGATTGAGACCGAAGCCGGCCACCCTGATCGAGGCCACGAGGACGCGCGCCGTGCCAGCCTCGAAGGCGGCCAGGGCGCCGGCGCGTAGCGCCGGTCCCGTCTCGCCCATCAGGAGGCGGGCGCCAAAGTGATGGCAGGCGTCGGCGACGGCCTGGAGGGCTGCGACGTGAACCCCGAAGAGGACGATACGATCAGCCCCACCTTCGATTTCGGAACGGATGAGATCGATCGCGGCGCGGCTCTTGGCCAGCGCGAGGACGCGGCGGGTGGAGGCGAGGGGGAGCAGCATCGCGTTGAGCCGCTGCCACCCCGCCTCGTCACCACCCTCGATCTGGGTCAGGACAACATTTAGCTCATTCCGTTGTCGATCTGTCATCGTCGCCTCGATCGCGCGGCGATCGGCGGCGGAGATCTCCACCGGGAGGGTATCGACGGTCAGCGGCGGCAGGTCGGTGACATCGGACAGTTTCACGCGGCTGGCGCATTTCGAGAGGATTTGTCGCAGTTCATCCGTATTCCTGGCCCCGACTATCACGGGGCCGAATGTCTTTTGGACAGTGACGCAATACCGTTCGAGGAAGAGGGCCTTCTGGACGCGACCGGGGATAAGGTTGGGGAAAAGGCGGGACAGATGTGGATGTAATTCGTCAGGGCTGTTGAGCACGGGCGTCCCCGTGGCGATCCAGACCCGGCTCGAGCGAGTATAAAGAGCCCCTTTCGAGTAAATAGTGGCGCCGTAGAAGGCTCTTGTTCTCGCCGCGGCGCCATGGCCGAGGGCATGACCCTCGTCGCAAATGGCGCTGTCCCAGTACAGACGGTAGAGCTGTTTCCAGATCTCTGTTCTTCTCATCAAATCGTAAGAGAGAATGACGATATCAGCGGTGTCATCAATGGTAGCGTTGCCCTTGGCGATCCGCTGGACGCGGACGCCGGGACGCCAGGCGGCGATGTCGGCGATGGTCTGCGGGATCAGCACGGCGTGGGTGATCCACAGTTGTCGCCCGCCCACGGTCGCTCCGGCGCGGATGAGGGCGGCGGTTTTTCCTGTTCCCATGTCCCATAGCAGCAGGTAGTGGCCTTTGACCAGGGCGGGGATGACCGCGCGTTGATGCGCCCAAAGGGCGAGTTGAGAGGTCACCATTCGTCGGTCTCGACAGGTTCCGGCGCCCGTTCAGGCGCGGGCAGACCCGACGCCAATATCCCGACTATCACGGAGCGTAATATCAAGATCCGGCCAGACAAACGAATGGCGGGCAGTTCACCCCTGGCGACCTGGCCGTATATCGTTCTCGGCGGAACGCCCAGGACACGAGCAGCCTCCAAAACCGAATACGTGTGAGAAGGCAGTGCGCTGTTCATGCGAAGCGTGTAACAGGTAGCGCGTATGGCAACAAGGGGAAAATGATGACACGGTTCACGAAAGAGAACACGGAAGGCGCTGACGACGAAGATATCGCGCGGATGAATGAGCGCTACCATTTGGTGGCGGACGCCGTGAAACCGGAAACCGTTAGCGCGACATTCTTCGATAATCTGGCGGAAATAATCAGGCACGAGGTGTTGGTGGGGAAGCGGTTGAAAGAGGCTTTCCGGGACTATCAACGAAAAGGTGGCGGTAGTGGCGAATAAATAGGTTGCATTATGGTTGGTGTTGGTTCATGTAGGTTGGGTCTCGCCGAAAGGCGGACAAAGAAAAACCGGCGGGCGTGGGGGACGCGCCGCCGGTTCGAGTGGTGGGTGTGACGAAGTGGAAAGGAACCTAAGCAGATGAAAACGAGCAACGCAACATTGATGACGAAGTGTCCTGAATGCGAAGGCGCGGGACTGAGGACACATGATCACCCCAACGATCCCTGGGCGCGGGTGTTCGAGTGTCGCGAATGCGAGGGGACCGGAGAGGCCGTGGCCTCTTGCGAGTGCTGTCAGCGGGACGCGGCGGGAGTGTTCGATGGGCTGAAGTTGTGTGGCCCGTGTGCCGAAGAGCAGCGGCTCGATTACGCGATTGAAGCAGCGGAGTATCGGTCGTGAGCGGGCGCCTGACCGCTTACGACATCCGGATGATGCTGCTCGAGCTCGATATCGCGGAGAAGCACCGGGAGAGGCCGGGGCTCCACGCCTCCAGCATCAACTCGGTGCGTAACACGCTACTCCGCGCCAGCCTCGGAGATGTGACGGTGGAGACGGAGGAAAAGTCATGAGCGAGACGATGCGGGGGATTATCGAGGATGACCGTTCCCGCCGCCTGGGGGCGGCGCTGACGGCGTTGCGTTGGACGTCAGGGGATCTGGCGGATGTGCTCGGCGTCGGCGTCTCCACCGCGCGGAGGTGGCGGGAAGGGCTCTATCCCGTGCCGGACGCGGTGATGACGTGGATCGAAGGACTCGCTGGCGCGGTGGCGGCCGCGGGGCCGCCGCCGGTGCGGGTGAAGATCGGCCACAGACCCTCGGCGGAGGCGGATGAATGGGCCGAGTGGGGGTGACCGGGTGAAACCAGCCGGCCCGGTCTTCGACAAGACCTGGCGCGCCGAATGCGTGGTTGAGATCGCGGAGCGGACGGAGACGGACTGGATGATCCGCCGTCATTACCTGGGGAAATGGCCAGGGGTGACGGTGCTGGCCCTGGCGATGAAGCGGGCGGGCGTGGCGATCGGGTTGATCGTCTTCGCCCTGCCGCCGCGGGAAACGGCGAAACGGTATGGCGGGGTGACGTGGGAACTGGCCCGCCTGTGGATCGACGACGCCGTGCCGGTCAACGGGGAGACGTGGCTGATCGGGCGGGCGGTGCGGTTCATCCGGAGAGAGCGGCCCGAGGTCGCCGTGCTGGTCTCGTACGCCGATCCGGCGGCCGGTCACGCCGGGGTGATCTACAAGGCGGCGAACTGGGCGGCGGATGGCCGCACCGACGACGGGCGGAAGTCGCCGCGGTGCGATCTGGAAAGCGTGTTCGATGGAAAACGCTACAGCCGCTGGAGCCATGTGCCCGAGGGGGACATGGCCGAGCGCGTGCCGCGGGTGTCCAAATGGCGGTTCGTCCATCGGATGAAATGAAGCGAGGGGAACGGGTGAAATGACGAAGAACGAAGACGATCGGACACGAGGGTTGAACCTACGGGACATCCCTGGCCTCGCGGCGATGCTGGCCGTTGATCGGTGGTGCATCTGGTACTGGCGGGTCAGGAATGGCCAGAAAAGCAAGGTGCCGCGCATTCCAGGGACGCTGGCCAACGCCATGTCCAACGACCTGACCGGAGCAAGAAGCTATGACGTCGCCCGCGCGGCGGTGCTGGCGGAGGAAAGCACGGCCGGGGTCGGCTGGATGATGCTGGACGATCTCGGGCGAGCGGCCATCGATATCGACCATTGCCGGGACAAGGCGACCGGGCGGGTGGACGGATGGGCGCTGGCGCTCCTGACGGCGGCGGGAGGGGCATACCGGGAAGTGACGCCCTCGGGGACCGGACTGCGGGTCATAGGGCGTCTGAGCGCCGCCGGAGGGGGCCTGGAAGCGTTTCAGGCGGTGTCGCGGGTGAAGCCATGGGTGGCTGGCCTGGAGGGACCGGACAGCGAAGAGGAACGGCGCTGGTGGGGCGTGGGGATACGAGCGGACGCGGCGGTGGAGATATACCATGCGTGCGCCCGCTACATCACGGTGACGGGGTGGGACGGGGTTGGGGATTGCGAGGCCGATATATCGACCGTCGTGGAATGGCTGATTGAGCGGGCGGGCAAGAAAAAGATCAAAGGGCACGCGAGCGTCGCCGCCGACGACGGTGGATTATCGTTGATCGGACATATCGAAGACGTGAGCGCCGCCCTGGAAATTATTCCAAATGACGATCTGCACTGGAATGACTGGATGGCCATGGGGCTGGCGACGGTGAACGCCAGCCGTGGAAGCGAAAAGGGATACGAAGCCTTCGAGAAGTGGTCCGCGAAAAGCGGCAGTCATAACCGAAGAGGCGCCAACGACTGCCGCGAACACTGGGAACAATGGAAGCGGTCACCGGGCGATCGTATCGGTATCGGATATTTGATGCTGGAAGCCGAGAAGGCCCAGCCCGGATGGGTGAGGCCGTCGCAGCGGCCTTTTGGTGGTAGCGGCGGGGGCGTGGCCCGCCGCCGCCGCGTCAAGATCATCGCCGGCGAACTGCACCACCTGGCCTCGGAAGGCGAGGCGGCCATCATCGCCTCGGGCCTGCCCGTGTTCCAACGCGCCATGCTGGTTCGCCCCGCCATCATGGAAATGGACGCCGCCGATGGCGGCAAGACGCAGGTGACCGGCCTACATCGTCTCGACGCGCCGGGAATGCTGGACCTGTTTTGCCAGACCGGGGAATGGATGCGGTTCGATAAGGGACTGAAAAAAGACGTGAAGGCCACGCCCCCGGAAATAGTGGCCAAAATCCTGTTGAGCCGGGCGGGCGAATGGAACGTGCCCTATCTGCGCGGCATCATCGCGCACCCAACGATCCGCCGTGATGGGACGCTGATCGACCGAAATGGATACGACAAGGCCAGCGGATATTATCTGGCGTTGCCGCCCGGCCTGAACGTGCCATCGATCAGCGAGAAGCCCTCGAAAGGCGAATGCGTCCGCGCGATGGAGGAACTGGAAGGGCTGCTGACCGAGTTCCCGTTCATCAAGGATGAAGGGGCGTCACGGGCGGTGGCGTTGTCGCTGCTGATGACGGCGGTCGTGCGAGCAGCCATGGATGTCGCACCCATTCACGCGGCCACGGCGCCACGGCGCGGGAGCGGGAAGTCGTTCCTCTACGATATCGCCGCCGCCATCGTTCATGGCAGC
>Ga0307309_10000008_pt1 | contig 21361 bp, 31 predicted proteins | sample ER_DNA_196_FD_194508 | JGI IMG/M metagenome (GOLD analysis project Ga0307309, IMG submission 194508) | Bulk soil microbial communities from the East River watershed near Crested Butte, Colorado, United States - ER_DNA_196 | ecosystem: Environmental > Terrestrial > Soil > Floodplain | place...
ATCTCTTCGTCTTTGAGCAACAGGCGGATCTCGAATGAGCGAGTCCCATTCTTCTCGCGTTCGATCGCTTCGGTGCCGTAAGTGTCCATCTCCAGTGAGGCCAACAGGCTGGAGATGCCACCGCTGGCGGTCTTCGATGTCGCCTGGTAGCGGGGGTGGACGAACATGCCCAGCTCGACGGCACGGTCGCGTAGGGCTGCGCCGACTCGACCGGATTCGCTGCGGATCGTGCCGCCGTCGTGGTGCAACGCCCACAGCAGGGCTGAGATGGTGGTGCGGACGGGTTCGGTGACGTAGGCGCCGAACTCCCACGGGGTGATCGTTTTGGTGGGCATACGGGTTCCCTTCGGGGTGGGGTGGGTTGGCTGGTCCGTGCTATCGGGGGTGGGGCTGGAGCGGGGCCACGACAGGGCCGCGCTCGACAGACTTTCCTAGCTCATGGTTCGGGTCCATTGACTGGCCACATTAGCCAGCTTCGCCTCAGGATGTGATGGATCTCGCCACGTTCACCTGCACCTCGTCTCGTGCATGGTGCAGGCGGGTGGCGATCCGGGTGCGGGACCGTTCGACGATGCTCACGATGGTGGCCCCGTCACAGAGCCGGTTCAGCTCTGCGACATGTCGCTGTAGGCCCTTGCCTTGGGCTAGTTTCACGGCGTCGTGGCATGTCATGGATTCGGGTCCGTGATCACGACAGACGGCCCTCCTGCGGGAGGGCCGTCTTCCGTTCGGTCACAGGATCAGCCAGGCGACAGCGACGAGCGCCAGCCCGATGGGCACGAGAGCGCCCCGGGTGGGGTCGGTCACGGCGTGGGTGGCGTCGGTGACGGCCTGCTCGGTGAACTTGAGCAGGGCGGCGACGATGAACAGCACCGCGGCGATGAGTAACAGCCATTCGCTGGTCTCGGGGTAACTGCCGATGAGTCCAAACATGGTGTCCTCTTCCATGGGTCAAGGGGATGGGGGGGGTCAGAACGGGTACGGCCGGAAGAACCCGCCGATGTAGTTGACCTTCGCGTAGCCGGGGGCGGTCGTGTAGATCCGGGCGTAAGCGGTGACGGTCTGCCCGGCAGCGAGGTTGTACCAAACGGCGTGAGTGCACGGCTCGCCCCCGTGACTGAAGATCCCGGGGCAGTCAGCGTTGATGCCCAGGTCGGCCGCGTGACCGGGTGCCGGGATCGAGATGCTGCCGACCGAGAGCCATAGGGCTGCACCGTTGGGCAGCGTGTTGGTGCCCGGCCAGTTGACCTCAGCCCACATGTCTAGATAGAGGTGACCGGGCCACGACATGCCGTATTGCCCGATGTAGTAGAAGGTCTCGTTCTGCGCCAGGGTGGCCAACGGGTTGACTTGGAAGTACGTCTCATAGGCGGGCGTGGTCGCCCCGGTGTAGACGTCACCGAACTTCACGGCGCCACCCGTACGGCCCTGGCGGTGCCGCTGATGACCTCGCACGCCACAGCCGAACCGCCCCCGCCGGAGAGGATCATCAACGTCAGGGTGACCACCTGGTTCCTGATGAGGTTGGTCCACCGGCCGTAGAGGGGCATCTGACCGCGCAGGGAGCCGCTTCCGATGATGGCGATGTGGTTGTACGTGGCGTTCATCGCCGGCCCCGGCGAGCCCGACAGGTATTGCGCCACCTGTTGGTGGCCGGTGAACGAGTAGACGGTTGTCAGGTGGGCGTACAGCTCGCCGTCCCAGGGCATTTGAAATGTGCCGATGGTGTAGCCCACCCAACCGCTGTTGTTGGGAAGGCTGGGACCACCGAGGTAGTACGCCTGTTGAGCGAACGGCAGGACGTCCGTGGTTGGGATGAGACCGAAGAGCCGTTGCGCCATCAGGTCGCCTGCAATCGGATGGTTCCGCTGAAGTGGGAGGCGACGGCGCGCCCGTTGCAAGCGCCGATCGTGGTGCGGACCGAGAGCAGAAAATAGGTGTTCGCTGCGAGGTTGGCCCACCGGCCGAAGAACGGGACGGAGATCCATCCGCCGTAGGCGTCGGCTTCGGTCTTCACGCCCGTGAAGTAGTTGGACGGAGCGATGGACGTTGCCGGCCCCACCGACATGTTCAGGATCGTGGCGCCGCTGTCGTAGTAGGCGTTCATCCAGCCGTCGACGAGGATGTCGCCGGCCCAAGGCATCGACACCGTGTAGATGTCTGAGACGGCGTTAGAGCCTTGCGCGATGACGAGGTTGAGCGGGGTCGAGAACATCGCCTCGTAGTAGTAGTGCTGTAGGTCTGACCGCTGTGCACCGAACGGCATGGTCTTAGATCGGTTCCATCATGTCGGGGATCACCGGGGGTGGGGCCGGGATGTACCGGGCGCCGACGGTGGGCCACACGTGCTGTACGGCGGCGAGGATGTCCCCGTCGGTGCTGTCGACGGTCATGCCCGGCCCGGTCGCCACCAGCGGGATGAACTGGTTTGCGGTGGCGTCGAGCGCACCGATCGCCTGGTAGGCCAGTTGCTGGTACTCGGGCCGGTCGTCGGCCACGAAGATCTGCGCCTGTTCGGCGACGCACATCGTGACTCTGTCCTGAAACCCTTTGTCTTTGGCCAGGTCGCCCTGGGACTCGTAGCTCATGGTGCTCCTCGTTAGGTCCCAAGCATTCCGGTCGCCTTCATGGCGTCGATGACGGTGCCCAACACGCGGGCGATCTCGGTCACGGTCGTGCTCTCGGGGTTGAACTGTTTGTCGGCGGTGTAGCCGGCGGTCACGGTCCAACCGGTGTTCGGCACGAGCGGCACGTACTTGTCGGTGAGGACGACCGCGCCGGTACGGCCGTCGACGGAGGTGACCCCACCCACCCCGGGCGGCCCTTGCCCCGACACGGTCTGCCAGGTGGTGCCGTCCCAGACCTTCATTGAGCCCATGACGTTGCTCCGTTCATGCTCGGGTAACGCGGATGAAGGCGGGCACGTGGGTGTCGGCGCCGGGCGTTCCGGCGCCGGCAACGATCCCGCCCGTGCCACCAAGCGCCCACCCCATGATCCGATAGGTGTGCGAGCCGGCGGAGGGAACGAGCCGGCGGCGCAGGTTCACCGCGGGGATCATCATGGTCGCCGCGGCAGGGTTGACGGTTTCCATCAGCCGACCGTGGTTTGTCGAGCCGTCCCACAAGAGCAGCAACAGTTGCCCGCCAACGACCGTCGGCACGTCCAGTCGATCACAGAAGAACTCGATCATGATGGGAGAGCCGTCGTACGTCTGCGCTCCGCTTGAGATGATCTGCTGGGCAGTCGCCAAGGTGTTCACGGGGACACTGACTGCCGCGGTGATCTCCGTGTAGGCCAACTCGGTGCCGGGCATGGCCAGCGTCGTGCGTGCCGCTGCCGCGGTCGTCGCCCCGGTCCCGCCGTTGGCGATGCTCAGCGGCAACACGAGCGAGGACACGTCGTCGGTGTCGTACCAGACGTCACCGACCTTGGGTGTGCCCGGCGGTGCGCTCGGTCCGATGTAGGCGTTCTCCGACCACGGCTGGTTCCACTGCGTGTCGTAGTCGGTGCCGGACTTCTTGACGAGCTTCTGCGAGGTCGTGCCACCAGGGACTAGCCCGGGGCCGGCCGGTCCGGTGCTGCCGGCTGGGCCGGTTGCGCCAGCCGTGCCCGTGTCGCCCTTATCACCCTTGGGGCCTTGCGCACCGGTCGCACCCGCGGGGCCAGTGGGACCGATGGGTCCCGGCACGGTCGAGTCGGCACCGGCAGGTCCGGTCGGACCAGGGTCGCCCTTGTCGCCCTTCGCTCCGGGTGCACCGTCAGCGCCAGGGGGTCCGGTGGCACCGGTCGGACCGGGCACGCCTTGGATGCCTTGGGGACCGGGGTCGCCCGTGTCGCCCTTCGGGCCGGTAGCACCCGTCGCTCCCGGGTCACCGGGGTCACCCTTCGGTCCCGGGTCGCCTTGAGGGCCGGGTGCTCCGTCGATGCCGTCGATGCCATCAGCACCCGGGGGGCCTTCGGGGCCGGGGTCACCTTGGGGGCCTTCTGCACCGGCCGGTCCCGGGGCTCCATCCGCCCCGGGGGGGCCGGGGTCACCTTGGATGCCTTCCACGCCCGGGGGTCCAGCGGGGCCTTCGGGGCCGGGCACCGTCGAGTCAGCACCGGGAGTGCCGGGTGCACCGTCGATGCCGTCCTCACCGGGTGGGCCGGGGGGTCCCGGTGCACCGTCAGCGCCAGCGGGACCGGGGTCACCGTCGACCCCCGGCGGTCCCGGTGGCCCTTCCGGTCCTTCCGGGCCTTGCGGTCCCGGTTCGCCACCTTCGCTGATGATCAGCTCGATCGTCTCGGCCGGGACCACGTCGAGGTTGACGACCTCTTCGGTGAGCGACAGCGAGATGTTGTCCGTGATGGCGTTGAGGCGCACCTCTTCGATGTCGCTCTGATAGTTGAGCTCGATCGCCGGGGGCGGGGCCATCTGGGCGTCAAGGTTCACGCTGGCGTCGATCAGGTCGAGCGTGATCGCCTCGTTGCGCAACTCCAACGACACCGAAGCCGGGGTCGTCGAGTCGTCCAGTCCGACCGGTTCGGTGGTCTGGAGGTCGAGCGTAACCTCAGGCACGGCGAGCCACCGGGCTAGCGAGCGTGGGGGCTTCACGGATGATGGGCCCGGGGTCGTCGCGGGACACGTCCTGTTGGATCTTCAACCCCGTGCAGATCCACCACGTTTTGATCGTGTCGCCCGTGGTCTTATCCAACTCTTCGAGGTCGAACATCATGCCGGCTTTCAACAGGGCGGTCTCGTCGCCGGTCATCTCCATGAGCACCTGCGAGGGGACGCTGCCACCGGCCGGCGTGACCACGGTGCACGTGAACTCGACGACCAACGCGGCGTCGTAGGTGGTGCGTACTTGGGCCCGCCAGTCGGAGCCGGACACGTCGATGGGGACACCGTCGACGGAGATGTTGACCGGGATGGTCAGGGGGTCGCCTCGGACGACGGCCCCGTTGGTCGGGTAGGCGGAGATGGCGGCCACTAGATCCTCCTACAGAGCGGTGCGTTGTGGACCTGGTCGGCGGCGTTGAGCAGGACCAGGCAACCGAAAGCGAGGATGGCCCCGGCGGCCAGGTAGGCCAACACGATGGCGATCACGTACCAGCGGTCGCTCATAGGACAGTCCACGGCAACACGACGGACGTGCCGGCCTGAGCGAAATAGGCGACCACGGTGAAGGGACCGACGGCTTGGCCGCCGCCGATGATCTCGATGTCCCACCCATTGCCGATCATCACGGTCGGGCTGTAGATCGAACCGTTGAAGGTGCCGGCGGCATGGAAGAACCCCAGGTTGATCCCGGCGCACAGATTGTCAGCCGAGTCGCCGTTGTGGTTGTGAAGCTCAAACCGGGTGTTGACCCCGTCATCGGCGGTGCTGCCGGGCACGGTGATCTGGAACGATGTGAGCATGTAGGCGCCGTTACCTCCGGCGTAGCGCCCGGACGTGCCGTTCCATCCCATGTTCGGACCACCGGTCTCGATGCGCAGCGCATTGCTCAACGGGAACGGCGCGGAGCCGTAGAACTTGCGGGTCGACTTGATCGCCGAGGCCGGCATCGCCACCGGGGACTCGCCTTCGAGCGTGCCGTCCGCCATCTTCTTGATCGACTGGAGCGTGCGTTCCTGTTCTTCCAAGATGAGGTCGCCCAGCTCGGGGCTGTAGGTGACCTCGCCGTGCTCATCCTCAGCGCCGGTCATGGCGCGGACCCGTTGGCTGATCGTGCCGCCCCCATAGGCGGGGACGGTGATCGTGTCGGAGACCCCGAACGCCCGGTAGGGCCGGTCGGTGGTGTCGGCCCACATGAGATCGGCGGCGACGGCGGTACGGCTGTCACCGAACACTTCGAGCTGCATCCCGGCGACCCGGTCGACCTCGGCCGGGGACTGCAAGCCACCCAACCCGAGCATCGCTTCACGCCGGCCGTGTTTGTCGATCGAAGGCTGGTTGACGACCTCCCGCCACCCGTCAGCCCAGCGCACCAACAGGACGTTGATCGGCATCAGTCGACCCTCTTGTACGACAGGCCCGCCAGGTTGCCTGACAGCGGGTTGTTGGCATCAAGCGGTGGGTGCAGGGTGACCGGCTTGGCTTGGCCCCGGGTGCCTTTCACCCACGCGTGGAGCCGGAACTGGGAGGGCTCCATCCACAGGTCCACGTAGGTTTCGCACAGCTCTAGGAAGAACGTCAGGTAGTCGGTGCCGACCTTCGTGGCGATGTCACCCACGTTGGGCCACGGGTTCCCGGCGCTGTCGACCTGTTCGTTGAACCCGGCGGTCACCCCCGCGAGCCCGGATCGTGTCCACTGCGCTTCAACCATCAACCGCAGGATGACTTGGCCGGGCGTCCAGCCCGGGGGACCGGGCGGGTAGGCGACCATCCTCCAATGCTCGGGGTCGGTTGTGAAGATGGGTGCCCCGCCGATCTCCCCGGTGGTGGGTTCCATGGGGAACCCAGCCATGACCAACGACCACGGGTTGATCCACTCGCCGAAGCCCTCAGACCAGAACGCTTCGCCCTCATGGTTCTGGACGGCGACAGCGACAACATGCCAGCCCGGCGTCACCTCAACTTGGAACTGTTGGAGATCCGAGTTGTCGTTGGACCAATACTCGGTTTGGCCCTGCGGTTGGCCATCCCACCACACGTACGCGGCGTCGTCAGCGAACCAGTAGACGATGATCTCCCGGGTGGGGTCGTCGGGACCGAAGTAGACGAGCCGGCGCATGTACGACCAACCGCCGGGTGCCAGCCAGTACGTGGTGTTCGGGGCGGTGATGCGGGGACAGCCGGGCAGGACGTTCGCCCAGTCGGTGACCCCGGCGAACATGCCGGAGTTGGGGGGCATCCCGTCGGGTGAGTCGTTCACGCCCGGCCAGTAGTCGGCCGGGTAACGGGCGGCGTACCCCCACCACGACTCGTCGTAGGCGGCGTCCTGCCAAGAAAAGTAGCGGTCCTCTTCGATGGGTTTGGCGCCCAGGCCGTTGGCGGGGTACACGACCGCTTCTTTGAAGATCGACAGCAGGCCATCACCGCTGTACTCGGTGACCTGGTCGATCTCTTCGCCCCCGGCGATCTGAATGCGGTTGAGCTCGCGGACGATCCACGCGAACACGGCGTAGCCTTCGTCCTCGAACCGCACGATGTCGCCTTCACGGACCTGGGTGGCCTGGTCTGATTCGTTGCCGATGGTCATGCTGGCTGAGCCGGGCAGGTTCATCTCTTCCTGCCATTGGCGGCGGAACGAGTCGGTCAGCTCGGCGAGCACGGGGATGAGGTTGGGGCGACGGTGCAGGGTGGCTCGCAGGCGGGGCGGTACCACGCCCTCGATGCCGATGAGGGGGGCGCCGGCCTGCGCACCGGAGACGGCGCCGACGACCGAGACGGTCTGGTCGATGCCGGGTTCGGATGGTTCGCTGCCACCGGCCCCGTAGAAGAACAGGTCGCCCTTGCGGGTCACAGCTTGATGACCCTCACGTTGAACCAGTGGCCGATCGGCCCGTCGTTCTTGGCTCGCAGTTTCGCTGTCCACGTGTCGAGCGGGAGCGGGACGGGAGACGACTGGAACCCGGCGTGAGCACTCATTGAGGAGAGGTCGGCCGGCGTCGACAGATAGTCCTCGAAGACGACGGGTGTGCCGCCACTCTCAGGGTCAACCATGATCTGCACGTGCATTGATTCGGTGTCGGTCAGGGGGCAAGTCACCATGAACACGAACGTGCCCGGCCCGGCCGTGGTGGTGGCCATGGAGACCCACGTGTCGGGGCTGATCGGGCTTAGGTTCTCGATGTGCACCTGCTCCATGGGTTCCCCTAGATCTTCAGCAGAAAGTCGAACGTGAAGGTGACGTCGCCGCCGTTGGGCTCGACGTTGATGGGGACCGTGTCGGCCCGCTGGTCGCAGTAGGTCAACAGCGTGCCCGGTGCTGGCGTGTTGTCTTTGTAGAACGCGATGCCGGTCACGTCGGCCCCCGACAGGTTGTTGTAGACGAGGTCGGCGCACAGGGCCGAGCCGCCGGTCGTGTCGGTGACGTCCACGATGACCGGGGAGCCGACCAGGCCGGTGAGGTCGTTGGTGTCGTTGTGCGCTCCGTCGTAGGTGTAGCCGCCGACCAACTGTGCCTTGATGGTGTCGGTCTCAAGGTCGATCTGGCCCCGCAGCAGGGCTTGTTTGCCGGTCGGGTACAGGACTCTCACGTGAACGCCCCCGACAGCAAAGCGATGTCCATCGACGCCGCGATCGCGGCGGGACTGTAGGACTCGTCGTCGATCTCGAAACCTCTCACTTGGATGGTGGCGACCAGGTCGGGGCCCGGTGGCCGTTTGATGACCGCCGTGCGGGTCGAACCGGCGTTGAGGGGGTTGTTCACGATGAACGTTTGGATGTGAGCGACGTTCGCCCACAGCCCGGCTTCGGGGTCGGCGTTCACGGTGCCGTCCCAAGAGAGATCACCGAAGATGGCGAGCGTGAGCGTGCGCATCGTCTCGTCGGGTCGCCACGGCAACGCCCGCCGGCCCGCGGCGCCGGGCAGGACCCGGTTCTCGCCTCGTACCGCGGCGCCGCTGTAGAGGGTTTGGATGTTCTGGTGCTCCCACGCGGGGGTCGACAGGGGCACACCGTCGATCTCAAGGTGATGGGAGAACCGGATCTGGTATGCCATCAGGCCCGCCCCTTCGTGCGGGTAGCGACCCGTAGCTGGCGGCGCACCTCGTAGGCGGTTTGCACGGGAGACTCGGCGCCCTGCACGTAGATGTCCCCGACGCTCACACCGTCGCCGCCCTTCACGTTGATGTCCATGGGCGACAGGGGCGTGACCCGACCCGCCCCGACGGGCAGCAGGTATTGGCGGCCCCCTTCGGTCCACAGCTCAGGGGTGCCCCGCTCGTTGACCGTGGCCAACTGACCGGCCCCCAACAGGCCGCCGGTAGCGTTCGGTTTGGCGCCACGGAGAAGCCGGTCTCGCCACGCGGTACGGGTCGCTTCGTCGGGGATCACCGCGTTGTTGGCGAACGGTTCCGGTGCCGGCACGGTCTTCGGGTGGGCCAACTCCCACAGACCGAACTTGTCGAGGTAGCCCTGAAGCTCGCCGGCCAGCTCCGGGTACAGCTCCTTGAGGTCGGTCAGGTACTTCTTGAACTTGTCGGCCTCGATCGTGCCTGTCTGCAACCCGATGACAAGCTTGCCCTGGGCGTCCGATAGCGCCATCGCGGGGCCGACCGCGTCCATCCGCGCTTTGGTGACCTCGTCTTCGGCGGTGCGGATCTCCCGAAGCGTGTCCCGCTCTTTCGCCTGAGCGTCAAGGGTCGCCTGGCGGGCCTTGGCGGCCGCGTCGATCGCGTCCTGGCGGGCCTGTTCGGCGTCCGTGACCGCTTCGGTGGCGTCCGCGACGTCTTTGCGCAGGTCGGCGACGCGCTTGTCGTGTGCCCCTTGCGCTCGCTTCAGGTCTGCTTGGGCTCGGGCGAGCGAGATGGCGTTGCGTTCCCGGTCGAGCGACGTCTGACCCGATCCGCCCTTCATGGCCGCCTGGGCTTCGCGCACGGCGAGGCGCGCGGAGCGCAGGTCGAGCTTCTCCTCGGCGGACGGGCCCGCTAGCGCATCGGAGAGGGCCTTCTGGGCGTCAGCGGCAGCGAGCTTGGCGTCTTCCACCTTGCGCGTCGACGCGACGATCGCCTGGTTGGCTTTAAGCTCGGCCTTCTGGGCGTCGGCAACGTCATCGATGGCATCGCGGTGCGCCTTCTCCGCTTTGGTGACCCCGTCTTTGGCGTCCTCGATCTTCTCTAGGGCGTTGTTGTAGTTCTCTTGGGCGGACACGACCCCGAAGAACGTGTCGGCTGACGCCTTCACCGCGGCCATCAGCCCCTCCCAACTGTTCTTCGCTTTCTCGTTGTCGTCGGTGGCTTTCTTCGTCGACGCGTCACCCCGGTCAAGGGCTTCCTTGTATGCCTTGAGGGCTTCCTCGGTCGACTTGAACGTGACCCCGATGGCCCGTTGGCCCATGACCCACTGCGTGGCCACGTCTTTGTTCAAATCGAACTGACGGGAGATCGCTTCGACCTGCTCGACGGCCGCTTGGGCGTCCTTGCCCATCTCCTGGTAGGCGTTGCCGGCGTTCTGGGCGTCAACGTAGGAGCGGGCCAGCCCCAGGTTGAGGTTCTGGAAGACACCCCGGTCGGACTGCTCATGGAGGCTGTCGATCTCGGCGTTCGTGTCAGCGAGCCCCTTGTTGGCGACATCGACCCGTTTCGTCAGATCCGCGAACGTGTCCGACGTGGTCGTCTTCTGTTTGCCTTCCTCACCGAGCTTCTTGTACTCGTCGTCGAGGGCGTGGACCGCGTTCGACAGGCTCTGATAGATGATGATCGCGGCGGCGGCCCCGACCGCGGTCATGGTGATCGCCGTCCTGAACCGGGCGAGCTGCGGGATGATGGCACGCAGCGCCGCCCCGAACCCGTTCTGGGCGTCAGCGAGCGTGCGGAACCGTTCGGCGATCATCAGCTTGTCGGCGAGGGTCGCGAGGTTGCCCACCAGGCGCATGACCGATGAGCCCATGTAAAGCAACGGGCCGGCGGCGGCAGCGACAACACCGACGAACACGACCACGGACTGGCCGGCGGACCCGAACAGTCCGGTCAGGCTGATCACACCGGCAGCGAACGACGTGAGCCCGGCGATGATCGGGGTCACCGACGCCCCGATGGAGGTCATGGCGTTGTCGAACTGGGCTTGGGATTGACGAAGCGCATACGACGCCGACGCCTGGGTGTCCTGCAACGCCTGGTCCTGGGCGCCCAACGCGTGGGTGGTGGCCTGCACCACCCGCAGGGTCTGTTCTTCTTTCTCGCCGAACAGGCCAGTGATGCCCCGCAGGGCCCGCACGTTGCCGAACACCTGGGCGATCGCGTCCTCGTTGTCCCCGAACGCGTTGTAGATCGTCTTCAGGGTCTGGGTGAGACCCTTCGTCCTCAGATCCTGTTGCACGGTGGCGTAATCGAGGCCGGTCATGGCCTTCATCGACTCTTGGGCGTGCTTGGGCAGCTTCTGAAGCGACGTGAGCAACGCGTTGATCTGGGTGGCGGCCTCGTCGGTGCTGACACCTGAGAGCGTGAGCGCCGACATGACACCGGCAACCTCACCGAACTCGACGCCCATCGACCCGGCCAAGGGGATCACCCTCGACAGGGACGTGGCCATGTCATCGGCTTCGCCTTTGCCTTCACGGACAGCGGCGGTCAACACGTCGGCGGCCTGCGCCGCGGTGATGTGTTCCTTGCCGTACTGGTTCATCGCCGAGGTGACAACGTCGGCGACCTGGGCGGTGGTGCCCAGTTGGATCGCTTCGCCCTTGGTGGCCACCTCCAACACGCCCATGGCGTCGGCCGCTTCGACGCCCGACGACGTGATGAAGTACAGGCCCTGGGCGGCCTTATCGGCGGTGACGCCGTACTCGGCGCCGAGATCCATGACCTCGCCCCGCCAGTCCGCGACCTGTTGGGCGTTGACGCCCGCCAACGCGTTGGTTTGCGTCATGGCCACGTCGAACTGCACGAACGCGTTCGATGCGACCTTCCCGAACGCGATGAGGGGCAGCGACAGGCCCAAAGACACCTGCCGGCCCAAGTTGCCGAGGCTGGTGCCCAACGTCGTGAGTGACGCCCCCAGGCCCCGCGACAGGCCGGCGCCTGCCTCCGCCCCGGCCGCGGCACCGGCACCGGCCGCGGCGCCCGTGAGGGAGCGTTGCAGGTCGCCGGCCAAGTTGCCGGTGTTGAAGCGGACATCGACGAAGACGGTGCCGACGCTCGTTGCCATCTCAGGGTCCCATCGTCAGAGCGGCCAGTTGGCGGGGGCTCACCGTGGGCACCTCGTCCCGAACATGTTCGTTGGGACGGGGCACACGGAGGGGACGCGGCGGGGACTTCACGCCCATGCCAGCCAACGCTTCGACCCGCATGACGTGCATGAGGTCGATGAGCATCGCCAGCAGCTCCTCCCGGGTCGTCCATGACTCAAGCTCACGCTCGGCCCGGATCTCTTCGGAGAGGGTCAACAGGGTGGTGAGGTCGCAGGCCGCCAGGTCAGCGACCGGGGTGCGGGTCGCTACCGACAGCTGACAGATCAGTCGTCCCCAGCTGCCGGGGGGGTAGGGTCCGGCTCCGGCTCCGGTTCGTCCCCTTGGGGTTCGATCCGGTAGACGTCCCCAGCCCACGCGTGTAGGTCACCCTTGGGCTTGCCCAGGTACAGCCAGACGCCGTGAGCGAGGCTGGTCCCGTCGGGCGTGTCGCTCGCGGGGAGGGCGGCCTCTAGGCGCATGATGTCCGCGAAGTTGGACCGGACCTCTTCAACCCGGCCGTCGAGGTACGTGACCTTGTAGCGCCCCAGGGGCACAAACGAGGGCACGGTCAGCCGCGCTTCCGGCCGCTGGCGACAGGCTCCTCGTCGCGCTGGACGGGTTCGCCGTTCTCGTCGCGCTCGACGGTCTCGCCGTTGCCGTTGGTGCGGCCGTTGGCGCCCAACAGCACTACACCGTCGTCGAAGGCGGTGTCGTTGGTGACCATCTCGAAAGGCGCCGACGCGTCGGACGGAACGAGGATCTGCATGGTGACGGGGAACGTGGCGGCGTCTTCTCGCACGAGCTTGTTCTCCACGGGCTCACGGTTCTGGCATCGCTTGTACTCGTAGCGGTACTTGGCGGTGCCGTCGACCAGCTCCAACAGCATGGCCCGCTCGTCGATGTACGACGCCGGGGGCGGCGTGTACCGCACCACCCCCGCGGTCGCCTCATCCACGAACGTGCCGCCGCCGAGGGCGAGGATCAACTGGTCCCGGCCGTGCTGCATCATGGAGAAACTGATGCTCTTGGGGGCCTTCGTCTGGATGATCCGCACCGGGTCGATCGACTGGAGCGCGTAGATCTCCGTGACCTCACGGCCATAGGTGAGGGTGATGCCGTCGGTCGTGACATAGCCGAGATCGACCCACGGGGCCGCCGGTTCGACATCGAAGGCGGGGAACGCGGTACCGAGCGGGGCGAGGAAGATCTTCGCTTCGCCGCCTACTCGGATGTCGCCTGCATCAGTGGGCATGAGGGGGCCTCCTCTTAGGGGTGGGTATAGATCGACGTCGTCGCGATGAACCGGGGCTTCGGTGGCGCGTAGCCGTCGTCAGGCAGGTACATGAGGTCGCCGAAGTCGACGCCCGTGACGACACCCACACCGGGGTGGTCACCAGGGAACCGTTCGGCCAACAGGTCTCGGGTCGTGTCGATGAGCTGACGGGCGAGCACTTTGGGTCCGCCGTAGGCGTCGAGTTGGATGAGGGCCGTGTCGAGGTACAGGGGCCGGGAGAACACGGGGTTGCCGGCGATCTGGGTGAGCTTGAGCAGCGGGAACACGGCCCGGTTGGGGTTGTCGGTGTAGACCCGGTCCTCGACGATGGCGACGATCTCGGGTTGGGCCCGCAACCATCCCGACAGCAACCGTTCGGTGTCGACGACGATCACGCCGCGGACCCGAACTGTGAGTTGGTGGCCGATGTCGACGCCTTGTTGGGCAGGGTCCTGCCTTTGAACGCTCGGATGACCCGACGGAACGGGGCGTAGGTCGGGTTGTTGATCGACCCGAACTCGATGAGGTGAGCGAACGGGTCCCGGGAGAACACCCGGTAGCCGCCACGGAACGGCCGGGTGTGCAACGAGTCCCGAAACCAGCCGTGTTTGATCGGGTTGCCCCACGGCCACGACAGCGACTTGCCGTACGGGGCTGCTTCTTTGACGGCGGACTCGACCGTGAGCGCGGTCTTCAGGAGACCGACCTGGGCGGCGGCGTTCGTGTCGAGGAACTTGCGTAGCTTCTTTTCGTCGATGACGACCTTGACGGGGGTCTTCGCTGAGGTGCGCCGGGTCAGCTCGGCCATCAGATGCGCCTCACGGCCGTCGCTTCGATGTGGGTGCGCCACCCGGTGACCGGGTCACACACCAGCCACGGGTTGCCGAGGATCTGCATCTCCATGCCGTCAACGAACACCGAGTCGTTGGCGTCGACGACCACGTACGGCAGGAAGTAGATCTGCCAGCGTTCCGTTTCGATGTCGTCGTTCTCGCCCCGGGTGGACTGGGCGAGGTAGCAGCGTTCGGTGGTCTCGGTGATGACACCCACCGGGTGGTCGCCGTACTCGTCGACGTCCCCGGGATCGGAGTGACGGACCGTGCACGCCATCTTGATCAACTGGTGGATCGCATGGTCGTGCGGCATCAGTACCCGATCGGGAACCAGTCGGCGTACGGGACGGTCAACCCGTCGTTGTTGTTGTCGACCGGTGCGTAACCCCACAGGTTCCCGTCGAACCCGAACCCGGGTTTCAACAGTTGCTGTTGTAGGCCCTTGCCGCGGTTGAACAGGGCGAGATCCTGTCGTTCCTGGGCGTTGAGCCACGCCCCGCCGTAGCGCACCGACACGGCCCCCAACTGGGCGGCTTCGATGCCGGCCGGGTTGAACCAGCCCCGTAGCGCCGCCTGGCACGTGATGGACACGGCCAGGTCGGGCACCACGGCCAGCTCACCCGTGTCGGGATCGACCCAGGTCTGGTTGGCGGCGAAACGCACCAGCGACGACGCGTCCGCCAACAGGGCGTTGGCTCGGGCCTGTTCAGCGGCGTCGGTGATCGGGTGACCGAGCCGGGCTTCTAGGTCCGTGATCGTCGCCAGTGGCGGCAACATGGCTCAGGCGGCCACGACGCGGATGGCTCGCTGCGCGTCGAGCGTTTCAGCCCCGGCGAACACCGAGCAGATCGCCCGGTCCTGCATGAACGCCGAGTCGTAGTCACGGATGAACCGCATCGCCATGCCCTGATAGCTGACCGACTGGCCGAACGTGCAACCGGCCGGCACGGCGGGGGCCCTCATGACGAACGTGAACGCGTCACGGGTCATGATCACGAAGCTCTTAGCGGTCAGCTCGGTCGAGCCGATCACGGGCATCCCGTACAGCCGGCCAATGTTCGCCTCGCGCAACACCTCGGTCGAACCGGAGTCCTGGTAGCGCACGAGACGGTTGATCGGGTCCGACAGCAGCGACATCTCGATCTCGGGCGACACGATCAACATGCGGCCCTGCTTCGGCACGTAACGCTTGTCGAGCGTCATGCGGGCTTCGAGGATCGCGTCATGCAGATCGGAACCGTCAGCGGCCGGGACGATCGTGGTCGACGCCGGGAACGAGTTGATCTCCGCGGCCAACAGGGCCTCGGCGCCGATGCCGACAGGCTGAACGATCGGCTCGATCACCTGACGGGTGAAGTCCGTCAGCGTGAACGTGAACTCCTCGTCAGTCACCGGGACACCCTTGTAAAGCATCGGGCCGATCGTGACGGGGATCGTGGTCTCGGTGATGCGGTCCAACACGATCGGCGTCGCCGCGTCACGCAAAGTCTGCGTATAGGTACGGGCCCCGCCACCGGTCACGGTCGGGGGGATGCGCACGTTCACGACCGTGCCCGTGCCACCCTGAAAGTCGGCTTCGACGTCACGGTTCACGAGACGGGGCAGGACCAGATCCTGCACCAGCGCCCCGATAGCCACCTTGCTGATGACAGTGGGCGTCAGGAAAGTGTTTCCGGCCACGGCTTCCTCCTAGATGTCTGCCCGTCGAGGCCGTGGCGCGGCTCTAACGGGTCACCGCGTATGGATCGAGCCTTCGGCCTGCTCGCGTGCCATACGGATGAGGGTCATGGGGTCCTCGCTGTCGAGGTTCGACTGCGAGGGTTTGCCGTTCACCAACCGCTCCTGGGGGCGACCGGGGACAGCGGGACGTTGGGGACCGATCTCGGCCAACAGCACGTCGGCGGCGGTCTCCATCTCTTCTTTGTTCGCCCCGTTGAGAAACGGGGTGAGGTTGGGCGGTACGCCCTTGGCCGAAGCAACCTGGTAGCGCAACAGTTCGGTGGCGGCCTTCTCCCGTTCCGCTGTCACAGCGGCGAGAGCTTCCTGGGCTTTCGTCAGCTCGGACTTGTTGGCCTCTTCGGTTTCCTTGACCTGCTTCTCGTACGCCTCCAGCTCTTTGGCCCGCGCCGACGCGGTCTTACGTAGCTTGCGCTCGGCCGCCAAGGCTTTGCGCAACCCGTCGAGCCCGTCAGGCTCGTTGTCTTCGTTAGCGTCAGTGTCGGGGCTCTCAGGGGCGGGGGGTTCAACCGGGGGGGCACCTTGGGGATCGAGGTCCGGTGCCGGCGGTGGGGTGGATGGGGGGGTGACAGTCATGGCATCTCGCCTTGGGTTTGGGCCCGGCGTCGCGCACGGGCTCGTTTGGAGATCTCAGCGGCCCGTTTCGTCGCCCCGCTCGCTTTGAGCTCGGACAGGCGGGCCTTGTTGATCGCGGCGGTCGGGTCGTTGGCACGGAGCACCGGGACGGGCTTGCAGTGACATTTGAGGTGCCCGAACGTCGCTGACTCTTGGGTGCGGTACAGCTTCGTGGCGACCACCTGACACCACTCACACGCCCCGGGTTGCAACAGTCGCCGCCACCCGGTGGCGGACTTCGTGGCTTTGCCCATGCCAGCCGACGCACCGTCCGATACGGCGTCGTAGCCGACGCCTTCCGCGACCGACGCCCCCGACTGGCGGGCATCAGCCCACAGGTCGCCTTCGGAGAGCCGGTGCCACGTCTTATGGAACGGCGTGTCGAAGTAGACGCGGGGGTCGATGGTTCCCGGGGTGATCGTCGAGTCGCCGGTCAGCTCGATGATGTAGCCCTTAGCAAGATCGGCGGCTTCGTTGATGCCGGCCGACGTGTACGGCTTGGCGTTACGGATGAACTCTTCGATGTCGGCGGCGTCGAGGTGCGCGAGATCCAAGAAGGCGTCGCGCACGGCCCGACCCACGGCGATCGCCAACCGGTCGATCTCGGCTTCGTACGCCAACGTGAGCGCCACCGTCTCGGCGTCGTCGACGAGCGTGTTCACGCCAGCTCACGATCAGCGGGCGTGCCCCCCGGTACCCCCGGGAAGCGTTGCGCCGAGTTGCCGCCCCCGGTCTGGACCTGCGGGCCGTCCCGTAGGGCCTTGAGGCGGGCCCTGGCGGCCTCGGTGCGCCACAGCTCCAGATCGGCCCCGGTGGCCCCCGGGACACGCTCCCACAGGGCGCTGGGGGGCACCTGAAGCATCGTCGCCATCTTGCCGAGGGCGTCGACCTGTTGAGCGATCGAACGGGGCTCGGTGTCCCGCCACCACACCTGTGCCTCCTGGTCGGTGGCGGCCCGTTCGTCGCCGGCCGCGACACCCGCCAGACGGAACGTTTGCTCCCACGCTTCACCGAACAGGGTCTGGCGGTCCTGCACCTTTTTTGCGAGGGTCGTGTCCGCGGCCAACAACGCTTCGGCCGACAGGTTCACCATGTCGCCCAGCAGGTAGTGCGGGGGGGTCTGCGTCATGAGCCCGTACATGCGCAACGCCTGCTCGATCGCCCTCACGATGTTCGCCAAGTTCGCTTCGGGCAGCGACCCGAACCGGGCTTCGGGATCGGACGTCGCCCACAGGCTCTTAGCGAACGCTCGCAGGTCCACCAACGGCTGGCCGTTGTCGTCGGTCGGCAACACCATGCCCGTCGCGTACTTCTGCGGCGACGCCGCATAGGTTTGCGCGACCAGCAGATCAAACACGGTCTGGTTCAACCGGTCCTGTACTGCCATCGCCGGTTCGATCTCACCGTCGGGATACCGGGTCAACGTCCACTGGTTGCGGAACGGGACGATCGGCACCTCACCCAAACCGTGCTCGGACACCTCGATCATCTCGACCGCCGTGTCCCCGATGACGCGCACCACGAACCGGTTCGTGTCGTCCAACACGTGCCACACCTGGTTCTCGACCGCCAAGATGTCCAACGGGTTCAGGCGCTGCGGTTGCTTGAGCGCCAGGAACGGCCAGTCATCGCTGAAGTCCTCGAACCCGATCCACCACTCGCGGGGCGACACCGGACGCATCACCGGGGCCGGGTCACCCGGCAGGACCATGCACCCGGCGTACCCGCACTTGGCGGCCTCGTCGTAGAGGGCTTTCTGGCGGGCGTCGAGCCCGTTCTCCTGCCACCACTCCCACTGAGGGGCGTTCTCCATCGACGTCGACGACGGCCGGAACCCGTCGACGATCAGGCGCTGCGTCAACGTGTTCACGATCAGCCGCGTCAAGTTCGTGACGCTGCGCTCGACGAGGGCATGGAACTCGCGGGTCGCGGTCTCCGGCTCATAGGGCCGGTGGTGCACGCCCCGGTAGTACGCCTCAAAGTTGGCGAGCCGGTTCCATTCGGTGTGAGCGACCGGGCCCCACACTTTGATCGCTTCGGCGATCGCCATCTCGTCAGCGAGGTGCATCAGATCCCCACAAACCAGTTGGGTCGGTTGACCTTGTCGAGCATCCCCAACGCGATGCACGCCCGACGGGCCTCAGCGGAGATCACCGCAGCGAACGCCCCATCGATCTTGTTGGGGCTGTGCGGGCGGTCTTTGGTCAACGTGAACAGGTTGCGCCCGTCATCATCCTGGGCGGGCAGCAGCTTGCGTCGGGCGTTGTGCACGTGCCGGGTCAACACGCTGTCGCCGTCGTGGGTGATGTCCCCGCTGGCCACCGAGGCGACGTGGTAGCCGACCGCCGCCCCCAACTTGCGGGACGTGAGGGACGTCACGAAGTCACCGACGCGTTCCTTGCCCCACCGGCCCTTCCACCGGTCGGTCAGGTGCTCGATCTTCTGGGGGTCCGACAGGATCATGCCGACCTCCCACCGCTCAAACGCCGCGATCACACACGCGTCGGCGTAGTCGAGGTCGTGCTCGTAGTCGGGGCCCACGTTCCCGGGGCGTTCGAGAATGCAGATCGGCCACTGGTGGAACCCGTCGAGCGTCGAACCCACGATCGCCAACGCGTCCTGCCAGCGGGCCCCGTCAACGCCGATAGCGATCAGGGCCTTGTCGGGCACCACGATCTCGGGGTGCGCCGCACCGTTCCACGCTTCAAGGTCATAGGCGACGTCCTCGCCGGCATGAACCCTGTTCAGGAAGAACCGCTCAGCCTGAGCCGGGTCGCGCTTCGAGAGGGCATCAATCTCGACGTCGATGCGGTCCAGGTCCACCCAGCCCCGCCACGTGCGCCCGTTGCGCACCGAGTCGCCGTAGGCGTGGCGCATCGCTTTGCGCCGCTCAGCCTTGTTCGACAGTGACCCGCCGATCGGTTGCGGATAGTCGACGTGCACACCCACCGCGTTCTCGAACGTGTCCTGGGCGACGCTGTCCTCAGTGATCGACCAGGCGTTGGTCGTCTCCATGAACCGCCCACCCATGCCCGACAGGTTCCTGCGCTGGTTGTCCGCCAGACGCTTACCGCCGTTACGGGCCGTCCAACCGTGCGTCTCATCGGACATCACGAACGTGACGCGCTGACCGAGCCGGGACAGTGCCGAGGCCGTCACCGGCTCAATCAGCCCGCCGTCAGGCAAGTTGATGCGCGTCAGGCCCGTGTCGGGCAGCTCGGCGTCCAACGGCCCGAAACGGATCATGGGCAACAGCGCCCGGTACACGTTCGCGGTCTGTTCCTCCGACACCGCCGTGATCTGGATGTGCGGTGTCGGCCACGGGCGCCCCACGACCTCGCCGGCCGCGTTCCACCCGTCCGGTAGCGCCGGCCCGCAACCCTCAAACAAGATGACCGCCGCGCTGAACGGCCCCTTGCCCCACTTCTGGGGGCGCACCAGCATCGACCCTCGCTGATGATGGAACCGAGGGCCCGACCACTTGAGGCTCTTGCCTGTCGGTTCCACCCGGTACATGTGCACCAGGAACCGCACCATCTCGTCGGTGAGACGGAACGGTTCGCCCAACTGGTCGCCGTCGGGGACCACACAGTTCTCTTCGATCCACTGCCAGGCCGTGATCCCCAACGTCGGGAAGTCCAAGCCCGTCTCGGCCAGCTCGACCTCCGGGCCCCGCCAGGTCACTTTTGGCCCCTGATGATGGACGCGCCGACGACGAGCAGAGCGAGGGTCACGCCGACGCCTTCGAGCGCCACCACGAGGGCCAACAGCTTGATCGCATCCGCGACCTCGTTCACTCCCGCATCCCCCTGAGCCGTTCCCGCATCGACGTCACGTTCGACTTGTCGTCGTCGACCGCCTTGGGCGGCTCCGGTTCGTCGATGAAGGCGTAGTGCAACTTCGCTGCCGCCATCGGCGTCAAACCCAGCTCCGTGTCGTAACGCAACATCAACGCCGCCAACTTGGGGGCGTCGAACGGTGTCGTCCCCTCAGACAGCTGCGTCCACGTATCCTCAAGCTCCGCCCGCTTGAAGATCGTCTCGTGATACCCCGTGTGCCACACCGCCGCCTGGGGGGTCGCCCACGCCCAACGCCACCAGCGCCGCCCCGCAGGCCCCAAGCGGGAAGGGGCCTTAGGGGCGGCACCTGAGCGCCCGGTGACAGGCAGCCTGTGGGCCGCTTGAGCGGCAGAAACATCGGTGCGGCGACGGCGAGCGTCAGCCGGCTTCGGGATGTTCGCGGTCACGACTTCGAGCTAGAACCCTTCGGACCCGGCTTGTGCGAGGTCGAGTGGCTGGTCGTGTGGCCCGTGTCCTTCGATGAACGGACCGGGGTTTCGCCACCCTCCACCGGGGGCGGCTCCTCCGGGGCACCCGTGTAGAAGTCCTTCGCCTCCTTGGAACGCTCCAGCGCATCCTTCTGCTGGTCGACCAGGCGCTGCTTCTCAGCCTCGGTCTGCTCCTCACGGAACCCCTCAGCCTCCGGCTCAGGGATGGGGCCAGTCCCGGGGGTGCCGGGCAGGGACGGATCACTCATAGCTGGACCTCCGGGTCGCTTGCATGACGGCGTTACCCTCCCGGGCCGATTTGGCTCTATGGCAGGGCGTGCAAAGGGCTTGCAGGTTGGAAAGGTCGTGATCGTCGCCGGCCTCGACGTGGTCGACCTCAGTGGCCGCATCCCCACAGGACTGACAGATGCGGCCGTCACGGCGCAGCACCTTCGCTCTGATAGCCGACCAGTTGTTGGGCAAACGGGTCCGCCGAGTTGAGGTCGCCCACGGTTTGCGATGCGAACCGCAGTACGTGGAATCGCAAAGGACCGGACACCCGACCTCTGCACATAGCCCCCAACGCTTAGGCAATGAACCCCATCTGGTTAGAGCCTTTGGCCGATCTCTGGCCACTAGCCGTATGACACGGGTTATAGCAAAGGTTACTGCCAGTAACAAGAGGGACCTGGTGAGAAAGTCCTGGTCAGGGGTGGTGCTCCCTCGCGGGGCGTCGATCTGCTTGTTGGTGGTGGGAGTTCATAATACATGAAGGGACATAGCTGTTTTGGGAGGCCGTTTATATGGTGAGCGCCC
>Ga0307309_10000009_pt1 | contig 15866 bp, 20 predicted proteins | sample ER_DNA_196_FD_194508 | JGI IMG/M metagenome (GOLD analysis project Ga0307309, IMG submission 194508) | Bulk soil microbial communities from the East River watershed near Crested Butte, Colorado, United States - ER_DNA_196 | ecosystem: Environmental > Terrestrial > Soil > Floodplain | place...
TCGATCGGCCTGTCCCTTCTCTCTCCCCGGGCCGATCGACCCCGATTCCTCCGGCAGTGTCACCGATCGTGACCGACCTCTACCGCGACGGCCCGTCCCCGCCCGAACCCGACCCGGGCGCCCCGGAGCCTGCCGACACCAGCCTGTCGGCGGCCCTGCAGACCGCCCTGGCCGACACCCCGCACCTACCCCGCGACCGCGCCATGATCGCGCTAGCGGTCCGGTACGCCGCCCTGCTCGACGACGCGACCGACCGCCTGCAGGAGGCCGCGGACACTATGGCCGACACCGACGGCCAGGACGGCGCCCGCGACTTCGGTCGGATGATCACCGTGGTTACCCGGCTCGGTCCACGCCTGGAGGCCGTATTGGACAAGCTGGGCATGTCGCCTGGCTCGCGTAGAGCGGACGGGTCCACGCATGTCCCTGACGATCCTGCCGCCGCCGCCCTCGGGGATCTCCGAGCAGCCTTTGCCGCTCGGGTCGATCTCGCCGCGGCTGTTGACCCCGCCGTTACGTCCACTATCGCCTGAAACATCCTACGGTTTTGCCGTCATCCTGTTCGCCCGTGACGTGCTGGGCGAGCCCCTGGACCCGTGGCAGCAGCACGCGGCCATTCGTATCGGTGAATTGCTGCCCGACGGCCGGCCACGGTTTAGACAGATACTGCTGATCGTGGCTCGCCAGCAGGGCAAGACGCACTTGCTTAAAGTGCTCGCGCTCTATTGGATGTGGGTAGAGCGCCAGCCGCTGATATTTGGCACCTCGACCAACCTGGACCAGGCCCGCGAAGCGTGGCTAGCCACGGTCGAGACGGCGCAGCGAATTCCTACACTCGCGGTAGAGCTTCCTAGGACGGCTGTACGCAGTGCCAATGGTCAAGAAACCCTGTGCACCGTGCATCGCTGCCGGTACAAGATCGGGGCGGCGAACCGACGCGGCGGCCGCGGCAAGGCGATCAACCGGCTGATCGGCGACGAGCTACGCGAGCACCGCACGTGGGAGGCGTACGCGGCCGCGTACCCGGCGATGAACGCCGACCCGTCCGCCCAGGCTGTGTTCTTGACCAACCAGGGTGACGCTACTTCCGTGGTCCTGCTCGCGTTGCGGGCCGCGGCCCTGGAATTCATCGAGTCCGGCACCGGCGACCCACGCCTCGGAATTCTGGAATGGTCGGCGCCCGAAGGCACGCACCCGATGGACCCGGCCGGGTGGGCGGCCGCGTGCCCGCAGCTCGGCCGGCGCATGGACTACGACACGATCCGCGGTGTCGCCGCCCGGGTGTCACGCCCGGGTGTCGACCCGGAGGAACTGGCTACGTTCCTGACCGAGTACCTGTGCATGAGCGTGCCGAACCTCGACCCGGCGATCGACCCGATCGCCTGGCACGCCCTGGCCCAACCCGACTCCCTGGCCGATCTACGCGGTCGGCTGGCCGCCTGTTTGGACATCTCCCCGGACGCCCGGCACGCCGCCCTGGTCGTGGCCGCCGTGCAGCTCGACGGCCGGGTCCGGGTGGAGGTCGTCAAAGCGTGGCATGACCTGCAGCAGCTACGCCGGGATCTGCCGGCGTGGGTGGCCAGGGTCCGCCCGTACACCCTCGGATGGTTTCCGCGCGGCCCGGCCGCCGCCCTGGACGCCGACCTACGCGACCGCCGGGCCAAAGACAAACGGTATCGGGAGTGGCCGCCGCGCGGCGTGCACGTGCAAGAGCTGTCTGCAGATGCACCTGCGGTGTGTATGGGCTTCGCGGAGCAGGTGGCCGCCGCACGGATCGTGCACTCCGGACAGGAGCTGCTGGACGCGCACGTGCTACGCGCCGAGAAAATCTGGACCGCGCAGCGCTGGGTGTTCGGCGCTGCCCGCGGTCACGTCAACACCGCGTACGCCGCGGCCGGCGCTGTGCACCTGGCCCGGACGATGCCGGCGGCCCGGACCGGGTCACGTACCGTCCGCGTCCCCGGCCAGGCTGGTACAAGCCCTGCTACAAATCCTCGGGTTCGGGGCCGTTCGGTGGTCTGAATTGCCAGCACACGCGCCTACACTGCGCAGTCATGGGCTGGATTAGCGCGGCCGTAGCCGTAATGCGTGACGCGTTCAGGGCGCCCGCCCCGCTGTCGTTCACCGCGCAGCCCGCCACCCGCTTCGCTGTCGGCGACACCGCGCCGATGCCCGTCGACCGGCTGATCGCCCGGATGCGTGCCGGTTCCGGGCCGGTGACCCGTGACGACGCGATGACCGTTGCCGCGGTCCAGCGTGGCCGCAACGAGCTGTGTTCCATTGCCACGTTCCCGCTGCAGCTGTACTCCGGCGGTAACGTGATCGCCTCGGCGCTGCTACGCCAGTTCGACCCGGACGTGCCCAACGTGGTGCATATGGCCGCCACCATCGAAGACCTGGCCTTGAGCAAAATCGCCTGGTGGGAGGTGACCGCGCAGGACTACGACCGTTTCCCGGTGTGTGTGCGCCGGCTCGACCCGGCCTGTGTCACCGTCAACGACCCGGGCACCGGCAAACCCGATCCGCTCGGGCGTCAGGTGTGGATCGACCGCGGCGACGGCCGCTCGTTCCAGCCGTACCCGTCCGCGCTGATGATCCGGTTCGACTCGCCCAACCCTGGCATCCTGGCCGCCAACGCCCGCGCCGTGCGGATCGCGATGCGGCTGGACGCCCTGGTGGAGATGTACGCGGAGAACCCGGCGCTGCGCGAGTACTTCACCGATTCGGACAGCCCGGAAATCCCGTCGATGCAGGACGACGAGATTGACAGTTTCCTGGCCGAGTTCGGGGCGATGCGGCAGTTGTACCCGTACGGCTGGATCCCGGGCAGTGTCAAACGCGCGGACGTGTCCACCCCGTCGCCGCGGGATCTGACCCTGGTAGACCTACGCCGCGAAGTCGGGATAGCCCTGGCCAACGGGCTCGGCGTCGACCCGGAGGACATCGGCATCTCGACGACCAGCCGCACCTATCAGAACGAGGACGCCCGGCGCCGCGACAAACTGCAACGCATGTACGGCCCGTACATGCGTGCTATCACCGACCGGTTGACGATGGGTGACGTGACCCGCTACGGGCACACCGTCAACTTCGACTTGACCGAGTATTTGCGCGCTGACCCGCTGACCCGGATCGCCTACTACCAGGGCATCGCCCCGCTGGTCGGCGGGATCGACCCGCAGTGGATAGCCACCCAGGAGGGCATCCCGGTGTCAGTGACCGGCACCGGCACCGCGGCGGCCGGCGGCAACGTCGCGGCCGCGGCCGCCACCGCGGCCGCGACCCGTTCCGCGCTGCGTTTCGCTGACCGTCCCGCGCACGTGTTCGCTGCCAGCGATTTCGGCGGGTCGCCACCAGCGCCGACGGTGGACACGCAGAGCCGTACGATCACCGGCCTGGCCGTGCCCTACGGCGTGGTCGGCAACAAGTACGGCCTGAAATATCAGTTCGCGCCCGGCTCGCTGGAATACGGCGACCCGGCCCGGTTGCCGCACCTGAAGGACCACTACACGCCGGTCGGGTTCCATCGCAGCATCACCGATTCCGACGCCGGGCCGGTCGTGGAGCTAGCCGTGCTGGACGGCCCCGACGGGTCGCCGGCGAAAGCCGACCGTGACCAGCTGCTGTACGACGCCGAGCATGGCCTGTACACCGGCCTGTCGATCGGCGTCGATTTCTCGCCTGACCCCGCCGACGGTGATGTCGAGTACGACCAGGACACCGACGTGTACCGGATCGTGCGGGCCACCTGGCGTGAAACGTCCACCACGTACATGCCCGTGTTCGATGACGCCCGGGTCACGGGCGTTGCCAGCAGTCACGCAGCAGGAGGACGACCTATGCATTGCCAGCACTGCGGGCAGCCGCACGGACCCGGGATCGCGTGCGCGACCTACGCCGCGCAGCTCGCCGGCCAGCAGGCCACCCCGGCGGGCAACAACCTACCGGTGCGGGTCGGTGACGGGTTCGCCGCCGGCGGGCTACTCGACCAAATGTTCACCGCGTACACCGCGCAGCTCGCCGAGCAGCAGGCCACCGCCGAACCGGCGCCCGGCCCGATCCTGGTCAACCCGGCCGCGGCCGGAATGTCCATGTCGGTGTCCGAACCGGCCCCGTACCGGTTCGACCGGCACGGCAACCTACGGGCAGGCTCCCACGACTTTTCCTCCGACCTGCTGCAGGGCTGGCGCCCCGGCGGCGGCGGCGACCTGGCCGCCCGCGACCGCGCCGAAACCTTCGTCCGGGCTGCGTTCGAGGGCGGCGACCCGGGCAGGCACGAGCCGCTGACCGCCGCCGAACGGTTCGCGGTCACACCCGGCAACGTCACCGGGCTGAACCCGCCCCGTAACCGGCCTGACCTGTACGTCGACCAGCTGGACTACCAGTACCCGATGTACACCGAGTTTTTGAAAGGCACCCTCGACGACATCACGCCGTTCGTCGTCCCGAAGTTCGCCAGCGCGGCCGGGCTGGTCGCCGACCACGTGACCGGTGTCGAGCCGACCCCGGGAACGTTCACCGCGACCGCGCAGACGATCACCCCCTCGCCGCTGTCGGGCAAGGTCGAGATCACCCGGGAGGCTTTCGATCAGGGCGGCAACCCGCAAATGTCCGGGCTGATCTGGCGGCAGATGACCCGTGCCTGGTACGAGGGCCTGGAAGCGTACGTGCAAGCCCAGCTGGTTGCGGTGTCCGCGTCGATCCCGGACATCACGATCGCTGTGGCATCCGTTGATGCGGCCCTAGACACGGCCCTGGCCAACGCGATCGTGCCGCTGCAGTACATCCGCGGCGGCGACCGGTTCCGTAAAGTGTTCACCCAGATCGACCTGTACAAGGCGATGGTCAACGCGCACGACACGACCGGCCGCCGGTTGTACCCGTCGGTTGGTGCGGTCAACGCCGGCGGGACCGCCGACCCGCGGTACGGCTGGCTCGACGCGCACGGCAAATTGTGGGTGCCGGCGTGGGCGACCGCCGCGTCCGGTATCGCCCCGGCCTCTAGCTGGATGCTGGACTCTGACGTGGCGTGCCTGTGGGCGTCCGCCCCGCAACGCCTGGATCTGGAATGGCGGGTCGCGTGGGTCGACCTGGGCATCTGGGGTTACAAGGCGTGGGCGGTCACCGACTACACCCGAACCCGTGAGCTGATCTACGACCCGGCCGCGCCGTGAGCCATCCCCGACATTCGCTAGCAGGGAGCACCGATGCCTGAAACCAAGGAGCAGCTAGCCGCCGAACGTGACGCGCTGCTGCAGGAGAACGCCCGACTGCGTGAAGACCTGGACCGGCTACGGCAGCAGAGCGCGCAACCGGCCGGCGTGCAGCAGGCCCAACACCGGTTCCTGCTGTCCGAAGGTGACCGGCAGGAGATAGCCAATTTCGGTCGGGCGGTCATCGGCGGGCAGCTGCTGACCCGCAGCCAGGTCCGTGAGAGGCTCGGCGATCAGGCCGGCAACGTCGACCTCGGCGACGACGACGACCAGGAGCTCGACGACGCGCAGGATCTGCAGGTGCAGCAGCTCGGCGACGTGGCCCTGTACGGCGGGGGTTTGCATGAGGTGACCGGGATTCGTACCGCCGCCCGGCTCGACGAACGGCGTACGTCCGGCCGCTACCAGCCTGATCAGCGCTCCGATCGGGACTGACCGCTGATGGTGTGGCGCCCTGACTACATCGACGTTGACCGGCTAAAAAGCTATCTGTCGATCGAGCTCGACGACACCGCCGACGACGACGATCTGATCATGTGGGCGTCCGCGTCAAGCCGGGCCGTGGACGAGGCCACGAACCGGCAGTTCGGTAACACGCTCGGCCCGCTCGCGCGGACGTACCGGCGTCCGGCGGTGTGGACACCAGCGCTACAGCTGTGGCTGCTGGAGATCGACGACGTGCAGGACACGACCGGGATGTTGATCAACGGCGGTGACGCGGCCGCGGCCGCGGCTGTGCTGCTGCCCGACGACGCCCCCCTAGAGAACCGGCCGTACGAGCGGCTCGGGTTCGAAAGCCCGCCCGTGCTGGGCACACCGGTGGTCGTCACCGCCCGGTGGGGCTGGAATGAAGTCCCGGCCGCGGTACCGGCCGCGTGCCTGCTGCAGGCCAACCGGTGGAACTCACGCCGGCGGGCGCCGTTCGGGGTTGCTGGCAGCCCCGATCAGCAGTCACAGGTGCGGCTGCTGGCCCGTCTGGACCCGGACGTAGCCACCAGCCTGATCGGGTTGACTAGGCGTAGGCGGGTCGGGTGAACCCGGCCACGGTCGCCGCCGAGCTACGCGCCGCGCTGCGCACGATCAGTCTGCGTACCCCGCCGTGGGGCACCGAGCAGATCCAGGCGCCGGCGGCGATCGTCGCCGCCCCGGACGTGATCAGCTACGTGGAAAGCTACGGCCAGGGTCTGATCGTCATGCCGCGCCAGGAGATCGTGTGCCTGTTCGGCGGCGACGAACGGTCCCGCTACGAGCGGGCGTCGGCGTACGCGGCCACGTCCGGCACCAACAGCGTTCCGGCGCTGCTCAACACGTACCTGTGGACCTCATGTGACTCGGTCACCCCGACCGAATGTGAGTACGCCCCGGACGCGACGTACGCCGGCGTGCCGTACCTCGCGCTGGTCTTCACCTGCAGAATCGTCGGAGGTCCCTGATGGCGTCGTCGCACGGCAAACTCACTGTTATCAAGATCGCCACCAAGGACATCAGCTTGTGGACGAAAACATCCACCCTGGAACGCGGCGCCGCGGTCCACAACATCACCGGCTACGGCGTCGATGACGAGAACAACGTCGGCGGCTTGAAGACCGGCAAATTCACGATGGGCGGCTGGTACGACGCGAGTCTGACCACCGGCACCGCCGCGGTGCTGGACACCCCGGGCGCGACCGTCGCCGTGATCCGCCAGCCCGAGGGGGCCGGGACCGGCAAACCGCAGCAGAGCTTCAACGCGGTCATCGAGAAATACACCGAGACCAGCCCGCACGATGAGATCGTGTCCTGGTCGTGTGACATGACCGTCGCTGGCGCCATCGTCCGAACTACACAGGTGTAAGGCAGGGGACCGGCCGTGGCGAACCTTTCCCGTGATCAGATCCTGGCCCGCAAAACCGGGCGCAGCACGGTCGAGCTCGACGGTGGTGACACCGTCGCTATCCGCGCGCTCACCCTGGACGAGGTACTGCAGTCCCAAGAGATCGACGACACCACCGAAAAAGTGTGCTGGATCGTGGCGACCGCGCTGACCGATCCGGTGCTCAGCCTCGCCGATGTGCAGACGTGGGCGAAGCAAGGCGACGCCGGGGACCTGCAGACGATCAGCGACGAGATCGCCATCCTGTCTCGGGTGGCCACTCGGAACCCGAAAAGTGGCCGCGGGTAAGCAGGCCTGGCTCGACCTGCAGGACGACCCGGAGCTTGAGTTTCAATTCTTCCTGGCCGCGAAGCTCGGCCGAACCCACGCCGAGCTGTTGACGATGGAGCACGCCGAGTATGTGCTGTGGACCCGGTACTACGCGCGGCGCGCCGCCGAACATGAGCTGGAACTGGCAAAGCTGAGGTGAGCCATGCCTGACAAGATCGCCATCGATGGGCTGCGTGAGCTGCAGACACAGCTACGCCGCGCCGACGCGAACCTCCCCAAGCAGCTGCGGCTAGCACTGAACGCGGCCGCCGACGAAGTGATCGACTACGCCCAAGCCCGGTTTCCGCGTAAGTCCGGGCAGGCCGCGGCCAGCCTGAAATCGCGTTCCAGTCAGCGTGAGGCCCGCGTCGGGCTCGGCGGCCGCCGTGCCCCGTACGCCCCGTGGCTGGATTTCGGCGGGCAGGGCCGACACAAGGGCCGGCCGCCGAAGCGCGAGTTCATCAAGGACGGCCGGTATGTGTACGCCGGCCTGCGTGAGCGCCGACCCCAGATTGAGCAGATCCTGGAACGGGCGCTGGGTGACGTGGCCCGCGACGCCGGTTTCACCGTGGAGTCTTGATGGCTAATGTCGTCACCCTCACCTTTGCTGGTGACTCGTCCAAGGCCACGAAGGCTTTCGATGAGGTCGGCGACGCGGCCAAGGACATGGGGTCCAGCGTCAAGAAAAGCGCCGACAGTTTCGACGCGGCCGCGGAAAGGTCAGACGCTTTAGACACCCGGGCCATGGGGTTTCGTGACACGCTGACCGGTATCCAGGACAGCGCGGCGGGCGTCAAACGGGCCGCGTCCGGCGACTGGGGGTTCGAGACGCTGCTGCTGCTGGGCGCCGGCGTCGGCGATTTCGCGTCCGGGCTGACGAATTTCCTGATCCCCGCCCTGAAGGGCACCCGGATAGCACAGTGGGCGCTGAACTCGGCGTTCCTGGCGAGCCCGATCACCTGGATCGTCGTCGGGATCGTCGCGCTGATCGCGATCTTCGTCGTCCTGTGGGTCAAGTTCGCTGGGTTCCGACAGTTCTGGATCGACACCTGGAACGTCATCAAACGTGCGGCGTCATCGGCGTGGCAGTGGATACGTGACGGCGCGATGTCCACCTGGAACACCCTGAAAAAAATCCCCGGCTGGGTCGGGAAAGCCTTCAAAACCGTCGCAGATTTCGTCCTGTTCCCGTTCAAGACCGCGTTCAACGGCATCGCCGAGGCCTGGAATTCGACCATCGGCCGGCTGTCGTGGACCGTCCCGGACTGGGTGCCGATCATCGGCGGCAACAGCATCTCCGTCCCGAACCTGCCCACGTTCCATGCTGGTGGCCGGGTGCCGGGCGCGGCCGGCGACTACGTGCCGATCCTGGCGATGGCCGGTGAGCGGGTCTCCGCGACCGGCGCCAGCAGCTCAAGTGACGCCGGCTGGTTGCGCGTCGACGCCGGCGAGGTCGGCGACGCTTTGCTGCAGGTAATCGCGGCGGCGGTCGGGCGTCGCGGCGGCCGGGTGACCGCCCTGGGCGTGCATATCGTCGGCGGGGCGGTCCGGCCATGAAATGGACCGTGCAGCTGCAGCTGTATCTGTCCGGGGCGTGGCAGGCCATCCCGCTGTACTCCGCCGCCCCGACCAAATCGGTGCGCGGCAACGCCCCGTACACCACCTCGTCGTGGCCACGGCCGGCCGAATTCTCCGTCGAGATAAACAACGACACCCTGGCCTACGACCCGGAACGCCCCGAGAGTGTGCTGTATGGGGTTGCTGGGCGCTCCACCCCGGCCCGGTTACGCGTCGGCGCCGGCCTAGTGCTGCGCAGCCAAGCCGAAGCTGCCGGGTACAAAGCGGTCCGGACCGGCGACCACAAACCAGCGGCGAAAAGGGGAAGGTCGTCGGTGTTGTTCACCGCGGCCGGGCCGCTGCAACGCCTGCAAGGGTGGACCGACCTGGTCGCCAGCCCGATGCTGGTCACGATCACGGCCCGCAGCACCCGGATCGGTCACTGGCCGATGGAAGAGGGCCCTCGCGCGTCCGTGCTGGGCAACACGGTCGCTGGTGGCACCTCTGGCACGGTGGCTGGTGGGCCGGAGTTCGCCCAGTCCGACCGGCCCGCAGGCGCCCGGCAGACCCTGCGCAGCGTTTCAGGCTGCCGGCTGTCCGGCACGTTCGTGGCCGCGCCCGCGGCGCCCGGCTGGCAGCTCTCGATCTCGCTCAAGGTGCCCACTCTGCCACCCACGGGCAGCTACGCCCGGATACTGCGTTGGACCACATCGAATGGTTACTCGTGGACGCTGGAGTACGGCGCGGTCGGGTTTCGTCTGGTGGTCACCGACGCAGCGGGTAGCACGCTGCTGTCTAGCAGCCCCGGCTACAGCACCTGGCCGCCCACTCAGTGGATCACCATGCGGGTCAGGGTCACCGAGTCCGCGGGCACGGTCACGGCCGCGGTCGGCTGGTATGTCCAGGGCGCCGACGCGACCACCGGTGTCACGGGCAGTTTCTCGGGCACGGCCGGCGCCCTGCGTGCGTGGTCGCACGATGGCAGTGGTCTGAATGCGGGCGCGTTGCTGTCGCACCTGTACGGCCTGACCGGGATCACCGAAGACCCGGTAGACCTGAACGGGCTCAAATCATTCAACGGCTTCGATGGCGAGTATGCGGCGGTCCGCTATCAGCGGATCGTGTCACAGGTCCTGCCCGGGATGGCCGCGTGGGTGGCCGGGGACGCCCTGGACCAGTCCGCGCGGATGGGTCCGCAACCGGTCGCGAGCCTGATCGACATCCTGCGCGACTGCCGCGACACCGACGGGGGCCGCCTCGACGACGCCCGCTCGGACAACGGGTTCAACATGATCCCGCTCAAGTTGATGCGCGGCCGCGAACCTATTTTGACGCTGGTCTATCCCAGCGATGTGATGCCGCCGTTCGAGACGGACCCGGCCAGCAACTACGTAGCTAACACGGTGACCGCGAAAAACCGCGACGGTGGCGAGGCCACCAAGTCGCTGACCTCCGGTGCGATGTCGACCCAGCTCGCCCCGGCCGGGGTCGGCGAGTCAAAGACAACCGTCAATGTCAACCTGGCCGATGAAAGGTTCGATCTGCCTGCCCGAGCGTCGTGGGAACTGGCCCGCGGCACGATCGCCGGCCGGCAGTTCCGGTCGGTGACGGTCAGCCTCGACAACGGCACCGTCACCGAGGTCCAAGTCAATTCGGTCGACCTGGGCGACCCGATCAAAATCGTCGGGTACCCGCCCGATGACATCTACCTGTGGGTCACCGGCATCACCGACAACGTCGCCGCTGGCCTGCGCAGCGTCACGTTCGACACCGAGTCGTATGAGGTGATGCGGGTCGGTACGTGGGGAGACGGCACGGGCGCCGGCGTCTGGCGCTGGGGGTTGGGGCAGCTGACCGTCGATGATGTGACCAGCACACCGCCTACGTGGATAGTGTCGAGTCCGGAACGTTTCGACCTGCTCAACCCCGGGTCCGGCAAGTCGCTGCTGGTGACCGCCGGTGGTGAACGGGTCCGGGTGACCGCGGCCGGGGCGGTCACCGTGGCCGCCGGGCTGTACACCCAGTCGTGGACGGTGGTCCGCAGCGTCAACGGCGTGATCAAAGCACAAACCGCGGGCACGCCGGTGGTAGCCGTCGATGCTCGCAGATGGGGGTTGTGAATGGTTGCCGGAGCAGGCGAGCTAGCCGACTGGTCGGACGTGGCGTACGGGCTGGCCCCGCCGAGCGTGCGCCTGGTCGTCCCGAACGGCGTCACCCAACCTATGTTGCATAACACGGTGACAGCTATCGCGTTCGGCGCCGGGTCGAAGGTTCTCGACACGTTCGACTGGCATAGCGAGGCCACCAACACCACCAGGATCACCCCGACCGTGGCCGGCTGGTGCGACGTGTGGGGAACGGTCCCGTTCGCCTCGCGCAACGACTACATCACGCAGGCCGCATTTCTACGCATGAACGGGGCGACCGCGGTCGCTCCCGCCTGGAAACCACCGCTGTCTAGCGGTCTGGTCAGCTCGACCACGATGGGCAACGTGCCGACGGCCACCCTGTTCTTCAACGGCAGCAGCGACTATGTGGAACTGTGCGGCCAGCACACGAACACCGCCGCCGTACAGGTCACGACCGTTGCGTCGTTCCAGTACAGCTGCGTTTTTGAACTGCGATTCCGGATGAAACCCTGACCCCGTTAGGAGGTCCCCGTGGGTAGCCCCGTGCTAGTGCCGTGCCTGGTCACGCTGCGCGCCGAGTTCGACACTGTGTCCCCGGACCGTGACAAGGGCGCGGACGGCTGGATCGGCGACTCCAACCACAGCTCATCCTCTGATCACAGCCCCGACGAGGACTCCAACGTCCTGCAGGATCACGACGCGGACGACAAAAACGAGGTTCATGCCCTGGACATCGACTCGTCCGGGCCGTGGCCGGACAGCTTCAAATCAATGGTCATGACTGTCATCGAGGGCGAGAAACGCAAGTGGAACGACCCGGACGACAAGTCCCGGCTCAACTACGTGATCTACGACCGGACGATCTACGACAACGACAACGACTTTGAACCGGCCAACTACTCCGGTTCGGACCCGCACACCAACCACGCGCATTTTTCTGCCCGCTACGACACCAGCTGTGAGGCTGACACCCGGCCGTGGGGCTTACTGGAGGATGACATGTCCTGGGACACCGAAATTGAGCTGACCGACGGTTGCTGCGACGCGTTCGGCAAGCCGCACGGAACGGTGATGACCGCATCGATCCTGCTGCAGACCGTCGGTATCCACTCCGCCCGCTCGGCCGACGACGCGGACACCGCCGCCGACTACTCCCAGCAGGCCGACGAGACCCTCGACCAGCTGGTCGACGCCGGCGTCGCCGTAGCACAGAAAACATCGCTGCTGCGGGCCATCCTCGGCGCTCACGCCCAGCAGGTCGGGCAGCTGCTCGCCGGCAGCGAACCCGTGTCGGGTAGCCGGACACCGCGGCAACGCGCCCAGCCCGTCGACGACCCGGCCCCGCAGCAACCCAACGACCCGTGGGCGCAGCAGCAGCAGGGCAACGCTGGTTGACCAGCTCGGCCCGCACACCGCAACCGGGGTTGACCCCCGGACAGCGAGCAGCCCCACCGGCAACCTGACACTGCCGATGGGGCTGTCTACGTGCTACCGGTCCGCGTCGTTCGTCATGCTGGAACACCCCCCCATGCGGGGGGAAGCGAACCCGGTTCGGCGCTGACCTTACCACCGGACGGTGACGCTCAGGGCCACATCCACACGGCCGGGCCGGGGTCGATGACGACGACCAGGACCACCGCGGCGGTGACAACGGTCACCACCGCGGCGGCGAGCAGGATCAGGTACCAGGCCGGGTCATGCCGGCGGTACCAGGGCCGCGGCGACATGAATCGCGAATCGCGATTCGTGACATCGCTGTCGGCGCGGTCGGTGGTCGGCCACGTGCCGGGGGTCCGGTGCCGCGGCACGTACGGGTCGGGTTTCACCGCGGTGTCACCTCGCCACGATGCCGCGGGTCCAGGTCGATGCCGACGTACCAGGCCGGCGGCATGTCGCGGATGTCGTCGGGTAGCCGCACGGCGGGCCAGTCAGCGACGTTCGGCCCGTACTGCTGGCGTAGCCGGCTGCTGATCACCGCATCGGGGTTAGCGCTCAACGACGTTGTGTCACGCATGATGCCAACGTTGCGCGCCCATCGGGGCGGCTGTCAAGATGCGTGACATGGGGACGATGAAACTGACTGAACGGCCCACACTGCCGTTTCCGGACATTCACCTGTGGCTGACCCTCGGCGCGGCCGCGGACCTGCTGGGCTGCTCCACCAGGACGGTACGCAGGCTGATCGGCAAGCGTCGCCTAGACGCGTTTGAACCGGTCAAAGGGGCTGACGAGAAAACCGCTCCGCTGCTGCTGTTCCGCCCACAGGTGGAGGTGGTAGCCGAGGCTCGGCGCCTAGCCGGGGTCATCGGCGACGACCCGACGGCCGCAGTGTGATCAAAAAAAACAGACGCCCCGCGTGGCGAGTTTGCAGTCTCTACCACCGGGGCGCATGCTCAACGCTGCTCAACAACTTATAGGTGACAGGTTACCGGAAACGACCTGCCGTTTCACGTCGACCCCCCGCGGGTCGAACCCCGGTTTTTGCAGCCGGGGGAGTAGACGCGAGCGCGGAGCAGTCCTAGAAACCGCGTGGCTGTGTTCTGGCAGTCGCACAAACATCCCCGCCTGACCACTGCGGGTAAGGGCCACCCTGCGGGGGGTCGGTGGTTATGGAGACCAGCGCCACGGACGCGTTGCCACCCACCGCGCGAGCAGGGTGGCCAGACGAGAGGCCCAGCGTCCCGCCCGCAGAGGGCGATCTGTCGGAGAGCGACCTCCTGCCTAACCCGCAATTCGCGAGGGGTGGCAGGCAGGGCCGACAGGTGGAGAGCACTGGTCATATACCGCCCTCGTCCCGCTTAATCCCCGGGACGTGGAAAGCGACCACGCCCGTACGACCGAACCGGCAGACGCTTCCACTCCACCCCTAGTCGAACCTCACGTATCCGTACGTTTGTTCGACTAGGGGTGGGGTGCTCCCTGCCCCCCAATCCGCCCGGCAGGGGGGAAAATCCAACCCCCTACCGCCTGTCAAGGACATTGACACCCGTACCCGCGCAGGGCCACGATTGTCCGCATGTCTGACACCCGGGGGTCGCGCCGCTGTACGCGCGCCCGCGCCTGGTGGGTGTTCCGGATCGTGACATTGGCAGCGTGCCTGGCCGCCACCGCCTGGTACGCCTGGTATGCAGGGGGAGTGTTCAGGCAATGACGGGACCATTCGACGACGGCTCACGGCTACACGCATTGCAGGACCCGCCCACCTGGGCATGTCAGACCTGCCTGAAACAGTGGCCGGACCCGGATGCTGCGCTGCGCTGCTCTGCCGATGATCAGCTGATCGGCCAACCACTCATGCTCGTGTCCGAATCCTGGACAGTCGTGCACGAAACAGACGACATCACCGTGGAGGTCTATGTCCATGGTCCGGCCAACGTCAACGTGTCCGTGTGGCAGCATCCGTGACACCACCGAACCGAGCTGGTCAACCAAAGAGTTGCCGAAGCCCCGCGCATAGTCACCGTTATGGTGTACGACCCGAAGGAGATTCATGATCACCGACCGCGACCTACGCGACCAGGTGCTACAGAGCCTGCAGTCCGAAGCCGACCTGTACAACGTCGACGCGGTCGTCGCCGAGATCCAATCACGGTGGGGCCTAGTCGACATCGACGACATCGAACCCGTCGACTACTGGACCCTGGTAGCGGCCAACCTCAAGGCCAACGACGTACGACCCGAGCGGGAAAACCGCGCCGTGGAGTAGGAACCCGCCCGAGCCGTACGAACCACCCTGACCTACCGCCCCCGCGGCGGTCATCACCGCGCATCGTAGGACTGCCCACCAGCATCGGTCCACCAATGACAGTGTTCGGCGGTCGCCGTGAACTCCCGGCAACCACCGGCGACCCAGCTCGCCGGGCAGCTGGCACACACCACGGCGACCACGGCCGCCACCTCCGGCGCCATCCGCTCACGATGCGCATGCACGTAGCCGGGATGCCCACAGATGCACAGCCGCGTGTCCAGCTCGAATGCCGCCATCGGTGGATCGTAGGCCTGCACGTGCCGCATCATCACCTCATGAGCGCAGGCTGGTCGGGCGGGTCCACTCGGACGTGGCGCACGCTGCGTGCCCGGGTCCTGGCCCGCGACCACGCGGCCGGGTTCGGCTGCCGCGCCCATGAGGAACGCTGGTGCCAGCTGGCCGGGGCGGGCGAACACACCTGTACCCGCATCGCCACGCACGCCCATCACACCCAGGGCAAGGCCCGCGGTGACGATCCGGCGCTGATCGTCGCGGCGTGCCGGTCCTGCAATCTGGCCATCGGCGACCCGGCCGCGGCCGCCGACCCCGCATGCAAACCGGTCACCAGGTGGTGAGGACCATGGGCTACACGTGGCAGTGGTACGACCGGCAGACCGGGCAGCTGCATAACAACGACGAGCCGGGCACGCCGTGCGTGTGCCAGGGCGATGATCTGCCGCACCCACCGCGGCTGTGCCGGGCGATCCGCGCGCGGCTGCAGCAGCAGCAGCCACGCATGTGCTGGTGTGGCGCCGGCGGCGTGGGTGGTGCACATGTGCACGGCACCTATCTAGGCTGCCCACCGCTGGATATAGTGGCGCACTTCGCATGATCGATCAGAGTCGATCGACCTCGAGCTCGATCGATGCTCGCAGATTTTTCCGGTTCATGGCCCCCGTGGACACCCGCGCCCTGTCCCTTCTCTCTCCCCGGGCCGATCGACCCCGATTCCTCCGGCAGTGTCACCGATCGTGACCGACCTCTACCGCGACGGCCCGTCCCCGCCCGAACCCGACCCGGGCGCCCCGGAGCCTGCC
>Ga0307309_10000010_pt1 | contig 15355 bp, 22 predicted proteins | sample ER_DNA_196_FD_194508 | JGI IMG/M metagenome (GOLD analysis project Ga0307309, IMG submission 194508) | Bulk soil microbial communities from the East River watershed near Crested Butte, Colorado, United States - ER_DNA_196 | ecosystem: Environmental > Terrestrial > Soil > Floodplain | place...
CGGCACCGCCGTCCCGGCGCGCTCACGGGCCCGGCGCACCGCCGTTCGGGCCTCGGCCAACGCCTGGCCCTTCAGATCGAACATCCCATCCTGAACCACGGTTCAGAATTCTACGCCAGGGGGGGGTGCCGGCACCCCCCCTCGACCCGGGCCCGGGCGGAGTCCTGGCGCTCCTCGACGAGGGGTGCTCTTGCTGTCGTACATCGCCACCTACGCCGTGGACGACGGCTCGACAGGGCCTTGAGGCCGACTCGCTGCGCGCCACGCACCCGAACCGGAGGTTCCAGCTAAGTAGCGGTACAGACCTGAAAAGCGAAGAAGGCCCCGCTGCCAGGCGGGGCCCCCTCGAAACCAACATCCCCAAGCGCAAGGCGCTAGATGGGTCCCTTAGGCCAGGACCACTCTAGCACTGGGGTCCTGGGCGCGTCGGTGACCATCGTCGAGTAGCGGCGCTTCATGGGCCGAAGCGTGTTGACACCTGTACGCGCGCGGGTTTTCCGAACGCCCGCGCGCGGGCAGAAAACGTGTGCGACAGCACTCGGCGGCACGGCGGCAAGCGGAGCGCCGCCGGGCCTCCCTTCCCGACGAAGGAGGGAAGGACCCGTCTCTTCCTGGCTCTCTCTTCTGGATCTCTAGGGGGGTTCCCCAGCACCCCCCTAGGGGGGGTTCCCCAGCACCCCTCAGGGGGGTTCCCCAGCACCCCCCCCTCAGACCCTTTTGATGGGGGCGACCATGGCCGGCACGAAGTACTCCCGGCGGTTGCGCAGGACGGTGCTCGGGCGACTGACCAACCACCCCCAGGCGGCTAGGTCGCGGACGTCGGCGCGCACGTTCGAGGGATCGCGCTTGCGTTCGCGGGCGAGGCGGGCCAGCGATATCTGGGCGACCCCGTCGTCGCCGGCGTAGGCGCTCAGCCACCACAGAAGGCGCTCATGGCGCGCCTTGCACCGGGGGTCGTCCTCGGCGGCCGCCATGAGGTCGCGCTGGCGGTGCGCATGATGGCGGTGGTTCGCGTGGCCAAAATCGAGCTGGACCGGGGGCCGGGGGCCGGGTTGCCAGTTGTCCCACGCGGCGGGGAGCGCGTTGGGGGCGGGGGTCGACGGTCCGTTACGATGCACGGAGGTCACCTGCTTTCGTTTAGCGGCGTACGTGGGGCGACTGGTCTGAACCGGCCCGGGCGGCGAGAGAGGGTGCAATTCCTCTCGCTGGTCCGGGTCGGTGCGCGTCATGGCGCGTAGTCCATCCTGGCACCGTAGTTGCATGGTGTTACAGATGCCTGGGCCCGGATCCTGAACCGTGCCTGAGGGTTGCTACCGTCCCGGGATGCCCGACGCCGCGACCGTGATGCGCACCGTCCTCGAGGGCCTGGGCCCGACGAACCGGATCGCCCAGCAGCTCGTGAACCGGCTCGAGCTGGCCGAGGACCGCCGGGCCGAGGCCGAGGCCATCTCCGACGAGCTCGACGACATCTGGGCGGCGATCACGGACCTGGCGGTGCGCACGGCGGACGCGTTCGAGCGGGGGATCGCGAGGCTCGAGGACGAGGGCAACCTCGCTGAACGAGCACCGTTGGTCGTGGCCCTGGCCGACGAGCGGGACCGGCGGCGGGCGGTCGTGGATGCGGCGCGGGAGTTCGATGCCGTGCTCGCCCGTTCGGGCTCTGGCGTCGGGGGCGAGTTCTACGATCCGCTGCTGCGGCTACGGCATGCTCTAGGGCAACTCGACCGGCGGGACGCGAACGAGGGAGCCGGCCGGAGCCAGCCCCCTCGTGGTTGAGGCTGACAGCCGTCATCAAGACGGCGCATCGCCCCTGTTTGGCTCCGCCGAAGGTTAGCAGCCGCCCATAACCCTTCTTATGTCAACTCCATGGACAAGGATGTACCGCGGTTCAGGTCCTATCATGTGGTCCGCCTTGTTCGCCGGGCCCGGGGTCCCGAGACACCCCGGGCCCGGCGGCCATCTCACAGATCCATGGGCCGCCACTCGATGGCCTTCACCACGGCCACCTTCTCGCCCTCCGGGGCCACCTCGATGAGGTCGGCCGCCTCGGTTATGGCGGCGGCGAGGGCCCGCAGGCCCGGCGGCGCCGCGAAGACCCGCACGAGGACCTCGATGGCGCCGGGGTCCTGCAGGACGTCGAGGACCGACTCACCCACCGGGCGCTCCTCGGCGTAGGCGAGGCGCTTGATGGTCACGGCGACGTCGCCGCCGTCGATGAACAGGGCCGGGGTGTTCGAGATGGCGGTCATGGGCGGGCCTCCTCGAGGGCCTGGGCGACGAGGCGGCGCATGAGCGCCGAGGTGTCCGTGTCGAGGTCGAGGGCGAGCTGGCGGAACGCCCGGTGCACGTCGACGGGCAGGTCAACGGTGAGCCGGCGGGTGGACTTGGCCACGGCGGGCATGTCGGGGCGGGCCAGCGCCGAGGCGGACACGGCGCGCCGGGCGCTCATGCCCTCACCGCCGTCGTCTCGGCCAGCATCCCGAGCACGGCCAGGGCGAGGGGCTCGTACTCGACCAACACGGTGGGCGATCCGAACGCGTCCTCGACCGCGGCCCGCTCCGGCACCGCGAGCTCGACGGGCAGGACGGAGCCGCCGATGCCGTAGAGGCGGCCGCTGAGGGCCCCGGCCACCTCGGCCACCAGGGCCTCCCGGCGCCGGTCGACCCGGGTGAGGGCGAGGACCCAGCGCAGGTCCCTCCGTGCCTCCTCGGCCTCGATGGCGGCCATGAGGTCCTCGAGGCGGTCGAGGTCGGCCAGGCTCGGCGGCGAGGGGATCACCAGGAGGTCGGCCACGGCGATGGCCGAGGCCAGGGTGGCGCCCACCCTCGCCCCGCCGGAGGGGTCGTGGGGGCAGTCGACGACCACGAGGTCATAGCCGGCGGCCAGGCCGGGGAGGCGCCGGGGCAGGTCGGGGTGGTGGTGGGCGATGACGGGCACCATGGCGTGGGGCCAGTCCTCGGCCCGGGTGGCCCAGGAGAGGGCGGAGCGGCCGGGATCCGCGTCGACGAGGAGCGTGCGGTTCCCGGCCCCGCCGGCGTGCAATGCCAGTTGCACCGCGGTGGTCGTCTTCCCGACCCCGCCCTTGACGTTCCCGCACACGATCACCGGTGGTGACATTTGCTGACCTCCGTATGTCAGTAGTTACGGAGGTCAGTATGTCAGATGGTGGGATAGCTATACAGCACGTCGCGCTCGTCGGGCGTGAGGGCCCCCACGTCGATGGCCGAGGGGCACGCCGCCGGCGGGTTCTCCGGCTTCTGCGGGGCGAGGAGGCCGGTGCGCTGGGAGAGGGTGACCTCGGCCGGCGAGCCCATCACATACCGGCGGGGCCCCCCGTCGGTCATCACCACCGTGAACTGTCCATTGCTGTCCGTGAACAACACCCTCGGCGTCGAGTGGGTGGCGAACTTGGACACGAGCGCGTTCGACAACATGCTGCGCATTTGGTTCCAGTCGTCGTCGGTCATCTCATCTCCACCTCCGGGTGGCGGGTAGCCCAACAGGGGGGCGCGGTCGAGGTAGCCGGTCGGGTCGATCCGGGTGCCGGCCTCCCACAGCTCGAGGTGGGCGTGGCTGCCGGTGCTCGAGCCGGTCGAGCCGATGTAGGCGATCACCTGCCCGGCGGTGACCCACCCGCCGGCCACCGCGAACTCGGAGTGGTGGAACGACTTGAACCGGTCCGGACCGTTGTCGACCCACAGCCACCACCCCGCCCCGCCTGGTTCGTTGCCGGTGGTCATGGTCCCGTCGAACGGGGCGACGAGGGGGACACCGTAGGGGGCGCCGTAGTCGACCCCGCCGTGAAAGGACCCGGCCGCCCCGGTGATCGGGTCGATGCGTTGGCCGTAGCCGGAGGTCTTCGCGTAGGACTCGAGGAGCGGGAACCACGTCAGCTCTCTCATTCACTCATCTCCTCATCTGAGGGGTCCTCGCCGGGGTGGTCTCCATCCCACCAGACCTGAACCCGGAAGCCACCCCGGCGTCGGCGTACGGCGATGGCGCCGAGGACCAGGGCGAGGCCGGTGAACCCGATGGCCACCGCGCCCGCCGCGGTCATGGCCGGGCGCCGACCGCGATCCAGACGAGGCCGAGGTTCCCGGCCAGGGCCACGCTCGCGGAGGACCAGCCGCGTAGCTGGAACCCGGTGGCGGTGGTCGAGCCGCCGACGAGCACGAGGAAGCACGGCGTGTCGACGGCCAGGGCGACGGTCATCGGTGTCGGTGACACGGCGAACGGGGTCGGGTAGGGGATCACGGCCGACAGTCCGGCGGTGAAGGCCACCTGGATCGAGCCGCGTTGCACGAACGGGTCGTTGAGGGCGTCGGCCACGGACTTGCCCCACGCGGAGGTGATGGTGGTGTTGGGGGTGGGGACGACGATCTTGGCCACGACGGCTCCTTATCGGTGGTCCCAGGGGGACTGGTCCCAGAGCGCGGAGTCCCAGCGGCTGTAGCCCTGGGTCTGTCCGCCGGGGGCGCACTTGAGGGTGAGGGTCCACTGGTCGAGGGTGATGTGATGCGAGAGGCCGTCGACGGTGGCAAGCACCTCGAGCGTCTCACCCCACCGCGACCGCACGAGCACGATGCGCGAGCCCAGGTCGACGAGATGGGCGAACTGGTACCAGTCGTCGTCGTCGGTGGGGACCCCGTCGATCGGCGAGATGCTCACCTCGGCGTTGGCCAGGCGGGCCAGCATGAACTCGGCGATCGTCACCGACCACGTATCGGTGGTGTGGATGAGATCGGTACGGGCGGTGGTGCGGGCGCCATGGCGGGACACGCTCACCGGATCCGACACGGTCTGTGACGTGCCCCCCACGCGGGCCACGGACACGACGTTCTTCACGTGGTCCCGGTCCGAGGTGACACTGAAGGATATGGGGCAGAGGGTGCCGGGCGCCTCGTTGGCCTCGTCGGTGAAGGTGGCCAGTGGCTCGGAGAACTCGGGGGCCTCGATACCGGGCGGGTCGACATAACGGATCACCCCGTCCGGTGTCGCCCACAACACGCCGCCGTCGCTATCGGCGGTGAGCCAGGCTTCCTCGAGGGCGCCCTTGGCCAGCGTGGTCGCCTGGAGCGGGGCGACGCCGGTGGCGAGCTGGCGGTCGACGAGCGCGGGGAGGGCGGCCTGGTCCATGATCCGACCGAGCCGCGGCCCGGCCGTTTCGTTCGCCCCCTGGCTCGCTTGCTCGAGGCCGTTGGCGTCGCCGAGGTAGGCGAGGGCGTCGGTGGCGGTGAGGTTGACGGTGGATTCACCGCCGTCGTCGGTCTCGGCGACGGTGCGGATGAACCCGGTGAAGAGCGGGCCGGTGGCGGTGGCCACCCGGATCGGGGTATCGGGGCCCAGGACGGGACGGCCCATGTCCGAGCCCGCGGAGTCGATGGTGTTCCACGGCGAGTAGGTGCCGGCGGGGTTGTCGAGCTGTAGCGAGGCGCGGCCCGGGGCGGCGTGGTCGAGGGGGCCGCCGCGGCCCCGTTCCACGGTGACGCCGGAGCAGTCGCAGGAGACGTCGACGAAGTTGCCGTAGTCGATGCTGTCCCATTTGTCCTGATCCCACTTCGCTTTATCCCAGACATCCTTGGCCCGGGGGAGGGCGAGGGTGACGTGCACGAGGTCCGCGCCCAGCGCCGTTCCCTCAGCGGGCGGGGGGATGGTCGGCCAGGGGATCCCCATCAGCGGACCGCGACGGTGAGGGCCCCCATCGGGGCCACGTTGCGGGAGAACGAGGAGACCTGGCGGGCGACGTCGTAGCCGTCCGAACCCGGGGGCATCACGATAGTGAGCGCCCCGAACGTCGAGAACCGGGGGATGTCGGGGACGTCGATCCGGTTGCCGCCCAGGCCCGGGATCCACTCGGGGAACGTGAAGCTCAGGGCGCCGATCGTGTTGTTCCAGAGGTCGGCGATCGCGTTGAACGCGATCTTGAACGGCTTGGTGATGAGGTCGGCCAGGCCTAGCAGGGCGCTCGTTACCAGCCCACCGATCTTGCCCATCAGCCCGACCACGAAATCGATCCCGCGTTGCACGGTGTCTTTCACGTTTTCCCAGGCCCCGGACCAATCGCCCTTTATGACGGATGTCACAGTTTTTATGATGCCCGTCACCACGGAGAGCACCCCGCCGATAATCGTGGCCACGATGTCGAACGCTATGCGTACGCCGGCCATGATCGAATCGCCCCAATTCGCCCAGATCGCCTGAATGATCGCGAGCACGAACCCGACGATCGTAAGCACGACCCGCAGGCCGGTCCCTATCACGTAGATCAAGAATGATATCAGTGGTTCAACAAGCGACCTGACCCGGTCGACGAGGGCGGTCACGAGGTCGATGACCGCGCCGACGAATTCCATGATCTGGGCGCCGTGGTCCTCCCAGAATTTGGCCAGGGTCTCACCGATCGCGGCCGCTATCTCACCTATCCTTGTCGCTAGAGTTACAACGGTGGTGATGATCGTGGTCACGACCTCGATGATCGTGGTGCCCCACTGGGCCCAGAACGCCTGCAGCCCGGCGATCGCCGTTTTGATGATCGTGGTGGCGATGAGGATCTCGGCCATGAGATAGGTCTTGTACAGGTTCACGATGAACCCGATGATCGTGAACAGCTCATCGGACCACTCGGACCACAGATCCATGATCACACCGAGGACCGTCTCGAACACTTCCTGCAGTTGGGTGAGGGTCGGCTGGATCGCCTCCATCACCTTGGGCCACTGCTCCTCGGCCCAGGCGACGAGGGTCTCGAACCCGGGGAGGACCTTGTCGTTGATGAACGCGCCGATCCCGCCCATCACCGGCAGCAACTTGGCGCCGATGGATTCTTTGAGCTCGTCGAACCCGATCGCCGCCTTCTTCAGGCCACCGGCCGAGGTGTTGGCTGCGGCCTCGCCGGCGCCCTTGAACGTCTCCTTCGCCTTGGAGAGCGTGTCCTCGAGGGACATCGTGTTTCCCTCGGCGTCCTTGGTGGCGATCCCCAGCTTGGACAGCCCGGCGGTCGAGCCGAGCTGGGCCTTGGCCAGGGCGTCGGTGACGGCGCCGAGGTCCTTACCGGACCCGGCCGAGATGTCGGTGGCCAGGGCCAGGAGGTCCTGGGCTTTCGCCGTGTCGCCGGTGGCGGTGGCCAGGGTCGAGAGCGCGGGGCGCAGCTCATCATCCGCGATGGCCGCCGTTTTCGAGAGGGCCGAGATGTAGTTCTCGGCGCCGGCGACCGCCTCATCGCTGGCGCCGGCGGCCTGGCGCAACTGTTGGGCGAGCTGCGCCGCGGCAGCCTCGTCCTCCGCTGCAGCGTTGGCCAGGTCCATGCCGACCACGGCGAGCCCGGCGACCGCCGCACCGGCGAGGGCGGCCGGGCCGGCGATCCCGGCGAGGGCGCCGCCCATCGACTTGCCGGTGCCCTCGACCGACTTCTCCGCTTTGTCGCTGGCGCGTTCGAGGTCGCGAGTGTCGCCGGTGAACTTGACGGCGATGTCACGGTCGGCCACGGATCACCTCAGTCGGGGAGGTTCCCGCCGGCCGCCCACTTAGCGGCGAGCTCGTCGAGGGTGGCCAGGTAGGCGCGGCGCAAGGCGGGCATCTCCCGGCGCAGCAACGGCCAGAACCAATACCCGGTCTTACCGAGCCACGGCGGGAACTGCTGAGTCGTCGGCCGGGCGCCGCCACCGAACTCGTAGCCGAAGAACACATCGCCGGCGGTCACCTTGCCCGTCGACGATCGGACCTTGCGGGACCCGCCGGCGGTGAGCGCCGGCACCCGGTCCGACTTACGCTTCACCGACCCGGCGCTGAGGCCGGCGCCTTTGCCGGCGTTGGCCGCGGCGGTGTTGAGCATCCCGACGATCCGGTCGACATGCTGGCCGGCGGCCTGGCGCAGCTCACGGTTGGCGTCCTTGCCGTACTTGTTGAACGCCCGGAGGGTCTCGTTCAGGCCCTCGACCTGCACCTGCACTTTCACCGGTGCCTCCCCTGGGCCTGGCGCTGGCGGGCGTTGTTGGCTTTGAGCACCGCGGCGGCGGTGGCGATCGAGCGCGGATCCTCGTCCCACCAGTCCCGGGGGGCGGTGTGCGTCGCGATGGCGAGCTCGATCACGGTGCGCTCGACGGATCCGCGTCGGTAGGGCGGGCCTGGGAATCCTCCTCGCGCACGATCGACCACGCCTCGCACCGGTCCATGAACTCGTCCCGTTCGATGAGCGGGTAGTCCGGGTGGTGCTTCAAGGCCTGCCACGCGAAGTCGAACATGACCTCGTAGGAGGCGATCCCCGCCGAGCGCAGCTCCTCGTCGAGCTTGCCGCCACCGCCGGCGATGGCCCGCAGGCGGATCACGTCGCCGGGCCGGTTCACCACCCGCAGCTCCTTGCCGTCGATCGTCACGTCAAACGTGAACGAGAGGGAGAGCTCAGTGGTCACGCCGCGCTCTCCTCATAGGTCGTCTCGTCGTCGGCCTGGTCCTCGTCGCCGGGTGGCGCCTCGGCGGCGGCGACGGTGATGGGCCCGAAGCTCGGGGGCCCGTCGAGGCCGAGGGTGAGGCTGGCCTCGGCGATCTCCCCGGCGGTGCCGCCGAACGCACCGGGTTTGCAGCGCAGGATCCCGGTGGCCTCAGTGGCCTCCAGTGGCCAGACGATGCTGAAGTCGGCCAGCTCGCCGTCGTGTTCGATGAGGAACGTGGAGAGGCCGGGGTCGACCACCGGGGGCCCGGTCGCGCCGGCCGCCCAGTTCTGGTCCCACGTCAGCTCGAGCGACCACGTCGTGGTCCCGGTCACGGTCTTCTGACCGCACAGGCGTTTGCGGATCTCCTCGGGCGTGTCGGGGGTGAGGGTCGCGGCGGTGACGTCACAGGACACGTCGACCGCGGTACCGGACCCGGCGGGTGCGGTGAGTGTCAATGTGACGTCGTCGAAGTAGTTGCCCATCTCACGGGCCTCCCGGTGTGTGGTCGAGGGTGACGAGGAACGTGCCGGCGATCACCGGGACGTCCGCGATCGAGGTGGGTTCGATCTGACCGAGCGGGCCGATCTGACCGACGCCGGCGGTGCGCAGGCCCTTCACGGCGGCGAGGTAGCCGAGGGTGATCTGGGTGAGGGAGGCCTCGAGGTCGAACCGGCCCTCGAGGACCTGCACCATCCAGCGGACCTCGGCGACCGGGCCGCTCCTCCTGTTGGGTACGACGAACGGATCCGCCGGGCGCAACACCACCGCGGGTGTGGCGGTCACCTCGGCCGGCGCGCCATGGCTGGCGGTGACGGCCGAGGTGCCCGCCTGAAAAGCGGAGCGGATCACCTCGAGGAGCTCGGCGGGGGTCATGCGAACCCGAACGACCGGCGGTGCCCGGCGAAGTAGTGGCGGACGTGGGCGAGGATGTCCTCGGGGATGGCGGTCCCGGTGAACGCGTCGCCGCCCACGACCCCGCCCGGTGAGGCGGGGTCGTGGTAGACGCGCACGCCCAGCGCGGTCAGACCGACGAGCGCGTCCTCGCCGGAGGGAAGGTCCGGCACCGGCGGCGCGCCGGCGATGAGCACGTCGCCGTAGATGAACCACCGTACGAGCGCGACCGCGGCGCCGGCGGCCTCGGTCACCCTCGACGGGGGGATCGGGTCGCGCAGGCCGAGGACGACCGCCATGCGGCCGGCCACCACCGCGGCGATCTCCAGATCAGTCACTGGCCTTCTTGGAGCGGGACGAGGTCGAGGAGGCGAGGGGGAGGCCGTCGTCGAGGAGGACGATCCCGGCGGGGATGAACGCGGCGAACGCCCCCATCCCCCAGATGGCGACGTCCTCGCCGAGCTTGGGGATCACCGGCGCCGCCACGACGAACGGGCCGTCTTCCATCCACGCGCACGCCTGGGAGTTGCTCACGATGGCGGTGCCGGCGGCGAGGTCGGGGGCGTGGGTCACCTTGAGCCCGGAGATGTTCACGTCGAGCGTCGACGCGGTGGCGGTGCCGGGGACGTTCTGTGTGCCGTACGGCGAGGCCACCATGGACGGCATGCCACCGAAGGCGAGGAACACGTCGGTGGCGGCGAGGACCCACGTGGCCGGCGAACCGGTCGCCACCTGCACCTTGGAGGAGGCCTCGAAGATGGCGGCCTTGAGGGCGGCGCCGTCGGGATCCGCCGCGGCCACGTCATAGGTGACGGTCTGGTGGCCGGGCACCGCCGGCAGGAGATCGCCCACCACGTTGTCCGTCACCACCCCATAGGCCAGGTTAAGGATTCTCAAATACGCGTCGCGGTAGGCGGGCTGGCTCCGACGGATCAACTGCCACGAGATGTCCGAGCCGCCGGCGTACGTCTTGATCGGCGTCGACGCCTTCTTGAACGACACCTTCACGGAGAGCACGTCGCCCTTCTCGGCGGTCTGCTCGCCCACCAGGGCATGCAGGTCGCCGTCGAAATAGGGCCAGTCGACCTCCATCCCGTTGGGCGGGAGCGGCCGCGTGCCGATGGCGTTGATCACCGGCCGGCCCGTGTCGAGGATCCCGAAGATCTCGTTCAGCCACCCCGGCTGGACGAGGGCGGCGTTGTCGGTGGTGACCTGATCGACGAACGCCCTCGCCATGGACACCCGGTCGCGGTGGGCCAGGTAGGCGTCACGGAACAAGATCGGCAGCTCATCGGACGACGAGGCGCGGGCGGCCTCGTAGAACTCGAACGGCCCCGCATACCGGGCCAGCGGGTGCGCCATGGGGCGGGCCATCCCGCGGCCCATGATCCGGGCGACCTCCCGGCGGATCGCGGCCCGGGCCGCCGGCGGCGGTCCACCCTCGACGAGACCGCCGTCGAGGTCACCCTCACCCGGGCCGGGCCCGTCGCCCTGGCCCTCCTCCTCGTCCTCGTCCTCGTCGGGGTCGGGGTCGGTGGGCGCGGACCGGACCTCGGTCACGACCGCCTCGGCGTAGGCGCCCCGGTGCGGGAGCGTGAGCACGGCGAGGCCCTCGAGGACGGCGTTGGTGCGGACCATGACCTCGGCCGGCGGCGCCGTGTCCGTGAACTCAACGGAGAACGTGGCGCCGACGGTGCGGGCCAGGGCCCGCAGCTCGGTGGCGGCGGGGACATCAGCGAGGACCACCCGGCCGTAGAGGCCATCGAGGCGGGCCTCGACGTCATCGACCCGCCCCACGAGCGGGCCGCGCTCGATACCGCGGGGGGTGGCCCGGTGCCCGGCGTAGACGGGGATCACCGTGTCGGTGGGGGGTTGCAAACCGCCGGCGGCGAACGACTCGGTGTAGGGCTGGCCCGCCTCGTCACGGACCTCGGCCGGCGTGTCCCACGGGACGAGGCGCCCATGCAGGCTGCCGGCCTCGTCGACCAGGGCGGGGGCCGACGCCCGGCGGGCGTGCACCACCCGCACCGGGGCCTCAGCAAGTGCACGGATCAGTATGTCCGTATGTCCGTAGTTGCGGGCCATCGGTGGCCTCCTGGTCTAGGCGCCGGGGACGGCGTCGGTGAGCGTGGTCGTCGAGGGTTCGGGCGCCGGCGGGGTGTCGGGTTCGGGCAGGGGGTCGAGGCCCTCGAGGTCGCGGACCTCGTCGACGGTGAGCCAGGCCTCGCCGGCCAGTGCCGTGGAGTAGGCCTCGACCCGGCCGGCGAGGTCGGCGCGGAGGAGCTCGGTGGTGTCGAACCGGGTGCGCTGCCCTTGGGGGGTGAGGTCGTCGAACGCGGCCTCGAACCGGTTGAGGTAGGCGCCGAGCCCGGTGGCGAGCCAGCGGCGCATCTCACCCTCGACCGTCGAGTACGTGAGGCTGTCACCACTGGCGACGTTCACGAGGGACGGGGGCATGAGGAACGCTCTAGCTATTTCGGCGTTGGCCACGGCGATCGACTCGACGAGCTGGGCCTCGACCGCGGACGAGCCGATGGTGGAGACCTTGCCGTCCTGGTCGATCACGCCCGGTTCGTGGCGGCCGGCGAGCGACTCGATGAGTTGGGACTTGATGGCCTGGGCCTGGCCGGGGGCCAGGCGCTGGGCGACCTCGACGATCAGGCTCGGGAACCCCGTCTCCCAAAAGCTGCCGGCCATGGAGAACAGCTCGCCGAACAGGCGCAGGGGTTCGGCGCAGGCGTCGAGGGGGGCCTCGCCCAGGCTGCCGGCGCGTTCGACCCGGTAGGGGATCCACATCACGTCGAGGCCCGGCGTCAGCTCTTCGCCGTTGTGCCACACCGTGTCGAGGCCCCCGGAGACGGGATCCCACACCGGTGACGCCGACGAGGGATCCAGCACGCGGACGGCGGCGGGGTTCCCGGCCGCGGTCCAGTCGGTCACCCGCAGGAACGTGTACCCCCGGCGGGTCAAGTTGTTGGTCATGCGGTGGAACGTGAGCCACCGGAACTCACCCGGGTTGGGGCGCAGCGTGAGGGTCGGCTGGCGGGGGAGCGGCCGCCGTCCCCGCAGGGTCACGAGGGGGAGCTGGCCGAGGGTGTCGGCCAGGAGGCCCCGACAGGCCACCACGACGGGCAGGGCGTAGGGGTCGAGGACCTCGTAGCCCCGGGCCCGCTGGGCGAGCACGGCGGCGATGGCCGCCTCGACGGGGTTCGACGGCGCGGGGCCCGCCCCGACCGGCGTTGGCCGGGGCGGGTTGGTGCCCGGCGGCGGTGCCGGTGGCGGGGGGAGCGAGCGCAGGAAGCGGCGGGATCGCGCCATGGCACGCACCATGAAGTAACAGAACGTTCCCGTCTACCGGCCCCTGTGGCCGCCTACGGGCCGGGTGGGGGCCGAGACGGGGGATCGTGCCCGCCTCGACCCCCGGGGCATTGGACGGCCCTGTGTAACACACGGTCCTGTCACGTGATGGGCTAGGTGATCGTGGGAGGGGTGCGGGTGCGGTCCGTGTAGGCCCACAGGGCCAGGGCGCCGGCCAGCATAGGGAGGGCCTCGGGCTGGCGGCGGTCGTACAGCCAGCCTCCGCCGGCGGCCCGTCGGCGGGCGGCGGCGACGGCGGTGGTGAGGCGGTCGTCGTCGCGGTGGGTCACGGCGCCGGCGAGGACGAGGTCGTGCCAGTGCCCGGACGCGGCGGCGACCTCGCGGGTGTTGAGCGGGGCGGTGGCGGCGGGGAGCTCGTCGAGGGCCCGCCGGCTGGCGGCCACGGGCCCGCCGGCGTCCCAGGCGACGGCGAGGGGGTGGTGCCGTTCACAGAGCTCGGTGAGGCGCTCCTCGAGCCACGGGCCATGGGGGCGGTCGTCGACGACCTCGACGACCAGGCGGCCCGCCCCGTCGGTACCCGCCGCGGTGATCACGGTCCGGTCGCGCTCGAGGGTCGTCTCGACGGCGAACGCCGGCCAGCCGACCAACGTGGCGGCGGGGTCGGTCGAGGCGGCCCAGGCGTCGACGAGCTCGTGGTCGACCCGGGCCGAGGGCCACACGCCCAGGTACTCGGACGCGAACGTGTCGGGGGTCATGAGGGCGTGGTCGGTCCGCAGCGCGTCGATGAGGACGTGGTGGCCCAGGCCCGGGTGGGCGGCCCACCACGTGGCCTCGTCGTCGAGGTCCGATCCATCCGGCGCGCCGTACTCGACGTAACAGATCCCCCGGTCACGCTCCTCGGCGACGGCCTGGCGGCCGGCGTCGCGCCAGCGGATGAGCCATTCGCTGTCGCTGTCGCCGCTCGAGGAAGTGACCCAGAACTGGCCGCCGGCGCCGGTGGCCAACGTGGGGAGGGCGCCGGCCTCGACGGCGAGGCCCTGGCCGAGGGTGAACTCGCGGGCCTCGTCGACCATCACGAGGTTCGCGGCGAGGGAGCGCATGGCGTCGCCGTCGGGTGGCAGGAGCCGGAGGGCGCTGCGGGTGTGGCGCCAGGTCATGGATTCGGAGCCGTTGGCCCGGCGGGTGGCGATGAACCGGGCCAGCGAGGATTCGTCGACCCACGGGAGCCAGTCGTCGCGCCACATCGCGGCGGCGGTCTCCCGGCGGTGGGAGGCGTAGCAGGCTCGGCGGCCCCGGCCGCGGCGGCCGGCGTCGAGGCCCTCGGCCAGCAGCAGCACCGACTTGCCGGCCCGGCGCGGTGCGATGAGCCCGACCCTCGAGTAGGCGAGGCGGCCGTCGGGGAGCAGCTCGCCGGCGACGTCGGCGACGGCGCGCTGCCAGGGGGCGAGGGGGCGGCCGAGGATGGCGGCGATCCGGGCGACGCCCGGGCCGCGGGTGGGTCGGTCAGGGCGGCGGGGCGTCGAGGTCCTCGGCGAACAGGTCGGCGAGGTCGGCGAGATCGTCGCCGGGGTCACGGTTCACGAGGGCGTCGAGGACACCGTGGTAGCGGGCGATGAGCGTGGCCCGGGTGTAGCGGGACTCGTCGGTGTCGCGGACGGCATCGTCGAGCTCGTCGGCCGCCACTCGGGCCAGCGCGAGCAGTCCCGCGTCGATCGGTTCCAATCGCCCGGTTTGGCGCATGGCTCGAACGGTGTCGTCCAATCCTCGACGGATCCGTCCGATTCTGCGGCGGGTTGCGGTACCGGGAAGGCGTAGCTGGGAGCTCATGTAACAGAGTGCTCAGGGTCGCGGTGTGGTGGCGGAGAGAGATTTTCGACGGAGGCAGCGGTCGCAGGGGCCCTCCCCAAAAGTCGACGGCGCGACGAGGCACGCATCACACCCGCACATAGAGCACGGCGAACACGATGAGCGCGACGAACACGGCGGCGAAGAGGAACACGATCCAGTCCGCCGGCGGCGGGTTCCCCCCACCCTCAGTCATCCATCACCAGGCCCTCGAGGTGGGGGCGGGCCGGCGGGCACGGCGGGCCAGGCGCGACCCGGTGCTGTAGTTGCAATGGCTGCAGCTAGGACGTAGCTCACAGCATCGGGTCCCGGCCCGGTGAGCGTGACGGGCCAATGGTGGCACGTGATCGACCGTGGTCGCTCGACGATGGCAACCCCGCCAGCACAGCACCGGGCCGAGCTTGAGCGTGGCCAGCAGCGCCCGGTGCTCGGGCTCGTCGTATGGCCTCACAACACGCGGCCCTTGACCTTGACCTCGACGACGTCCCGGCCGGCGAGGAGCGGGGTGAGGCCCTCGTGGCGGGTGCGTTCGCGGTAGGCCCGGATATACCGCGTGTTCGCCTGACAACAGGCCGAGCACCGGCAGGGGGCCCGCTGCAAGTTGTACCGCGCTCGTGTGCCGTGGGCGGGGGCGGGGTCCGGCGAGCTGCCGCGGGGCACGGGCACGAGCGTACCGGCGCGCACTGACACCGAACGGGGATGCGGGCCCGGCAACGACGGGACCGGCACCGCCGTCCCGGCGCGCTCACGGGCCCGGCGCACCGCCGTTCGGGCCTCGGCCAACGCCTGGCCCTTCAGATCGAACATCCCATCCTGAACCACGGTTCAGAATTCTACGCCAGGGGGGGGGGGGGGCTCCCCCCCGCGACCCG
>Ga0307309_10000011_pt1 | contig 14841 bp, 21 predicted proteins | sample ER_DNA_196_FD_194508 | JGI IMG/M metagenome (GOLD analysis project Ga0307309, IMG submission 194508) | Bulk soil microbial communities from the East River watershed near Crested Butte, Colorado, United States - ER_DNA_196 | ecosystem: Environmental > Terrestrial > Soil > Floodplain | place...
CTTGATGGTGTCGACCAGCAGGTCGATCTGGCCCCGCAGGAAGGCGTCCTTGGCCGAGGGGTAGACGGCGCTCATGCGAAGGCTCCGTCGAGGACGGCGATGTCGATGGACAGGCCCACCGCGGCCGGCGAGTACTGGTCCTCGGTGACCTCGAAACCCCGGACCTGGATGGTCGCTACTCGGTCCGGGGCTCCGGGGCGTTTGATGACGGCGGTGCGGGTGCCGTCAGGAGTGGCCGGGTAGCCGCCGACGTTGGTGACCAGGTGCGCCACGTTGGCCCACAGTCCGGCGATCGGATCCGCGTTAGCCGTCCCGTCCCAGTGGTGGTTCCCGGTCACGATCATGGTGAGCGTGCGCATGGTCTCATCGGCCCGCCAGGGCAATGCCCGACGCCCGGCCGCGCCGGGCATCACCCGGTTCTCGCCACGGGTGCTGGCCAGCGAGTAGAGCAACTGCAGGTTGAGGTGCTCCCAGGCTGGCGTGGACAGCGGCACTCCGTCGATCTCCAGGTGGTGGGGGAAGATGATGGTGTAGGCCATCAGGTGCGGGCTCCGGTGCGGGTCTGCTGGCGGAGCTGGCGACGCACCTCATAGGCGTTGGCCACGGGGTCGTCGCTGACGTACACGTTCACCTCGCCGATGCTGGTCCCGGAGTCGCCCCCCTTGACGTCGATGTCGATCGGCTTGAGGGGCGTGACCCGGCCGTTGGTCGTCGGCAGCAGATACTGCTTGCCCCGGGCCTCCCACAGCTCGGGCATGCCCCGTTCGTTGACCGTCGAGCCCTGACCGGCCGAGAGCTGGTTGCCCGCGGCCGACTGCTTCCAGAAGCCGAAGCCGGGGATGAACAGGTCGCCGTTGGGCATCTGCTGGGGGGCCAGGTCACCGACACCAGGCCCGGTCGGCGCGGGAGGCGGAGGCGGTGGAGCGGGCGTCTCTGGCACCTTGAGTTCACCCTGGGAGGACTTCCACAGGTCCGTGAACTTGGTGATGTACTGATCAAGCACGCCGGCCATCTCGGGGTACTTGGTCTTCAGGTTCTCCAGGAAGCTGAGGTAGGCGTCGCCGTTGATCTTGCCGGTGGCAATGGCGATGTTCAGGGCGTCCTGCTGCTGCTCGTAGGCGATGGTGGCGTCGGCCAGTTCCTTCTCGGCATCACGCACCCCCAACTGCGCCTGGCCGATCTCCCCGTACGCCTTGGCCTCGTCCCTCGATGCCGCGGCCTTGGACTCGCGGGCTTCGATGACGGCCTGGTTGGCGTCGATCTCCGCTTGGACGGCGCTGTTGACGGCGTCCTGGGCGTCGGCCACCTTGCCCTGCAGGTCGGTGACGCGGGCGTCGTGCGCCTTCTCCGCCCGCTCCAGTTCGAGCCTGGCTCGACGCACGTCGAGCTTGGCCTGCTTGCGGTCGAGAGGGTTGTCGAAGTCGCCCTGGGAGAGCCGACGCCGGGCCTGCTGCAGGGCGAGCTTGGCCCCCTCGACGTCGAGCTTCTCGTCCTCGGACGGCCCCGCGATGGCCTCGTTGAGTTCGTTCTGGGCTTCGGTCAGTCGCTGGCGGGCGCTGGTGACGGCGTTGGTCGCCTCGACGGCCTTGCGCTGCGCGTCGACGATGGCCTGCTCGGCCCGCAGCGTGTCGCGCTGGGCCTCGTGGTACTTCTCCTGGGCGTCGACGACCTTCTGCTGGGCCTCGGCCACCCCCGCACGGGCGTCGGCGACCTGCTCCTCGGAATCGATCAGCGACTGGAAGGCGTCGGAGGTCTCCTTGGCGCGGGAGACCGTGGTCGACAGCTCGTTGTTGAGGTCGCCCGTCGAGTTGGCGACCGCCTTGGCGCCCTCGTCGCCCTTGGCGAACGCCTCGGTCAGGGCCCGGCGGACCTCCTCGACGTTGGTGTAGATCTTGCCCGTGTTGCGGAACTGGGCGGCGAGCCAGTCGGCGATGGCGTCGGCCTTGCCCACCCCCGCGGCGGCGGCCTGGTTGGCCAGGGTCTCGCGCTTGGCGAGGACGTCGTTGCCCTCCCTGAGCTTGGCGATCCACTTCTCCAGCTCGGCGCGGTAGTCGGCGTCCCACGGTGCCGAGGACTTGCTGATGTCGCGCTGCAGGCCACGGATCTGCTGCTCAGCCGCGGAGATCTGGTCCTGGATCCCCTTGACGCCTCCGCTCTCACGGCCCCGAGCCAGGGTCTGATAGAGCGCGTCGGCCCGTTGGTTGGCTTCGTCCATGCGGGCATTCCAGATCGCCCAGGCGGCCGCCGCGCCGGCCACGGCGACGCCGGCCGTCCCGATCGCCCCCGAGAGGCCCCCGATGCGACCTGACAGAACCCCCGACTCCTTGGACGCCATGTTCACGAGGCGTACGTGATCGGACATGCGCCGGGCGGTGTTGGCCACCGACGGAGCGATTGCGGTGAAGGCCGTGGCCAGCCCGCTGACCATGCGGGCCATGCCCCCGAAGGCGTAGGTGACCGGTCCCGCGGCCGCGGCCACCAGCCCGAAGGCCACGGCGCTCTGCTTCACCGGTCCCGGCAGTGCCCCGAAGGCTTGTGCCAGGGAACCAACCGCACTGACTATCGGGGTGATGGCCGGGACGATGTCCGCGCCGAGGCCGATCATGGCGTCGTGCACGTTGTTCATCGCAATTTCGAGCTGCTTTGACTTGCTCTGCGCCGTGATCTCCCACGCCGAGTTCAGATCACCGGAGGCGTGCGTGACCTCCTCGATGATGCGCAGGGTCTGCTCGGAGTTGTTGCCGAAGAGGTTGAACACGCCGGTCAACGCTCGAATGTTGCCGAACACCTCGGCCATGGCCGTCTTGTTGTCGCCGAAGGCGTCGTAGATCTGCTTGAGGGTGACGACGAGACCCTTGTTGGACAGGTTCTGGCGCAGCGTGGCGTAGTCGAGGCCGGTGTACGCCTGCAGGGCCCGCTGGGCGATGGGCGGCATGTCCTGCAAGGTGTTGAACAGCCCACGGAGCTGGGTGGCCGCCTGGTCGGTGCTCGTGCCCGAGAGCGTCATGGCGGCCAGCGCACCGGAGACCTCGCCGAAGCTGACCTTCAGGTTGGCGGCGATGGGGATGACCTGGGAGAGCGAGCCGGCCAGGTCGTCGGCCTCGCCCTTGCCCAGTCGCACCGAGGCGGCCAACTGGTCGCCCACCTTGGCGGCCGTGAGCCCGGTCTTGCGGTACGCGCTGAGCGCCGAGGTCAACAGGTCGGCGACGGTCTTCGTGTCGCCGAAGCCGACGGCCGCGCCCTTCATGGCCACGTCCAGCACACTCATGGCATCGGCGGCCTCGACGCCCGAGCTGGTGATGAAGTACAGGCCCTGGGCCGCTTCCTCCGCGGCGATGCCGTACTCCCGTCCGAGCGCCCGGACCTCTTCCCGCCAGGCGTCGGTCGTCTGGGCGTTGACCTTGTTGATGGCGCTGATCTGGGTCATCGCCTTGTCGAAGTCCTGGAACGACGAGACCGCCGAGCGGCCCATCATCACCAGCGGCAAGGTGAGGCCGACCGACATCTGTCGCCCGACCTGCTGCGCCTTGGTGCCGATCGTCGAGAGCGTCTGTGCGAAGGAACGCTCGATGGCCGCGCCCACCCCTGCAGCCCCTCCAGCACCGCCGGTCGCCGAAGCCAGCGCCGCCTGGAGCTGGCGGGCGACGTCGCCGGTGTTGAACCGGACGTCGACGTAGACCGTCCCCACCGAGGTGGGCATCAGCCGGTCACCGAGAGACGGGCGAACTGGGAGGGAGTGATCACCGTGACCTCCTGCTCCTCACCGGGGCGGGGCACCCGGTAGGGGTTCGGCAGCTTCCAGCGGGGCACGCCCGCGATAAGGAACATCTCCAGACGGAGCAGTGACAGGGAGTCGATGATCTGGGCGAGCAGCTCGTGGGTGTTGTCCCACGAGGCCCGCTCGTTGTGATCACGCACCTCGGCCGCCAGCGTCAGGACATCGTCCCGAGACTCGCGGTACAAGGTGGACTGAGCGATCCCGGTCTGAGCCGACAGCTGGGCGATCAGTCGTCGCCAGGAGCCGGATCGGTAGGGACCTCCGGCGCCTCGGTGCTGTCCGTGGCCTGCTCGATCATGTGCACCGTCTTCAGCCAGGCGTCGAGGTCGCCACCGGGGCAATCGAGGTAGTACCAGACGGCCAGCCCCATGGCGTTGACGCCGGGGATCTCCCCATTGGGGTAGCGGCGCTCGACCTCGCAGATGCCCAGAAAGTTCGACGTGACCACTTCCGATGACCCGTCGGTGTAGGTGACCTTGTAGTCACCAATGGGCATGAAGCCGGACATCAGGTCCGGACCTTCTCGTAGGTCTCGTCCTCCACCGGCTCCTCGTCCTGCTCGTCGGTGGTGAGGGGCAGGGCGGGTGCGTAGGCCGGGTCGTTGGTGATCAGATTGAATGGCGCCGAGCCGTCGGCCGGGGTGAGGATCTGCATCGTCACCGGGAAGTTGGCCGAGTCCTCGCGCTGGAGCGTCTGCTCGACGCCCTCACGGTTCTGCACCCGCTTGTACTCCCAGCGGTAGATGTGCACGCCGTCGATCATCTCCACGAGCATCGCCCGCTCGTCGATCACCGCGGCGGACGGGGGCGTGTAGCGGTACACGTCGGTTTCGAGCGCTTCCAGGGCGTAGGTGCCGCCGCCCATGGCCAGGATCAACTGGTCCCGACCCTGCTGCATCATCGAGAAGCCGATGGTCTTCGGCGTGCGGGTGGAGATGACGCGCACGGGGTCCGCCGACTGCATGGCGTAGATCTCCGTGACCTCCCGGCCGTAGTTGGCGGTGATGCCGTCCGGCGTCACGTAGCCGAGGTCGACCCACGGGTCATCGGGTGGAACCCCCCACGCGGGGAACGGCGTGTCCAGGGGGGCGAGGAAAATGGAAGCAATACCCGCTACGCGGATATCACCAGCGTCGTAAGCCATGGGGGCCTCCTTGGCTCAGGGGTGGGTGTAGATCGACGCCATCGCCAGGTACCGGGGCTTCGGTGGGGCGTAGCCGTCGTCGGGCAGGTAGGAGAGATCGCCGAGGCGCACGCTGGTCACGACACCAATGCCGGGGTGGAGACCGACGAACTCGTCGGCCAGGGCCTGGCGGGTGGTGTCGATAAGTTCACGGGCCTGCACCTTCGGGCCGCCGTAGGCGTCGAACTGCAGGTAGCTCTCGTCGAGGTAGAGGGGGTTGGAGTACACGGGCGTGCCGGCGATCTGGACGATGCGCAGGAACGGGAAGACCGCCCGGTTGGGGATCTCGGTGTAGACCCGGTCGGCCACGATGGCCTGGATATCGCTACGGTTGCGTAGCCAAGCGCTGACGAGGCGCTCGACGTCGACCATGATCATTCGTCGGGGTCCGCCGCTTTGGCGTGCTCTTTGCCTCCGAAGGCCCGCAGCGTGCGCCGGATGGGGGCGTACGGCGGGTTCTTGGCCGAGCCGTACTCGACCAGGAAGGCGAAGTTGTCCCGGTTGACGACCCGGTAGTAGGTGCGGAACCGACGGGTCTGGAACCACGCCTTGAACCGGCCGTGCTTCATCGGCCGGCGCACCCAGGGCACGCCCGGTTGTCTCTTGGGCCACGAGAGCGAGTGACCGACCGGGCTGGCCTGCTCGGCCGCGGACTGGAACGCCTTGGCCGTGGTGAACAGTTCCCGCTGGGCGCCGGGGCTCTCGTTCAGCCACTTGTTGAGGGCTGGGACGTTGATCACGACGCGGGCCATCAAATCCTCCGGATGGCCGTGGTCTCGATGTGGGTTCGCCAGCCGGTGAGGGGATCGATCACCGGCCAGGGGGCGCCGTCGACTTCGAGCGTCATGCCGTCCACCACGATCACGTCGTTGGCGTCGACGACCGACGTCGGTCGGAGGTACACGTGCCAGCGCTCGTGCTCGATCTCATCGGTCTCGCCCCGGGCGGACTGCTGGGGGTGGCACAGCTCGGAGGTCTCGGTGACCATGGCGATCGGGTGGTCGCCGTACTCATCGACCGGCCCCGGGTCCTGGTGGCGCACGGTGCAGGGCACCTTGATGAGCTGCCAGATGGCGTGCTCGTTCACGACGTCCCGTTCACGCTCAGTACCCCAACGGGAACCAGTCGGCGGCAGGCGTGGAGAGCCCCTCGGCGTTGTCGACGGGCACATAGCCGTAGGGGGCACCGTCGAAGCCGAAGGAGCCGATCAGGATCGCCTGGCTGAGCCCCTTGCCTCGGGTCATCAGCGCCAGCTGCTCCCGTTCGGTGTTGGTCAGCCAGGCCGAGCCGTAGCGCACCGAGACCGCACCGAGCTGGGCCGACTCGATGCCGGCCGGGTTGTACCAGCCCCGCAGCGCGGCGTTCACCGTGATGGTGACCACGATGTCGGGGAGGTCGGCGACCAGGTCCCCCGTGTCGGGGTCGATGTAGGACTGGTTGGTCTCGAAGCGCACCAGTGCCGAGGCGTCATCGAGCAGCGCCTGAGCCCTCGCTCGCTCGGTTGCATCAGTCATGGCGCGGCCGAGCCGAGCCTCCATGTCCTCAACCGTGGCGAGCGAGGGTCCCATCAGACCGCCACCACCCGGATGGCCTGACGGGCGTCGAGCGTCTCGGCCCCGGTGAAGGTGGAGACGATGGCCCGGTCCTGCAGGAAGTTCGGGTCGTAGTCCCGGATGAAGCGCAGGGCCAGACCCTGGTAGCTCACGCCCTGGCCGAAGGTGCAGCCGGCCGGCACGGTCGGGGCCCGCATCACGAACGTGAAGGCGTCGCGGGTCATCATGACGAAGCTCAGCGCCGTCAGCTCGTTGGAGACGATCACGTCGTTGCCGTAGAGCCGACCGATGGTCGCGTTGCGCAGGGCCTCGGTGGAGCCCGAGTCCTGGTAGCGCACGATCCGGTTGGCGTCGTCCTGCAGGAGCAGCATCTCGATCTCCGGGGAGACGATGAGCATGCGGCCGGCCTGGGGGACGTTGCGCTTGTTCAGCTCCATGCGGGCTTCGAGGATGGCCGCGTGCAGATCCGAGCCATCGGCGGCCGGAGTGATGGTGGCCGATGCCGGGAAGTTGTTGACCTCGGAGACCAGCACGGCCTCGGCGCTCTCGCCGACCACCCGGGTCAACGGGTCGAGCACCTGGGTGGTGAAGTCGGTCAGCGTGAAGGTGAACTCTTCGTCGGTGACCGGCACGCCCTTGTAGAGGATCGGGCCGATGGTGACCGGGATCGTGGTCTCGTTGATCCGGTCCAGCACGATCGGCGTGGCGGCGTCACGCAGCGTCTGGTCGTACGTGCGGGCCCCGCCACCGGTCACGGTGGCCGGCATGCGCACGTTGATCACCGTGCCCTGACCTCCGGTGAACTCGGCCTCCGCCGAACGGTTCACCAGTCGGGGCAGCACCAGGTCCTTATACAGACCGCCGATCGCCATCTTGGCGATCACCGTGGGCGTGAGGAACACATTGCCTGCCATGGCGACCTCCTACATTTGGCCGTCGAGAGCCATGGCAGGGCTCGACGGGATTACTTGGGGGCTTGCTCCCCCCGGCCCATAGCGATGAGGGCCAGGGGGTCCTCGCCGTCGAGCGAGGAGTTGGACGGCCGGCCGTCGGAGAGCCGGGACTGGGGCTTGCCCGGGACCCTCGGTCCCGCCGGTTCGAGCTGGGCAAGCAGTTCATCGGCCGCCGCTTCCAGCTCTTCCTTGGTGGACCCGGAGAGGAACTTGATGAGCCCGGCCGGCACGGCCTTGGCCAGGCCGACCTCGTTGCGCAGGTTGGTCAGCTCGGCGGTGGTCCTCGCGGCCTTCTCGGCGGCCAGGGCGTCCTGGAGCTTCTGCAGCTCGGACTTGTTCGCCTCTTCGGCGTCCTTGACCTGCTTCTCGTAGGCGCTGAGTTCCTTGTTGCGCTTGTCCGCCTCACGGCGGGCCTTGCGCTCGGCGTCCAGTGCCTTCTTGAGGCCCGACAGATCGCTGGGGGCCTCGGTGGTGTTGTCGGTGGCCGGCTCAGTGGGCTGACCGGTGGTCGGGGGGTTGTTCTGGCCGGCCGCCGTCTCGGTGGCCTGCTCGGAAGCGTCGGACATCTCGTCCCTTTCGCTGGTGGTGCGCTACCGGTTGCGGGAGCGCTCTCTTGCTTGGCTGATCCGCTCGACCGATCCCTGGGCCTTCAGCTCTCGCAGCCGGGCCTGGTTGATGGCCTTCGTCGGGTCGTTGTCTCGGGGCACGGCGACGACCGTGCACTTACAGCCGTGGTGGCCGAAGGTGGCCGAGCTGGCGCTGCGGTAGAGCTGGGTGGCGACCACCCGGCACCACTCGCACGCCTTGGCGCTGATGACCCGGCGGTAGCCCATGACCTTGAGGCCGGGCTGGCCCATGCGGGCACCGGCCCCGTCGTTCACGGCGTCGTAGCCGGTCATCTCGGCCACGCTGGAGCCCCCGAGCCGGGCCTCCTCATAGGGCATGTGCTCGGAGAGGTTGTGCCAGGTGCGCAGGAACGGGCCCTCGAAGTCGATGGCCGGATAGGTCACGTCCACGGCGCTCAATGACTGGCCGGTCAGTTCGGACAGGTAGGCGGCGGCCAGGTCGGCCCCCTCGGCTTGCCCGGCGTTGGTGTAGGGCTGGGCCATCTCGATGAAGCGCTCGATCTCCGAGCGGTCGATGCTGGTCAGCTCCTCGAAGACCTGACGCACCATGTCGCCGATCTGGGCGGCCACCCGGTCCAGCTCGGTCAGGTAGGTGAGGGTGAGCTGCACGGCCTCTCGCTGCGCCTCGGAGCGCAACAGGAGGGTGCCCGCCTCCTCGTCAGCCATCGCTCTCCCGCATGACTCTGGCGTTCTCTGTGGCGGTGGCGAAGGCCAGCAGCCCCAGGCTCTCGTGCGCCCGTTGGTTGTCGGCCGTAGCGGTGAACACGGCCTGTTCGCCGTCGGTGTCGGTGAAGGCGGCCAGCACGACGTAGGCGGTCACGAACACCGACCCCTCGACGTCGTCCGATTCGGCCAGAGCCCGACTGATCGCATCGAGCAGGACGTCAGCGTCCTCAGCCACCCAGCGCCCGATCGGCCGGCGTGCCCCCGGGGACGCCCGGCATCCGTTCGGCGGAGTTGGTCGGACCGGTCACCTGCTGGGGGCCTTCTCGCAGAGCCCGCAGGCGGGCCTTGGCGGCGTCGGTGCGCCACAGCTGCAGGTCCGACCCCGTCGCCCCCGGGACCTTCTCCCAGAGGCTCTCGGGGGGGATCTGAAGCATCGTGGCGAGCTTGCCCAGGGCGTCGACCTGTTGCGCGATCGAACGGGGCTCGGTGTCTCGCCACCACACCTGAGCCTCGGTGTCATTGGCCGCGGCGTCATCGCCCGCCGCGGCCCCCGCGAGCCGGAACACCTGCTCGAACGCCTCGCCGAAGATGATCTGGTGGTCGTTGACCTTCTTGGCGAGGGTCGTGTCGGCGGCGAGCAACGCTTCCGCGCTCAGGTTCACCAGGTCGCCCAGCAGGTAGTGCGGGGGCGTCTGGGAGGTCAGCCCGTAGACCCGCAACGACTGCTCGATCGCCTCGACGATGTTCTTGAGATTGGCCTCGGGCAGCGAGCCGAACTTGGCGTTCTCGTCGCTGGTCATCCAGAGGCTCTTGGCCCACGCCCGCAGGTCGATGAGGGGCTTGCCGTCCTTGTCGACCGGCAGCGCCATGCCCGTGGCCCACTTCTGGGGCGACGCCGCGTAGGTCTGGGCCACCAGCAGATCGAACACGGTCTGGTTGAGTCGGTCCTGGATCGGGATGAGGGGCTCGATCTCCCCGGTGGGGTACCGGGTCAGGTCCCATCCGTTGCGGAACGGGACGATGGGCACCACGCCCAGACCGTGTGCGGTGCGGGACGCCACCGCCACGTTGTGGTCGCCGTGGACGCGCACGATCCAGCGGGCCGCGTCGTCGAGGACGTGCCACACCTCGTAGTCGAAGCTCGTGTCGGCCGGCATGCCACTGGGGTGGTGGCGCCGGGCCGGTTGCTTGAGCCCGAGGAACGGGTAGTCGTCGCTGTAGTCCTCGAAGCCGACCCACCACTCCCTCGCGCTCACGGGACGGATCACCGGGTCGGGCTTGCCCGGCGTGACCATGCAGCCGGCGTAGCCGTGCTTGGCCGTCTCGTCGTAGAGCGCCTTCTGGCGCGAGTCCATCCCGTTGGCCTGCCACCACTCCCACTGGGGGGCGTTCTCCACCGAGGTGGTGGAGGGCCGGAACCCGTCGACGAAGAGGCGCTGGGTCATGGTGTTGACGACGAGGGGCGTGAGGTTGGTGACGCCCCGATGCACCAACTCCCGGAACTCCCGGGTGGCCGTCTCGGGAGTGTAGGGCGGGCGGTGGCGGCCCCGGTAGTAGTCCTCGTAGAGCTGCAGGCGGGACCATTCGCCTTGCGCGACCGGACCCCAGTCCCTGACGGCTTCGGCGACCTCTTGCTCGCTGGAGAGCAGCATCAGACCCCGGCGAACCACGCCCGGCGGGGCTTGCGGTCCAGCAGGCCCTTGGCGATGCAGTCCCGGCGGGCTTCGCTGGAGATCACGCCGGCCATGGCCCCGTCGATCTTGTTCGGGCTATGCGGCCGGTCCTTGGTGAGGGTGAACAGGTTGCGCCCGTCGTCGTCGAGGGCGGGCAGCAGCTTGCGCCGGGCGTTGGCGATGTGGCGGGCCATGACCCCATCGCCGTCATGGGACATGTCCCCGGCGGCCACCGCGGCGACGTAGTAGGCCACAGCATCACCCAGCTTTCGAGAGCGCAGGTTGGTGACGAAGTCGGCCACCCGGTCTTTGCCGTAGCGGCCTTCCCAGCGGTCGGTGAGGTGCTCGATCTTCTGGGGGTCCGAGTAGATGAGCCCGACCTCGTAGCGCTCGACCGCCGCGTCCACCGCGGCGTCGGCCAGCTCGAAGTCGTGCTCGTAGTCGGGCCCGGCGCCCGGGGGCTTCTCGATGATGCACAGGGGCCACTGGTGGAACGTCGAGACCTCGGTGGCGATGATGGCCAGGGCGTCTTCCCATCGGGCTCCGTCCACGCCGATGGCGATGAGCGACCCGTCGGCGACGACGTGATCGGCTTTGGTGTTCGTCCGCCAGGCGTCGAGGTCGAAGGCGACGTCCTCGCCGGCATGGACCCGGTTGAGAAAGAACCTCTCCGCCTGGGCCGGGTCTCGCTTCATGAGCGCCTCGACCTCGACGTCGACGCGGTCGAGGTCCACCCAGCCCCGCCACGTGGGCCCGTTGCGTACCGAGTCCCCGTAGGCGTGGCGCATGGCCTTGCGCCGTTCAGACCGGTTGCGCACCGACCCCCCGATGGGAGCGGGGTAGTCGACGAACACGCCTACGGGGTTCTCGTTCGTGTCCTGGGCCACCGAGTCATCGGTGATGGACCAGGCGTTTGTGGTCTCCAGGAAGCGCCCACCCATGCCCGAGAGGTTGCGGCGCTGGTTGTCGGCCAGGCGCTTGCCGCCGTTGCGCTCGATCCAGCCGTGGGTCTCGTCGGAGAGGACGTGGGTGACGCGCTGGCCGAGGCGGGACATGGCCGACGCCGTGACCGGTTCGATCAGGCCGCCCCCGGGGAGGTTCACTCGGGTGAGGCCGGTGTCGGGCAGCTCGGCGTCGAGGGGGCCGTAGCGGATCATCGGCGTCAGCGCCCGGTAGACGTTGGCCGTCTGGTCCTCGGAGATCGCCGTGATCTGGATGTGGGGTGTGGGCCAAGGCCGCCCCACTGCCACTCCATTGGCGTCCCATCCGTCGGGCAGCGCCGGCCCACACGCCTCGAACAGGATAATGGCGGCGCTGAACGGTCCCTTGCCCCACTTCTGGGGGCGCACCAGTTGGGCCCCCCGCTCGTAGTGGAACCGAGGGGCGCCCCACTTCAGGCTCTTGCCGATCGGGTTGATCCGGTAGAAGTGCACGAGGAACCGGACCATCTCGTCGGTGAGCCGGAAGGGCTCGCCCAGCAGGTCCCCGTCGGGGACCACGCAGTTGGCCTCGATCCACTGCCAGGCGGTGATGCCGAGCGTGGGGAAGTCCAGGCCGGTCTCCGACAGCTCGGCGTCGGGACCACGCCAGCCGGTCACGTCTCGTCGTCCCCCAGCACCGCGTCGATGGCCTCCATCAGCCGGCGCTCGGCCGCCCGGGCCTGCTGGGACTCCTCGATGGAGCGAGTCGTCGGCTTGCGCTGCCAAGAGAGCCACTCCCTGGCCGCATCCTCCAACTCGTGGCCGACGACGTCGTCGTTCACGTCTCGTCGTTCTCCATCTCGAACACGTCGACCACGTGCTCGGCGTGGGACGCTCCGAGGACTTTCCAGCCGCAGTAGCAGCCTTCGATGTCGCGCCGCTGGTGGTAGACGAGCACCATGATCAGACGCTCCCGCTCGGTCGGCGTCAGCTTCAGTCCCGCATCCCCTTCAGGCGGTTGCGCATCGGGGTCACGCTGGCGCCCGGGCCCTTCACCGGCTCGGGCTTGGTGGGCTCGTCGACGAAGACCATGTGCTGCTTGGCCGCGCCCGCAGGGGTCAGGCCGAAGGCGTCGTCGAGGCGCATCATCAGGGCCAGCAGGCGGGGGGCCTCGGTGGCGTCGCCGTGGCCCAGGGCCTCGTTGTAGAGATCCTCCATGGACGCCCGTCGAGCCAATGGCTCGTGGAAGCCCTTGTGGAACAGGATCGCCTGAGGGGAGGCCCACACCCACTTCCACCAGCGACGGCCGGCTGGGCCCAGGGGGAAGGGAGGCGCCGGCGGACGACCTATCCGCCCCTGGACCGGCAGCCGATGGACGCCCTGGCCCGTGACGTCTTTGCGTCGGGACCGGGCGTCGCTGGTCGGCTTGGGGAGCGCGTTGCTCACGAGGACTTGGTGCTCGACTTCGAGGAGCTGGTCTTCGTGGCGGCCGCACCGGAGGACGTGGTGACCGACCCCGTGCTCTTGTCGGACGAACGGTCGGACGAGTCACTGGACTTGCCGGAGAGTTCCTCCTTGGCCTTGCGGTTGCGCTCCTCCTGGTCCTCACGGACCTTCTTCTGGCGCTCCTTCTCCTTCTCGATCTGCTCCTCCCGGAAGCCCTCGGGCTCGGGCTCAGGTTCCGGCCCAGCACCGGGCCACTCGCTGAACACTCCACTCATGAGTATCTCCCTTGGGCCGAGCCACCCTCGTGGCCGGACTTGCGTAGATGGCATCGTCGGCAGATGGCCGCCAGGTTCTCCATGCGGTGGTCGTCGCCGTTGATGATGTGATCGACATCGTCGGCCGGCATAGCGCAGGACTGGCAGGTGTAGTTGTCCCGGTAGAGGACGGCCTGGCGTAGGGCCTCCCAGTTGGGAGGGAGCCGGCTACGCCGGTCCGAGCCGGCCCATGGAGCGGGCCGATGGGTCTCGCAATAGGTCGTGTCGCACAGGACCGGACAACCCGATCTGGCGCATGGACCCCACTTCCTCACCACTTTGCGCCTACCTCTGGCCACTAGCCGATGCCCAGAGATGACCTTAAACCGAGTGCATTAGTCAAGGGGTGCAGCTATAAAGATGTAGCTGAGTGCTGCTCCAAGAATGTGGCTCTGACCAGGACGTACGCCGTACGTAGGTCCGGTGGTACCCTCCGGTCGACGTCGCCCGGACGTCGGGGATGACCCGGGGCAGTTCCGTCCAAACAGGAACTACCCGGGTCACTCCTCGTGGCGGTCTAGTTGAATTCCGGCGACCAGCCCTGGATCGGTTTGCCCTTGGGGCCGGAGTAGATGCGCAGGTCGAAATAGTCGGCCATGAAGTGGGCGATGGTGGCGTCGAGGTCGGCCTGGGGACGACCGAAGGAGGCGACGAGGGGATCGTCGATGGCCAGGGGGTACTTCCAGGCCGCGTCCAGCCGGGACGGAATGCGGGCCACGGCGCGGAGTTCGTGGTTGACCTCGCCCAGCTCGCCGATCTGCATCTCGTCCCACACCAGGCGGCGACCCTTGAGCTTGTAGGGCAACGAGCCCTGCCAGGTGTCGCCGGGGCGGGCCTCGTAGTGGGCGATGAGCAACTCGGTGAGCAGTCCCCGCTCCACCGCCGCGTCCTCCCTCGCCATGCGCTCCATGTCCCCGATCTCCCAGTGCTTGCCGGTGATGGGGTTGATGGCATTGCTGGCGCCGCTGTAGGCGTAGGAGTCGGAGACGAGCAGGACGGAGTCGGCGGCGAGGCCCGGTACGCCGGCCCCGATGGCCATCAGGACGCCCTCGATGTCCCCGTAGGCCCGGATGATGAGCTTGCCCTGGCGGTGGAACTCGATGACGGTGGGGATGGTGGCGTTGGGCTCTCGTCGATGGAGTCGGCCCTTCAAGCCCCGGGCCCAGGTGAGGGCCTTGCGGATCTGATGCTCTGGTGTCGGGGTCATCCTTCATCCGCCTGCTCGGCGAGCCAACGCTGCACGTCGGCCGGGTCGAACCGGACATGCTTCCCGATGCGAAGCCCACGGGGGCCGCCGCGTGGCGACCGGCTGCGCCATCGTCTGACCGTCTCGACCGGCACGCCGAGGTAGTCGGCAAGCTGTTGGATGGTCCAGAGCGGTTCGCTGGGGAGCCCGCCCGTGGGGTCCCTTCGCTCGTCAGGGGCGCTCATTCCTGGGGTCTCCTCGGCCGGCTCGGATGGGGCCTCGGCCGGCTCGGATGGGGCCGTGACCGTCTCCCTCGGGTACACGTGCCAGCGGGTGCCGGGGTACTTCCTCTCTAGGACGGCCTCCCAGGTCCGGCAGACGGCAGCGAGGGTGGCAGCGGGGACGGCCGGGGCGGTGTGAGGTGTCGGGTCCATCAGTTGCTCATGTCCTCAGCGACGATGTCGAGCACCAGATGGAAGTGGAAGTCGCAGAAGTGCAGAGGCGGATAGTCCGGGTCGGGGGGGCCGTCGGCGAGAACCCCCCG
>Ga0307309_10000015_pt1 | contig 13407 bp, 16 predicted proteins | sample ER_DNA_196_FD_194508 | JGI IMG/M metagenome (GOLD analysis project Ga0307309, IMG submission 194508) | Bulk soil microbial communities from the East River watershed near Crested Butte, Colorado, United States - ER_DNA_196 | ecosystem: Environmental > Terrestrial > Soil > Floodplain | place...
CGAACCCCCAACCTTCTGATCCGTAGGTCTCGACTAAGCGTCCGGACTGGTCCAGCGGGTCTGCCTTCACGCTCAAAGCTGCGGTCTGTGCTCCGTGCGCGTCCGTGGTCGTACAAGGTGGGCTGTGCGGTCTGGCTCCCAGATTGGCTCCCGGTTCCGCGATCTTTCCTTTTGATCCGTAGGGCCGGGCTGATGCTGGGGGAAGCGTCCGTGACCGTCCATCTACGGCGTGAGTCGTGCCGGCCGGTTCGCCGTCGCCCCGTCATGTCTCGGCCGCGTTGCTGTCACGGTTACTGTCAGACCTCTTCGGGTGGGGAGCGTCGATTGTTTCAGTTTGTTCAGTCGGGAGCTGGTGTTGGTCGATGTCGGCTCGGTCGAGGAGGGTGAGCGCGTCGTGCTCTGCTGTGCCCGGTTTGGCGTAGTACGCGATGAGGGCTTGTCCGGGTGTTCCGTTCAGCGACATGCTCTGGTAGCCGAGGTCGAGGTCGCCGACATCGGGGTGGTGGAACGACTTGCGCCCTCGGTTGTGCGCGCGGACGTCGTAGCGGTGCCAGAGTCGGGCAAACTCAGGACTTTTCATGACCAGCTCGCCGACGATCATGGCGACGTCGGGTGCATCCGGTTCGAGACTGGAGAGCGCCCGAAGGTGAGTGACGCAGCCGCGGAGCTGGCCTTCCCAGTCGTCGAACAAGATCCGCGCAGCGGGGTGGAGAAAGGTGTAGCGCCAGACATTGCGCTGTGCAGCAGGCCAGTCCGCGATGCCGGCGAGGAGTTGCAGTCCGCCGGGGTTCCAGGCCAGGAGATCTCCGTTACGTCCAACCACATGAGCCGGACACGGGCGCAGGCTGTCGAGGAGGATGGCCATCCCCGCTGGGACGGTCCTGCTCGGTGGTGGTGGCGGCGTGGAGGCTCGTCGAGCGGCCAGGGCTGCCAGCGACCGCAGGTGGTCTCGTTCGTCATTCTCCAGCTGTAGCGCACGCGCCAGCGCGTCGATCACTTCGGGGCTGGGATGGGTTTCTTTGCCCCGTTCTAGGCGGGTGTAGTAGTCGTTGCTGATCCCGGCCAGAGTGGCTAGCTCCTCACGGCGCAGTCCAGGGGTGCGCCGGATGCCCTGGTACACCGGGAGGCCCACATCGGCAGGGCTGATCTGGGCTCGACGCGCCCGCAGGAAACGCCCCAGTTCGGTGCCGCCACCGGTTGGCGAGGGATCGGCCATGGTGTCAAGGATTACAGCAGCCGTCGTGATTGCTTGTTGGCGGTGGGAGGCCCTGTCGCACCCCCGAACAGCACGGTCTCCCAGGCCGACGCTGCTCCGGGCAGGGTGAGAAGCGTTCTGTACCGGTTTGAGCGCTCGCAGGAGCGCTCAGTCGGGCCGCGACCTTTCGGAAGGACCACAGTGACCGTGCCCGCAACACCCGAGCTGGTTGTCGTTATCGGTGCCGGGTCCATGGGTCAAGCGATCGCCCGCCGCATCGGGGTCGGCAAGACGATCCTGCTGGCGGACCTCAACGAGAAAGCAGCGGCGGCAGCCGCGGATACGCTGCAGGGAGCCGGGTTCACCACGAGCACGGCGACGGTCGACGTCGCCTCCCACGAATCCGTCCACGACCTCGCCGCCACTGCCAGCGACCTTGGCGCCGTGACTGATGTGGTGCACACCGCCGGGCTGTCCCCGGCGCAGGCCTCGCCGGAGGCGATCATCGCTGTCGACCTCGTCGGCGTGGCCTTGGTACTGGAGGAGTTCGGCCAGGTCATCGCGGCCGGCGGGTCCGGCGTCGTGATCGCCAGCCAAGCCGGCCACATGATCTCCCCGCTGCCGGCCGAGCAGCACCAGGCGCTGGCCACAACACCCGCTGACGAGTTGCCCGCCCTGCCGTTCCTGCAACCCGACGTCGTCACCAGCTCCGGAGCCGCGTACGCACTGGCCAAGCGAGCCAACATTGTCCGGGTCCAAGCCGCCAGCGTTCAGTGGGGCGACCGCGGCGCCCGCCTTAACTCGATCAGCCCGGGCATCATCATGACCCCGCTGGCCCTCGACGAGCTCAACTCCGGTGCCGGCGAGGGCTACCAGCGGATGATCAAAGCTTCTGCTGCCGGACGGGTCGGCACCCCGGACGAGATCGGAGCCGCCGCAGCATTCCTGATGGGCCGCGACGGCACCTTCATCACCGGCACCGACCTCCTCATCGACGGCGGCGTCATCGCCGCCATCGCCGCCGGCCGCTACCAACTCACCATGAGCGGCTGACGGCCGACTTGGACCGGCCCGCCTCGCTGTGCGATCGAACGAGTTGCGGCAGCCTCAGAATCTCTCTGAGCGCCGCATTACGAGATAGTCCCCGCTTGATGACGGTCCGATGGCTGGAGTCGTCTACGGCTGGGGCTCGGGGCGACTGACCAGGGGTTGGCGACGGCTGGCGACGGTGGGTATTGAACAGGCGGGGCACGTTAGGGGCAGATGGCGCCCGCGGCATCCGGCTAGCCAGTCCGCGGCTTGTCGAATCGGAATGGCACGCTGCCGTCATGGATCGTCTCGATGCATTGCGAATCAAGTACGCACGGGCCCAAGAGCACTGCGCGGCATCGTCCCGCGCCCTCGACCAGTGGGTTGCCACGCTCCCTTACGGGGTACGCGGCGAGGCCGATCCGTTGGGGTGGTTCGTAGTCTGACTGGTCGCCCGAGAGCCTCCGCAGCTCCCTGATGGCCTCATGGCTTAGGACTTCGAGCGGGTACGGCGCTCTAGGGCTTCGATTACGGTTGGGCAGACGTCGATGTTGTAGAGCCTTTCGACGCTTTGCATGCCGCCTGCGCTTTCAGCGTTGATCTCCACGACTTTGCCGCCGATCACATCGATGCCGACGAAGTACATGCCGTCGGCGACAAGTTTGCTGCTCATCGCCTCCACGATGCCGCGTTCCAGGTCACCGATCTGCAGAGGAACCGAACGCCCGCCCACGCTGATGTTGGCCCGCGGGTCGTTACCGGTAGGCACTCGCCGGAAGGCGGCCAGCTTCCCCTTCCGCTGCAGGATTTCTCCCTCGAGCAGGAAGATCCGGGCATCACCGTGCTCGCCGCCGTCGACGAATTGTTGAACAATCGCGTAGCCGTCTTGGAGCACCGCCTCGCTCATCTGCGCAAGATTGGTTTCGGACTCATTGTTGATCATGAACACGTTCCGACCCTTGGCCCCGTACAAAGGCTTCACCACGCAGCGGCCGACCTCGCCGACGAACCGCCCGATCGCATCCGGGTCGCGGGTCACCAGCGATCGCGGCCGGATCTTCTCGGGGAACTCCTCCAGATACAACTTGCTGGTTGCCCGCATCAACGAGACCGGGTCATTCACCACCGTGACCCCTCGAGCCTTCAGCATCTGGCCGAAAACCGCACCCAGCGGACTTGCCCACGGCCGCTGCTGCAAATCCTCGATCGAGTCGTTCCGCAAAAACAACACGTCGAGGCCGTCCAGAACCAACCGTTCAGCCTCGCGGCCCTGAATGCGCGCCATGAAGGTTTCCAGCGTGTCATCTTTATCGAACTCTGCGGCATGGGCTCGAGCCATCAGCTGGCCATTACGTTGCCCCAGTTCCACGTCGCCAAGCCCGACATACCACACCTGATGGCCGCGCTGCGCCGCAGCCCTGGCCAGACGGGTCGTGGTGTACTCATCAATCTCAGTAGCCACATCGTTGACGAAAAAGGCAAGCCTCACCCCGATCCATCTCCCTCATACAAATCGATGACAGATACCCCCGCGCGCAACTTGTCCAACCGCTCACCAGCCCCCGGCACATCCAGCCAGCGTGGACGCACCCACGGTGGCTGCAGCACCTCGCGGTCCAGCGGTTCGAATTCCAGCGGGTCTGAGCCGAAGAATGGGGACCGTGCCAAAATCACTTCGTTCGAAGTCCGCCCACGCCTTTGCTGCGTTCACCGGGGTGACGTTGAGCAGCAGAGTCAAACCGCGCTCGATCCCGGCAAGGCGGGCGTCGACATCCAGAGCAGGCGCAAGCTGCTCGGTCGAGGATGTCATCTGACTAATGCCCTCTCCAGTGGGTCAGTCGGTTCGATCGCGGTCGATGTCCGCGTCTGGTGCCGAAGAGAAGAAGTCGTCGGAGTCGAAGCCGATCACCGGGCCGACACCAGGTGGTCCGACTGTGAAATCCACAACCACACGGGCATCGTCAGCTGCGAAGAATTGACTTGGCTGATCTAGAGAAGCGATCTTGTCGTCATCTTCCACGTGAACCTCCTTCAATCGCAGCGGGTAGCGGCCGACCGCCGCTTCCTCAAAGCTCACTTCGATCCACGCCTCTCGCCTGCTGGGCGACAGTTGGCCCCTGGGTGAGAAAGCTGTGGACTTCGTAGGTCGTTATTTCGGGGTCCGGCAGGCCAATTCCGGACAGGCGCGGTTGGATGTCCTCGCGAAAAGTGATTTCGAAATATTGGCGCGATTGCCAAACCTCTGTGACACGAACGCCGTCCAGCGTGCGTCTCGACCACTGAAAGAGGCTTCCGGTCACGCCCGGGCCGCATGGACTGAGCCGCATGCGTTCAAGCAGGTGGTCGAGCTGGCGAAGTGTGGCGCCGACGAAATCCATCACGACAGCAACCACTGCCTCCGAATCGATCGGCTCGGACGCCGGCTCCTGAACAGTACTTTGGACCGCTTCCGTGGGGGAGGCTTGGTCTAGAACAGTCATATCTTGGTGGCCTTCTACTCTCGGTTAGACGTTTGGACTTCGGGTCTCCGGTCGGGATAACCGTGTCCCAGAGGACCGCGGGCAGCGGAGCCGGGCCGAATGTCCCCACGCGCTCCGCCAGCCGTCGGTGCTTCCACCGTTGAAGACGCCTACCAGCGGCCACCATGACGCGGCTGTTCATGCAAGGACGGGATCGGCGGCTACGACGATAGCGACTCGCTGCCGGATCGGGGTCGGTGCGACCGTTCGTGTCAACTGGGTGTGCGCCCGTGCCTGTTGGTGCGCTCCCTGCCCACAGCGGTGGCGAAGCGGTCCGCTTCGGGCGTGTTGACGACAAGAACTGACATGCCCTGATGCGGGCTCAGGCTGATCGGAAAGGTGCGCCACTGATCAACCGGGCCGAGCCTTTTCTTGGAGAACATATCTATTGCCATGGCGCCCGGGTGGAGATGTTCGGAGACCACCTGGTCAGATATCTGATGGCTCGAGAAGTTCAAGGCGGTTACCTGAATGGGCCCGCTATCAAGCCGATGAACCATAACGAGCAGAGCCTTGTTGGACACGGCGGGTATATCGATCTGCGTACTGGTGGCAATTCCGTAGCGGCGACGGATCGCCAGAATATCGCGCAGCCGCGACACGAATGAATTTTCGTTCTTCAGTTGCTTAGGTAGTGATCCATAAAGGCTCCGGCCACGGGGCATCTTCGATGATGATTCGCCTGCTTGCGGCTGATAATCCATCAAGTCGTACGCGCCGCGCTGGATCCAGCGAGTGTCACCAGTGCGCAGAAGATGTGCAATTTGAGATCGCTTCAGCGTCAGCATCCCGCAGACGTCCCAGCCTGAGAAAGCAAATACACCAGGCTGCCACGCGTTGAACATGGCTAGCAACACGTGCGCCTGTGTGACCTGCTCGATGACCTCATGGTCAAGTATCGATATGTCGGTGATCCCCAACGAGGCAGTAATGATAGTTGCGGTCGTGGACGCTATTCCGTTAGTCGTGAAGATGTCGTTGTACGACGCGGCGGCGCCGGTAAGCCGCTCGATAAGCTCCGCACGAATTCTGATCGCCAACTCCGCACCGGTCACGTCGGTGCCACGGAAATGGAAAATGTCGTCTCGGTGCGTTGCGGCGAAATGCACCAACTCATAGGTCAACTCGTCGTGATTTTGGAGGGCATGCACCAAAGAGATTGGTTGCAGGCCCATCCGGAGGGCAGTGCTCAGAGTGAGACGCAAGAACTCGGTGTCGCCGGTAGCCAAAGCATGGTGGTACGCCGGGCGGCTGACATAGTCGTAAGAGAGATCAGCGCCGAGCTCGCTGGTGTTCTTGATGTCGTCGATGGCCAGGTTCAGCTCCTGGAATGTGAAGCCGCCGACCTTGCGCACCATGCTCGCGATCATCTGGTTGGCGGCCTCCGAGAGGGGATGTCCTTCCGACCAGGCGGGAGCGCCGCCTTCGGCGCTCTTCTCCACACCGAGGAAGCCGTTGGCATCCAGCCTCAACGCACCGGCCCCAAGGTCATGCAGCGCGTGCAAAGCGTCACCCATCACCAGCCGCATGCCGGCGCTCGTGGGGTCCAGCCAGTTGATCGATGGCTGACCATCCTTGAAGTAGTGCAAATACACCCAGCGACGGTCCACCCCGTCTACACCAGTGACGACCGCGGTGGCGCTCCAGTTCGTGTCTTTGACACCCGGCTCATGGAAGATAACCCGCTGCATCTTGCCGATGATGTAACCGGCCTTCGCGAGCCGATCCTCGGCCTCCAGATCGAGGTTGACCGAGTCCTTTCCTTGTGGAACCGGAGGCAAGAGATGCCAGTCCTCGGGCGGGATCTCCACCATGTGGTAGATGCCCGGATAGTCACCAACCTTCATCTCCGCCAGACGAAAGTCGGCACCCTTGCCCGTGTGGCCCGGCACGATGTCATCGATGATGGTGCCTCCGTGCGCGGCCGCCACCTCACACATTGACCGGAACTCCACCTCAGTGCCGAATGCCTCATCGATCCGAGTGCTGATTCGGTCGAAATGCCCGTCCACGCTAGGTGTCACGTCCCAACCAGAGATACCGCCGGCCCGCTTGACTGGTCCGGTGTGCACCGCGTCGACCCCGATAGCCTCAAATAGCCGCCACAGGTCCTCGTCCGCCAACATGCGGAGGAACGACTCACCGGCCCTCGTGATCATCGAGATGGGGTACGCCGTGAACCACACGGACGCCTTTTGGGTTGCAGCCCGGGGATTCGATTGAGCGAATGATCTTTGGGACATACCACCCGAGCCGGCGAACTGGGAAGCAACCGCCGCGCCGCGTGCCAGCATCGACTCCTGCTGTAGCCATTCGACGTAGCCTCGATCTATAGCGCTGCCGCTCACAACCAGCTCTCCCCGTTCTCCAACTAGCCACGTGGTGCTGCTAGCCCACTCGACGTTCAATGGACTCGCCGATTACCAGGCTCAGGCCCACCCCGCACCAGACCAGCATCCAATTCTGTCGCCATCCGCTCCGTCGTTAGACCGACTTCGGATCTATTGAGGGGCGCGCAAGGGCAATCCACTCCGCCCCCATAGCCCAAGACTGAAGACGCTTCGGTTTGGGGGGCGTGACGTGGGTCGTCGATACTCAGGACTTCGCGAGATAGCCGCGCCGCGTCATCTCGTACGTGGCCAGCACCTCGACCAGAAAGTCGCCGGCAGTGGCGGTCAAGCCGTCGAGCTCCTCGGGGCTGCCGGTGCCGAGGACTTCGCGGAGGACGTCATGGTGCACTTGCACAAGATCAAGAATGGTTAGTCCGTCCACGACGGCGGACCGGCCGATCTGGTAGCCGGCGTCAAGCGCAGCCTCATCCCGGTTCGGGAGATACCGCAAAAAGGCCGCCCGGTAGTTGCGGCGTAGGCGCTCTAGGGCGTTCACGGGCGGAAGTGTGGTTCGGTGCCGTCCGGCGCAGGCAGGCTATGCGTTCCGCCGAGGTAGGCCAGGCCTTCTTCGAGGTCGAGTGCGGTGTGTACGGTGCCGGTACCCAGACCAAGGGCGACCATTGAGAAGGCGACGTCCGGCTGGATGCCGACGATCACGGTTTCGGCCCCGCGCAGTCGCGCCATCTCGGCGAGAGTACGGAGCGTCCGCGCGCCAAAGGAATCGAGAACGTCCAGAGCAGCCACGTCGATGATCACGCCGCGGGCGCGATCCCGGCCTATCTGCTCGATCAAATTCCGCTGGAATCGCACCATCTCGGAGTCATCGAGGGCGGTGTGAATTGACGCGATCAGGTTGTCGCCCTGTCGCAAAATCGAGACCAGCCCCGGCCCTTCGTCCACTATCCGGCTGTTCCGTCCTGCTCCGAGTTGTAGCCGAGCAGGCGCTCGGCTTCTTCGAGACCGCCCTGCAGATCACCGATCGTGTGCATCTTGCTGAGGTCGACGCCGATCGTCACCAGCGTCTGGGCAATCTTCGGTGACAGCCCGGTAATGATGACGCTGGCGCCCATCAGACGTGACGCATCCACGGTCCGCACAAGGTGATTGGCTACTGCCTCGTCGACCTCCGGCGCCCCGGTGACGTCGATCACCACCACCCTCGCCCGGTGAGTGCGGATACCGGTCAGCAACTGCTCGGTCAGCTGACGCGCGCGTTCGGTGTCGAGGATTCCGATGATTGGCAGGATCAGCAGCTGCTCCCGGACAGGCAGGACCGGCGTGGACAGCTCACGGATGGAGTCCTGCTGCTGTCGAATGATCCGTTCCCGTTCCTCCACAAAACTGACGGCCACGGTGTTGGCGATCCGGTTCGCCGCGGGCTCGTAAGCATCGAGTACCCGGTTCAGGAAATCGAAGTCTCTTTGGTACTTCTCGAACAGCGATCGGGCGAGTACGTCGCGTAGCAGCAGCACGATGCTGACGACCTCGTGCGTCTCGACGCCGCGGGGAATGATGCGCTCGGAGAGATCGCGGGCATAATCCTGCAGGGCTTCCACGCTGCCCGTTTCGAGGACCTCGACGTAGTTATCGTAGACCGAGGTCGTTTCGTCGGTCGTCTCCTGCGGCGTCATCGCTTCGAGGAGGTGGGCCCTGTGGATCCGGTTCGCCCACTCTTCACGTAGCCGGCTGCGATGCTCACGCAGGTGCGCGACCAGCTGGGGTAGCAGTTCGTCCTCGTCTACGCGATCGATGGCAGGGGAAGCATCCGCTAAACGCTCAGCCGTGGGTGAATCCTGGGTCATGGTCATCCTTCCGTTCGCCACTTGGTCATCGTCACGGTCGTGCCAACGTTGATCTCAGATGTGAGCGTGAACTCATCCATCAGGCGGCGGGCACCGGGCAGGCCCAGCCCCAGACCGTTGTAGGTGCTGTAGCCGTCCGCGAGCGCCTGGTCGATGTCCGGAATGCCAGGCCCACTATCCCGGGCAACAATCCGGATACCCGGCCGCGGCTGGTCTACGAGCTCGATGTACACCTGGCCCTTGGCGGCGAAGCGCACAATGTTCCGAGCTATCTCCGACACGGCAGTTGCGATCAGGGTCAGGTCGGTCCGCGAGAAGTCGAGCCTGGTTGCCAGCTCCCGTGCGCTCTTCCTGGCCCGCACTACATCGGCATCGTGCTGGATGCGAATCGTGATCTCGTTCTCGCCTTCCGGCCGTCGTTCGAGAAGCGGCTCGCTGAGCTTGGCACACAACTCACACTCCAAGACATGCCGGGCGGCATCGACCTCGCGCTGACGACGCCGATCGCCCCCCGATATGGCATACAGCACGGGACGGCAACGATCGGTCGGCGGTTCGGCGTCGTGCAGAGCCAGCAAATACTCCACCCGCATACGGGCCCGCGTCCGGTTGAGCTGGGCCGCCACGGCGCCGGCTGTCGTATTGAGTTCAGTCGCTAGGGATCTCATGTCCTGCCCGGACACCTCATGGGCCAGCAGCGTCTGTTGCTCCCTTTCAGAAAGATGCTCGAGCGCAGCGGAGACCGCCGCGCGCTCCTCTTCTTTGAGGAGTCGCTCATCCGGAGCGTCGACGTGGTCCATCCCGACTACGCGGTGCTGGTTTCGCCGCTGGGTGTCCTGCGACCGCCACATCGAAGCAATCACGTGGCGCGCCGTCGTAATGGCGTACGGCTCGAGCATCCCCGGCTCGATGCGGTTTGCGGCAGCCAGCACCTTGACGAGCGTCTCTTGGACCAGATCCTCAGCTGCCGCTTCATTTCCCACCCGAGAGAAGACGATCCGCCGCAGCATCGGCAACAGCGACGCGACATCGGGCGCGGCGTCCGAGTCCGGCCGAGCTCCATCGAGCTCCGCACCCTCCATGACTGGAACACTACGCCCGATCACTCGAGCGGTATTCGCTGTAAACATCGGCACAGGCCTGCAGCATGCGATTCATATACCTCGGCGGGTCGGGCACTCGGGCAGAACCTGTGAATGGCGCTCGATTGGCACGTCGCTCGGCTGGGCGGTGGACCACCTCTGCATTCAACCTCGAAACCATCCTGGATCGCCGGGCACGCGCTCGAGTCCGCATTCATCAAACCTGGGTTTACCAGTCGTAGGAACGCGATCGCGTCATGAACGGGTTGCCCATGCGTCTTCAGTGCGTAGGCACGTGCACATCGAGTAAGGAGCAATCATGCGTATCAGCAGAACCCAGATGGGGAGTCTTGCGACCTCCGGAGGCAACGTCGTCGGTGCCGACGGTCAGAAGATTGGCAGCATCGGTCAGGTCTATGTAGACGACTCGACCGGCGAGCCGAGCTTTGTGACCGTAAAGACCGGCCTCTTCGGCACCGCGGAGAGCTTCGTCCCATTGCAGGACGCGACCGTCACCGGCAGTGACATCCGCGTGGCATACAACAAGACCGAGGTCAAGGACGCACCACGAGTAGACCCCGATGAGCGGATCACACCCACGGAGGAGCAGCGGCTGTACGCGCACTACGGCATCTCGAGTCCTCGCGGACATACCTCCGGGACCGAGAGGACCGGACCATCGGACACCGGTGACTACGGCACCAGTAGCAACGACACAACCGACGACGCGATGACACGGTCAGAAGAGCGGCTCAAGGTCGGCACCCGAAAGGAAGAAGCCGGACGGGCGCGGCTCCGGAAGTATGTCGTGACCGAAAATGTCACCCAGACTGTTCCGGTGAGCCGCGAAGAGGTCCGGGTCGAGCGGGAGCCAATCACTGATAAGAACGTCGGCGCTGCCCGTTCCGGCCCGAATATCAGTGAAGAGGAGCACGAGGTCGTCCTGCACCAGGAGCGTCCGGTCGTGGAGAAGGAGGCTGTTCCGGTGGAGCGGGTCCGGCTCGGCACCGAGACGGTGACCGACCAGGAGACTGTCTCCGAAGATGTCAGCAAGGAGCAGATCGACACCGACCTCGACCGAGGCCGAACCAGGCGCCGATCCGACCGCTGAGCCCGCCGCGCTTCAAGGAGAACCTGCAAGGTAGGAGGCTCAGCGGCTCGAGCCGTCGAGTACCTCCTGCGTAATTACGGGTAGTAACTAAATTCGGGGATCAAGCCGAGGGAGCCGATCACTGTGCGGATCCCATCCCCTGGCCTACCGGCGATCCACTCCGGACCGGTCGGCCACGTGACGACTTTGGAGGAAACCAATGACGAGATCTAATCCGGTGTCCTGGCTCGCGCACCACGCTCGGCGAGGCGTCACCGATCTCCCCGAGAACATCGTGTGGGCGGCCGACACCGTGCTGAAGAAGCCGGCCAAATCTGCCGGGAGGACGCTCCAGTCGGTGGGACACCAGGCGGCATCCGCCGTTGCCGAGGTGAATCCGTTCGCTGATGGCGCCGACGGCCGGGTCGACGCAGCCCTGGAGCGCGCCCAAGAGCTCGAGGCGCAGGCTCGGGAGAAAGCCGAAGACGCGAAGGAGCGAGCGGAGGCAGCCGCGAAGGTCCAAGCCGGCGGCGACAAGCAGATCGACGCAGCGCGGGATGAAGGCGAACGCGAGATCGCCGACGTGGTGGCCGAGGCTCAACGAGAGGCTGACGAGTACGTGGCCGCGAAGCGCGCCCGGGCGGAGAAGATCGCTGCCAACCACGTCGCCGCGGTCGAGGCCGACGTCGCCGAGCAAATAAAGCGAGCCAAGGATGAGGCCATGAAGGCGCACGCCAAGGCCGAGCAGGCGATCGAGCGGGCACGTGATCAGATGAAGCAAGCTCGTGAGCTGGCCGAGGCGGCCGCAGAGGCTGCGCGACGGGCCGCCGATGAGGCCCGCGCTCGGGCCGAACGCCTATCTGAGCAAGCCGACGCCCAGGCCGCCGCTGCCCAGCGCAAGGTCAACGAGGCCAATGAACGACGTGAGGCCGTGCCCACCAAGGGCCGGAAGCTGGGCACAGATGCTGATACACGTCCGCTGGCTCTCGACGACATGACCAAGGAGGAGGAACGACGTGAGGCCGTGCCCACCGAGGGCCGGAAGCTGGGCACAGATGCTGATACACGTCCGCTGGCTCTCGACGACATGACCAAGGAGGAGACATGATGTACAAACTTTTTGGCAAGAAGACAATTATCGATCGTCTTGGAGAGGCCGTCGGTCTAAAGCCGAAGCGCTCGAGCACGGCACTGAGGTCGGGACTTGCTGCGGCGGGTGCAGCCGCCGGGCTGGCCGCCGTGAGCGCCGTGGTCTCTGCACTGCGGGACCGCCAGAGCGATGGAAAACGCGATGGTCGGTAGGAAGACTCTCGGCCGCGTCGTCTTCTTCGGTCTGGGCTACCTGGCAGGCACGCGGGCCGGTCGCGAGCGGTACGCCCAAATCGAGGCCGGCTTCAAAGCCGTGATTGACAAGCTTCGTGCGCGCTATGCCGAGAACGCGACGAGTACGTCGTCATCGCCGTCGGGACGGGATGGATACAGCGACATCAGGCTCGGCGACTGATCGACGGCCACCATGCTGATCGAGATCCGTCTCCTGGCCCGGGTGTTCCGAATCCCACTCTTGCGTGTCGAGGGCGTCGTCGCCTTGCGGGACGACGATGCTCAGCACATATCGATGGCCCGAGCCGCTGCGCGGCCGAGGTTGATCGACACGATGCCCGGGAATGTCAGAGGTGCGATCGGCCGCGCGCCACTCGGCCGGGACCTTGCCGAAGCCGAAGCGATCATCTCCGGCATCGACCGATCGGGATCTCAGTGATGGATGAAGGATGGGACTCATTACCGCACGCGTGCCCAGAATTTCCTTCGCGAGAATCTGTTGATTGCGCGCTCAGACCCTGGGAACGATCTTGACCCGAGCCTCGTGCACCGCCTTGAGCCGCTCAGCCTCTTGCTGGGGATCTTGGTATGGGATGGCGCGGATGGTGTAGCTGCGCTTGCGCTTGCCGTCGGGGGTCTCCACCATCACGTGCGGGTGCTGATGACGATCTTGTCGACCAGCATCTCCGTAAGCGCACGCCTGTCCTCCGACGACAGATCGCGAAGAGCTCACGTCGACGCGCGCAGACAGTCGCGTGCCCCTTGTCGGTGGCGTCCAGGGCAGCGACCTGCCGGGTCAGATAGTCATAACCGGACCAGGCGGTGAGCTTGTGCAGGCTCATGGTCACACCCCCCGAAGGCAATTTCGCCCGCCTCGGCGGTCACGCGACCGGGGTACCTTCCGCCAGTGGGCCTCTATGTGGCAAGAGCTTCGGGGGTACGCATTTCGACGGAGATGCCTTGGCGGTGTAACCGGG
>Ga0307309_10000018_pt1 | contig 12183 bp, 19 predicted proteins | sample ER_DNA_196_FD_194508 | JGI IMG/M metagenome (GOLD analysis project Ga0307309, IMG submission 194508) | Bulk soil microbial communities from the East River watershed near Crested Butte, Colorado, United States - ER_DNA_196 | ecosystem: Environmental > Terrestrial > Soil > Floodplain | place...
TGACAGACTACGCCGAAGAGATCGCCCGCCAGGCCAAAGGAGAAGAACCGTGGACTGAGCCCGTCCCCTTCGGTTACGGGCACCAGGTCCCCGTGTTCCCCGCCCAACGCCTGCCGCTGTGGCTACACGACTACGTGATGGCCATGAGCACGGCGTTGCAGGTCCCCGTCGACATGCCCGCCATGCTGGTCCTCGCTGTGCTCGCCGCCGCCGCCGGGGGACGGTGCGTCGTCGAGATCCGTCAAGGCTGGCGGGAACCGCTCAACCTGTACTGCGCCGTGGCCATGCCGTCGGGGGCGAGGAAGACCCCCGTGTTCCAGCGGGCCATCAAACCGTTGGAGCGAGCCGAGATCGTCGCCGCCGAGACGGCCCTGCCGTTGGTGCTCGAAGCCAAGGCCCGCCACAAGGCCGCCGAAGCCAAAGCCGCCAAAGCCATGGACGACGTCGGTCGAGCCAAGAAAGAAGCCGAAGAGGAAGCCGTCCACTTCGCCACCCAGCAGGCGCTCATGGCCGAAGCGATCGTCGTTCCGTCGATGCCCCGGTTCCTGGCCGACGACGCCACCCCCGAAGCGTTGGCCACGCTCATGTGCGAACAGCAGGGCCGGCTCGCCATGTTCTCCGATGAGGGCGAAGTGTTCTCCATGATGTCGGGCCGCTACTCGACGTCGGGTCCCAACCTGGGGATCTACCTGAAGGCACACGTTGGTTCGCCGCTGCGAGTGGACCGCAAGGGCCGGGCCCCCGAGTTCATCCAGAACCCGGCCCTCACGTTGGGGCTCACCATCCAACCGGCCATGCTCGCCGGTATCGCCGGCATCGACGGCGCCCGGGGCCGGGGCCTGCTCGGACGGTTCCTGTGGTCTGTCCCCCAGTCCAACGTGGGCGAGCGGGAGACGGCAGTGACCCCGATCCCCGACGACCTCGAAGAGGCGTACATCGACGAGATACAGATCCTCGTGCAAACCCTGTCGGGTTGGGGTGGCGACCCGGCCGTGCTGGTGTTCACCCCCGAAGCCGACCGGGCGTTGTTGAACTTTCAGCAGGCGTTGGAGCCCCGCTTGGGGCTGGCCGGCGACCTGGGCCACATGGCCGATTGGGCGTCGAAGCTCGCCGGGCACGTCGCTCGCATCGCCGGCCTGTTGCATCTGGCGGCGAACGTGCGCACGGGCTGGCAGCGGCCGGTGCAGGTGGAGACGGTCAACGACGCCATCCGTATCGGCCACTACCTGGTGGCGCACGCCCGGATCGCGTTCGAGGCGATGGTGATGGGTCCGGTGGTGAACGACGCCGCCGCGTTGTTGAGCTGGGTGGGGGACCGCACGTCGTTCACCCGACGGGAGGCGTACCACTCGAACACGTACCGGTGGCCTCATGCGGCGGATGTGGACCCGGCGTTGCAGCTGTTGGAGGACCACGATTTCATCCGCAAGGTGCCCCAGAAGCCGACCACTGGCCGTGGTAGGCCGCCGTCTCCGAAATACATCGTGAATCCACAACTTGGGGGGTAGCGGGGTACTGGCCCCACATACGTTTACTCCAGAAATCGATTAATGGAGTAAACGTATATGCGGCCATGCGAATTGGCCGGCGAAACGGCGTCTCACCCACCGTGACCGAAACTGCCCCCCAGACGCGAACGAGGGGCCCTCCCGACCAGGCCCCGAACGCCTGGCGAGGAGAAGCCCCTCAGCCCGATTACCTACCAGCGAGCCAAGGTACCAGCCCCGAACGGTGGTACCCCGCATCACCAGATCATGATCGGCAACTTCGCCGACGACTTGAGGATCTTCAGCGGTTGATCAGCGGTTGTTGCACTCGCTGTGCGTGCCGCCCCGGGCCAGACACTCGACGTAGATCTTGGCGTCGGCCTTGGACTGTTCCCGGTAGGCGTTGCCGACGTAGAAGCTGATCCCCATCATCACGATCAGGGCGCACACGCCGAACAGGGTGATCTTGAACCAGGTCTCGTAGGGGTTGCGGGTGGGGGTCTCGGTGGTGGTGTCGGTCATGGTGAACAAGTCGGCGGGCTTGCCCCCCGAGTTGAGGTGTTACCGGGGGTAGCATCGGGGGCGACAGGAGGGACGCCCCATGCGAGAGATGACCTACTTCCCGCTGTTGCAGTCCTACCCGAAGACGTCGGGCTACGGATACAGGATCGACCCGATCACCGGGGCCCAAGGCTCGTTCCACGGTGGCGTCGACTACGGGGTCGGGTGGGGCGAACCGCTCATCGCCCCCTGGGACGGTGTCGTCACGACCGGATACGAGTCGGGTGCCGGCAACTGGCTGTGGTGCGACGCCGGAGGCGACCGGTTCAAGTCGTTCCACCACGACAGTTTCGCCGTGCACTCCGGGGCCTGGGTCAGCGCCGGCCAGACCATCGGCTACATCGACTCGACCGGCTCATCGACCGGCTCCCACGCCCATCTGGAGCTGTGGGAGAACGGCACCCGCATCGACCCGACCGGCTATTTGGACAGGGCGCCGCTACTGCATCACACGCCCGGAACTGGAGATGACGAGATGACCGAGGCCGATTGGAACCAGATGCGGATGATCATCAGCAACGCGCTGGTGAGCAAGTTCGCTACGCACAGCACGCCCCACATCCTGTTCACCGACAACAACGGGCAGTTCACGGTGGCGCTCGTCGACGGCGTGCCCCACCGGCTCAACATGAGCGAACCGGCCGAGGTGACCCTGGCGCAGAAGGTGGGTCTCATCGCCCCGCAGAAACCCATGAACCCGCCGGCCGCCAGCCCCTCGGCGTTCAACGTGGACGACCTCACCGATGATGAGCGCCGGGTCCTCTACAACTACCCGGTGGTCGAGCGGTGAGCGTGGGTGTCGGGTGCCCGTAGAAAACGCCACCACCCCACCGGATTCCTGAACCGTGGCTGAGGATGAGCCGAGTGTGTGGGACCGGCCGATCCCCGCTGTCGTCCTTCAGCTCGTCGGCCTCACCTGTCTGCTCACCGCCACCGCCGTGTTGTTCGACGGCTGGTATGTCATCGGTGTGCTGGGCTTGGCTCTCGTGTTCGGACGCACCGACGAGATCAACGACGCCCTCGTGCTGATCCGCCATCTCATACACCACCGCCGCGGCGACACACCCGACTAGGCTGGGATCTCCCCCCCGCCCCGCACCTTCCCACCTCGGGGCACGCACCACCGGCACCCGTCGCCCCGTGAGCCACACTCCGGGGCGACGGCCCGCGTCTGGGACTAGTGTCGAGCCACATGGACCCGAACCCATGCGAGCAGTAGATGAAAGCCGACCCACCTACCATCTCCGTCTGGCTCTCCATCGCCGGCATCACCATCGCCACGATCAGCTTCGGCCTCGCCGCCTACCACGGCATCGAATGGGCGCTACTGCCCTTCACCGTGATCCTCGGCGCCAACGTCGTGATGGGCCTGGCCAACTCTTGGCGGTGGCGGTACCGGCCCGGCCGTGAACCCACCCCACCCACCAACGTGCGCATCCGCACCCGGTGGGGTGTCGAGATCCCCGTGCAATGCGTGTACGTCGGATGCTTCGACGGCATCCACCGCTGGGAGGTGATCCGCCCCCACGGTGTCAACACCCCCTTCGATGTCGCCGAGATGAAAGTCGAACGCCTGCCCGGCAGGACCGCGATCGCCCTGTTCGAGGAGCCGAAGCCATGAACGACATCTTCGACGTCGGCCACCAGCACACCCGCGAAGGCGGCGAATGGGTGTTCAGCGAAGGCTTGTGCGTCACCTGCGGGGAACCCGCCACCATCGGATCGTGGTGCCGATGGCATCACCCAGCCCAAGCCAACCCGGGAGATTTGGAGATGACCGTCGACGAGCTGCGGGCCGCCGTCGCCGAGTTGCAGCGTCACCTCGAATCCCGGGACCGGTGTGTGCGCTGCGGCGCCCCCCTTGTCGACGGGATTGAACGCGCCACCGGGGTGTGCCGCAACTGCCGAATCCTGGGAACCAACTATGGCCACACCTGACCTGCCGCCGTGCGCCATGGTTGAGACCGACGGGATCGAAGGCCCGACGTTCCGTCCCGTCGAAGCCCCACCGTGCGGCCACCGGCTCGACATCGACGACCGCAACGTGCACCTCGTCTGTGATCACCTGCCCGGCCACCATGCGAGAGGCGCCAAGCACCGGGCTGTTATCGACGCCACCGCCGGTTACGCCCTGTACTGGTGCTGGGACGACTGCGCCAACAAATGCGAGCACGTGCTCGCCAACTGCCTCGCCGAGATCCAAGCCGACATCAGAAAGGGATGGGCCGATGGGTGACGTGGACCCGACCGGGGATCGGACATGGCGGGGGGACAACCAGCCGAAGGTGTACTTCGCGGACCTGCGCCACGAGGTTGAGCTCGCGGCCCGCCGCCACGCCGAACTGTCCGAACACGCCGACGAGATCATCGCCGAACGAGACCGGCTGCGGGCGGTCGTGGAAGATGCCGCGTACGTGTTGGGCGCCGAGGAGATGGACTACGACCAATGGTGCGGCCTGCTCGGACGGGTGCAAGCCGCTCTTGGCGTAAGCCCGGAGGCGACCGATGGATGAGCACGTCTCGCCGATCGACGGTCACCGCCACTACGGCGACGCCGGCCGGGCCGAGTGCGCGGTGTGCTGCCTGGAGGCCGAACGGGATCACTGGCGGGTGCTTGCTCGCCGTGAGGCAGCCGAGCGGGACCGGCTGCGGGCGATCGTGGAGGCGGTGCGGCACTTCATCGCCTTGCAGGTCACGGACGGCCACCCCCCGGAGGACGACGCTGCCGCGTGGGAGCGGATGATCGCCAGCCTTGAACAGCTTGACGTAAGCCCGGATAGCGGCACCCACTCCGAAGAGCCTGCGAGAGACCCAGGACCCTGACACACGACGAGGTCGTCGACCATGGAGCAACTACATCTGTTTGAAAAACCACTTTGCACGATCTCGTCGACTTGGTTCCCGAGCAGATCTAACAGGACGAGGGAGTCGTTGCCGCCGCTGAAAAGTAGGAACGTTCGGGACGGCTGATGTTCGGCCCTGACCTTTTCCATGATGTCGACGGTTTCGGCCATGACGACATCAACGTCAACACCGGTATCGGCATCCCCGAAACCACGGCGTTCGCCCGGCGGGTCGCCGGCCGCTACCAGGCGCCGTTCACTGAACTGTCACCGCCCGACCCCTACGAATGGCTGGTGCTCAACAAGTGGGGTGGGTTGCCCGGACCCGGCGCCCACTACCTCACGTACCAGCGGCTCAAAGAACGCTGCGTCGAGGAAGTCCTACGTCGACACCGCCGCTACCGGGGTGAACGGTTCCTGCTGATCACCGGGGTCCGACAAGCCGAGTCCCGTCGACGCATGGGCTACAAAGATCCCGTCAACCGCACCGGGGGCAGAGTGTGGGTCAACCCCCTGCTGTACTGGTCGAACGCCAACATGGCCGAGTACCGCACCGGCCAGACACTGCCCACCAACGAGGTCGCCGTCCACCTCCACATGTCAGGCGAATGCCTGTGTGGGGCGATGGCCAGCCAAGGCCCCGCCCGGGAAGAACGAGCGATGATCCGGTTCTTCTACCCGGGCTTCGACCAACGGCTGTCGGCCCTCGAAGCGCAGTGCCGGGCCAAAGGGTTGCGCTGGTGCGAGTGGGGTGTGCGGCGCGAGGCCGAACCGCAACCCATCGGTGAGATGTGCACGTCATGCGAGCACCGCCAACTGTCCCTGCTCGACGAGGACCCCGTCGGGATCGTTGACGTTGCCCTACCTACCGAACCCCCGGAGGTTCACGATGCCTAGAGGCCCGTGGAAGTGGAGGCCGTGGACACAGGAGAGGACCCGCCGGTCCATCGCGGCGTTCCTGTGGGCGTTGCACGACCTGGGCGGCGAGGTCACCGACGAACACGGCCGGGTGCCGGCACGGATCGCCGAGCATGCCGCCGAGATGGGCATGCCGCTCGACCCGACCATCAACCGGTCCCAGATGCTCACGTCACTCGACAGCATCGGTTACGTGGGCTGTATCGCCCGGGACATGGGCGCCAAGAAGACGTACAAGATCACGTTGCTGTTGGCCGACGACGAGATGCCACCACGACCCGCACCCCAACCCGAACCAGTACCGGAGCCCGAGCCGGAACGGCCCCTCACACTCGTGGCGCCACCCGAACCGGACCTGCCCGCCGTGGTCGCCCAAGCCACCGAGGACCCCGTCAACGCGCTACTGGAGATTCAGAAGCTGGCCATGGGTGCTGTCATGGGGCTCACCCGCGATGGCGGTGGACATGACAGCGACACCGACGGGGAACGGCTGGCGGCCACGCTCGAAGAGAACCAGCGGTTGCGTCACAAGGTCGCCGATCTGTCCGAGACGGTCGCCGCCAAAGCCAAAGAGATCGAAGCCCTGCGCAAGGCGTTGACGACCGCTCAAGCCAACCTGTCGGCCATACAGAAAGCGTCCGCTGAGGCGCCCCAACGGGAACGCCAGCTCGCCAACCTGCGAGCGACCGAACGGTTCATGCAAGCCCCACCGGGGACCCGATGATCATCCTGCGCTCCGACTGGGACACGCTCGCCGCTCTCGTCGCCCTCGCTGAGCATGCCCCCGTCCCGACCGAGGCGTACGCCGACTGGTTGCTGTGGGAACGCACCTGCTTCCCGTTCGGCACGGTCGGACAGGTGGCCGACCAGGTGCGCCACCACTACCGCTACGACGCTGCTCCCTGGGATAGCCACCCGGGTTGAGAGCAGGAGGTGGGCCCCCCGGAGTCCGCGCTCCGGGGGGTCCGCTGCCCGGGGTGGGGTAGCACCCCCTGGGATACGACCCTGGGATAGCACCCCTGGGGTATGACCCCCTGGGGTATAGCCCCCTCTCGATCTACCCGGGCAGGCACCCCCCGGGGTATGTTTCGCGGCGGTGCCGGCCCCCTCCCATACGGGTCGCTCGCACACGGACGGTTCCCGCAGGCGTGTAGGAGCTGAGACGGGAGACCCGTGGGGTCGGCGCCACCACCAGCCCACCACAGGGCCCTGAGAGCCCGCTCAGGCGTCGGGGCCGACCAGGTCCGCCCACGACTCCTCGAACGCCGACAGGGCGGCAGCGAGATCCGCTAGGCGTTCCGGTTTGGCCTGCTCGCCCATCCACGACGACATGGCCCGCACCAAAGCGTCGAAGTTGGTGCACATGGATTCCATGGGTTCGACCAGCTCGCCGATGGCGTCGCCGGCCATCTCCGGCAGCGACAGTTGTGCACACCAGCGCAGGCGGTTCATGGCCAGCGCCGCGGGCGTGGGCGTGTACGGCAGATCATCGGGCATGGGGTGCTCCTCGGTCGAGCAACAGGTAGGTGACCGTTTGGCTAGCACGACGACGAGGTCTCAAGTTGGATCGAGCCGAAATTTCCCCAGGATCTGCACCTTCTGGAAATTTCCCCAGGATTTAGGCCCTCTAGAGATTTCCGGGGGGCTGGCGCCCCCTTGTCGCAGCAGCTCCATCCCCCAAGCGGGGTAGGTCGAACGGCCCAACCCGAACGGGGTAGGTCCGATGGCCCAACCCGAACGGGTGAGTTTCGGGCTGGCTGGCTGGCTGTCGGGGCCCCGACGACGTCGAGCACGGGGCCCAGACTGGCCAGATAAGGCCGATCCACGGGGGAGACGGGGCCGACGACGCCCGAACGGGGCCGACGGGGCTGGTCCTGGTCCTGGTGGGCGTCGAGCGTCGAGCACGGGGCGTACGGGGCCGATCCACGGGCGCGTGCTGTCCACGTCGAGCACCAGCCCGACGACGGGCGTACGGGGCTGGTGGGCCCCGATCCACGGGCGTACGGGACTGGTCCCGACGACGGGGCGCGTGCTGGTGGGCCCCGACGGGGCTGGTCGACGTCGAGCACGGGCGTAGGGCGTGCTGGTGGGCCCCGACGGGATGACGTTTCCAACCTCGTAGATTCACCCCAAGCGGGCAATCTACGAGGTTGAAACGGTCGTTCGTTGCCCCGACGTCGAGCGAACGGGGCTGGTCGTGCTGGTGGGCCCCGATACGGGGCTGGTGGGCCCCGACGGGGCTGGAAGGACAGCACGGGCGCTACCGGCGCGACGAACGGACGTCGTCGCGCCACGCGTCGACGCGCAGCACGAGACGGAACAGAGCCGCGAGGATCGGGTGTCGACGGGACACGTCGTCGAGCACGTCAAGCGCGGGTTCATCGGGTGCCCACAACAGGTCAAGGGCGTCGTAATTGTTCATCGGGGGAACGTCTCCGTTCGGGCTGTCGGGCTGTCGGGCTGTCCTGGTCGGACGCTCATTCAGCACGTGTCGGCCCCGACACGTGGACAGCCCCGTCGTTGCTCGACGGGGCTGTTTCGCTTCACCAGGTTGGACGGGCTGTCCCGCTACTTGATCCGCTCGACGGACGCCCTGAACGTCGTCGGCCTACCGGGCGTCCACGGGGCCCCGTCCACGTCGTCCGCCACCAGCGTCACACGGACCAGGTTCTCCCGGTAGGTACCGACCAGCGTCGAATCGGCCCCGATATCGGTACCCGAATCGTTCCACGCGTAGTGGAACGTGCACGGGGCTGTCGTCACGTGCTCCATGATCCATCGGGCGTCGTGGAACCAGTCCGAACGGAACCTGGTGACCGTCGGGGCCGACAGATCGGCCAACACCCCGAACAACAGAGCACGGACGGAATCGTTCACCTGGTCGTCACCCGATACCAGCCGCGTCACGACGGGGCCCATAGCCTCAAGCGCAAGCTCAGCCTCAACGACGCGCCGATAGTCGTCCGTCGCGTCGTCGATGCAACCCAACGACGCGAGCACGTCCCCGTTCGAGGAGTAGCACGTGCACGACTGGCACGTCTCGGGGCCCCCGTCGTTGTAGCAGTCATACTCAGCACGATGGTCCGTCACGTGCCAGTCGTCCGACCAGTCGAACGTGACACCCGCGTTCTGGGCCCACCGTTCCGCCTTCACCAGGTCCCCCGCGCAACGGGCCCGCGCCGCGTCGTCCGTCTCGTCGGGCTGTCGGGCGTAACCCGCGTTCTGCTCAAAGAACGCGGCATCAATGTCCATCATCAGATCGTCCACGTCGTGCTGGTCCAGCGCGGCGAGATCCGAGACGTGCTGGTAGAACGCGTCACGACTGGTGAACGTGTCCATCTCAATCCACCAGGTGGCGGAAGCGTGCTCGCCCGCGTCGATGATGTCCGACCAGGTCGGCCCCGACGACAAGTTCAGATCCTCGCACGACGCCACCAGCGATTCCGCATAGGTCTCGCCCCACGGATCGGGGTCACCCGTCTCAATGCTCTCAATCGCGTACTTCATCGCCCCAAGCAAATACAACTTAGCGTCCGACCAGCTGGTGAACGCGAGCGTGTCCGCTTCGGGCATGTAACCCGTCATGTTGTGACCAGCCGTGAACAACTGGTAGGTGGTCGTCGGGCTGGTCGTCGGGCTGTCGTTGCTCTTCATAGTGTGATCTCCGTTCGGGGGAGGAAACGTGGAATGCCAGTAAACGTCTCTGGCACCCCTAAAGCCCCGTACCTGGTAGGTACGGGGCTGGTAGGGCGTCGAGCGCAGTAGCGGACTAGTTGTTGTCGGGCTGGTCGTTCTGTTCCTGGTGGCGCACCAGGGCCCTAATCCCGATCGTGCTCGCGTCGGGATCGTTCACCAGCAACCATCGGAACAGTGCCGATGCTCGACGCTGGTCGGGCGTAGGCGTGAAAATGTCGTTCACGACTCACCCCCGTCGTACGTCTCGACGTATCGGTCAAACAACGTGACCAGGTATGAATCATCGGACAGTCCCGTTTCCGACGGGACAGCCCACGAATCCACGAACGTGACGCGACTGTCCCGCGTCCACGTCCCGTACTGGTCACGCTCGACGTCGGCCGACATGTAGACGGTAGGTCCCCCGATCGCGAGGGTAACGGTGAGCACGGTTCTCGTGTCGACGCTCAACGCGTATTCGTCGATGGCTTCGGTAGCGGAATCGTTCACGTCGTCGACGTCGACGCCCACGGATTCGAGCTCAGAAACGAACGGGGCCGACGGGGCCGCAAACGTGCTGTCTTCATCGTCCGTGCACGCGCTATCGAACGTGTCGACGTGCTGCCACGTCCCGTAGCTGTCGGCGGTGACCAGCTGGTCACAGTGACGACACTTGATCTCGCGGTCCGCGTGCTCGAACCCGCTGGTGGCGTCAAACAACAGTCCCAGCGTCGACTCTTGGGACTTGATGGCATCAGACATAGCGTGCTCATGGCTCTGCATCGGAATCTCCGTTCGGGGGAGGTTGGTAGGTTTACGGGGGCTGGTCGGGATCGGGGGAGACTAACGGGACTTACGCTCGACGACGTCAAGCACGTCCGAACGGGAGAACGACGTCGACTTACCGTCCCCGTTCCGGGCTCGGATCGTGTCCCCGTTCACGCTGGTCACTTTCCAAACCCAATGCGAACGGGGGATCGTGACCTGGTCCCCTACCGACAACACCAGATCGGGCGTCGACGACGTCGGGACGTTCGGGTTAGGCGAGAGGTTAGGGTCCCGTTCGTCGGGGCCGACCAGGTACCAGTGGGCGCACTTCAGATCCTTGCAAACGATCCGAGAACCGCGGAGGTTGGACGGGTTCCACTTCATCCCCAAAGGGAACCCGTGGATCACACGACGGGTTCCACCACACTCCGGGCACGACCAGACCAGGTCGGGACGCTCGACGACGAAACGGGACAACGTGTCCTCGTGAACCGTGAGCGACCAGGTCGACTGGTCGTCGACGCGGACCAGGTCGATATGGGCCCATGCAACGTACTGGCGGACGTCTCCGATGATGGAAGGGCCCGCGCTGGTCAACAACGTGTCCCCTTCCAACAGATCCTGGTATCGGGTGATTCGCATTCTGACATCTCCGTTCGGGGGAGGTTGGACTAACGGGGCTGGTAGGTCGGGGCGTTAACGACGTCGAGCACGTCGAGCGCGTCGAGCAGTAAGGCTTGAGCGGGCGTGCTGCGCCAGTACGGGACAGCATGAAACGACGGACGGGTGAGATGGGGCATCTCGGCGTCGTGCATCTCGGCGCCGCGGTGGAACGAGATGAACGACTGATGGGCGCTGTACGCCCGCACTTCAGCGGGACACATGATCCCGTCGGGGGACTGACTGACCAGGTGGTTCATCGGGCGTACCCCGCGGCGATACGACGGGACGCGGCGTCGATGGCCAGTCGGATGACCAGGTCGTCGGACAGCTGCCGCCACGCGGACCACGTGCTGTCGGGGCTGGTCGGGCTGGTGCTGGTGCTGGTGCTGTTCATCGGGAGATCTCCGTTCGGGGGAGGTTGATCGGGGGAGGTTGGTTAGCGGGCGTACGTCGTCGAGACGTTCACGCGGTTGATGGTGATCGGGAACGTTGCGCCCCGACGGGACGCGTCCGCCATGGCATCGGCGGGCGTCTCGCACGTCTCACCCGTGATCGTCATCCCGTCGCCGTCCGTCCATCGGGCGTGATAGCGGACGCTGGTCGTCGTAACGCTGGTGGGCGTGCTGTCCACGGGCGTGCTGTCGGGCGTCGTGGGCGTGCTGGTGATCTCAGCCCCGAAGACCAGGAACGACGCACCCTTAGGCAAACCGTCGTCATTCAGCCCGTTCATCCGTCCGCCGAACTGGTGGGCCCCGTCAATCGAGACGTAATAGCTAGCCGCGTGCCAGCCATCGGCCGTAGCCGCGCACCCGTCGACGACCACGACTCGGATCGTGACCAGCACGGGGCCGAACGTGAACCCGTTACCGGTACGGACGCCGTTGCAGTGAGCGATGAACGTCCGCTCGGACAACACGACGGACTTGCGCAGATCGACCTTCATAGCTGTCTCCGTTCGGGGGAGGAACTTGAACTTGCACCCGTCCATCGGACAGATCGGGCGTGCTCTTAAGCGTTAGCGCACATAAACCGTCGCCGCTAGTGCGCTAACGGGCTGGTCACGCCACAGATCGGCCAGAACTAGCGCATTGAGCTCAACCACGGGGCCGACGACGGACGCTCGACGCTCGACCACGGATCGGACGACGGACTAGTCAGTTTAGGGGAGACGAAATGGGCCATCGGACCTATTGACACGCGAAGTCAATGGGCCATTTGGCCCATTTGTCCCCTAGGGGGTACCCCCTAGGGGGTACCTGGTCGCTGAC
>Ga0307309_10000019_pt1 | contig 11895 bp, 12 predicted proteins | sample ER_DNA_196_FD_194508 | JGI IMG/M metagenome (GOLD analysis project Ga0307309, IMG submission 194508) | Bulk soil microbial communities from the East River watershed near Crested Butte, Colorado, United States - ER_DNA_196 | ecosystem: Environmental > Terrestrial > Soil > Floodplain | place...
AGGATGCCGGCCTTGGCCGCTTGGATTCCATCGCCCATCCCAGGCGCGAGCAGAACAAGGGTGGTGTCAGCGGTTTGTGCGACCTCAATCTCCGACTGGCCGACCCCAACCGTTTCGACGATCACCGTGTCGAAGCGCGCGGCGTCGAATGCCCGTAACGCTTGAGGGGTAGCGACCGCAAGCCCGCCGAGATGACCTCTGGTCGCCATCGACCTGATGTAGACGTCGCGATCGAGCGCGTGCTCCTGCATCCGAATGCGGTCACCTAGCAGCGCACCGCCGGAGAAGGGCGAGCTCGGGTCCACAGCCAATACGCCGACCCGCTCGCCGCGGGCCCGGAGCGTACGGACGAGAGAGGTTGCCGTCGTCGACTTGCCAACTCCGGGCGCACCAGTCAGACCGATCACATGCGCTCGTCCCGTATCTGGCGCGAGCTCTTGCATGATCGTCGGAAGTGCCGGCGAGGCATTCTCGATCCAGCTGATCAAACGACCCAGTGCCCGCGGATTGCCCAACCGCACTTCGGCGACGACGTTGCGCACGTCGTCACGGTCAAGTGACAAGGACGCGTCCGCCTAGCTGCCGTCCGATGGAACGATGATGATCAAGGCGTCGCCCTGCCCACCGCCGCCGCAGAGCGCAGCTACCCCCGTACCACCACCGCGTCGCTTCAGCTCCATCACACAGGTCAGCACCAAACGAGCGCCCGAGGCGCCGATCGGATGGCCGAGGGCGATCGCCCCGCCGTTGACGTTCACCCGCTCGTCAGTCTCATCGGCGCTCAGGCCCAGAGCCCGCGCGCTGGCGACACCGACGGCGGCGAATGCCTCGTTGATCTCGATCAGGTCCAAGTCGGACACGCTGATCTGTTGCTTCTTCACCGCAACGTTGATCGCGTTTGCCGGCTGCAGCTGGAGCGAGGAGTCCGGGCCCGCGACGCTCGCATGCGCGCCGATCTCCGCGATTGGGGTGAGTCCCAAACGGTCGGCCGCTTCCTTGCTCGCCACAACCATCGCCGCCGCTCCGTCTGAGATCGGGCTCGACGAGCCCGCCGTGATCGAGCCATCGCGCCCGAATGCCGGCGGGAGCTTGGCAAGCGACTCAGCGGTAGTGCCCTCCCGAATGCCTTCATCCTTACTGATCACCACATCGTCTCCGCGACGCTGTGGGATGCGGACCTCGACGATCTCCTCCGCCATGGCGCCGCTGGCTGTCGCCGCCGCAGCGCGCTGATGAGAACGCGCCGCGAACGCATCTTGATCTTCACGGCTGACTAATTGCTCGCCGCGATTGCAGCCGTCGGTCAGAGAGCCCATGGCTTGGTCGGTGAAGGCATCCCAGAGGCCGTCGTAGGCCATGTGGTCGATCATCGTTACGTTGCCGTACTTGAACCCAGAACGCGAGCGCGGCAACAGGTGGGGAGCCTGGGTCATCGACTCCATGCCGCCCGCAATGACCACATCGCACTCCCCCGCTCGGATCAGTTGATCAGCAAGGGCGACCGCATTCAGTCCTGACAGGCATACCTTGTTGATCGTTACTGCCGGGACCGACATGGCGATCCCTCCCTTGATTGCTGCCTGCCGAGCCGGGATCTGCCCCGTGCCGGCCTGAAGCACGTGACCCATCACGACGTAGTCGATGTGCTCCGGGGAAACGCCTGAGCGCTCCAGAGCCGCCGCAATGGCATAACCTCCAAGTTCCGTGGCTGACGCGTCCTTTAGGCCGCCAAGCAGTTTGCCGATCGGCGTACGCGCACCGCCGACGATTACTGATCCCATGCTGTACCTCCCAGCTCGCAGCGCTGTCCTCTGACGATCACATCCGATGCTGTGTCCGAGACCAGTCTGGCACCCTAATGTCCATGACCAGAATGCCTTCCGATCTCGGTAGCGTGCTGCCCGGTCTGCTCGGTTTTGATCATGTCGGTATTGCAGTCGCCGATCTGGAAGCAGCGATGACCTTTTATCGTGACCTGCTCGGCATGCGGGTGGTGCATCGTGAAGACAACTTTGACCAACAGGTGGCCGAAGTCATGCTGACCACCGGCGAAGTCTGGGCCGTCAGCAACCAACTTCAGCTCTTAATGCCGTTGTCGGAGGACTCCGTGCTGCAGCGCTTTCTCGTGAGACGTGGAGGCGGCCTGCACCACGTGGCTTACGCTGTTTCAGATGTCCGGTCCGCATCCAGGGTTCTGCGTCACTACGGTGTGCGGGTGCTTTATGATGCACCAAGAGCCGGTACCCGCGGCTCGCAGATCAACTTTGTCCACCCCAAGGACACTGGCGGCGTTCTGCTCGAGTTGGTCGAGCATGCTGCGGCGGATCCGCACAGTGTCCAATCAAGTCGGGGCTGAGCGAATGGCTGTCGCTCACGCGGGCACAGACTCGGCGTCAATTCCTATTTTCGGAGAGGGTTTCTTGCGGTGAACGCATCAGACAACACGGGGCTCGGCCTGTTCGACGACACAGCAAGCGCAGTCGGCAACTTTCCCACCGCATTGCGCGGTTATGACCGAACGGCCGTTGACGACTATGTCCGGACGCTTGAGGACAGTGTTGTCAAGTCGCGTAGACACGCCACTCAGCTCGAGCAGCAAGTGACCATGCTCCAAGATGACATGGCATCTGGTGGTGATTCAACAGACTCCAAGGACGTCGATTACGCCAACCTTGGTGGGCGCGCCAACGACATTCTCCGGCTCGCTCAGGAGCAAGCGCGTGAGCTGGTGCAGAACGCGACGGTCGAGGCCCAGAAGCTCAAGGAGCAGGCGCGGCGCGAGGCCGACGGGCTGCGGACCTCCGCGGCCCGAGAGGGCGACGCCATCAAGACCGGCGGCGCAGCACAGATTGATCAGCTACGCAGCAAGTTGCGGGATGAGGTCAAGGCCCAGGTCGACAAGGCCAAGGCCGAAGCGGAGTCCCTGATCGCGGCGGCCCGCCGGCAGGCCGAGTCGGTACGCCGGGAGGCCGACAATGAGGCACAGGCGACGCGCCAGAATGCCTACCTCGACACCGAGAACCTACGTCGGACTGTTGAGCGCGAGGCCGCAGAGGCTAGATCCAAGCTGGCAGGCGAGCGGGAACAGGCCATTGGGCAGCTCAAGTTGGCCCATGATGAGGCGCAACAGAAGACCGCCGCACTGCTCGCCGAGGCAACCAAGTATCACCGCGAGTCCGGGGAGCGTCTGGAAGCTGACCTGGCCGAAGCCGCACGAATTCGCGCCGAAGCCCTTACCGAAGCCGAGCAGACCAAGGGCGCGGCTGCACAGGAAGCTGAGGCGCGGATCGCCACCGCGAAGAAGCAGGCCGCGGCCATCAATGAGCGGACCCAACAGGAGTTCGCATGGCGGAAGCAACAGCTGCGCCGTGAGACGGAGTTGCTGCACCAGCGCAAGCAGGCTGTGTTAAGCCAGCTCGCGAGCTTGTCGGCACTCGCCGAGCAAACGGCCAGTGCCTTCCCCGACCTGGACGACCCCAACGATCTGGAGGGCGAGGTCGGCGATCGCACCGTGATGCGTCCCGACATACTCCCACCAGCCGGTCTGGGCGAGGACAGTCCTGCCGCTAGCAGTGCCGGCTCGACTAGGAACGGTGGCAAGTCGACCGATGATGAAGAGGACGAACTTGAGATCGACGGAGATGCGACCGTGCTCGTGGCCCCGTCCGATCTGGCCGGCGAAGGAGCCAAGTCGAAGTAGCTCAGCTCCAGACCGCAGGCCGGCCGCGATGATCATCACTGCCTGACGACTGGCCCTCGGCTTCGGGTGCCGTTACCCTGAGATGACTCGGGGTAACGGCACTTTGGCGTGTAAGGAGCCGGCGTGAACATGCCCCCAGCAGTTGACCCGCATTTGGATAACGGCCGCTTTCCCGTGGCGCGCAGAGGATATGACCGCGAGGCGGTTGATCATTTCGTGCGCGCGACGCAAGCCCAGATCGCCCAGCTGGTGGAGCAATACGATTCCTTGATCACCTACAACCATGAGCTTCGCCAGGCGCTTGACGAGGCCCATGCCCGGGCGAGTCATGCAGACTTCTCCGGACTCGGCGCGCGGGCGCAGGAGATCCTCCACATCGCCGAGGAACAGGCAACCGACATCACTCAGGGCGCCATTCAGGAGGCAGATCGGCTGAGCGCACAGAGGCAGGCCGAAATTGACGAACTACGCCAGGGCGCGTACGCGGACCTAGCCGAGATGCGAGACGCCCAGCGGGCTGAGTTAGACGCCCTACGAGAGCAAGTGGAGCGAGATACGGCGCAACTGAGGGACCACGCGCGGACCGAGGCCGAGCAGCTGGTGGCGTCGGCTCGACTACAGGCCGGGGCCGTTCGGGCTGAGGCGGAGGCAGCCGCCACGGGTACGCGCAAGGCCGCCAGTTTTGAGTCACAAGAATTCCTTGCCGCCGCAGAACGTGACAGTGCGGCTTTACGCCAGGATGCTGCAGACCAACGCGAGCATGTGATGGCTGAGTTGAAGGAGGCGCAGGAATCGGCGAATCAGGCCATCCAGGCGATGCTGGCCGAGGCGACCGAGTTGCAGCGGGCCGCCGATGAGCGCCTGACGTCGGAAGCCGAGCGGGCCGCGAAGCTACGCAACGAGGCCCTGGCTGAGGCGGAACGCATCAAGCTGGGCGCCGGTGGCGACGCGGACGAGATCATTGATCGGGCGCGACATCATGCCGCGGTCATCGACGACCGAGCACGCCAAGAGCTCGCGCTGCGACGCCGCCAGATGCAGGACGAACAGGACCTGCTCATGCGACGGAAACACGCGATGCTCAACCAGCTCGCTTCGGTGGGCGCGCTGGCGGTCGAGACTGCGGAGAACCTGCCTGATGTCCCTGAGACGGACTTTTCAGAGCTCGCGGCATATGGAGCCAGCTCAGAGCCCGGCAGCACCGTGGCCGAGATAGAGAGCGATCCGACCGTGGGCAATGCGACGAGCGAGGCCGGGGACGGGCGGGACGTGGCCGAGGAGACTGAACAGCAGGCGGCGAATGAGGAACCTGAGGCGCGCGCTGAGAACGAGGAAAGCGGGCCCTCCCCGAAGGACGAGGAAGGCGAGCCGCGCGCGGAGGACCATGGCGACTTGTCCGGCGATAACGGCGATGAGGCGTCGCGCAGTGATGAAGTCAAGGGGAAAGTGCCGACCGAGGACCGTGAGTACGCCCAGTCGACCAAGCCGTAGCGCACGCAGGCGCAGCGCCCCTTTCACCCGCTGAGCTGAGAAGCGCTGGCAAATCACATGCGCTGCGGTGTTCCACCTGCACCTATCCAGCACTTTCTCGGGGAGCGTCGGTGATTGGCTCGTAGGGCGCCCATTGATTGCTGCCGGACTACCAAGCGGCCAGATCAGAACAATCGCGTTGACGGGTCGTCGAGGCCCCGGAGAGCGTCATAGTCCACGAGCTTGACTTCGATGCCCCTGTCCCCCGCAAGGGTCCGCGCCTGCGGCGCGATCGATTGAGCAGCAAGGATTCCGCGTACCGGCGTCAGAAGCGGGTCGCGGTTGAGGAGGTCAAGGTAGCGAGTCAGCTGCTCGACGGCGTCAATGTTGGCCTTGCGCTTGACTTCCACCGCAACGTGCTTCGTTGGATGCTGTTCCAGGCCGTGAATCTCTCCGCGACGTCTGATCTCGACCGCGACGTACGCCCCGGCGGCGTTCCTGCACAGCAAGTCGACTGGCCCGATTGGTGTCGGATGCTCGCGTCTGACAAGCGACAGGCCGGGTGCCAATGCCTCAGGATGTTCGGCGAGAAGCTCCTGTAGATGCGCCTCAACACCGTCCTTCTGAAGCCCTGGGTCGACGCCCAGTTCATGGGAGGTGTCATGGAACACTTCTGCCAGCAAGATCTGGAGCGTGTCGCCATCGCGGCCGCGGACTTCCCAACGGGCTGACAGCGGCTCGCCGCTTAGCGCCGAGTCATGGTCCAGCTCAGGCGGCCCCAGTTCGACCAGCGAGCACGGGGGGCTCATCCAGTTCAGCGGTTTGTAGGCGCGGTCGTCAGCGTGGATCGACACAGATCCGTCAGACTTGATCAAGATGAGCCGCGTCGCCATCGGCAGGTGGGCCGTCAGCCGCCCTGCGTAGTCCACTTGGCAACGGGCTATCACCAACCGCACGGAGACAAACTACCGGCTTGATCGGACTACCACTTGTGATTGAATCTCGAGATACCCGCCCAATCCCCCAGGGAGCTTGCTCATGGCCCGACGGCCGAGTAAACATCTCAGGCCGGCACGACCGCTGAGCTCCGGACATGCGACGTCGGTGATCAAGAGCGACGGGCGGTGGATTGTCCGCAGCGTGTCGGGTGCAGCAGCCACGAAGGCCTATCGGTGTCCCGGGTGCAACGGCGAGATCCGCCTCGGCACTCCGCATGTGGTGACCTGGCCAGACACACCTAGCCTGCTCTCTCAATCCCCGGTCGAAGAGCGCCGACACTGGCACACGAGCTGCTGGCAACGGCGGCCGTGAACGCGGAAGCGCCTCAGCACGGGCTCTTCACTACCCAACTGGGGACCACCGGTCCGCGGGTGGTGTTTCTCCACGGCCTGTTTGGACAGGGAAAGAACTGGAACACGATCGCCAAAGCCTTGAGCGACTCGGCCCGGGTCACGCTCGTCGACTTGCCCAATCACGGCCGGTCCGCCTGGACGGATCACTTCTCCTATCCCGAGATGGCGCACCAAGTTGCCGAGCTGCTGAAAGCCCGGGCCGAGGGAGATCGGTACGCCGTGGTCGGCCACTCGATGGGGGGCAAGGTTGCCATGACGCTCGCGCTGCTCTATCCAGAGCTGGTGGAGCGACTCGTCGTGGTCGATGTTTCGCCAGTATCCACTCGCGAGATCAGCGAGTTCGACACTTTCATCCGCGGCATGCGCGCCATCAACCTGAAGGGCTTGACCGATCGGCGGGCTGCGGACGCCCAGCTTGCCGCGTACGTGAGCAATCCCGGCATCCGCAGCTTCCTGCTACAGAATCTCCGACGCGACGATTCCATCGCGGACGGCTGGAGGTGGCAGATGAACCTGGAGATGCTCGCCGACTACCTGAGCGAGATGGGCGGCTGGCCCGAGCTGCACGCAGACCCGTACGACGGTCCTGTCCTGTGGGTGGCCGGCGCCGCCTCACCTTATGTTCAGCCGGAATACGCTGCCGCCATGCGCGCGCTTTTCCCACGGGTTCAGCTCGTCACGATCAAGGGAGCCGGCCACTGGGTCCATAGCGAGCAGCCACAGGTGTTGCTCGCGATCCTGCGCCGGTTCTTGCATGTGTAAGCACAGTCGATGTTGAAGGGTGGAGCACGTCGATGACAGAGTTCGTGATGGTTGTGTTCGCTCTCATCCCGCTAGACGTGATGCCCAACCAACCGTCGGCGACGCCGCCAGCGGCAGCCTATCCCCACGGGAGCCAAGGTTTCGCCGCCTACATCGTCGGTGGCTTCTTTGGCTTGGGCATCCTGGTGCTAGCCATGGTGCTCCTCAACCGTCGGCCAAAGCGAGTTAATCGTCGTTCCTTGGACCAATGAGCATGCGCCTTAGCGAGAGAGTCAAGCTCGAGTCACTGTCGTGATCTCAGAGGGGTTGTTAGGCCGGCCCGTGCCGTCAGAGTTGCTGCCGTCCTGACCTTCCTCGGCCATCGATGCCACGACGTCACGAGACGCCTTGTTCATCTTGCCGAAGATCGTATAGTTCGGGTTCTTGTCGAGGCTGGTCGAATCGGCCCAGACCAGGAAGAACTGTGAACCGTTCGTGCCTGGGCCACCGTTCGCCATGGCAACGGTGCCCTCCGTGTAGCTTTCGGTACCGTCGGTCTCGTCGGCGAACTCGTAGCCAGGACCACCCTTCCCTGTACCGGTCGGGTCGCCGCATTGCAGGACGAAGATCCCCGAGTCCGCCAGCCGATGGCACTTGGTGTTGTCGAAGTAGCCCTGGTCGGCCAACGAGACAAAGGAGTTGACCGTGCATGGAGCTTTCGTTCGATCCAAAGTGATCGTGACCTTGCCGTTCGTCATCGTCAGCACGTAACTGATCGTTCCGCTGGTCGGGACTCCGGTAGTGGGCGGCGGCGTGACCGGCCGCGCTGCGTCGGCGGACACGGAATACTCGCACGTGTCACCAGCGCCGCCACCTAGGCCGCTAGCGCTGGATACCGGCGACGGCACGACGGAGGCTGCCGGCGGATCCGGTGGTGGCGGTGGGCTGGGGATCTGACCGCAACCACTCATCAGCACCGCGACTCCGATGACAGTCACGAGTCCTCGGCAGGCGCGCTTATTTGGGCTGCTCACGCATCGCGCTCGATCCCCGCCGACGTCGTCGTAGCCCGCGGAGGAAAGGCGCCTCCACTCTCTCCTCCTCCGACCGGCGGCGCGCGATACCGACGCTCGCAGCCCGCTATCTGGGCTGCTCGCGCATCGCGCTCGCAGCTGGTTCACCGTTGTACTGTGCCACAGCGCGGAGCCGCTTCCTGGCAGCGACAAGCCCGCCAACCTGAAGTTGTCATCACCCGCGCCGGAACGTACCGGACCCGCTGCGTAGGGTGTGATCATGGTTCGGCTGACCCGCATCTACACCAGGACAGGCGACGCCGGACAGACCCAGCTTTCCGACCTGTCGCCGGTCAGCAAGACCGATCCGCGGGTTGCGGCGTACGGGGATGTGGACGAGGCCAATTCAGCAATCGGGGTCGTCCTTGCCGCCGGTGACCTGCCCGAGGATGTCGCCGCGGTGCTGCGGAGCGTCCAGAACGAGATGTTCGACGTCGGAGCTGATCTTTCGACCCCGCTACGAGTGCCCACCTCGACTGATCCCCCACCAGAGCTACGCATCACCCAGGAGTATGTCGAGCGGCTGGAGGCCTGGTGTGACCAGTTCGGCGACCCGCTACCGAACTTGAAGTCATTCATCCTTCCTGGGGGTTCGCCGGCCGCTGCGCAGCTGCACGTAGCGCGTACGGTGGTGCGACGCGCCGAGCGCGCAGCCTGGGCCGCCGCCGAGGCATACGGAACTGAGCCGGTCGAAGAGGCGCAGCTTCCGGGCGGGGTCGGCATGCTGGCGATGACCTATCTCAACCGACTGTCGGACTTGCTGTTCATCCTCACCCGGGTCGTTAACGGAATCGACGGCGATGTGCTGTGGGTACCCGGGGGTGACCGAAGCCACAGCTCGGCGCCGAGAAGCTAGCCCAACCAACCCTCAAGCCTCCAGGAGGATGCGATGCCGAGTGACTCCCGTCTGAAGGAAGCGACTGGCAAGGCCGACCCAGCTCAGCCGAGACCGGTTACGTTGTTCACCGGACAATGGGCCGATCTCCCCTTCGAGGAGATCTGCCGGCTTGCCGGGGGCTGGGGCTACGACGGGCTCGAGATCGCCTGCTGGGGTGATCATTTCGATGTCGTCAAAGCGGTCGAGGACGATGGCTACCTCCAAGGACGCAGAGACATTCTCGAGCAGCACGGGCTCGGCTGTTGGGCGATCTCCAATCACCTCAATGGTCAGGCCGTGTGTGAGGCGATCATCGACGACCGCTACAAGAACATGGTCAACCCACGGGTCTGGGGTGACGGTGACCCCGAGGGCGTTCGACAGCGGGCCGCCGAGGAGATGAAGATCACGGCACGCGCGGCGGCAGCCTTTGGCGTAGACACCGTCGTCGGATTCACAGGATCGGCCATCTGGCACTACCTGGCCATGTTCCCGCCGGTCGAGGACAAGGTCATCCAGGCCGGCTACGCCGATTTCGCCGACCGCTGGAACCCGATCATCGACGGCTTCGAGGAGGTCGGCGTCCGCTTCGCCCACGAAGTACATCCCAGCGAGATCGCGTACGACTACTGGTCGACGGTCGCCACGTTGGAGGCCATCGATCACCGTCCCGGCTTCGGCCTCAACTTCGATCCGTCGCACATGGTCTGGCAGGAGCTCGACTATGTCGGCTTCCTCTGGGATTTCCGGGATCGGATCTACCACGTGGACTGTAAGGACACCAAGCTCAGGATGAGCAACGGCCGCAATGGCCGGCTGTCCTCGCATCTGCCATGGGCGGACCCGCGCCGCGGCTGGGACTTCATCTCGACCGGTCACGGCGACACCCGGTGGGAGGACATTTTCCGGATGCTCAATCACATTGGCTATGAAGGGCCCATATCCATCGAATGGGAGGATGCCGGAATGAACCGCCTCGACGGGGCACCCGAGGCGCTCGACTTCATCCGGAGCATGAACGGCATCCGCCCGTCGGAAGCATCCTTCGACGCAGCCTTCGCCGCCAGGGGCTAGCTATTCGAAGCGGCGTACGCCGGGCTATTCGAAGCGGCGTACGCCTGGCGGTGCCGCTTCCAACCAGCTCAGTAGGCCGGTCAGCGACTCCTCGCTCATCGCCAGCTGCCATTCAGTGTCGGTGTGACCATCGTGCATCTCAATGCGGAGCACCTTCTCATCCGCGTTCAGTGCCAGCGCCTCGACGGGATCTGGCATCCGGGTCTCCAGTACGCGTACGTTGCGCCGCGGAAAGACGATGCGCGGTCGTAGCGAGTACGAGAAGAATCTGAACCACTCCAGGATTCCCTCGCTATAACGCCCGACTCCGAGCACCCAGCCGGCGCCCGGAGTCGACATCCGCAGCCGAAGACTGCAGTCGAATGTGCCACCGAGACGATCAAGCCATCGACGCCTGACAGCCAGCATCAACAGGCTTACGGCCATCAGACCAGCCAGCACAATGAGGATCTCGACGACCCCGAGCCAGCCGTGCATGAAAGTCCTCAGATCGCGCGCGAATGTTAGCTGCGACCCTACTGCGCCTTCTGCGCCGCGCGAAGCTGTGCCTCAGCGCGCAGGAAATGCTTTCGATCCTCGTGAACTCGTTGTGCTTCCGCGAGCTCCTTCTCAGCTTGCGCAACAGTGATCTCGTCAGCCATCCGGGCGTATTCACTCAAGATCGAGACTCGCCCCTGAGAGACGGATATGAAGCCGCCCTCCACGGCGATGATCTCCCGGGTGGGGTTGTCTTCGCAGAAGATTACGACCGCGCTCGGCACCAGTAGTCCGAGAACCGGTTCATGACCTGGCAAGATGCCGATCTCACCGTCGACGGTCTCGGCGATGATGTTGGAAGACTTACCGGACCAGACCACACGATCGGCCGAAACGACTTCCACCTGCATGGGTTCAGCCATACCGCTCCATTCCGTGTGCGCCTATCGATTCTTCGATCATCAGGCTTCCTTCTGCAGCTCCGACCAACGGCGCTCGACGTCTTCCATGCTGCCCACGTTGAAGAAGGCCTGCTCCGCAATGTGATCAACTTCGCCGTTACAGATCATCTGGAACGACTCGATGGTCTCGTTGAGCGGCACCGTCGACCCCGGAATGTTGGTGAATTTCTCGGCCATGTAGGTGTTCTGGCTGAGGAACTGCTGGAGGCGACGGGCGCGGTTCACCACGATCTTGTCTTCTTCGGACAACTCGTCGACGCCCAGAATCGCGATGATGTCTTGCAGCTCCTTGTTGCGTTGCAGAATCTGCTTGACCCGAACCGCCACGTCGTAGTGCTGCTGGCCGATGTATTGCGGGTCGAGGATTCGACTGGTCGAGCTCAACGGATCCACTGCCGGGTAGAGACCGCGGGAAGCGATCTCGCGAGACAGCTCTGTGGTGGCGTCCAGGTGAGCGAACGTCGTTGCCGGCGCCGGATCGGTGTAGTCATCAGCCGGCACATAGATCGCCTGCATCGAAGTGATCGAATGCCCGCGGGTCGAGGTGATCCGCTCCTGAAGCTGGCCCATTTCGTCGGCGAGGTTCGGCTGGTACCCAACAGCCGAAGGCATCCGACCTAGGAGGGTGGAAACCTCCGAGCCTGCCTGGGTGAACCGGAAGATGTTGTCG
>Ga0307309_10000020_pt1 | contig 11860 bp, 10 predicted proteins | sample ER_DNA_196_FD_194508 | JGI IMG/M metagenome (GOLD analysis project Ga0307309, IMG submission 194508) | Bulk soil microbial communities from the East River watershed near Crested Butte, Colorado, United States - ER_DNA_196 | ecosystem: Environmental > Terrestrial > Soil > Floodplain | place...
ATTCGTCCACCTGCACGTGCACTCGGAGTATTCGATGCTCGATGGGGCGGCCCGTGTGGCCGACCTCTTCTCCGGCTGCGAGCAGATGGGCATGCCAGCGATCGCGATCACCGACCACGGCAACACCTTCGGCGCGTACGAGTTCTACAAGGCCGGCAGGGCGTCGTCGGTTAAGCCGATCATCGGCATCGAGGCCTATCTCACCCCGAAGACTCACCGCTCCGAACGACGCCGAGTGCTCTGGGGTGACGGCGGCTCCGACGACGTCTCCGGGGGCGGAGCATTTACCCATCTGACCATGTGGGCCGAGAACACCCCCGGGATGCACAACCTGTTCCGGCTGAGCTCGCTGGCGTCGCTGGAGGGCTACTTCTACAAGCCCCGGGTGGATCGCGAACTACTCGCCCGCTACTCCGATGGACTGATCGCCACGACAGGTTGCCCGGGCGGAGAAGTACAGACCTACCTGCGGCTCGGCCGCTACCACGATGCGATCGCGAGCGCTGCCGAGTTCCGCGACCTGTTTGGCGCAGGCAACTACTTCGTGGAGCTCATGGACCATGGGCTGAGCATCGAAAATCGGGTGCGTGCTGACCTGCTCAAGATTGCGAAGGACTTGAAGCTGCCGCTGGTGGCGACAAACGACCTGCACTACACCCATCAATCCGACGCCGCCGCGCATGAGGTTCTGCTCTGCGTGCAGACCGGCTCGACCATGGCCGATGGGAATCGGTTCAAGTTCGAAGGCGACCAGCACTACCTCAAGTCGCCAGCCGAGATGCGCGCGCTGTTCGCTGAGCTCCCTGAGGCATGCGACAACACACTGGCGATCGCCGAGCGTTGCGATGTGTCCTTCACCGACGGCAACGGGACCTACATGCCGCGCTACCCGTGCCCGCAGGGGGAGACCGAGGATTCCTGGTTCGTGCACGAGGTCGAGGCCGGCCTGCATCGGCGCTATCCAGGCGAGATTCCCGACACGGTTCGCAACCAGGCCGACTTCGAGACCAGCGTGATCATTGCAATGGGCTTCGCCGGATACTTCTTGGTGGTTGCCGACTTCATCAACTGGGCGAAAGAGCACGGCATCCGCGTGGGGCCAGGCCGTGGCTCCGGGGCCGGCTCGATCGCTGCCTACGCAATGCGGATTACCGATCTTGATCCGCTCGCCCATGGACTGATCTTCGAGCGATTCCTCAATCCCGACCGCGTCTCGATGCCCGACTTCGACATCGACTTCGATGAGCGCCGGCGCGGCGAGGTGATCCGCTATGTCAGCGAGAAGTATGGCGAGGACCGGGTCAGCCAAATCGTCACGTACGGCACGATCAAGGCCAAGCAGGCCGTCAAGGATGCCTCTCGTGTCTTGGGCTACCCATTCGGCGTTGGCGAGAAGATCACCAAGGCGATGCCGTCGCCGGTGATGGGCAAGGATGTGCCGCTTGCCAAGCTCTTTGACCGCGAACATCCACGGTATGGAGAGGGCGGAGAGTTTCGAGCCCTCTACGAGGCCGACCCGGACGTCAAGACGGTGGTGGACACCGCCAAGGATCTGGAAGGTCTGAAGCGGCAGTGGGGGGTACACGCTGCCGGCGTGATCATGTCCAGTGCACCGCTGATCGACATCATCCCGATCATGCGCCGAGAGCAGGACGGCGCGATCATCACGCAGTTCGACTATCCGACGTGTGAGTCGCTGGGCCTGATGAAGATGGACTTTCTCGGGCTCCGCAATCTCACCGTGCTCGACGATGCGGTCGCCAACATCGCACTCAACCGCGGATTCACGCTCGTGCTGGAGGACCTGCCGCTCGACGACGCGGCCACGTACGCGCTGCTCGGGCGAGGGGAGACGCTTGGGGTCTTTCAGCTCGACGGCGGGCCGATGCGCTCCTTGCTGCGGCTGATGCGCCCAGACAACTTCGAGGACATTTCAGCGGTGCTGGCGCTCTATCGGCCCGGCCCGATGGGAGCCGACAGCCACACGAACTATGCGTTGCGGAAGAACAAGCGGCAGGAAATCACGCCGATCCACCCTGAACTGGCCGAGCCGCTCGCAGAGATCCTGGACACGACTCACGGGCTGATCGTCTATCAGGAGCAGGTCATGGCGATCGCCCAGAAGGTCGCCGGCTTCACCCTCAGCCACGCCGACAACATGCGGCGGGCGATGGGCAAAAAGAAAAAGGAGATCCTCGACGCCGAGTTCGTGCCGTTCTCCGAAGGCATGCAGGCGAATGGCTACTCTCCAGCCGCGATCAAAGCCCTCTGGGACACGTTGGTTCCGTTCTCCGACTACGCCTTCAACAAGGCCCACACCGCGGCGTACGGGATGGTCTCCTACTGGACTGCATACCTGAAGGCCAACTTCCCCGCAGAGTTCATGGCCGCACTCCTCACGTCGGTGGCCGACGACAAAGACAAGATGGCCGTGTACCTCAACGAGTGCCGTCGCATGGGAATCCAGGTGCTGCCGCCAGACGTCAACGAATCGGCAGCCAACTTCACTCCGGTCGGTGCCGACATCCGCTTCGGCCTGACCGCGGTACGCAACGTGGGGCACAACGTGGTCGACGGAATCGTTGCCGCTCGCGAAGCCCACGGCAAGGCCGTGAACTTCCACGGCTTCTTGGACCAGGTGCCGTTGGTGGTGTGCAACAAGCGGGTGATCGAGTCGTTGATCAAGGCGGGCGCCTTCGAGTCGATGGGGCATTCGCGGCGGGCCCTGATGACTATCTACGAGTCGGCGGTTGACGGGGTGCTCGATCTCAAGCGCAACGAGGCGAACGGCCAGGATGACCTGTTCGGCGAGCTCGCGGACACCGATCCGGTGCTGTCGGGCAGCGTTCCCGACCTGCCCGACTGGGACAAGCGAACCAAGCTGGCGTTCGAGCGTGAGATGCTCGGCCTCTATGTAAGTGATCATCCGCTCCAGGGCCTGGAGCACATCCTCGCCGCAGAGCGCGACATCGGTATCGGCGAGCTGCTCGCGGACGATGGTCCCCGAGAATGCACCGTGACCATCGCGGGCATGATCACCAACATCACCCGCAAGACCACGCGCCGCGGCGACATCTGGGCAGTGATCACCGTTGAGGATTTGGAGGCGTCGATCGAGGTCTTGCTGTTCCCGAAGGCGTACGAGATGGTGTCCACCGTGCTGGCCACCGACACAGTGGTCAAGATCAAGGGCAGAGTGAAGGCTGAGGATGATGCGGTGTCGCTGAACGCGTCCGAACTCAGCCTTCCTGATATCACCGAGACGCGCAACGAACCGGTGGTGATCTCGTTGTCGGCGGCGCGGTGCACGCCGCAGCTGGTGCAACAGCTCCGTGACGTGCTCGCGGCACATCCCGGTCTAACCGAGGTGCGGCTACGGCTCCGGTCCGCGGACAAGACGACCGTGATGAAGCTCGACGAACGGCTGAGAGTGACCCCATCGCCGCCGTTGATGGCCGACCTCAAGGCATTGCTGGGGCCGTCGTGTCTGGTGTCGTGACTGAATCTGCGCCCGTCCCGACCCAGCGCAGGTGGCGGCTGGTCGCTCGACTGACTGGGTTCGCGGCGGTCTCGCTGGGCCTGGGTGCTGCTGCTGGGGTGGTCTGGTGGTTGGTGGTGAAGCCTCCGGCCTACGAGCTGAACAGCAACGGGGGAGCCGCGACGTCCGAGCGCGGGCTAAGTCAATTCATCGCCGGCGACGCATGGTTCTGTGCAGTAGGTGTGGTAGTGGGCCTCCTGATCGGACTCGCGGCTTGGCGCTGGCTTCGTGATCTCGGCTGGTCTGTGGTGCTCGTGGTGTTGGTTTGCGCCACGGCCTCCGCCCTGACCTGCTGGCTGGTCGGATACCGACTCGGACCGGGTGATTTCTCGGCTCGGTTGGCCGCAGCTCAGCCAGGAGACCTGGTGCCGATTCCGCTCACGCTTCGGGCCTGGGCCTCGCTGCTCACGTGGCCGTTCTTCGCCATCATCCCGGTGCTGCTGGGCTCCTCTCTTGGCCGCGATGACGACGAGCCACGGCCGCTTTTCCGCCGGCGACGCTCAAGTAGCCAGGCGTAGCAAGGCGGTCACCGCAATCGCGACCAGGAACACCACGAGGAAACCGCGCCGCAGCAGCAGGGCGACGACCGCAGCGGCAACTCCGGCCAGAGTGCGCCAGTCCACCAGGTAGCGACCGCCGCCGTCGAAAAGCTCAATAGCCACCAACGCTGACAACATCGCAATAGGCAGGAACTGTGCCACCCGTTGCACCTTGGGATGGTTCAAGATCGACTCAGGGAGCGACATACCTGCCAGCTTGAGCAGGTAGGAGCCGACGGCCGCGATGACAAGTGCCAGCCACAGTGGAGTCACGAAGACTCCCGATCCTCGACGCGCTCAGCGTCTTCGCGACTCGGACGTAGCCCGGCAACGAGCGCCACGCTGGCCGCAGCGATCACCGGGATGCCAGGCGGTGTCAGCGGCACCAGCGCAAGCGCCACTGCTGCTCCGCCCAGCGCCACCCAACGCGCGTCCCGGCGCCGCAGCGAAGGCCAAAGTAGGGCCAAGAAAACGGCTGGAGCAGCAGCATCGAGCCCTACATCACTGGGGTTGACCGCGCGGCCAATAAGTGCGCCGGACAGGCTGCCGAATTGCCAGAGGGAGAACAAGATCAGCCCCGTCGCCCAAAAGGCATAGCGTCGGGCGCGAGGGGTGGCTTGGCTCACTGCCATCGCGGTTGTCTCGTCGATGACGAAGTGCGCGGTCCAAAGCCTGGCCAATCCTCGCGGGTGCAAGATCTCGGAGAGAGGTACGCCATAGAACGCATTGCGGACGCCCAGCAGCAGACTTGCCGGTACGGCTGCAAGGGGCGAACCGCCCGCTGTTGCCACGCCAACGAAGGCGAATTGTGATGCTCCAGTGAACATCACCAGGCTGAGCACCATGGTCTGGGCCAGAGTGAGTCCGGAGCCCACCGAGATCGCTCCGAAAGAGGCACCAAAAGCCATTGCGTAAAGGCCAATGCCGATTGCGGCCTTGAGGATGACGCCGCGTTCCGGCAGTGGCTCTTCCATGGACCTCCTCGGCAGACTAGCGGCGCTTGGACGAATGAGATATTAATCCGGCGGACCGGCTATTCCTTATCAAAGTCGGCGCACGGCGCCTGGGCCGTAGAATCTCTCCGTGCTTCGGGTGGTCAATCTCCGCGGCCGGCGGGCGGCCGGCCAGCCGCTGGATTACGCCGCCATTGTGCCTCGGGCTGATTTCGATGTAGCCGCCGCGACGGAGATCGTTCGGCCCATCTGCTCCGATGTCGCGCGTCGCGGGGCGGCTGCACTGGCTGACTACTCGATGCGTTTCGATCGAGTGCTTCCGGCCACCTTCCGAGTGCCGACGACAGCATTGGAGACCGCTGCTGCACGGCTGCACCCCGATCTGCGAAAGGCGTTCGCAACAGCGATCGAGCGCCGGCGCCGGGTCAGTGAGACCGAGCTTGGTGACAGTGGTGGCGAGGTCAGCGTGGCGCCCGGCGCAGTCGTTCGTCGTCGCATGATTCCGGTCAGCCGCGTCGGCTTGTACGTCCCGGGTGGGCTCGCGCCGCTGGCGTCGAGCGTGATCATGAATGTCGTCCCGGCCAAGGTGGCCGGCGTACCCTCCATCGCGCTCGCCTCGCCGCCGCACATCGAGTTCGGCGGCCTGCCACATCCCAACATCCTCGCGCTCTGTCACATCCTCGGTGTTGAGGAGGTCTATGCGGTCGGCGGGGCGCAGGCGATCGCAATGTTCGCCCATGGTGTGCCTGGCCTGTGCCGCCAGGTCGACTTGATCACCGGACCAGGCAACATCTACGTTGTCGCGGCAAAGCGGCTGCTCCGGGGCCGTGTCAGCATTGACGCCGAAGCAGGGCCCACCGAGATTGCGGTGCTTGCCGATGCGACGGCGGATCCGGTCCATGTGGCCGCGGATCTCATCTCCCAGGCCGAGCACGATCCGCTCGCGGCCGCGGTGTTGATCACTGACTCCGACGAGCTGGCCGAGGGCACCCAGGCAGAGCTCTCGGCTCAGGTGCCGGCGACCAAGCATGTGGAACGTATCGTCCAATCATTGGCTGGTCGCCAATCCGCCATCGTGATGGTGGACGACATAGAGCAAGGCATCGACGTGGCCAACGGCTACGCAGCAGAACACCTCGAGATCCAGACCGCCAACCCTGACCAGGTGGCGTCCATGATCACCAACGCAGGAGCGATCTTCGTCGGGCCCTGGTCGCCGGTTTCGCTGGGCGACTACTGCGCGGGAAGCACCCACGTGCTGCCGACGGGCGGGTGTGCCTGCCACTCCTCGGGACTCAACGTGCGGAGCTTCCTCAAGATGATGCACATCGTCAGCTACACCCAGGCTGCCTTCGCCGAGGTCGCCCGCAAGGTCGAGGTGTTTGCCGACGCCGAGGACCTACCCGCGCACGGGGCCGCAATGGCCCGGAGATTCTTCCCGTCGACGCGCGTGCAGTGATGTCGGGAGCCACCGCGAGTCCCGCGCTTGAGGAGCTTCCGCTTCGACCCGAGCTGGTTGGTGAGCGGCCGTACGGAGCGCCTCAGCTCGATGTCGCTGTCTGCTTGAACGTCAACGAAAATCCGTATCCGCCGAGCGAGCAGGTGATCAGCGAGATTGCGGCAGCCGTGGCCGAAGCCGGTCGCTCGATGAACCGCTACCCCGAGCGTGATGCGCTGGCGCTGCGTGGCGATCTGGCTCGTTACCTCGGCCACGGGTTGAGTGCCTAGCAGATCTGGGCGGCCAATGGCAGCAACGAGGTGATGCTGCACGTGCTGCTGGCGTTCGCCGGGCCGGGTCGGCGAGTGCTGTCGTTCGCGCCGACGTACTCGATGTACCCCGAGTACGCCCGCGACACGCACAGCGAGTGGTGCACCGTTCCCCGCCGCGACGACTTCACCGTCGACCCGGACGCCGCGGCGGCCGCAGTACTGCAAGCGCGACCGGATGTGGTGCTGATCACCAGCCCGAACAACCCCACCGGAACCGCCGTCAGCCTGGAAACCATTCAGGCCATTTGTGACGTCGCACCTGGTGTGGTCGTCATCGATGAGGCCTACTACGAGTTCGCGCGGATTGGGACTCCAAGCGCACTCGAGCTGCTTCCATACCACCCACGGCTGGCCGTCAGCCGGACGATGTCCAAGGCCTTCGCCTTCGCTGCCGGGCGGCTCGGCTACCTTGCGGCAGCCCCAGCATTCATCGAGGCGCTCCGCATCGTACGGCTGCCCTATCACCTCTCGGCGCTCACTCAGGCTGCCGCCCGGGTCGCCCTAGCGCATGCGCCGGAGATGTTGGCGAAGGTCGACCAACTGCGGCAGGCTCGTGACGATCTGGCGAGTTGGCTCGCCGGCCGGGGGCTGCAGGTTGCGGAATCAGACGCCAACTTCGTACTCTTCGGGCGGTTCGAGGATCGCCATGCGGTATGGCAGGCCCTGCTCGACCGCGGGGTGCTGATCCGGGAAACCGGGCCTGACGGCTGGCTGCGGGCATCCGCGGGCACCCCGACGGAGATGCAGGCCTTCAAAGATGCCCTGGTCGCCGTGCTCGGAACTGAAATCGACAAGGAGATTCGATGAGCGAGGCCCGTACCGCAAGCCTGGAACGACAAACCTCGGAGTCGAAGGTCAGCGTCAGTCTCAATCTCGATGGCACCGGTCGCGCCCAGATCTCGACGGGTGTGGGGTTCTTCGACCACATGCTGACGGCCTTCGCCACACATTCCCTGATCGATCTCGACGTGGAAAGCGCCGGAGACTTACAGATCGACGCCCACCATACGGTGGAGGACACCGCGATCGTGCTCGGCCAGGCACTCCGTTCTGCGCTGGGCGACAAACGGGGGATTCGGCGCTTCGGCAGTGCACTCGTGCCGCTGGACGAAGCGCTGGCGCAGGCGGTGGTCGACGTCTCCGGGCGACCCTACTGCGTACACACGGGGGAGCCGGCGGGACAGGAGTATGTGCTGATCGGCGGTTCCGAAGGGGCTGGGGGCGCTCCAGCCAGCGTTCCCTACAGCGGCTCGCTGACCCGCCACGTCATGGAAACGCTCGCCTTTCACGCCCAGATCTGCCTGCACCTGACGGTGATCTCCGGACGCGACCCGCACCACATCGTCGAGTGTCAGTTCAAGGCCTTGGCGCGGGCACTCCGCGACGCAGTTGCCAACGACCCACGAGTGGACGGCGTACCAAGCACCAAGGGAGCTCTGTGACGACAGTCGTCGTCCTCGACTACGGCTCAGGCAATATCCGCTCAGCGGAGCGGGCAGTCGCTCGAGCAGGCGCGGAAGTCATCGTGACCACCGACGCTCGGCTTGCGAGTGCTGCCAATGGCCTCGTCGTGCCCGGCGTCGGGGCGTTCGCCGCATGCATGGCCGGGTTGGCCGCCGTCGGTGGGCCAGAGATCATTGCCGCCCGTCGCACGAGCGGGCGACCGACGCTTGCCATCTGCGTCGGCCACCAGGTGCTGTTCGAGGCCGGCATCGAGCACGGACTGCGTTCCGAAGGTTGCGGCATCTGGCCCGGGCTCGTCGAACAACTGCACGCCGAGCGGCTGCCGCACATGGGCTGGAACACCATCGAGGCAGCCACTAGTAGCCACTTGTTCGCCGGTATCGAATCCGAGCGCTTCTATTTCGTGCACAGCTACGGCGTGCGTGCGCAAGCCCCGGCTCCCGAGCGGCGGATTACGTGGGCCGAACATGGTGGCGACCGGTTCGTGGCGGCGGTCGAGGACGGGCCGCTGTGGTCCACCCAGTTCCACCCCGAAAAGTCGGGTGACGCTGGAGCGCGCTTGATCGCCAACTGGGTCGCGACGTTGTGACGTGTCATGCTGCGAGCGTCGGCTTGCTGCGCAATGCGCGAGCAGCAGCTAGAAAGGGCTGATCGAGTGGTGAGCAAGACGCGGTGGCTCGACTACTGCCTGGCCAAGCCGGGCGCCTGGCGGGACGAGCCCTGGGACGGTGACGTCGTCGCCAAAGTGGGCGAGAAGATCTTTGCCTTTCTCGGCAGTGCCGAAGGCCAGACGGCCATCGGCTTGAAGTGTGGTGACCGCGAAACCGCCGACCTGTTGCTCGATCGCTATCAGGGTGCCGCCAGCAAGATGGCCTACATCGGCCAGCACGGCTGGAACACTTTCAGCCTCGATGGGACCATTCCGCCCGACGAGATCCGAGACCTGATCGACGCCTCGTACGACCTGATCGTTGCGAAGCTGCCGAAGTCCAAGCGTCCGGCGTAGCTCACGGCTGGCGATAGGGTCATCTGGTGCATTCGGCAAGTCCTTCACACGCTGCGGCCGGCGCCGACCGGCTGGTGCTGTTGCCCGCGGTCGACATCGCTGGGGGACAGGCGGTGCAGCTCGTCCAGGGGCGCGCCGGGTCGGAAAAGCGGTTCGGTGACCCGCGGGCTGCTGCCCAACGCTGGCAGGACGCGGGCGCGGAGTGGGTCCACTTGGTGGATCTGGATGCCGCCTTCGGACGGGGCAACAATGCTGAGATCGTGGCCGAGCTCACCTCGCACCTGCGGCTGAACGTCGAGCTGTCCGGGGGCATTCGGGACGACGAGTCGCTGGAGCGGGCACTGGCAACCGGGTGCGCTCGCGTGAACATCGGGACCGCCGCACTGGAACGACCTGAGTGGTGCGAGGAGATCATCGACCGCTACGGGGAGCGGATCGCCATTGGCCTGGATGTCCGAGGTAGCAAGCTCGCCGCCCGCGGCTGGACCCGGGAGGGCGGCGACCTCTACGAGACGCTGCATCGGCTGGACCGCGCAGGCTGTGCCCGATTCGTCGTAACCGACGTATCCGCCGACGGCATGCTTCGCGGCCCCAATCTCGAGCTGCTACGCCGGGTGTGTGAGGAGACCGATAAGCCGGTGATCGCCAGTGGCGGCATCTCCACGCTGGAAGACATCCTGGGTCTTACGGACATGATCGAGATCGGGGTGGAGGGTGCCATCATTGGCACTGCTCTCTACGTCGGCCGCTTCACCATTGAGGAGGCCCTCATGGCCGCTCAGCTGGGTAGCACCGCAAGAAGCAACTCCACATGACCGCCGCGACCGCCGCCACCGGACGCTCAGTTCAGCGGCTCGATGGCCGCCTCCGGGACTTGCTTGCCGGAAAGAAGATCGTGATGACCGGCGTCACGGGGTTCATCGGCGAGCAGCTCTTGTGGAAGATCCTGACCGAACTGCCCGAGACCAGGCCTTCGGTAGTCGTCCGCCGTAAGGGCTCGGCCAGTGCACGGGATCGGATGATCGCCGTGGTCAAGAAGTCGATCTTCGCTGAGGTTCGGCAGGAGGCTGGAGGCGCAGCGGAGCTACTCGACAGCAGGATTGAGATCATCGAGGGCGACCTGCCCAACGTCCCGCGACTGCCGTCCGATCTTGACATCGTGGTGCACTGCGCCGGTGATGTCTCCTTTGATCCGCCGATCGACCAAGCCTTCACGACGAACGTCATCGGCACCAAGGCGCTGCTGGATCGCATGCTCGAGGCGGTCACCGACGAGGCGGGAGAGCGACGCAAGGTCCCGCACTACGTGCACATCTCCACCGCGTACACGGCCGGCCGCCGGCGCGGCGCGATCCCCGAGGCGTCACACGTCTACGACATCGATTACGACGCCGAGACGGCTGCCGGCATTGCCATGCGGGATCTGATCGAGACGGAGTCACGTACCTCTGAGCAGCTCGCGAAGCTCCGCAAGGAGGCTGAGCGCGAGCACCGGCAGGCCGGTTTTCTGACCACCGCGGCCGACACCGAGCGTCGCCGAGTCGAGTGGGTCCAGGCCGAGTTGATCAAGGCCGGTACCGAGCGGGCCCGCTCGCTGGGCTGGACTGACGCCTACACCTTCACCAAGGCTCTCGGCGAACGGGTGGTAGCCGATGTTGGCAGGGACGTGCCCGTCTCGATCGTCCGACCAGCGATCGTGGAGTCCTCCTGGTTGCATCCGTATCCAGGCTGGATTGAGGGCTTCAAGATGGCGGAGCCGTTGATCTTGGCGTACGGGCGGGGCGAGCTTCCGGAGTTCCCCGCTACGCCGGAGGCGGTCGTCGACATCGTGCCCTGTGACCACGTGGTGAACGCCATTCTCGCGGTGTGCGCCACCGAACCCGAGATCGGGCACCCGGCGTACTACCACGTTAGCTCGGGCGCCCGGAATCCCCTGACTTTCAAGGACACCTACAGCTACATCCGCGCGTACTTTCTCGCCCACCCCTTCCAGGGCGGTCCACGCGGGGCAGCCCGGCTGCCGCAGTGGACGTTCCCGGGCGCCTCGTCAATCGAGCGACTGCTGTCTACATCAGAAAGCGCCCACAAGCTGGCGGAGCGCTTGTTAGCCCAGATGCCGCGCTCAGACCGGACTCGCAAGATCGCCAAGGACCTGGATCGCACTCGGGTGCGGCTGGATTTCCTGCGGCGCTATCACTCGCTCTACAAGGAGTACGCGCAGTCGGAGCTGCACTTCGTAGACGACAACACCCTTGCCCTCACCCGGGCGTTGCATCCTGATGATCAAGCGGCCTTCGCCTTCGACACTTCGGTTTTCGACTGGAAGACCTACATCCAGGAAGTACATTGTCCATCCATCACCGCGCCGGTCCGCCGGATGGACGCGATCCGTAGCAAGCGCGGCAATCGACCGACCACGATGAAGAACCTGGATAAGGACACCGCAGGCTCTGCGGCGCTGGCGATCTTCGACTTGGACGGCACGATCATGTCCACCAACGTCATCGAGCAATACTTCTGGGCTCGATTGCCGGAGCTCTCACTCACAGGTCAACTTGCCGAGGTGGGACAGGTCATGCGGCGACTTCCC
>Ga0307309_10000024_pt1 | contig 11349 bp, 15 predicted proteins | sample ER_DNA_196_FD_194508 | JGI IMG/M metagenome (GOLD analysis project Ga0307309, IMG submission 194508) | Bulk soil microbial communities from the East River watershed near Crested Butte, Colorado, United States - ER_DNA_196 | ecosystem: Environmental > Terrestrial > Soil > Floodplain | place...
CCCCCCCCCCCCCCCCCGCCCCCCCCCCCCGCGGGGGCCCGCCCCCCCCCCCCCCGCGCGGCCGGGCCCCCTGCGGCCGGGGTGGTCCGGGGGGCGTTTCGTGCCGGGGTTCTCCCTCGTCGCCGCTGCCATCGTCGGATCCAAGTGCGGGGATCGACACGCCAACAAACGCATAGGTCGAGCTCGTTCCGCGGCGTCGGGTGGTGGTGATCACTCGCTTGCGCTCGAGCTCGCGCAACGCGTCGCGCACGGCGCGCTCAGAAAGCTCGGTAAATTCGCAAATGCTCGCGATCGCCGGAAAGATGCGCGGCCAGTGTTCGACCAGTCGCAGCGCTACGATTTTCGCGGTCGTGCCGATCTGATGGCAATTCCAGACGGCGTCGCGAACGGATCGAAATTGTGATCGGGGGGTTGAAGCATCGTCACTCATTGGTTTTATCCCTGGTTTGCATTTCGGTTGCCTTCTCCGAGCTCGGCCGCGGCCGAGCAAAAGCGCCGCACGGTGCGCCGCTGCAGCGCAGCGCACAAAAAACGCGCGCAAGCCTGCGCACGCGTTCACGCGTCCCTTCGTCCACCACGACGCACGCACAACGGCCGCTCGGCGCGGATCCGAACCGTGATCCGATCTCGCGCGCAGCGTCGGCGCACGCTTGCGCGCTCGCGCGCAGCGTCCTAGGGTGCACCTGTAGACACCGTCCCTGGTTGTCTCAGCGGCGTTGCAGGTGGCCCTTCCAAAAGCCCTGCAGCGCCGTTCTCCGTTTGTCTGCCCATCGGCGCGGCCACGCTACCCCGGCCGGGCGAATGGACTCAACCCCTATTCCGGCGCCGTCGGAACTACACGCATCCCGCGAGCGTCCAAATCGAGGAAATCGCGCACATCGGCAATCAGCGCTTGCAAGTGCGGCGGCAAGAACGCTTCGCAGCGCTCTAGCAGGCGCGTGGCTCGCTCGAGCTCGGCGCACTGATGGCAGTCGCCCCGCACGGCGCGCGGCGCTGAGCAGGGCGGGCGGAGCGGCGTAGGCTTCAAGCGGTGATCGTCCATCACTCGAGCTTGGCGCCGTCCCGTTTCGGTTGGCAATCCGTTTCGCTGGCGCCGGAAACTACGGCTGCAGCTCGCGCTGCCGATCAATGCTGCAACCCCCCCTGCAGTGTGGTGCTGCAAGGGGTGCGGAGGTAGGACAAATGGGAATCATCAAAAACATGCGCGCCAGCGTGGCAGCGCTGGAAGTCACGCTGCAGGAAACCAAAGCCCGCACGCAAACCCGCGCCGAGCTCGTCGCCGCTGAGCTCGAGCAGCTCCGAGCTTGGCGCATCGAAAGCGCGAAGCGCTACGTGCGGCGCGCGCCGAGCTCGCCACCAAAGGCGGCCAGCAAATGAGCGAGCTGCTCGGCGACGTTGTGCAGCACTTGCTGCACGGCGGATTTACGATCGACGAGGTATGCAACCTCGTTCCGGGACCGACGGCAGCGCAAGTGCAGGCAGCGTTTCAGGCTGCAGAAACGCGACGCCCCAAGCTTTGCAAACAACGGTGCACGCAAATGCCATTCTGCCCCTACTGCTCAGCGTTGCTGCGCGCAGCGTTGCGGGGCCTCTGAAGCGCGCGAGCACATAGGCCGTTGCGAGGGTTTGGCCCCCCGTGGTGTTCGGTGGCTAGAAACGCCGGGCACCACGGGGCGCGCCTTCAAGCGCCAGAACGCGTGCCATCCGGAGGGGGGGGGATGTGAGCCACCGAGACTTCGTGCTGGCCACCCTTGCCCTTGCCCTTGCCCTTGCCAGCGTCGCCGCTCGGCGCGAGGCCTCGCGCCGTGGGATCCGTTTCGTCGATCGCGTCGCCGCCAAAAAGCGCCGCGAAGAGTTCCGCGCGCACCACGAACGAATTGCCGTGCACGCTGCCAGGCGCGGTCGTGCTGAGCGAAACCAAAGCGTCGCCCGGTTGCAGCTGATCAATGCCGTTGGGCAAACGGACTTGCATCCCGGCTTCAGCAGGCGACGCAACGTGCGCGTGAACTACGATCCCGCCTCGACTGGTGTACTGGTTGGCCATTGGACAAGCATGCCTAAAAAGGCTGCCACGCGCTACAATGAAAGCTCGAACACCGGCGTTAGAACATAGCTGGACGACAGGCCTTTGCGCGCATCGTTCTTGATGTTGCTGATCAGCACGATCATGCCGGCGTCGGCCACATCAATCCCGTTCCGTACGATGTCGAGCGTCAACGGCGCTAGAGCGCTGCCAAAGGCTCCGAGGCTAGATGTCGTCCCGACTCTGAAAGTCGTCATTTGGATCGACTGGATGTCTGCCGGCCACCACGGCGTGATCGTGCCGTCGATCGCCGCTCGGCCGAGCCGCGGATAAAAGCGCCGAGCAAATTTGGGAACGGCGATCCTCGTCTCGACTGGATCCACTGAGTCCCCGTCGATCAGGACTTCAGGCCCCGTGTATTTCATCGGTTGCGCGGCATGCCACCCGCCGAATCCAATGATCGCACCGTGGCGATAGCGCTTCAGCGGAACGCCGGTCGGCCCGAGCGTGCCGGGGCCGTAGTCATAGAAAGTGCTCGGCGCGTAGCTCCGAGCTCGGATCTCGATTTTGGATGCGACAACGGAAAACTGGCCGCGCCAGTCGCAAAGGAACGTCGTGGTGACGGCTCCACCACCGATCGTGATCTCCGCGTAGTACGCAGCATTCAGCTGCGTTGCGGCGCCTGCAGACTCCCCGTCGCTGGTCAGCTCGTTAAACAACAGGATCCCGTGGGCGGCCGGCTCTGGACCGAGCTCGGAATTGATCACAACGTCGTAAAGCGTGTTCTCCACCGCTGGCATCCCGCCGATGATTTGGTTTCCCCACGAAATATTTGCCATTGCTCTGATCTCCGTTCAAACGAGAGGGTCGACCGTGCGGAGCCCCGCGCGGGATGCGGTCGTGAGAATTCCCACGGTGGAGCCCGCCTCGGCAGCGCTTCCGAGAAAGCCTGAGCTCCGCCCTAAGACGCCGATATAGGAAGTGCCACCACCGCCAGCGTCTTGTGCGCCGAGCTCGCTATTTCCCGTAGGTGCGTTCAACGCCGCGGGGGTGCTGTCCGATGCGGTAACGTCTACCGAGTCCACAAAGAATTTGAAGCGTTGCCCCGCTGCCCTGGCACCGTTGAATTCAATCAGCAAAAACTTGGCGACGTTTGCGACGAAGGCACCGGCGGACGACGCCGCGGCGCCGCTCGGCCCCGCGCTCACCAGCTGGATCAATCCGTTCGTCATGATGTCGATCCGCGCTTTGGTGGCGCTGGCACCTGAGCTCGCTTGCGCGTTGTACAGCGTGTGCTGTGCGGATAGGCTCGGCTTGAGCCATCCCCACCAGCCCCAAACGGTCGTGCCATTGTTGGGTGCTGCCAGCGGGATCCGAATATCGTCGCCGCCGTCGAAAGTGACGCTAAAATCGGCGTTGCCCGTGGGGAAGTGCCCGGCGCCAGCGGGCCCCGGGATGCCAGGAGATCCCGGATTGATCAGCGCTGGATAGGTGGAGAGCGCGCCAACGGTGGAGTTCCGATACCATTCGGTGACGGCCGTCACGGTGAGCGGATCGAACGGCGGGGGTGGATTGCGATTGTTGCGCCGCGCTCGACCGAGTGAAAGGGAAAGCCCGGTTGTCATCGTGGAAAAGTTTTCGTGACAACCAGGTTGTCTTCGCTGCCGGGGTTGAGCAGGGCAGGGGCGCTCGAGCTGAGCGCCGTCATCGTGCTACCCGCATACACCACGAGCTGAGCGTCAATCATTGCGTGCTCTAGAGCGTTGTCGGGATCGGCAACGAAAAACCCAGACTTGCCACCCTTCCAAATGAATTGGCTGCCGCTGATTTTCAGAGCAAGCTTGGTGCCTCCACCGGTTCGCACATCGATAAAGCCCTCGAAATCTCGGTCGGTATCGGTCGCGATTTGCGCCCCGTTGATCGAAAGCTCATAGGCACGAAACGCGGATATTAGCCGGTGCGCGGCTTTGCCGTGGCAATTGTTGAGAGAGAGCGAGCCTTGCCAAAGAATGATCCCGGCCTTCATCGGCAGCAGGTTTGCAGCCTGGTTTATCAACGACCCATCGACATTGGAATACCACTGCGCGCGTTGCGTGAAGGTGTCTCGGAAGGAACAATTGTCGAGTGAGTTTGCCCCGCCGTTGAAGATGGCACCGCCCGAGTACTCGCCAAACGTGCAATCGCTCAGGGTGTCTTCGCAGCTGGTGAAAACGAGCGCGTCGGCAGTCGTTCCGCTGCCGGTGCCTTGCGCTCCCTCGTCGAAGCGGCACCTGTGGAAATTGTTGCTGGCGCCGACTTCGCTCACCACACCAGCGTCACGAGATCCCCAAAGCCAAACGCGATTGAAAGTGTTGTAGCAGCACTGCCGCAACGACAACCCTTCACGCCCACCGCGCAGCACTAGGTTGTGGACTTCGATGCCCCGGAGGTTGCCGGCAGACGTGCGAAAGCCCAGCGTGCTTTCGCTGAGGTTGTTACTGCGGATGGAGCTCCATTCGCTGAGGCCACGCATGATCAGGTTGACGTTGAGATCTGCCGCAACGTCGATCCCGGTAAAGCCGTTGGTGAGGTAGATCCCGGGGCCTACTTCGAGCTCGGCGCCGTTCGGCTGATCCAGTACCCACTCAAACGCGGCATTGATCGCCGAAGTGTTCGCCGTGCGCAGACTCGGGTTGGCCTGATCCTGGTCGGCGCCGAGGTAGATCGGCACTGCCCCAAAATCCTCGATATGCCGCAACCCCGGCGGTTGCGGAAACGGCGACTGCCAACGGCCGCTCATGGGGGGGTCACCTCGATCGCGTACCCCTTCACGTTTAGCTGCCAAGTCCCGGCAGCGTCAAACGTTTGGGGCGCAACGATGCCTGCCAGGTTGCCAGGGTGGAGATAGAACGGTTCGTCCGGAGCCCAGATCTCGTCGTAGTCCTGCCCCGTAGTCCCGACGTGCGAAAGCAGCAACCGCGCGCGGGTTTCCGTCTCGTAAGTGACGCCCGTCATAGTGAGCGCGCCTGTGGTGGCGACCTGCCCCGTCAACAGTGTTTCCGCCGGGAGAGAGCCCGTAGTCCAGGCCCCGCCGCCCCCCGGGGCAGGGGCTAGGTTGCGCATTACGTCCAGCGTGGTGCCTCCGGATGGATCCCCGCCAGCGCCGCGGCGCAACGATAGCCGGCGCCCGGCGGTGACCGGGTTCGTGAAGGTCCCTATGCAGGTGTAGTGCAAATGGATCGACTGGATCAGCATGAGCCCGTAGGAAAGCAACGGGTATCGCACCCCAAGCACGGTGGAGCCGGCGGCCAAGCCCGCTGCCATCGTCCCGGTAAATCCCGAAAACGATTGCCCTCGAAAGCCAAGCCCTCCACCGAGATCCCGAGCCTGCAACGCCTCTAGATATTTCATCGCTTGAAACCCTTACTTTCTCAGGACCAGAACGAGCGCGAGCACGCCAAGCCCGATCGCGACGTTGCGCGCGAGCTCGGCGCTACCCGACGGCGCCGGGACGTACGTGCCATCGGTGCGCCGACGATCGGGAGCGCCGTTCATTTCCTCGGTACTCATGCCGCGGGTGGCTTGCTCGAGCGCTGCCAGCCGTTCGGCTTCAGTCGTGGCGTTGGCCAGGTTGAAGCGTAACCGAAAGTTCCGCGCGCGGTCGTAGGCTTGCTGCTCATAGTTGGCTTCGTAATCCCCCAGCACCGAGTAGAAGCGCTGCCACTCGTCGCGCACCGTAACGGCGTCGGCCGTGCGAGCCGGCTCGCGCTGCCCGATGTAGACGGCGATCGCTTCGATGTTGCGAGCCTGATCAGTCAAAACGAGCATTGCTTTACCTCCACCGCAACCAAAGCAGACCGGCGCCGGCCAGGACGAGCAAGGCCGTCATTGCGCGCGAGCTCGGCGCCGCCGGCGCCGGCGTCGCGCTGCCATCGTGGCCGTGCAAGTAGATCTGCCGCTCCTTCTCGCGCCGTCGCTCGAGCACGGGGAGCACGCGGCCGTTGTCCTGATTCCACATCAGGATCGCGTCGGCGGCGCCGGTCGTATCCCCGGCGTTGTGGCGTCGCAGCACGGTGGAGCGCGTAAAGCCGTCCGTTCCGATGTTGTAGGCCAGCGACACGAGCGCATCAAATTCCCATTGCGTGCCGCGGGTGATCGCCGTTGCGACGGCGCGCTCGAAACGCGCTACGTCGGCGTCAAACAACCGATCGGCTTCCGCTTGCGTGATGGTCTGCCCTTCGGTTGCGCCGTGGTGGCCGTAGCCGATCGACCAGCCGTCATCGGGATAGGCAGTCAGCCGCAAGCCCTCAAACGATTTGATCAGCGCCCGGCCTGCAGCGCTCAGGCGCACCGGATAGCGCGCCGAGCTCGGCGCCGAGCTCGGCGCCGCTGCCCCCCGTGCGGCGGCCAGCGTAGCGGGGCCCACGATGCCATCGGGGGTGAGGCCCCGTGCGCGCTGCAGCTCGCGCGTTGCAATCTCGGTTGCGACGCCGAACACGCCGTCGGCCGCGATCGTGGTGTAGCCCTCCGATCGCAGGAACGCTTGCCACGCCACCACATCCGGACCGGTCGATCCACGCCGCATCATGGCGGGGATCCATTGCTCGGCGCCGAGCTCGGCGCGGCTTCCGTCGGCGCGGCTTCCGGGGGTGGGGGTGGCGCGGCTTGCGACTTGCGCCGCGATTTGAGCACATCAATCAGCTTGCGCGCTTTCGGCAGCAGATCCTTTGGAACCACGTCAAGCTCGAGCATCGACTCTAGAATCTCTGGATCGATGCTTCGCAGCACATCGACCGCGGCCGCTGCCTCGACCGTGAGTGAGAACTTTTCGATCGCATCGGGCAGGTATTTTTTCGCGATCCCGAAAGCGTCTTTGCGCATTTCCGCGCGGTCGGCCTGCTGCAGTTGCGCGGCCGCGCGCTCTGATTGCGTGCTCTGCAGATCCTCCACCAACAGGACCATTCGATCCCACATCGTCTCGAATTTATCGAGACGGGTTTGCATGACGGCCACGCCTTCGCGGACTAGATCCTGGCCGAGCTTCAGCGGCTCGCCCATCGTCTTGATAACGTCGTTGCAGAGCCGCACTACCTCGCCACGTTCCCGCACCACCACCGAGAAAAGGGAAAGCGTCCGGTTCATGACGGCCAGCGCGGCTTGCACTGGATCGGTCGGCAACGGTTCGGCAACGGACGCTGCCGCGGCCGCGGCGTCGTCCAATTCATCGTGCAAGGGATCTGCCCCCTCGAGTGCTGCCGTCGCTGCCGCGGCGTCGTAGCGCACGGTGTTATCGCTGCATTTGAAGCGTGGCACGTCGCGCAACGCTTCCCGAAGCTTGGCCACTTTGTAGCCGCTGCGTTCGCGCAGCACATCAAACGTCGGCGCGTCGGCAAACGGTTTGCCCTTTGGCCAGGGGGGGATCGCGCTCATGTTCCCATCTCCTCTAGTGCTTCCCGCTCGAGATGTGCAAACACCTGCTGCATACGCCGCGCGAGCACCAATTTGCTTTCCGGATCCATGCCGCGCAAAAACATAGCGACGGCAAATTCGAGGCCTTTGCTGTAGGCTGGCGCCTCGCCAAGCCGATCGTGTTCGTGCGGCATTACGCTCGTTTCCAGTAGCGCAACGCATCGTCGCGACGCAAAGCGATCGGCCCCGATGCGAGCACAAACGCGCCTGCTGCCCCGCTCGGATCCTCCACCCAACGCGTGCCGTCCAAAATGCGGGCGTCGGCCGTCACCACAAACCCGATCGACGGCGCCAGCGCCGCGGCAGCGACCGGCGCCGCTGGCGCTGCAACGACCGTCGGTGTTTTCGCTGGCGCTGGCGCAACGGCCAGGAATACCGCCGAGCTCGGCGCCGCCGGTGCCTTCACCTTGGGAACGAGCGAGCTGCGAACACCAGCAAAGGCGTCGGCGGGGAGCTCGGCCCGAGCCGTTACGCCAGCGGCCAAAGCGGGCTTGATCCCGAGCGAGCTCGCCAGATATTGCGCCGCGGCTTTGGCGCCGGCAGCCGTGACTGCTCGCTCGGCCCCCGCTGCGATTTTCTCCTTGGCTCGCGCTGCCGATACCTCTGCAACGATCGCCATCACTTTGGAAGCGTCGGCCCGCATCGGGTTGGATGCGGTCGCTAGCGCGCTGGCGTCACTGAGAATTTTCGCGGCTTGCACGCCGACGGCGCCGGTCTGCTGCGAAGCGGCTAGCACCTTGTCTACCACCACGCGCAAGCCGTCCACATTGCTCGCGTCATAGACCAGCGTGGTAACGCCAGCGATGGCAGGAACGAGCGTTCCCGCTGCAACGTTGGCGCCTTTGGCCAGCGTATCCACGACGCCCGACGCTTGGATCGACTTCACCACCGGCGCCGCGGTTTTCACGACCGCTGCAGCGGCATTCACCACCGGCGCCGCCGCTTTGGCCAACCCGCCAAGCGCTGGCGCTGCCGCCGTTGCGCCAGCGACAACGGCGCCCTTGATGTCACCTTTCACGGCAGCGCCAAGCGCGGCGCCGCCGGCAACCAGGGCGCCGCCGATCACTTGCCCCCCTGGCACCAAAGCTACGACCGTTCCGGTCACCTTGGCAACGTCGGCAACCCCGGTCGCTACTCCTTTGCCGATCGCTTTCAAGTCGCCAACGATGCCACCCGATCGCTTTTTTGCAGCGGCCAGCGCGGCGTTTTGATCCGCTTCGATCTGCTTTGCCGCTTTGGCTGCCAGCGCTTTTTTATCCGCGGCCGCTTTGGCCGCGTTTACTTTGGCGAGCTCGGCCGCTTTGCGGCGCTTCACTTCATTGTCCGAAATGCCGCCGGGGTTTTTCGGATTCGGCTGATCGCCAGGCGCATACACGGCCGCTCGCCCCTTCGAGTCGAGCTGCGTTGGAAGTAGCAAGGTCGTTGGCTTGCGGCCCTCGTCGGCCGCAAAGAAATCCCCGGTGAGCGCCGTCGCCATTTAGACCCTACTCGCTGCCGCGGTCCACTCCTGAGCGCGCACCGGATCCCGCGCGGCTTCCCGCAACAGGGATTGACGGTAGTTCGCCTTTTCGCGTTGGCTCTGCTGCGACGGCCAGTAGAAGGGTTTAGGGGGCAACAGGCCGTAGCGCATAAGAGCGCGAGCCGTGCCGGGCCCATAGGCGCCGGTGGGGTTGAGGCCTAGCGTGCGCTGGAATTGCTCGACCAGGGCGCGATCCTCGCTACCGGGGATGGACGTATGCAGATGGAGCGCGAGCTGAGCGGCCAGCGACCGATCCGCCGACACATCGACCAGCGGGGGAGCTGCGTCCGGAATGATGCCCGGCAGCGGGGATGCCGTCGCAAAATCGCCGGCAACGCGCACGTTGACGGGGGGCGCTGCGCGCAGCGCTGCCACGGCGCCGGATCCCACGATGCCATCGGCCACCAGCTTGCGTGCGGCTTGCCAAGCTTTGGTGGCGGTTTCCGTTTCCGCTCCGAACACGCCGTCGGGCGTGACGGCATAGCCGGCCAGCTTCAGCACCGTTTGCCATTCCCGCACGTCGGTTCCCGCTGCCCCGCGCTTCAGAACGCGCCAAGCGCTGGCCGTGATCGTGGTGATCGCCGCTGCCACGGCCGCGGCCGCTGGCTTGGCTGCCGCTGCCAGCGTGTTTGGGCCGACGCTCCCGTCGGCAGTGAGGCCCGCCGATTTCTGGAATGCTTTGGTGGCATCCTCGGTTGCGACGCCGAAAGCGCCGTCCAGCGCTACGGTGGTGTAGCCACGCGATCGCAGGAACGTCTGCCACGCCAGCACATCGGCGCCGGATAGCCCGCGCTTCAGCGTGCGGGGGGGAGCCGTTGCCGCTGCCGCTGCCGCTGCCGCAACGCCAGCCGCTGCCGCTGCCGCTGCCGCTGGCGCTGCCACGGCCGATGCCTTCAAGGTAGCCGGGCCCACTACGCCATCGGCAGTGAGACCGCGCGAGCGCTGGAATGCTCTGGTGGCATCCTCGGTTTGCACGCCGAACACGCCGTCGGCAGCGATCGTAACGTAGCCCTGGCCTCGCAGGAAATTCTGCCACGCCAGCACATCGCTGCCGCTCGTTCCACGCTGCAGCAAGCGCGCGGCCGTCGGCAGCGTCGCTGGCGCTGGCGCTGCAACGACCGTCGGCGTTTTCGGAACGGTCAGCTTGATTGTGGTGGGGGGTGGCGTTCCGGTCGCTGCGATTCCAGCGGAAGTAACGAGCACGGCCGGCGCCGGCACGGCCGCTTTCGCTGGCGAGCTCAGCGACGCTTTCAAGGTGTCCGGGCCCACGATGCCATCGGGGGTGAGCGCTTTGGAGCGCTGGAATGCTTTGGTGCTATCCTCGGTTTGCACGCCGAACACGCCGTCGATCGAAACGATCGCGTAGCCCTGGCCAACCAGGAAGCCTTGCCATTTGGCCACCTCGAGGCCTGTCGAGCCGCGCTGCAAATACTTGGGAGCGGCGACCGGCGTTGGCGGCAGCGTCGGCGTCGGCGGTTTGGTTGCCGGCGGAGATGTGGTCACCACCGAGACGGGGGGCGTTTGCGCTGCGCGTAGGGTATTGGGGCCCACGGTGCCATCGGGGGTGAGGCCTTTGGAGCGCTGGAATGCTTTGGTGGCATCCTCGGTTTGCACGCCGAACACGCCGTCGATCGCAACGTTGGCGTAGCCCTGGCCAACCAGGAACGTCTGCCAGGATCGCACATCGGCGCCGGTCGATCCCCGCTTCAGCATGCCACCGGTGGTGGGGGAGCTCGGGATCGCCTCCAGCTGCGTCGCAGCTCGCTCTAGATCTGCAGCCTGCGAAATGTAGCCCTCAGCGCGCAGCGCTGCCGCCGTCGATCGCATCGTCGCAGCGTTGCCGGATGCCAGCGCGGCTTTCATTCGCTCGAGCACGGCTGGCGGCGTGCCACCGGTGGCAGCGTTCGATTTGCCGGCAAACAACAGTAGCGCTAGGCCACCAATTCCGACGAGTGCAATAGGGTTCATCAAGTCACCGCCGATAGTTGAAAATCACGCTTCATCTCGTCGATCTCACCATGCTGATCCGCGTTTGCGGCCCACATCGTGCGGCCGCCGGCCGCCGTCAGAAAATAGCTCAACCAGTCAACGTCACCCTGTTTTTGGGCAACGTAGTAGGTGCGGCCGTCGGCCACGCTGAAGCCCGTCACCTTGTACCGGTGTCCGCTCGACCCTTGAAACACATCGGCGCTGAGCACGGTGCTGCCATCCACGCCGACGGGAAACGCATCAAATGGGCCTTGCCCCGGCGGCAGCTTGGCGGAGCTGCTCGCGCCTTTGGCGAGCCACAAGGCACCGGCGCCAGCCAACAAAAGTAGTGGATGCATCGTTTGCGGTTTCCTTCATTGGTGCAACAGGC
>Ga0307309_10000026_pt1 | contig 11147 bp, 17 predicted proteins | sample ER_DNA_196_FD_194508 | JGI IMG/M metagenome (GOLD analysis project Ga0307309, IMG submission 194508) | Bulk soil microbial communities from the East River watershed near Crested Butte, Colorado, United States - ER_DNA_196 | ecosystem: Environmental > Terrestrial > Soil > Floodplain | place...
CAGCCCGAAGCCAATGGTGGACCGACCGATCCCCGCACGACCCAGGAGCCCAAGCCCAAGGGTGACGATGACGAGCCCGTCGACCCCCGCACCATCGAGCCCGGCCCCATCACCACCCCCGCCGTGCCTCAGACCGACCCGGCTCCCGAGCCCGAGCCCGATGACCCCCAGCCCGAGCCGGACGAGCGCGAGCACGAGGAGAACGTCGAGGTCGAGGAACTGACCGATAACACCACGGTCGAGCGCTCGTTGTCGGTGGCCGCCGAGCAGGGAGAGGTCGTGCTGCCCAAGGTGCCGGGGCTGACGCTGGTGGCCACCGAGCCGATGGATGCGCTGCTCATGATCCAGCAGCTCACGATGCAGGGCATCCTGGCGCTCGCCACCCAGGTGGGCCAGGCCCCGGCCGCCGCGCCCGAGCAAGGTGACCTTGACGCCCTCAAGGCGCAGTTGGGCACCACGCTCGAAGAAAACCAGAGGCTGCGGCGCAAGCTCGCCGAGGCGTCCGAGACCCTCCAGGCCAAGGTCAAGGAGAACGAGGGGCTGCGCAAGGCGCTCATGCTGGCCAACGGCAACCTCAAGGCCCTTCAGGACGCGGCCAACCAAGGCAACGACCTCGAACGGAAGTTGAAGAACCTCCGGGACACCCAGCGCCTGATGGCAACGCCCCCGACGAAGGCGGGCATCGGCAACCGAGCCGCGATGTGAGTACCGAGCGCCTGCAGCTTGCCGCCTACCTGCTCGTCACCGCCGGCATCATCCTGGCGACCGTGACCGCCATCGTCTACCTGGGGTTGGGCAACCTCTGGGCGGCGCTCATGTTCCTGCTCCTGGGCGTCCTCGGGGTAGCTGTGCTTGTCTGGCAGAGGCTCCGGCTCGACGCCATCGAAGCCGAGAACTGGGACCTGGGAGCCCTCCCCGCTAACCCCACCAGGCCCCACCACGGAACGGCCCCCGGGTTTCGCTCCCCCGGGGGCCGTTCTTCGTTTTCCCGCCACCTGGGATCTATTTGCGGACGCGGCGTCGCCGTGCGGCGTCTGTCCTACGGGCGGCCTTGAGGAAGTCGGCGCCCATCACCGTCTCGGCCGATTCCTCGGACCAGTCCAGTTGCTGGAGCTGCAGGCGCAGTCCCTGCAGCCAGATCTCCACCAGGCCCGTCTTCGAGACGGAGGTCTCCTCGGAGATGAAGGAGAGGGCCTCGTCGGCCGAGGGCGTGATGTAGGCATGGAAGGCGACGTACTCGGTCACGGTGTGGTCTCCCTCGACGTCATGGCGATGCGAATGAAGTGGGCGGTGGTGACGCCGTAGGCGAGCATGCCCACGACGAGCTGCACGAGGGCGATCGGCCACCAGCCTGCGTAGAACGTGACGCCCGTGGCCCACGCGGTCACGAGGCCGATCCCGAGGATCACGATGTCAACCCAGAGCAGACGCTTCCGATGGGGGTTGTAGGGGATGGCTCGACCGGAGACCCAACCCGCCGACGCGAACACCACGACACCGAGGACTAGGAAGAACCACCCGTTGATCCACGTCAGGATCGTCCCGGTGACGAACAGTCCGAAGACCATGAGCGTCGCCTTGAGCGCCCGTATCTCGGCCCCGGTGATGTCGAGGGCCCAGCCGTGACCTCGGTGGTCCCTGACGCGCTGGAGTCTCATTCGGCCGTCCTCGGTAGGGGTGTGGTGGATGAGTCGCTCATCCAGTCGTGGAACAGCGCCTGGGCGTCGACGGGCGACTGGCAGCACACGTGCTCGGTGGCGACGGGGTCGGCGATGGTGAGGAGCCAGCGATGGATGCGGATCCACCGGCTGGTCCCGTCCGGCGTCGACCACTCCTCCTCGGCCCGGCCCATCTGGGAGATGAGTTCGGCGGCCAGCGCCAGGTAGTCGCACTCGTCGAGGGGCTCGACCAGCATGTCGCCCTCGCCCCAGTCCACCAGGCGGAGGTCCCCGGTGACGTTGTCGGCCAGCGTGACGGTGAGCGAGCCGACCTCCAGCACCGCGGCGAGGCCCCCGTCCCAGGGCATGAACACGATGGTGATGTCGCGGGCGAGGATGATCGGCTCGGGCGGGCCGCTCACGGGCGTCCCAGCTTCAGCTCGGCGAAGCCCTGGTGGGCATCGATCTCATCGACGTACCGGGCGTGTCCGGTCGGCCCCTTGTAGGTGAGCACCCACCGGCCGATGCGGAGGAAGTGGGACTTGCGATCCTGGGAGAGGTGGACCTCGTCGAGCCACCGGGGATGCTCGACCAGCACGGCCGCGGCCAGGCGCAGCACCTCCTCCGCGTAGGCGTCATCGGCTCGTACGGGGCCCAGCTCGACCACGGTCTGGCCGAAGACCATCTCGGCCCACGTCTTCGTGCCCTGCTCGATGAAGAGGATGTGGACGTCCCGGGACAGGTGGAGGGGCGGTGGAGGTTCAGGTGACTCTGCAGCCATGGCATGCTCCTGGGGGAGAGCGGATTTCGGGTCCGGTGCCATCACCCTAGATGTTGCTGCAGCACTGTGCCGGGGATCCTCTCAGAGAATGGGGAGTAAATGCGCTGGTTGTTCCGAGGAACTACAAGCGCTTATACTCTCCATATGCCCCGAACCAAGAGTGCCCCCCACCAGCCCCTTCCCACCCTGAACACGTCGGTCCTGCCCTCGCCCCTGCGCATCGCGATCTACGTGCGCATCTCCAAGGACGACGTCCAGACCATGGCCGGCGTGCAGCGCCAGGAGAAGCTCTGCCGGGAGCTGATCGCCATGCGCTACCCCGGCGAGCACACCATCGAGGTGTACTGCGACAACAACATCTCGGCATGGTCCGGCGCCCGGCGCCCGGCGTACGAGCGCCTCATGGCCGACATGGCCGCGGGCCGGCTCGACGTTGTGGTCTGCTACGCCACCGACCGCCTGTACCGCCTGGTGCGCCTCCTGGAGGACATCATCACGGCGTCGTCGGTGAACGGGGCGTACGTGCCCATCGTGGGTGTGCGCTCGGGGGATGTGGACCTCGCCACGGCTGACGGTCGGATGCACGCCCGCATGCTCGCCTCGGTCGCGCAGCACTCCTCCGACAAGACCAGCGAGCGCCTGAAGGACCGCAACGCCGAGGCCGCGGCCAAGGGGTGGGCGCCAGCCGGTCCGGCCCCCTACGGCTACACCCGTCGGCCGAATGCCAGTGGTGGCGGCCACACCTACGAGATCAACAAGCCCGAGGCCCGCATCGTGCGCGAGGTCGTGGCCTCCATCGAGGCCGGCGACTCGATGGTCAGCATCGCCCGGGCGCTGAACTACCGCGGCATCCCCAAGCGCTCCGGCGGCGAGTGGAAGCCCGACGACATCCGCCGCATGGTCATCTCGCCGGCCATCGCCGGCCTGCGGGCGCACACCCCCCGATCCAAGAAGGGCAAGGTGTGGCGCCAGGCCGTGATCGGCAAGGGCATCTGGGAGCCCATCGTCCCCGTCCATCGGTGGGAGGCCATCGAGGCGACCCTGGGCGACGAGAGCCGGCGCCAGCGGTCCCCCAGCGACAGCTACTGGCTCTCCACCGTGCTCATCACCGAGGACGGCCGCCCCCTGGTCGGATCGATCACCCGGGGCTCCAACGGGAAGGACCGGCGCGTCTACCGGGCGAACCGCTGCGGCGAGCATCCCTTCGTGAGCATCGACGCCGACGAGGTCGAGGACGCCATGGGGCGCCTGCTGCGCCTCGCCGGCTCGGAGTTCGTGGGCGTCGAGGTCCCCGACGCCACCGAGGATGAGATGGCCCTGGCGGCCGAGCTGGAGACCATCGACACGGAGCTGGCGGACATGGCCCGACGGGTCAGTCTGAGCCCGACCGACCCCGACTACCTGTTGCCGGTCGAGCGCAACGGGGTCCGGACGGGGCTGCTGGAGCGTCGGGCCAAGGTCATCGCGGCCATGCCCGCCGCGCAGCAGCGTTCGATCCTGGCGCCGGGGCAGACGCTGGAGGATCAGTGGTCCGAGCTGAATGGCAGCGACCACCGGGTGATGGCGCTGGAGATCGTCGGCCACATCACGGTTCGGGCGGTTGGTCGGACGAAGACTTCGGTGGTGGATCGTCTGACCTTCGAGAAGGGCCTCCCGGTCCCCGGGGGCGACTGAGCGCACGGTGGACGCGGGCCTGGACCTCGGGGGTCCGGGCCCGCTCACGGATGCCGTGGCGCTCCATGAGCGCCTCCAGCTCGGCATCAGTAACTGGTGGGTTCTTCTTCGGTGGCATGTTTGCATATAAGGCGCTCGGCGAACGTCATGCAATAGGTGATGTGGTTGGTGTTAGAGATAAGTCTGTGGTTACTCGGGGTTATTCTGTTCTTGATCTTCTCCCCAGTATCGGTGAGTGATTACCTGAAGTTCCTGAAATTGTAACTACCTCTTGACATGGCGCAATGGGTTCGTGTCCTATGGCCATACGCCCTGGTCACCGCACTTCCCCCAAGAAGCGGCCACCAGAGTGGGGGGTCGCTCGCCGTGGAGCGATGGCCACTGTTAGTGCTCAGCGATGAGCGTTAGCCGTAACGGTAAAGCTGAAGTTGAACCGGTCATCGGGCGCCGTATTGGTCGGGTGACATTCCCCTCATTCATCGTCATTCGACGCGAGCGTCGCCCCCTTTACTGGCGCTCGCGTCCACCAGCCCCGTGCCCGGAGGCCGAGGTCCGGTCCCCACCGCCGACCCCGTCGACCTCCCGCCGTCGACGTCGCCCCGGGCACGGGGCTCTCCCTCTCTGGAGACGCGCATGCCCACAGACGCCATCCCCCTCCTCGGCGAGCAGGCCCAGCTCGTCAAGGCCGAGGAGACCGACAAGCGGTTCTGGTCGGTGACCACGATCATCGGCCAGTTGGCCAAACCGGCGCTGGAGCACTGGGCGGCCATCGAGACGGCCAAGGCGGCCGTGGAGAAGGCCGACGTGTGGCAGGCGATCCAGGCGTCGGACGGCGACGCCGAGGCGAAGAAGTGGCTCCAGGGCGCCCGGTACCGGCGCAAGGGCCGGTCGGCCACCCAGATCGGCACCGACGTGCACAAGGCCATCGAGCACAAGGCGATCCACGGCAGGTACCGGGACACCGACAAGGCCGACCTGGAGCTGCGCCCGTACCTGGAGCAGGCCAACCGGTTCCTGCGGGAGTTCCGGCCCAAGTACCACGCCGCCGAGCTGACGGTGTACTCGCCCACCTGGGGCTACGCCGGCACCTCCGATGGGATCATCGAGATAGACGGCCTGTGGTACATCATCGACTACAAGACCTCGGCGGAGTCGCTCGACTCCAAGGGCAAGCCCAAGTCGCCGTACCCCGAGGTAGCCCTGCAGCTGGCGGCCTACCGCTACGCCGAGATCGCCGCGGTGTGGCGGGCCCGAGCCACCGAGGTCTCCTTCCGGCGCTACTACCTGCTGAACGAGACCGAACGGGCCCTGGCCGTGCCGATGCCCAAGGTCGACCACGGCCTGGCCGTCTTCATCACGCCGGAGTCCTACGGGGTCCACCCCGTGCGCTGCGACGAGGAGATCTTCGACCTGTTCCTCGCCGTGCTGGAGGCCGCCCGGTTCACCTTGGACCTGGCCGACCACGTGGTGGGTGCTCCGCTGATCCCGACGAGTGCGTTCGACACGTCCGACCCGTTCGCGGGCCTACCAAAGGAATGATGGCTTTTGATCGACGAACTGCTGAAGAAGTTCCGCGGGACCCTCGGCGATGAGTTCATCGCCCACACCGAGGCGCTGCGCTTCCTCGACCTCTGTCGAGAGCAACACCCAGCCGAATTGGATGAATGGCTACGGTTCCGTGCCGCGTACTTCATCTCCACGGAGCTACGGACGATGTTGAAACGGGAACGAGTCCGAGCCCGTGCACGTGCCGGGCCCCGGGCGTTTGCTGAAGCGTCGGCCGCTCTCTCCACCGGCACCGAAGAAGGCCGGGCGGCCTTCGAGACGTACTACGTGACCAACCACAAGAATCTGTGGAAGAAGCTCGGTTCGTGTACGGCCGACAACCTCGGGTTCGTGGCCGACGAGTACGAGAAGTCAGCCAAGCGCGACATGAAGAAGGCGTCGCTCTTCCGGTACCTGCAGCGCAAGGTGCCACCCCATCAGAAGCTCGCTGATGTGATCGACGAAGCCGAGTTCGCCGACCTGTACCGCCGGTACGTCGGGGACGACGACGCCTGACGCCCCGCCCCGTGCCAACCCCGACGATCCGACCCAACCCCTCCCGTGCCGGCCCCGACGGCCCTACCCATCCCTGCCCCGCCCCGCCCCCTCCCGCCCCGACTACCCGGGCCCCGCCGCGCCTCGCCCGCCCCGCCCGCCCCGGCCCCGACGACCCATCCCGCGCCCCGCCCGACCCCGACTAGCCGGGCCCGCCCCTGACCCGGGCCTCCCCGACGAACCCCGTCCCCCCATCCCCTCCCCACCCGACAATCCAAAGGACCCACCCATGTCTGTGTTCGACAACTACCGCACCATCGCCTGGCCCCACCGGTTCCACGGGCGCCTCGTCGTCGACACGATCGCCGGAGGCACGCCATCTGACCCCAAGGTCACCGAAGGCTGGTTGCGCACCAAGCTCGCCGACAAGGACGACCTGCTGCGCGACCGCGTCAACGAGACGATGTTCGAGCGCGGGATGAGTGAGGATGAGGCCGTCGAACTCGTCGACGCCCAGCGCCACCTGAACGGTTTCAAGCGCGACGAGCACGGCCTGTACATCGACGGACGCTGCCTCAAGGCGGCGCTGAAGGAGGCCGCTTCGATCGCCGCCAACGCCGGCAAGCTCTCCACCAAAGGGTGGGGCAACCCCGACAACGCGACGTGGAAGAAGGGCCTCAAGGGATGGTTTCCCGAGCACGTCTTCGTGCTCGAAGACCGCCTGCATCTCGGCGTGCACGAGGCGTCGGCAGTCGTGCAGCGGTTCGTGCACACCCACCGCGGCTCGGCCATCCAGTACGAGGAGATCGTCGAAAAGGCCGACATCAGTTTCACGGTCGTCACCGACTACGACTTCAGCGAGAAGGAGTGGGCGATGCTCTGGCTAACCGGCGAGCAACAGGGCATCGGAGCGGCGCGATCACAGGGGTGCGGGCGGTACGCGGTGGTGGAGTGGGAGGAGATGTAGGTGCCCATCACCCTCAGCGAATTGTTCCGGTGACCTGTCGCTTCTGCTCCGAGGGCCACGCCGATCCCACCGAGACCTGCCCGTGGGACTGGCACGGCATCGGCCTGGCCGAGGCGAGAGCGAAGCGCAAGGCCCGGACCAAGCCCCCATGCCGGACCTGCTCCAAACCGATGTGGTTCGACCAACCGGGCCACCACTACGTCTGTAAGGGAGAAGGAGACGATGCCCATCATCGCCCTCCAACGTCGTATCCGTGAGGTCGGTCGCATCCGCATGGGCGACCAGGGCACCACCTCGGAGGGCAAGCGCTACCCCCGCAAGGCCACCCACTTCCGCCTGTCCTCACCGGACCCGACCGTCATCGACGCCGCCGCCGACATCTACGGCGGCCAGGCCCAGGCGTGGGACAACAACGGCTCGCGCCACTTCGAGGTCTACACCGAGGCCGATCAACTGCGCATCGCCCTGCCCCCCGATCCCCGCGACCTGGGCTTCAGCCAGTGGTACGAGCTGTGGGGCAACAAGCTCTGCACCCGGCGCTGTGATGGCGAGCGGGAGCAGATCAACGACCAGGCGTGCGTGTGTGACCCCGAAGACCGCGAGTGCAAGCCCACCACCCGCCTGTCCATGTTCCTGCCCGACATCCCCGGCCTGGGGGTGTGGCGTCTGGAGACGCACGGCTACTACGCCGCGGTCGAACTGGCCGGCGCCCTGGAGATCATCGAGGCCATCGCGGGAGCGCATTCGATCATCCCCGCCCGGCTGCGCCTCGACCAACGCGAGCAGCGCAAGCTCGTCAACGGCAAGCCCGAGACCCGCAAGTTCGCCGTGCCCGTCATCGACCTCGACGTCTCCATCATGGCGGTGCGCTCGTTGACGGCCTCCGGGGGACAGGTGGCCCTGCCCGAAGCCGACGATCCCGAGCCCAGCGCCGAGGGCTGGCAACCCATCAGCCACACCCCGAACGAGGCGCCGGTTGCCCTGTCGCTGGAGAGCCAGCTCAAGGAGATCGAGACGCCCAAGAAGCGGGCCCCCCGCAAGAACGCCGCCGAGCCCCTCAAGCCCACGGGCAGGGCCCCTCGCAAGGCGGCCGAGGTCCCCAAGCAGACCTGCGACCTGTGCGACAAGCCCTACGGCGCCGACCCGCTGACGCGCAACCCGGTGCAACTGGAGGGCTGCTCGAAGTACGTGCACAAGCGCTGCCTCGATGATCAGGACCCGAACCCTGACCCTGGCGACGGGGGGAGCACGTCTAGCGATGGTCCACGAGCCACCGCTGAACCTCCCCCCGTCACCGGGCGCATCATCGGCGAGACCATGTCGGTCGGCCAGCACAACAAGATCATGGCCATGACGGCCAAGGCGTTCCCCGTCGCCACCGGTACCCCGTCCGACGTGGTGCGCACCATCCGCCGAGAAGCGACCCTCGGGCTGTGCACGGCACTGGGCATGCCCGAGATGACCAGCCGGTCGGACCTGAACTCGAAGCAGGCGAACCTGCTCATCGACGCCCTCACCAAGATCGAGGAGGGCGCGCTCACCTACGACCAGAACACCGGCCTGCTCGCCGAGCGATCCACTACCGAGGAGACGACCTGATGCTGCACCGCAAGTTCCTCACCCGGCGCCGGTCCGACGTCGATGCCGAAACCGAGCTGGCGGTCCTCCTGGAGGACGCCCTCGATGGCCTGGAGATGATGGTCGAGCAGTACCTCTACGTGGAGAACGCCAAGGGCATCTACGACCACGCCTTCATGGCGGCCGGGGAGTTCGCCTGCCAGGTGCTGTCCACCCAGCGCCCCCTGCAGTGGGAACTCACCCCGACCGGTGTGCGCTACCTGGGTTGGAACAATGTCGGCTGAGCCCTCCGTCGTCGGCCTGGACCTGGCCATCAAGTCATCGGGCATCGCCCTGGCGGACGGGACGCCGGCCACCTTCGTCTCCACCATCAGCCCGAAGATCAACGTGGGGCTGGAGACCATGGACGAGATCTGTGTGGAGATTTTCGGCCACATCCCCGACGAGGTGGAGCTGGTGATGATCGAGGCGATCGCCTACGACGGTCACGACACCAACCGGATGCTGGCCCAGCTGCAGGGCATCGTGCGCATGACGCTCTTCCAGGCCCAGATCCCTTTCTACCTGGTGGCCCCGACCACGCTGAAGGTCTACGCCACCGGCAACGGCAAGGCCGAGAAGGGTGAGGTCACCAAGGCCGCGGAGAAGCGCCTCGGCTACGAGGGCTGGAACCACGACGAGGCCGACGCCCTGTGGCTGCGGGCCATGGGCACCGACCTGTTGGGCGTCCCCGTGGCGCAACTGCCCCAGAACCATCGCCGGGCCCTCGACCGGTTCACCCACGTCAAGCCGGTGATGCGATGAGTGGCCGGGATCTGCTGGTGGGCCTGGCCGTCGCCGCCCTGTTGGCCAGCGTGTGGTTAGCCACCGTCGACTCGACGGCCGCGAACGCCATGGCCGTCGTCGGCGTCGTCCTGCTGATCGGGGCCTTCATCGTCGAGCTGAGGAACTGGCCGTGAGCGAGTACTCCATCTGCTCCGTCCACGACATCGCCGAGGTGGTCACCTCCGACGCCTTCCAGGCGTGTCCCCACTGCGGCCACGTGTTCCTCAGCGCCTCCGACCTGGTCGAGGCGTACAACGAATCTGAGGGCGCCTACGCCGAGGACATGGACACCGAGCCGATCTACATCACCCTCGGCCAGGTCGACTCAGTGGACATCTGCCCGTTCTGTGGACGCCTCTGGGGATGAGATGGACCGGAGCCTGTTCCCCGACCTGTTCCCCGACCGGCACCTCGACCCGCCCCGGCGGATGACCTGTTGCGAGTACCTGACGCCGCCTGAGGGCGTGCGCATCGGCCTGTGGCGGGCGGTCCACCAGATGGGCCACAGCCGGGTGGCGTTCAGCGCCCACCAGCTCGCCGTGCTCGCCGACAGCTCGGCCCCCCAGGCCGCCTACGCCGCCGAGCAGGCCCTGACGCTCGGCTGGTTGGTCCTCGTCGCCCCCGAGCCGTACATGAAGCAGCGCCCCGGCCTGTACCAGGGCGCCCTCCCCAAGCGATAGCTCAGCGTTAGGAGCCCCCCATGATCTCCACCGACTCCCTCGACCTGCCGGTCGTCATCGGCGCCGACGAGGACCCCGGGTTCGTGCGCATCAAGGACGCCACCTGGTCCCAGCTCGTGCGCTCGGCCAACGTGCGTCGCAAGGCGCTCAAGGACCTTGAAGCCGAAACGGTCTCGTACCTCAACGCCCTCGACGTCCTGCGCCCGGTGATGCGCCGGCACCCCACGATGCGCGTGGCCGAGGCCCTGCTGGTGCTGAACCACCAGGACGAGGAGGCGACGGCGTGAGCGCCGACCTGTACTCCGACGCCGCCCTGGCCATGGTGCTGCGCCGCTGCGCCCATCTCCTCGATGAGAACGACCGCCTGCGGGCCCTCGTCGAATCCATGGCCCTGAACATCCCCGTGGAGCACATGGGGCCCGACGAACGACGCCTGCTGGCGGAGGTACTCGGCAGCACATGAACGACCGACAGCTCATCCAGCTGGCCAAGGCCGCGGGCGACCGGCTCAAGCTGCTCGCCCGCGCCCTCGACACCACCACCGAGGGCATCACCGTGATGGGCCGCATGCGAGACGCCCAGGGCGGCATCCGGGCCAAGGCGTTCGATGCGTCCAACGGCACGCATCGCCACGACGCCACCTTCGCCCAGGTGAACCAGACCGACCCGGCCGTCAAGGACGAAGCTGACCTGGTGCGCCTGGTGCGCCTCGTTTCCACGAGCACCCAAGCGCTATGGGAGATCGTCGGTCGCTACCCCCCGGCGCACCTGCCCAACGACGCCGACCGCCTGGCGCTCGGGCGCACCAACGCCAAGCCGGACCCGGGCTGCGAGTCCTGCGTGCGCACCACCGGGGTGGCCGGCGCCCCCCGGTGGGAACCACCCCGCTCGGACCTGGCCAACCCCACCACCTGCGGGGGCCGGCTGGAGGCCGCCATGTGGCT
>Ga0307309_10000035_pt1 | contig 10037 bp, 10 predicted proteins | sample ER_DNA_196_FD_194508 | JGI IMG/M metagenome (GOLD analysis project Ga0307309, IMG submission 194508) | Bulk soil microbial communities from the East River watershed near Crested Butte, Colorado, United States - ER_DNA_196 | ecosystem: Environmental > Terrestrial > Soil > Floodplain | place...
GATGACACCGGCGGAATCCCAGGCTCTCGCCAAAACCCCCGAGGGCCGGATGTATCTCCAGCAGGGGGCGCCCGCCGAATACTGGAGCGCCACGATCACCCGGAGCGCCACCCAGGCATGGCCCCAGGTCTCTCACGTCCTCACCGAGAGCGTCTGGATCGACCCCTCGGCCGCGTCCGTCGAGACCGCCCCGGCCCTGTTCATCGTCCAGGACTCGACCGTCTCCGATCTGATCGAGGCGGGCCTGCCGGAGGACAAAATCCTCGCCAATATCGCCTCGGGACGTGGCTCCGCCGGGCGGCAACGGACCGAACTCATCGCGCGGTCCAACGCCCAGGGCCACAACATCGCGGGCGCCCCGCCCAATGATAAGTCCCAGTCGATCGTGCGCCACGTCGAGGGTTGGATCCGCTGCGACGCCGATGGCGACAACGTCTCGGAGCTGCTGCACGTTCATCTCCTCGGCGCCTCCCAGAACCTCGTCATGTGGGAGCGAGCGGACGAGATCCCGCTCGCCTGCTTCACCCCCTATCGCGAGCCAGGCAGGGTCATCGGCCAGAGCCAGGCCGACATGGTCATGGACCTGCAACGGGTCGAATCCCGTGTCATGCGCGGCGTGCTGGATTCCTTGGGTCAGTCAATGTTCCCGCGCACGACCGTCGTCGTGGGCCAGGCCAATCTCGCCGACACGCGCCAGACCGCGATCGGCAGCATCATCCGTGTGGCGCAGCAGGGCGCCGTCCAGGAACTAACGAAGCCGTTCATGGGGAAAGAAGCCCTGCCGATCATGACGGTTTTGGAGACCATCCGTGAATCGCGGACCGGCATCACGCGGGCTTCGGCGGGCCTGACCGTCGATGAACTGCAATCGACGGCCCCGATCGCCGTGTCCCAGCAGTCTTCCGCCGCCCAGGACAGGCTCGACATGGTGGCCCGCACGCTGGCCGAGACCGGGCTGGCCCCGCTCTACAAGGGCCTCCTGAAGATGCTGGCGCGCCAGCAGGACCGTCCCAACGTCATTCGTATCCGCCAGCAGTGGATACCCATCGACCCGCGCGCGCTCGCCACCCAGTGGGAGACGGCGGTCAATGTCGGTGGCAAGGGCATGCCCCAGGAACGGCTCCAGATGCTCAGCGCCATCGCCCAAAAGCAGGAGCAACTGATCCAGCAAGGCGGGCTCGCCAACCCCCTCGCCGGCCTGCCGGAGTATCGCAACACCCTCGCCCGCATGCTGGAGACGGTGAACATCGCCGATATCAGCTCCTACTTCAAAGCCCTGCCGCCCGACTTCGCCCCACCTCCCACCCCGCCGCCGCCGCCCAATACCGACCTCATCCTCGCCGACGTGCAGAACAAGAAGACCAACGCCGACATCGAGAACACCCGGGCGGACCAGCAGACCAAACGCGCTTCCTTGCTCCTCGAGGATGATCGCGAGCGGGACAAATCCGCCCTCGATGCCTGGGTGAAGGCGTGGGTGGCGGGGGCGACCTCCAACCTCGTCGTCCCCTCCCTCGACGAGTTCAAAGCGGCCATGAAGTCCAACGCCCCGGCGGTCGGACTGCTGTCCGATCTCCCCTCACCCTCCAGCCCCCAACCCCCGGCGGTCGGCGCGCCTCCTCCCCAACAGAAGCCCCCCGGCCCCCAGGGCATGCCGATGATGCCTCCTGGTCCTCCCCGCCCGCCCATGGCGCCTCCACCCCAACAGCGCCCTCTCGCTCCACCTCCAGGCCCCATCCCCCCGGCGGCGGCCGCCAACATCCGCGAATCCCTCGCCACCGGCCGGATGCCAACGGCCTACGGCCAGCTGACCCAGCGCGCTTCTCAGTTCCCGCTCAATGGTCCCGGCGGCCCGCCCCTGCCCTCTCCGGGAGGTCCTGGTGGGGTTTAACGCGCCATCCGGTCGAATGCGCGGCTGCCGCGGCTGCGATACCGGTCGCGTCGGGGTTGAATCGCTTTACCCGTATTGTCTCCAGTGCCTGCGGCGCCAGCGGCTCGCGATAGTGGTCAAATGCAGCCCCGTCATACGGCGCCTCCAGTCCGAGGGTATTCCCGTCGATACTCTTCTTCGTGTGTGGGATGACGGGCCAAACGGTCATGGGAGTCCCCAATGAACCTCATCCTCCTCATCATCATCTTGCTGCTGCTCTTCGGTGGTCTCGGCGGCGGGTATTACGCCCACAACATCTACGGCGGCTGGTATGGCCCCGGTATCGGCATCGGCGCGATCCTGCTGATCATCCTGCTGTTCATCCTGCTGCGTGGTTACTGAACAATGCCGCTCAGCGCCGAACGCCTCATCCAGTGCGAGGCGGCGAAACGCTTCATCGCCGATCCGCACTTCAATGCCCTGCTGGACCGCATGGCCAGTGAGGCGACCAAAAACGCGGTCTTCCTCGAGGACGCCTCCAACCGCGAGGCCGCCCGCCAACTGGTCCTGGCGCTGCGCCGGATCTGGCAAGAGTTGGAAGCCGACGCCGAGGCCCCCGAGGCGGACGCCGCCGCGGCCCTTCATTCCCAGAGCATGGAGTAACCCATGGCGTCTTTACTCGACGAGGTACTGGGGCAATCAGGATGGGACACCACCCCTCTGCTTCAACCGCCCGACGAGCGGCCGCCGTCCCTCCAGCCGGACCCCCGTGTCGATGCCCTCGGCCAGACTTACCAGGACATCACCGATTACATGGCCCAACAGCACCAAAAGGGGGTCGATGAAGGCTACTGGACCGGCGGCGGCCTGCTGGAAGGTGGCCATCCGACACTGAAGGCGTTCAATTCCGCCGCCGATGAATACGCCCAGGGCCTTCTCCTCGGGACCACGTCATCAGGGGGTAAATACCTGAAGGCGTATCACGGCTCACCGCACAAGTTCGATGCGTTCGATGATAAGGCGATCGGCACGGGCGAGGGCGCGCAGGCGTATGGGTATGGGCATTATCTCGCCGAGAACGAAGGCATCGCGCAGAGTTATCGTAAGAAACTGTCCGGTCCTCGTTCCGACTATACGATCGCGCCGGAGTTCAAAGCAGCCCTGAACGCCGAGGACTACCTCGGCTTCGACACGCCAGGGCAGGCCGTCGCCGCGATGCGGGCGCACCCGGACTGGGCGAAGCGATGGGATGTCCAGAACCCAGGCGCCCTCAAGGCGGGCCTGGAGGCCCACGACGCGGCGAAGTATGACGGCCAGGGCCACATGTATGAGGTCCAGGTCAACGCCGATCCCGAGAAGTTCCTGCACTGGGACAAGCCGCTGAGCGAGCAGCACCCGGATGTTCAGAAGTTCTTCCGTGACCAGGGCTTCAGTGACCTTCGAATGCGAAACCCAGGATCGACCGCTTACGGCGCGCTGTCTCTCGACAAGAACATGAAGATGACGAAAGCCGCCGACGTTTCAGCCGCGATGCGCGAGGCGGGGATACCCGGCATCCGCTACCTCGACGCGGGCAGCCGACAGCTTCCGCATCAAATCGCGCAATCGAAACAGGCTATCGTCGAGAAGCAAAACCAGATCGCGGAAATACAGGCGGACATCGATCGCAATCCGAATAATATGTCGCCTGCTTTTTACAGCAGGCGTCGCGCGGAAATCGCCGATCACCAGAAGACAATCGACCGGATCAACGAACAAATGAACGAAGGCACGCACAACGCCGTCGTCTTCGATCCCGCCACCATGGAAATCATCAGACGCTACGGCCTCGCCGGCCTGATGCTGGGCGGCGGCGGTCTCCTCTCACCCGATAAGCAAGAGCAATAGCCATGAGCGAATCAACTTCCACCCCCACCCCCGCCTCCGCCCCAACTTCTTCTTCCACTCCGGCCTCCACACCAGCCCCCAACGCCGCCCCAGCCGCCCCCTCGACTGACCCCGGTGTATCGCCGCCGGCGAATGACCGCCCGCCGATCTCCGTCTCCGAGGCGGCGCGCCTGCTGTCGCGCCAGCGGCGCGAGACAGCACCCCCTCCGCCACCAGCCACGGCCCCCGAAAGGCGTCCACCGGCGGCGGAACTGGCGAAAACACCACCTCCGACGCCCCAAACCACGCCAACACCGGCCCCCTCGCCACTCAGCGCGATGGAAAAGGCCCTCGGCGTGCCTCCAGCGGCTCCTCCGTCGCAAGAGTCCGTGCCCTCAGCCCCTCCAACGCCCCAAAACGCCCTTTCCACTCTCGAAATTGACGGCCGTCACTACTCATCCGCCGAATTACGCGAGGCGGTGCTGAAATCGACCGATTACACCCGGAAAACCCAGGAACTGGCGCAAGGCAGGCAACAACTGGAGGCACAGCAACGGGCGCTGGCTGAAGTCCTCCCTCATATCCAGCCGGAACTGATGCGGCTTCAGGAAATGGTCCAGAATCCGCCCCAACCGCCTGATCCCTCCCTGATCGAGACCAATCAGCAGCAGTATCTGCGCGAGCGCGCCGCCTATGAGCACGCCCTGGCCGAGCAGCAGCGGCTGTTCAGTCTCAATAACCTCCAGGGCCAGGCCCAGCAGCGGGCGCTGGAGCAGCAGGTCGCCGTCGCCAATGAACAACTGGCGAAGGAGCTGCCGTTTTGGGCCGATCCCCAACAGCGGCTGGAGGCGCAGCAGCAGATCGTCGAATGGGCCACGTCCAAGGGTGGTTTCAGTCGTGACGAACTACGTGGTCTCTCCAGTCCGCATCATCTCAAGACCATGATGAAGGCGGCGATGTTCGATCGTTGGGTGGAGGGCGCGAAAACCTCCGCGCCACCGTCATCCTCTGTCCCCGCGCGTGGCGTGGCCCCGCCGCCCGCGCCCTCGGAGCGCGTCGCCGCCGCCACCGAGGCGTTCCAGGCCCGCCCCGATGCCCGTAGCGGCGCGGCCCTGATCGCGGCGCGCCGGGCGGCGATGAACGGTGGTGCGCGTTAACCCTGGACAGACAGCCAAACGTGTCTCAATAATCACCCCGTCGCCCCATGGAGTGTCATCAGGCACCAACCAACCGGCGGGACGTGCCGTCGCCAATGACTGATCACGCGCCGCGAGGAGTGCTCCGCACCAACCTCGCCTAAGCCGGATCGATCCACCGCGAAACCAATCCCATCATCGGTTTCACCGCGCGAGCGGCTCCACGTGGAGCGCCGCGCCAGCGTTGGAGACATGCGACATGGCCCTTGGAACAATGGGTGCGGCGCCGGCGAACACGTATTTAGAGCCGGCCGCCATTGGAGTTAAGGAAGATCTCCGTGATGTGATCTTCCAGATCGACCCCGACGAGACACCGCTTGTTTCCGCTATTCCCAGTGTGGAAGCGAAACAAATCCTCACCGAATGGGTTGTTCAGGAGCTTGGGGTCGTGGCGGATAACGCCCAGCCCGAGGGTTTCACCGCGTCCATGCAGGCGGTGACGAAACCCGTCCGCATGAACAACATCGCCCAGATCCTCGTCCGCACGGTCGGCGTGTCCAACACGTTGCGGTCGGTCGATATGGTCGGCGGCGAGGACGAATATGACAGGCAACTGATCCTGCGCGGGATGGAAGTGAAGCGCGACCTGGAGTTCGCCATCACGTCGCCGCTGGTCCGCACCATCACCGATCCGCGTCACATGAGCGGCCTGCCCTGTTACTGCGCCAATGGCTCACGCGGCACCGGCGCGGGCGTGATGCCGGTCGGCGATGGGTCCAACGCGGGCACGCCAGGCACCAAGCGCGACCTCACGCTGGCGATGCTCGACGCCGCCGTGCAGCAGGCGTGGCAGGCCGGCGGCAAGCCAACGCTCGGCATCATGTCGGGCAACATCAAGGCGTATTTCGCCACGCTGTCCCAGGGCGGCACGGGCAACGCGGTCGTCGCCCAGAACATCCAGAACGTCACGTCATCGCAAGAAGTGACCATCATGGGCGCGGTCGATGTCTACCGGACGAACTTCGGAACGATTCAACTGGCGCCTGATCGTTTCTGCCCCGCCAACCAGATCCTGCTGGTCTCCACCGACTATGTCGAACTGGCGCCGCTGCCGGGTCGTGACGTAATCGAACTGGACTTCGCCAAGACGGGTGACAACACACAAGGCGCCGTTTTGTTCGAGGGATCTCTTCGTCCGACCGCGCCAAAGGCCCATGCCTGGATCGCGGACCTCAACCAGTAATGAGCGCCCTTCTCTATGAGAGCTTTGACCCTGTCACGCTCCGCCACACCGAGGTGGAGCGGGAGGACGGCGGGCTGTTGTTCGTCCACTCCCAGGACACCAAGGCGATCACCGAGAGCGCCAAAACGATCGCATCGAACTTCGACCCCCACGTCAGGCGCGATACCGTCCACGTCGCCCGCATCCCGCTGGTGATCTGGAACCACCTGAAGAAACTGGGGATTACCAACGACGAGAAGGCGCTGAACGCCTGGTTGAACGACCCGGACAACAGCGTCTTCCGAACCGATGATCGGAGCACCCTCTGAAATGGCCAGCGGAACCTCGACCACCACACCACCCCCGGCGCCGATGCGGCGCACACCGGGGATCGGCCCCGATGCTGTTCCCAACATGAACCGCGGCAGCATCATGCCGCCCGGCAGCACGGCGGGCGTCGGCACGGTGCCGCTCGCCGGCATCGGGATGCTGCCCGGCACCGAGGACGGCATGACCGAGATCAAACCCCTCGGCCCGTTGAAACCCGTTCTGGTGGACGGCTTCGACCGCTCCCTCCTCGGCAAGCTCTATCCCGACGCCGATGACCCCGTGGCCGCCGCCATGGAAGCGGCGGAGGAGCGGATCAGGGTGGGGACGATCGCCGAGGAGTCTCTCCACCAGCCTTTCCACACCGCCGATGGCGTCCAGTCCCCCGGCAATCCGGTGTTCGATCCGACCCCGCCCGCGGACGCGACCGCGCGCGGCACGGGCCAACATCGCCCGGCCCCTGGCGAGAACGACCCGCCGGTCGCCACCGGCCTGCATCCCGCTCCGCAACAGTCTACCTCGACCACACCACCCCGGACGGCCGTCACCGACGACGATGACGACAAGGACGACGATAAGAAAGCCAACAAGAAGAACGACAAGAAGTAGGTGGCCTCTTATCAGCAGCTCCAGGATGATGTTCAGAACTGGTTGAATCGCAGGGATTTAACCAGCCTGATCCCTGGCTGGGTGCTGATGGTCGAGACCGAGATCGCCGAGACCCTGCGCGCCCGATGTCAGATCACATCGGGCACGCAGCCGATCGACAGCGCCTATATCTCGCTGCCGGCCGACTTCGCCACCATGGCGTCGATCCGTGACGCCACGTCGGGCGAGATGTTGCGGCTCAAGGATGCCTGGAGCGGACACTGGGTGGGGCGACAGTCCAGTGCGTGGCAAGAGGGCGCCGTCGTCGGCGCGGTCGGTCAGGTCTGCACATCCTACCGGCTGACGGGAGACTGCATCGAGTTTCTCCCCCATCCGATCCTTCCCGATCCACCCGACCCCGCCTGGCTGCCGCAGGTCGTCATCATGGAGTGGTATGCGAAGCCAAAGCCGCTCCTCCTCCCGTCCGACACCAACCCGGTCCTGGAGCAGCTCTACGCGGTCTACCTCTGGGGTGTGATCAAACACGGCGCGCTGTTCGAGCTGGATGACGATCGCGCGGCCCAGGCCGACGCCCAGTTTCAGCAGGTGGTGACCAGGGCAAACCTTTGGAAACAGCAGAGTGACCTTTCCGGTGCTCCGCTCAGGTCTGAGCTGGTATCCTTCTGATGTCCTTCGTCGTTCATCGCGTCTCTAAAAGCGCCGCGCGCTACACCGACGCGGGCGGGCGGGAGAAATGCGGCTACTGTCGCTTCTTCGTCGCCCCTCGTTCCTGCGGCAAGGTCATCGGCCCGGTCAGTCCCCAGGGCTGGTGTAAGTATTTCTCCCGTCAGGTGGCACAACAGTATGGCGGCGGCATCTCAGCCGGCGGGCCGTCCCCGCCCCCCGGCATGACGCTCGATCTCAACTTCATGTCATCGGGCAACATGCCGGCCGGCGTCACGTTCAGCCGCGCCTCGCCCGCGTCATATCAGGACGCATCCGGTCTGATCCAGACAGCCGCGGTTAATCAACCGCGCTGGGATTACGTAGGCGGATCGTTACGCGGGCTGCTGATCGAGGACGCGAGCACGAACCTGATTTTACAAAGCGGCGATATGTCGAACGCCGCGTGGGTGAAGGGCGGCAGCGCGCCAACAGTAACCGGCAACAACACGACCGCGCCGGATGGAACGACAACGGCGTCTCGTGTCGCGTTCGTCGCGGTGCCGTCCGCGCCTAATTTCAGCACGATATCGCAGGCGTTCACGGCGACGGCGGCTCCTTATACGATCAGCGTTTGGCTGAAGGGCACTGTCGGCGGCGAACTGGCTTACTTCTCCGTCACGCCTGACGGGGTGCTGTATTACAAGACGGCGGCCACGCTGACGGCGGCGTGGCAACGATTCACGTTGACGACGCCAAACCTGACCGCCGTGCCATGGTATTTCGGCATCGGGACAGACAGACGCGACGCGACGCAGGCCGCGACGCCTGCTTATACGGCGTTTGTCTGGGGCGCCGAGGCCAAAGCTGGTGCGTTGACCAGCTATATTCCGACGACATCCGCCGCCGTGGCGCGGGCGGCCGATTTGGTTTCGATGTCTTTCATACCCGCCGTGTCGGGGACTTACGCGGTCCGCTTTGTCCCGGCGGGCGCCGCCGCCTCGCTTCCGGTCATCGTCAGTGGCAACGCTGGTTCTCCGGTCATGTCCATCGGCGCCGACAGTCGTCTCGTGGCCTCGATCAAAGGCGGCGCCTCGGTGTTCTCCGGTGTCGCGCCCGCGATGACGTTCAACGCCGTCAACAAAGCGGCGTTCGGTTGGCTCACGGGTGCGAGCAAAGCCGCTGTCAATGGCGCGCTGCTCGGCGCCAACGCGGTGGCGCTGACGGTGGCCGGCACGACCATCCAACTCGGATCGGACGGTGTGACGCCGGGTAATAACGCGATCAACGGCGCGCTACAGATTGTTCAGGGTTGGCCGCGTCAGTTGTCTGATGCTGAACTACAGCAGGTGACGACATGACATATCCCTGGGCGATCGGCGACGCGCTGCTCGCCTCCGACCTGAACGCCGCCATCGCCAACGCGGGCGGGCAGGCGAACACGTTCAACGTCCTTTCTCATGGCGTGATGATGGACGGCGTCACGGACGACTACGCCGCGCTGCAGGCTGTCGCCACACTAGGCGGCGCCGGTTCGGTGCTATACTTCCCGCCATCACCCACGAAATTGTTGCTGTCTCGTTCAGTCTTACCAGCATCGAATCAAACGTGGTGGGCATATCCAGGCACGGTGACGCTCGCGCCAACGGCGACCAGCGTCGCGCCGATCATGTTGTTCGAGACGGCCAACACCGCGAACATGCACGTCCACGGTCTGACCTTCGACGGCGGCGGCCAGGACTTCGCGAACGGCGGCATTATCGCGCAGGCATATCGAGTGAGCGGCCTGACGCTTGATCAGGTGACGTTTCAGAACACGCGCGGGGTCGCGTTCAACGGCTCCGGTAACAACGACCTGACGGCACGGGGGTGCGTCTTCAATAATATTGGGAACCACTGGAAGACCACGGGGCTCGCGGCCGATCGCAAACAGGCGTTCAGCAATACCAACGGGGACAACGTGACCTGGGGGTTCAGGACCAAGGTCATCGATTGCCTGTTTTCCGACGTGGGTCTTGATTGCATCAATCTCGGTTTTATTCATGACGTTCAGATTATCGGCAACATCATGATGCAGGTTGTGTTGCAGCAGGACAGTGTTTCGTATCCGGATTATCCGTCGTCGGTGTTCGCTTATACCTGCACGGATGTCATGATCACGGGCAACACCATCAATAAAATGTCGGGCAACGGGTTCGACCTTCCTGGCGTCAGGAAAGTCGCCATCGCCGGCAACGCCATTCGGAATTGTTGGGCATCAGGCATCGCTTTGTTCGCCAACTCCGACACGACACCGCTCCCCGCCGAGGACATCGCGATCATCGGAAACGTCATCACGGACAATGGCGGCGGGATAGGCATTGGC